>JGI20191J14862_1000396_pt1 | contig 14961 bp, 15 predicted proteins | sample NGESurdeep092012_7_FD_14862 | JGI IMG/M metagenome (IMG submission 14862)
GGCGTTCGTTGCAGCGCTCTGCATCGCCCCTCACCCGACCCGCCTTCGCTATAGCTCCGGCGGGTCGACCTCTCCCCGCAATGCGGGGAGAGGTAAAGAGAACTACTCCGCCGCCTGCGCTTCCGACAAATTGTCGAGCGAGGACACGATGTGCTCGGCGAGCGCGTCGGCGAGCGCCGATGTTTCATGCGCGTTGCGCACCAGCCCGATGCGGCAGCTCGGCAGTTCGGGGAAACCTTCCGCCGGGCTGAGTACGCGCATGCCGGGGCGCAGGCCTGACTCCGGCAGCACCGACACTGCCAGCCCGGCGAGCACGGCGGCGGCCACCGCGCCGGCATTCGAGCTCGAATACAGCACGCGAAACGGCCGGTCGATCGATTCCAGCTTCTCGACCGCAATGCGCCGCCAACTGCAGGTCGGCCGCCCGAGCGCCAGTGGCATGCGCTCCTCCAGATGCGTCGAGTGCCGATTCGAGGTCACCCACAGCAGCCGCTCGCGCCGGAAGGTTTCCGAGGCGCGCTTGCTCTCGCAGTTGGTGACGATGGCGAGATCGATCTCGTTGCCGTCGATGCGCTCGAGCAGATCGACCGACGGCTCGCAGATCACCGTCAGCTCGACGCCGGGATAGGCGCGGGAAAACCGCGCCATGATCTCCGGCAGATAGCGGTCGGCGTAATCGTCCGGCACGCCCAGCCGCACGCGGCCGGACAGTTCGGCGTCGGAGAAGGCGGCGATGGTCTCGACGTTGAGCTTGACAATGCGGCGCGCGTAATCGAGTATCCGCGCCCCGTCCTCGGTGAGCTTGGAGGCGCGGCCGTCGCGCGCGAAGATCGGCCGCTCCAGGCGCTCCTCCAGCCGCTTCATCTGCATCGACACGGCGGACTGGGTCTTGTTCACCACCTCGGCCGCCTTGGTGAAGCTGCCGGTCTCGGCGATGGCGATGAAGCTGCGCAATTGGTCGACGTCGAGCAGCGCGGTCATGGGCTCTGTCCTCGAAAGCCGGCGGATTTGGCCGGAGGGCAATTTTGTTTGCGCATAGTCTTTTCCGAAAACCGGTTCCCACTTTTCGGGACTATATGCCGTATCACCATTACTGATCGATCAGATTAAAAACATTCGTTTCACTAATCAATCCCTGCGCTGCAATATGGGTTGGTGCAGAGGTTTCGGGTGGGGCTTTCGGGTGGTTGCGGTGCGCGGTTCGGGGCGAATTGGGCCCTCAATCCGCGAACCGAATGGAGACTGACATGAGCGCAAATATCCCGGTCTTGCCCATCGCCGCCGGCACGCTGGTGCGCGCGTTGGCTTCGCTGCTGGCGCTCGCCGCCACCGCCGCCAGGCCAGCCAATTGGCCGGGCTCGACCGCCGCATGCTGGCCGATATCGGCCTCACCCGCGCCGATGTGCGCGACGCCTTCTCCGCGCCGTTCTGGGACGACCCGACCGCGCTGTTGCGCGCGCGCGCGATCGAACGCCGCGTGCAGCGGGCCGTGACGCGCGCACAACGACAGCCGATATAACCAAACGGCCGATCCCTCGCATCGGCCGCGCGATCCGCAGCCCGCGATCATCCCCTCGCGCGGCCGGATCCAGCGCCCGCCGGCCCCTCCGGCGGGCGCATTCTTTTTACGGCAAGGCTTTGCGCAAAAAGACTTTGCGCAAAGACAGAGTGCCGGTGGGTGCGATAACATGCCGCCCGGGCGTCACGTCACCGGACCTGCAAGGTCGAGCACGCGCGCATGCGGTATCTCATCGGTTTATGGGGCGCGCTCGCACTGGCCGTTGTGGCGTTGATCGGTTCGGCGCAAGCGCAGAGCGGCTTCGATCGCCGCGGCGGCGACTACTTAAGCTTCCAGATCCGCAACGGCGACCCGGCGGTCTGCGCCGCCCGCTGCGAACGCGATGCGCGCTGCCGGGCCTGGAGCTTCTCCTATCCGCGCACGGCCGATACGCTCGCCACCTGCTGGCTGAAAAACCAAGTGCCGGCGCGGCTGGAGGACAATTGCTGCGTGTCGGGCGTGCGCGGCGCCGGCGTGATCGAGCCGCGCCAGGGGCCGACCGAATTTTCCATCGACCGCGTCGGCGGCGACTATCGCTATTTCGGCACGACGCCCGATCCGTCCGGCGCCGCCTGCAAGGCGGCCTGCGAGGCTGAGAACAAATGCCGCGCCTGGACCTATGTGCGGCCCGGCTATATCACGCCGTTCGCGCGCTGTTATCTGAAAGACAAGCTCACGCGGCCGCGCCCCAAGCCGTGCTGCATTTCCGGCGTGGTCAGATAGCCGCGTAAAGCCTCAGCCGGTGCCGCCGACGGTAATGCGATCCATCCGCAGCGTGGGCTGGCCGACGCCGACCGGCACGCCCTGGCCGTTCTTGCCGCAGGTGCCGATGCCGGGATCGAGCGCGAAGTCGTTGCCGATCATGCTGATGCGATGCAGGTCGGTGGGGCCGTTGCCGATCAGCATGGCGCCCTTCACCGGCGGCCCCACTTTGCCGTTCTCGATTTTGTAGGCCTCGGTGCATTGGAACACGTATTTGCCCGAGGTGATGTCGACCTGGCCGCCGCCGAAGCTGACCGCATAGAGGCCGTTCTTCACCGAGGCGATGATCTCCTGCGGATCGTGCGCGCCCGCCAGCATGACGGTGTTGGTCATGCGCGGCATCGGCACATGCGCGTGGCTCTCGCGCCGGCCGTTGCCGGTCGGCTTCATGTTCATCAGCCGCGCGTTCTGCCGGTCCTGCATGTAGCCGACCAGAATGCCGTCCTCGATCAGCACGGTGCGGCTGGTCGGCGTGCCTTCGTCGTCGATCGACAATGAGCCGCGGCGCTGGGCCATGGTGCCGTCGTCGACCACGGTGACGCCCTTGGCGGCGACGCGCTCGCCCAGCAAGCCGGCAAAGGCCGAAGTCTTCTTGCGATTGAAATCGCCTTCCAGGCCGTGGCCGACCGCTTCATGCAGCATCACGCCCGGCCAACCTTGCCCAAGCACCACGTCCATCTCGCCGGCCGGCGCCGGCACCGCGGCCAGATTGACCAGCGACTGACGCACGGCTTCATCCACCACGCTCTGCCAGGCATGGGTCTCGATGAAGCGCTGATAGCCTTCGCGCCCGCCGACCCCGTAGCTGCCGGATTCCTGGCGGTCGCCGTCGCCGGTGACCACCGACACATTGAGCCGCACCAGCGGCCGGATATCGCGATAGCTCTCGCCGTCGGCGCGCAGAATTTCCACCACCTGCCAGGTGGCGGCGACGCTCGCCGTCACTTGCCGCACGCGCGGGTCTTTGGCGCGCGCATAGGCATCCATGGTCTCCAGCAATTTCACTTTGGCTTCGAAGGCCTGCGCGCCCAGCGGATTGTCGTCGCCGTAAAGCTTAGCGTTGGTGCGGCCGGGCGGCTCGGCGTATTTGCCGCTGTGGCCGCCTTTCACCGCGCGCACCGCCTCGGCGGCCCGCGCCAGCGCGCCTTCCGACAAGTCAGAGGCGTGGGCATAGCCGATCGCTTCGTCCTTGACCGCGCGCAGGCCGAAGCCTTGCGATGTGTCGTAGGTCGCCTGCTTGAGGCGGCCATTGTCGAACACCAGGACTTCGGCCTGGCGATATTCCAGGAACAATTCGCCGTCGTCGGCGCCGTCCAGCCCGCGCCCGATCAACTGGCGCACCTTGCCGCGCTCGAGCCCGGCGCGGTCGATCAAAGAGGAAATGGCTGGGTCCATGAAACTGTCTCCGGTGGCGCCCTCAGGGCATCAGATAAGGCGTCCGGGGCGATTTGGCGAGGGTCGATGCTATTGAAGTTGCGTTGGCATTTAGCGATCCTCTGAGCGCAAAGCAGGTCACTGCCCTCAACTCCACGGCGTGATAGTCTTCCGATATTCTAGCGGGCGTGACGATTTTTCTTCCAGCAATAGGCCGCGGATTTATGTCATGAGACGACGCGCATTCATCACGTTTCTGGCCATGTGGACCACAGTAACTGTGCCGGCAACCGCGCAGATGCAAAAGCCCTCGGGCGTCCGGCTCGATGGGGTCAATACCCCACCAGCCAAGTTGGTCAGCGCCGCCTTTGCCGAGCCCTACGGACGTTTGATCGTCGCCGAGTTTGCGGCCGTCCTCGGCGAAAGCGCCGACGCGGCGTGCCTGCAGAAAAAAGAAATCCAGAAGGATCAGATCGCCGAACGCGCCCGCACCATCCTACTGCGCGTAGGTGCGCAGACGTTTGCGATGATCGCTGGCGCCGTCGATCGGCCGGCATTCGAGTCAAGCTTTGCCGCACGCATGGGCGCGGGCGCGGGCGCGAAAGCGGTGCTTGTGCGTCTTCGCGCCAATCCGGATGTTAAGAAATTCATCGAGATCGAGCAGCCGGCGCAGCGTGCCCGCGTCGCCGAGTACGTGGCCGTGCAACTAGATCGTTATGCCTTGCTGATGAGGATTAAGTTGACGCGGCCGATCAGCAAATTCCACAGCGGCAATCCGGCCCTTGTTCTCGCCGACCCGACGGACAAGGCTCTCGATATGCTCGATGAATTCATTGCAAATCACAAATCCCCAGCATTGCTTCAATACCGCGTTCTCATGGAAGCGGAGCAGGAATCGCTCGACCGTACAATCAGTCTTGAGGCCTTACGCGATTTCGGGCCGGGCCAATACATGTCCGGCCTCGACCGCGAGCTTGCGGATTTATGCGTGGCCGGCCATTAACGGGCCAGACCATTCATGGGAGGAAAGCGCATGAAGGCAGTGCTACTGATGAACCACGGCGGGCCGGAGATGCTGCGCTACGGCGAGGCGGGCGACCCGACGGCTGGACCCGGCGACGTGGTGGTCGACATTCACGCGGCCAGCGTCAATGGCGCCGATTACAAGGTGCGGCTGGGAGCAGGGCGCTACAGGCTCAGTCAATTCCCTCACGTCCTTGGCCGCGACTTTTCGGGCGTGGTCAGCAGCGTCGGCGCGGGCGTCAGCGATTTCGCCGTCGGGGACGCCGTGTTCGGCGTGACCGAGCAAGGCATTGAAGGCGCCTACGCGGAAAAAATCGCCATCAAGGCCGCGCTTGTCGCCATGAAGCCCGCTTCGCTAAGCCACGCCGAGGCGGCGGCGCTGGGGCTCGTCAGTCTCACCGCGCTCACGGCCATTGAAGACACGGCGCAACTCAAGGCGGGTCAGACCATTCTGATTCAGGGCGGCGCCGGCGGCGTCGCCGGCTTTGCCGTGCAGCTCGCCAAGCATCTCGGCGCCACGGTGGTCACGACCGCCAGCGCCGGCAACCACCCCTATGTGCGCGGCCTCGGCGCCGACAAGGTGATCGACTACAACACGGAAGATTTTACGGCCATCGGTCCGGTCTGCGAAGTGGTGTTCGACACCGTCGGCGGCGGCGTTCGCGCCGGCTGCTACGCGGTGCTAAAGCCCGGCGGCAAACTGGTGTGGATCGCACCGGCGCCGGAAGGATTTAGCCCGCCCCGCAACGATGTCGAGACCTTACGCCCAAACGTCATTCGCGATCGCGCGCATCTCGAGCGCATGCTGGCGCTGGTCGATGCCGGTGCGGTGCGTCCGCCGACGATTCACCGCTACAAGCTCGCCGACGCGGCCGATGCGCATCGCGTCAGCGAAGCGCGCCACCTGCAGGGCAAGCTGGTGTTCGAGGTGCGCTGAGCGGTTGCCTCATTTGGCGGCGACGCCCCGCGTCGCGGTCCAGATGAAATGCTGCGCGCCGCCTTGCGGGCCCTTGGCCCGCACGGGATTCTCGACCACGGCAAAACCGGTCTTGCGCAGCCGCGCCGTGAATTTCGGATCGGGTCGCGACGACCATATCGCCAGCACGCCACCAGGGCGTAGCGCCATGTAAGCGGCAGCTAGTCCGTCGCGATCATACAGCCCATCATTGGCTTTGCGGGTCATCCCTTCCGGCCCATTGTCGACGTCGAGCAGGATTGCATCGTATCCCGACCGCGCCCGGCGGATCAGATCGCCGACGTCGGTTTCTTTGATGCGCACGCGGGGATCGGTCAGGCTGTCGCCGAACAATGTCGCCATCGGACCGCGGGCCCAGGCCACCACCGCCGGCACCAGCTCGGCGACAGTGATTTGGGCCTGCTTTCCGAGCACGACAAGGGCTGCCCGCAGCGTGAAGCCCATGCCCAATCCGCCGATCAGAATCCGCGGCCGCGCGCGGGCGCGGATTTTCTCGCAAGCAATTGTAGCGAGCGCCTGCTCGGTTGCGCTGAGGCGGCTGTTCATCAACTCGTTGCTGCCGAGCTTGATCGAGAACTCGGCGCCGCGCCGCATCAGGCGGAGTTCTCCGCCGCCGGGCACTTGTGCCGTATCGAGGTGGGACCAGGGAATCACGGATTCTTCTTCAGTAGCGGGGACCGCAGCCAGCCTCTCCTATAATCCAACTTCGCGGCCAGGTGCGTCGTTTGTGCAAGCTTGTCGTCCCACGCCTTTCGTCAGCCCCCGTTGCCGTTATCCGGTCAGCGCCGGATAATCCGTGTAGCCCTTTGGCCCCGGCGTATAGAACGTGCTCATGTCGGGCACATTTACCGCGGCGTTGGCTTTCCATCGCTCAATCAGATGCGGGTTGGCCAGGAACGCGACGAACGTCTGCTCACTCTCTCGAAAACAGCACCGCCACCTCGCCGATCGGGTCGAGCGCGTGGGTGGGACGGCGCCGGCACGCGGAAGTCTTGATCATTCGGCGGGCCGGAGATATGGAATATTTTATGAGATTGCCGACGAATATCATCTCTATTCGCCGTAAAGCTTTTAATAAATTACCGGCAAAGTCCGGCGACTCCGGCAACGAGAAGACGCGGACATGACGGTAGACAAACGGAAACAACCTCGCATGTCCGGCAATAACCGGGCCGCGGTAATCTATATCGCGGCGGGCGCGCCGCCAATTATGTGCACGGTGGCGGATATTTCCGAAGGCGGCGCAGGTCTGACCTTCGTCAGCATCGCGGCATCCCCGATACCTTCAAATTGGAAATCAAGGGCGAGATGAAAGTCCGTTCGTGCAAGGTTGCGTGGAAAAAGGAACCGCACCGAATGGGTGTCGCGTTTGATCCGGAGGCGACGGCCTGAGCGCGATGACCGCGGCTTCGTTTATCGAAGCCGCTCCCGCCCCACGTCGCGAAAAACGTTCGCTCACTCCCTCGTAAAACTCACCGACACCTCGCCGATCGGGTCGAGCGCGTGGGTCAATTCGTCCTCGTCCGGTTCGAGCATCAGCGGCGGACGCAGCTTAATTCACTAACCCGGACAAAAGCCGAGCCAAAAAATAGAGCGGAAAAATGCCAATGACTGCGAAACACAGCGCTTGCAAGCATGTCCTGATCAGACCGCGATCTGCTGTCCGCCAGCCCGTGACAACCGCAATTGCAACGACGACCACGATCCAAACCGCTGGCCCCCACAAACTAAACTGCATCCAACCCCAATAGAGCGGGATCGCGAGCCAGATCACGGCCAAAATAAATCCGAAACCGAACGGACGCATTGCGGCAACCCATAAAGGCCGGCTCAGCTGGTGGGCTGTTCTATTCTAGACTAAGAGACGAGACGTCTGCTGGCCGACGCCCCGCACGCCGCGACGAACGCCGCTCACTCCCGCGAAAACCCCACCGACACCTCGCCGATCGGATCGAGCGCGTGGGTCAATTCATCCTCGTCCGGTTCGAGCATCAGCGGCGGCGTGATCGAGCCGGTGATGATGACGTCGCCGGCGGAAAGCTTCTCGCCGAAAGCGGCCAGCGTGTTCGCCACATGCGCGACGATATCGGGAAGCTTGCCAGTCAGGGCTTCCGGATTGGTGCTGCGCGCCGCTTCCGTGCCGCGGCGGATCACGCGCGAGGTGAGGCCGCTTGTGCCGCCGCCGAAGCGGGTATTGCCGCACAGCACGACATGGCGCTGGAAGATGTCGCCTGCGAGCACGGTGTCGAAATTGTCCGGCGTCGGCACCGAATCGAGATCGGCCAGTTCGATGGCCGGAAAGATTTCTTTCACCGCCGCCAACGCCGCGTCGGCAGTGGCGCCAGCGCCAAGATCGCTCGCCATGCGCACGGCGATTTCCGGCTCCGCCACCGGCCGCAGCCAGCCTTTGAGCGACAGCGTGCTACCCGACAGCAAGAGTGCGCGCTGCATCAGGAAGCCGACGATGGGCGCCGCCAGGCCGAGCTTTTGCATGGTGGCGGGCGCGCCCAGTCCGACTTTCCAGCCGAGCGGCTTTTCGCCGGCGGCGATGCGCGCGCGCCGCGTCGCCAGTTGCGCGGTCATGCCCTTCTTGATGAGCGGATGGTCCCAGGGACTCATTTATGGCTTTCCGGATGCACCTCGTAGCCCGAGGCCTCGATCGAGCCGGCGCCCATCCAGCCCCACACCAGCACGACATCTTCGTTGGAGGTGTTGTTGAAGCCGTGCCAGCAGCCGCGCGGCGAATAGACCACGTCGCCTTCGACCGACGGCGTGTCGCCCTTGTCGGTGTAGATCATGCCGTGGCCTTTCAGCACGATGAAGAACTCGTCGCAATTGTGATGGCGATGATTCTCATGGCGCGCGCCCGGCTTGAGCACGGTCCAGCCCACCACGTGATCGGCGTCGGCGGATTTCTTGTCGATCAGGAATTGCACCTGCATGTCGACCCAGCCGTCGTCGCGCTTGAGGCCCTCGACCTTCGGCACGTCGCGCAAGTTGGTGCGGTACATGACCGGGTCTTTTTTGCCTGCGTTCATGACGTCCGCCGCGCCCTTCACGGCTTTGCCCAAAGCGCGTCCGAATTTCTCAGCCGATGACGTCATGCTTGTCCTCCCAAAACTTATTCTTGCCCACCAAGTCGCCGATAGACTTGATGCGCGACCACGAAATCGTTGCCATCGATACCAAGCCCGCGGCAGGCATTCATCATTTCATTGGCGGCGGCGGCGAGCGGCACCGGTGAGCCGAGCGTACGGCCGAGATTGAGCGCCAGCAGCATGTCCTTTTGCTGCAAGGTGACGTCGGCGAGCGGCACCGCCGGCATCTGGCCGTCGAGGATGAACGGGCCGCGATAGCCCAGCACCGGCGAGGCGGCGACGCTCTTGAGCATGGCGTCGAGCGCGACCGCGCGCGCAACGCCGCCCTTCTCGGCCAGGGCGACCGCTTCGCCGAACGCGATCACCTCGACCATCAACAGCAAGTTGACCGCGATCTTCATCTGGCAGGCGAGCCCGTTGCCGCCGATGCGCGTCACCTTCGGCCCTATCGCGAGCAAAACGGGTTTGGCGCGCTCGAACGCGGCCTCGTCGCCGCCGATCATGATCGAGGCATTGCCTTGCGTGACGGTGACCGGACTGCCCGACAGCGGGCCGTCCAGCATGATCAAGCCGGCCTGGGCGAATTGCGCGGCAATGGCGCGGCTCATCTCCGGCTCGATCGTGCTCATGTCGATATAGATGCCGCCTTTACGCATGCCGGCGATGATGCCGTCGGGGCCGAGTGCCACCGCCTGCACCGCCTTGGCGTCGGTCACGATGGAGAAGACGATCTCGCAACGCTCGGCCACGGCGCGCGGGGTCTCGGCCCAGAGCATCCCGGCTTCTAAGAGCATTGCCGCCTTGGCGCGCGAACGATTCCAGCCGGTGACTTTATGGCCGGCTTGCATCAAGCGTGGGACAATCAATTGCCCCATCGCCCCCAGTCCGACAAATCCAAGCTTCACCGCGAAGTCTCCTGCGCACGAAATTGCGCTGCAGTATCCACGGATTAGGCGTTGAAGGCGAGGGCGGGACGGCTCACGGCAGCTTGTCGTAGCCTTCGCCGAAGCCGGTCAGGCTCATCGGAAAACCGATGCCTTCCTCCGGCGTCTGGAAAATGATGAAGGTCGCGGCCTTGCCGGTGCGCAGTTTCTTGATCAGCTCGTCGTCCATGATCACTTCGGCGATGCAGCCGTTGGGCAGGCAGCGCACGAAGCCGGCGCGGCCGATATCGGCCTGGTCGATCTTGAGGCCTAGCCCTGAGGGCAGCAGCACGCCGAGCGGCGCCACCACCCGCATCAGCCGGCTCTTCGCGTCGGCGGTTTTCAGCACGATCACGGTCAGGCCGACATTGGCGCGGTCTTCCGCCGTCACGCTCTGGATCAGCGCACATTGCTCAGCTTTAGCGCCGGGCGGGGTATCGCAGCGGATCTGCCAGTCCTTATGCACCGACTTGACCGCGCCCTGGGCGGCGGCGCGCTCGGCGGGCACCGCCATGGTCACCACCAGCGCCAGAACGGCAAGCCCAATCCGGCCTCCAAGCGCATGCCGGCCTTGTCCGAAAATGCCCATCGTTCAATCCCTTAGCAGGCGGTCGCGGCGGCCCCCAGGCCGTAGCCGAATCGGCTCTCCCGCCAGCATTTTATTCATTCCCGTTGGCTCATGCCCGGCCGATCCTGTCAAGCAAGCCGCATGGCGAAAGCGCCGGCGGCGGGCCATCCCAAGCGCTGCCGCCATGGCATAAATACGGCGCCCGCATAGTCCCCAGGATACGCCGTTTGCCGCATGCGACCGCCAATGAGGTGCATTGCGGCTGGCCCGGAATTGTGGTTTGAGAGGCCGGGATTTCCCCCCGTCCCGCCGCACCGCTCAAGCTGCCACGCCCGTGGCGATATGCCATGCTCAGCGGGGCCGAGCCGAACATCTTGCCTGCGGTGGGCGGCAAAAAGGGGCCTGATCTAGGCCGTTTTTCTCGTCGAGGGAGCGCATTCGACAATGCTGGTGCTTAAGCGGTTGATCGCATTCGTGGTCACGAGCGTGACCATTCTCGCCGGAGACGTGGCGCTGGCCGCGACCGGGCAGCCGGAACCCTGGCAGCTCGGCATGCAGCAGGGCGCCACCCCGGTGATGGACGACATCATCTGGTTCCACAATTACCTGCTGTGGCTGATCGTGGCGATCACGCTGTTCGTGCTGGCGCTGCTGGTGATCGTGGCGGTGAAGTTCAATGCCCGCAGCAACCCGGTGCCGTCACGCACCACGCACAACACCACCATCGAGATGATCTGGACCGTGGTGCCGGTCCTCATCCTGGTGACGATCGCGGTGCCCTCGTTCCGCCTGCTGTTCTATCAACTCAACACGCCGAAGGCCGAGGTGACGGTGAAGGCGACCGGCAAGCAGTGGTTCTGGAGCTACAGCTATCCGGACAACAAGTTCGAATTCGATTCGCTGATGGTGCAGGACAAGGATCTCAAGTCGGGCCAGCCGCGGCTGTTGGCGGTCGACAATGAAATGGTGGTGCCGGTCAACAAGGTGGTGCGCGTGCTCACCACCGGCGCCGACGTGATCCACTCCTTCGCGATCCCGTCGTTCGGCATCAAGATCGACGCCATCCCCGGCCGCATCAACGAGACCTGGTTCAAGGCCGAGCGCGAAGGTACCTATTACGGCCAGTGCTCCGAGCTCTGCGGCAAGGATCACGCCTTCATGCCGATCGCCATCCATGTGGTGAGCGATACGGATTACACGGCCTGGGTCGAGCAGGCGAAGAAGAAATACGCCACCGATGACAGCGTTCGTCCGACTGCGGTTGCCGCGGCCGGCGGTTCGAACTGACGCTGCTGCATGATCCCGAAAAGTGGGAACCGGTTTTCGGAAAAGATCATGCACAAGAATGTTACGGCGACAACGACAAGGGTCGAGGGACAATAGCGATGGCTAGCACTGCAGCTACACACGATGCCCACGAGCACCATCCGAATCCGACCGGATGGCGGCGTTTCGTGTACTCCACGAACCACAAGGACATCGGCACGATGTACCTGGTGTTCGCGCTCGTGGCCGGCGTGATCGGCGGCTTGCTGTCGATGGGCATCCGGCTCGAGCTGCAGAACCCAGGCATCCAGTTCTTCCCGACCCCGCACGAATACAACGTGTTCGTCACCGGCCACGGCCTGATCATGATCTTCTTCATGGTCATGCCGGCGATGATCGGCGGCTTCGGCAACTGGTTCGTACCGCTGATGATCGGCGCGCCGGATATGGCGTTCCCGCGCATGAACAACATCTCGTTCTGGCTGCTGCCGGCCTCGTTCTCGCTGCTGATCATCTCGATGTTCGTGGAAGGCGAGCCGGGCTCCAACGGCGTCGGCGCCGGCTGGACTTTATACGCGCCGTTATCGACCAGCGGCCATCCGGGTCCGGCGGTCGACTTCGGAATTCTGTCGATCCATCTCGCCGGCGCCTCGTCGATCCTCGGCGCCATCAACTTCATCACTACCATCTTCAACATGCGCGCGCCCGGCATGACGCTGCACAAGATGCCGCTGTTCGTGTGGTCGATTCTGGTGACCGTGTTCCTGCTGCTGCTGTCGCTGCCGGTACTGGCCGGCGCCATCACCATGCTGCTCACCGACCGCAATTTCGGCACCACGTTCTTCTCGGCCGAAGGCGGCGGCGACCCGATCCTGTACCAGCATCTGTTCTGGTTCTTCGGACATCCGGAAGTCTACATCCTGATCCTGCCCGGCTTCGGCATGATCAGCCAGATCGTCGCAACCTTCAGCCGCAAGCCGGTGTTCGGCTATCTCGGCATGGCCTATGCGATGGTCTCGATCGGCGCCATCGGCTTCGTGGTGTGGGCGCATCACATGTACACGGTCGGTCTCTCGACCGGCGCGCAGGCCTATTTCATCGCGGCCACCATGGTGATCGCGGTGCCGACCGGCGTGAAAATCTTTTCCTGGATCGCCACCATGTGGGGCGGCTCGATCGAGTTCCGCACCCCGATGCTGTGGGCGCTGGGCTTCATCTTCCTGTTCACGATCGGCGGCGTCACCGGCGTGGTGCTGGCCAATGCCGGCGTCGACCGCGTGCTGCAGGACACTTATTACGTGGTGGCGCACTTCCACTACGTGCTCTCGCTCGGCGCCGTGTTCGCGATCTTTGGCGGCTGGTACTACTGGTTCCCGAAGATCAGCGGCTACATGTACAACGAGACCATCGGCAAGCTGCACTTCTGGGTCACCTTCATCGGCGTGAACCTGGCGTTCTTCCCGCAGCACTTCCTCGGCCTCGCCGGCATGCCGCGCCGCTACATCGACTACCCGGACGCGTTCCACGGCTGGAACATGGTCTCGTCCTACGGCGCGTATATCGCGGGCGCGGGCGCGGTCATCTTCTTCATCGGCGTGATCGAGGCGTTCGCGAAGAAGCGCGTGGCCGGCAACAATCCGTGGGGCGTGGGCGCGACCACGCTGGAATGGACGCTGTCGTCGCCGCCGCCGTTCCATCAGTTCGAGACGCTGCCGCGGATCAAATAGGGCTTAGGCGTACGTAACCCATGTCGCTCATCAGCGAAGGCGCAGATTTCCGCAGTCCGATCGCGGCCGGGGCCGGGCTTGGACTTGTCGAGCCAAGTCTTGTCGCGTCAAGTATTGCCGAGCCGAGCCTCGCCAGCGTCGGCGACTACATCGCGCTGATGAAGCCGCGGGTGATGTCGCTGGTGGTATTCACCGCGCTGGTGGGCTTAGCGGTCGCGCCCGGCTCGCTGCATCCGCTCACCGCCTTCACCGCGCTGCTCTGCATCGCGGTCGGCGCCGGCGCCGCCGGCGCGCTCAACATGTGGTACGACGCCGACATCGATGCGGTGATGACGCGCACCGCGCGCCGTCCGGTGCCGATGGGCCGCGTGCAGCCGGGCGAGGCGCTGGCCTTCGGGCTCACGCTCGCCTCGTTCGCGGTGGGGGTGCTCGGCCTGCTGGTGAACGTGCTCGCCGCCGCGCTGCTCGCCTTCACCATCTTCTTCTACGTCGTGATCTACACGATGTGGCTCAAGCGCTCGACGCCGCAGAACATCGTGATCGGCGGCGCCGCCGGCGCCTTCCCACCGATGATCGGCTGGGCGGCGGTGACCGGCTCGCTGTCGCTCGAACCGGTGCTGCTGTTCATGATCATCTTGTTGTGGACGCCGCCGCACTTCTGGGCGCTGGCGCTCTACCGCACCGAGGACTATGCCCGCGCCGGCATTCCGATGATGCCGGTGGTCGCCGGCGACGCCAGCACGCGGCGCCAGATCCTGCTCTACACGCTCATCCTGGTGCCGCTCGGCATCGCGCCGTGGCCGCTTGGGTTTGCCGGCGCGCTTTACGGGGTCACCGCCATCGTCACCGGCGCCATCATGCTGGCGCTGGCTTGGCAGGTTCTGCGCGAGCGCCGTCCGGTCGAACGCGCCAGCCGGCATCTGTTCGCGTTCTCGATTCTGTACCTGTTCCTCCTGTTCGCAATGCTCCTGGTCGAGCGCGGATGGGGCGGGCTGATTGCGCGATTGGCGGCATGAAAGTCGGTATCGCAATGAATGAGCCAGCCAAGGACGACGGCATCGTGCTCACCGAGGCGCAGAAGCGCGCCCGGCGTTCGCGCTCGATCGCCATCGCGCTCGCGCTCGCCGCGCTGGTCGTGCTGTTCTATGTGATGACCCTGGTGAAGGGCCCGATGGTCCTGATCCGCCCGATGTGATGCGCATGATCCCGAAAAGTGGAATCCGGTTTTCGGATAAGATCATGCGCAAACAAAAAGAGTCGCTTTGCCGATGACCGCTTCCGCTCCCCGCGATGACAAGAGGAGGCTTCGACGCGACGTTCTGGTCGCCGCCGCCTGCGGCGCGTTCGTGGCGCTGATGGTGGGCGCGGCCTACGCGTCGGTGCCGCTCTACAGCTGGTTCTGCAAGACCACCGGTTTCGGCGGCACCACCCAGGTTTCAAGCCAAGCGCCCGACCATGTGCTCGGCCGCACGCTCACCATCCGTTTCGATTCCAACGTCACGCCCGGCCTGCCGTGGAAATTCGAGCCGGAGCAGAACGAGATCAATGTCCGCATCGGCGAGGTGGCGACCGTCCACTACAAGATCGTCAATCAGGCTGCGCGCGCGATCAGCGCGCAGGCGTCCTACAATGTCTCGCCGCCGCAGGTCGGATCCTATTTCAACAAGATCAACTGCTTCTGCTTCA
>JGI20191J14862_1000421_pt1 | contig 14441 bp, 17 predicted proteins | sample NGESurdeep092012_7_FD_14862 | JGI IMG/M metagenome (IMG submission 14862)
AGCGCCGCGATGCGGATACGATATCGTGGACGCGTCATGTGACCTTAAGACCGGCAGCCGCTAATCGGCATAATACGGATAGCATAAGATGGGCTGCGTCGAAATTGTGACTGGAACGGCGTCATTCCGGGGCGCGGGGCTGTAAAGCCCTGCGGACCTGGAATTCAGACCAATATTCGGTGCCTGTTTCTGGATTCCGGGTTCGCTCGCGCCCCGGAATGACCAGTTATTTACGAGGTCGCGTTGAGCACCGTGACCGCGCGGCGGTTCTGCGACCAGCAGGAGATGTCGTTGCACACCGCCACCGGCCGCTCCTTGCCGTAGGAGATGGTCAGAAATCCGGCAACGGTGGCGGCGACGTAGCCGTAGAGCATTTCATGGATATGCCAGTCGAGCGCGCCGAAACGCGCCGGCAAGCTCAGTTCGCCGGAATATAGCGGCAGCCACAGCAGGATGCCGAACGCGCCCCAGACCCCGGCGGCGAGAAAGAACGGGCGGAAGCCATAGGCGAACAGCGCCGGACCGGTGTATTCGCGGCGGCGTTGCAGGGCGGCGGGCATCGGCATGGGGCCTCGGCTGGGTTGACGAATGGTACGCTGTTTATTGCTCCCCGCGCACCCGTCAGAATTGATTTAAGTCATGCCCGTTGACTTAAGTCATGCCCGGCCGCGCTCGGATGCCAGAGCGGCGCATAGCCGACTGTGAGCACGGCGAGGATCGAGGGCGGCGTGAGCACCTCAGCCCAAATTCCGCGCGGGCGAGGTTGCGCGCTCGCATAGCCCGCTGCTGTCCAGCGCAGCAGGCGCATCTCCCGCACGGCGAAGGCGTCGCCACCAAGCGCGATCATGGCGCCGTCCGGCAGATCGTCGATTCCGCGCCGGTGCGTGCGCTTGGCCTTGCCGTCGAGCCGCTCGGCATGCAGGGCCGCATCCATCGCCGCGGCGCGGGCGTGGGCGTGGGCCGTCTTGCCGGAAAACAACGCCGCAAAATTCTCGGCGTGCTTGCGCCGGCATTCGAAGCACGGCCGGTGGCCGGCAGCGAGCGCCGTCACCTCGTCGAGGAAGAACAGCTCGCTATAGCTGTCGCCCCAGACCGTGCGGTGGCGATCGTTGAAGGCGAGCTGGCAGCAGATCCATTGCCGCGACGTTTAGCGGCGCGGCCCCAGCGCGCGTGCCTCGTCATGCAGACGGCCGCCGCGATTGCCCATGAGCAATCCGCGCGCCGGGCTCGCGAACAGATGGCCGAACGGATCGACGCGGTTGGGAAGCGGCATGGCATCTTGTAACGCGCCAGCCGCGAGGCTTGCACCCTTCCCTCTCCCCTTGTGGGAGAGGGAATGAGGCACCAGCCTGCCCCAAGAATCGAAATGCCCGGCACAAGGCCGGGCATGACGCAGAAATTGTTCGAGTGAATTACCCTTGCGGCTGCGGCGCGACTTCGCCGGTCGGCGCGTCGGGGCGCGGGCGTTGTTTGCCGGCCGGCGGCACNGCNGANGANCGCGGCGTGGTCGGCTCGATCACCGACTCGCGCACCGGNCGCTTGCCNTNGATCAGGTCCTTGATCTCGTCGCCGGNNAGCGTNTCGAACTCGAGCAGGCCCTTNGCCAGCANTTCGAGNTCGGCGCGNTTGTCGGTGAGGANCTGNGTNGCCTCNGCATTGCCGGCCTCGACCAGCCGGCGGATCTCGGTGTCGATCTTGCGCGAGGTCTCTTCCGAGATGTTCTGCTGGCGCGACACCTGATAGCCGAGGAACACCTCGTCCTGGTTCTCGCCATAGGCCACAGTGCCGAGTTCGTCGGACAGGCCCCAGCGCGTAACCATCAAACGCGCAAGCTTGGTCGCCTGCTCGATGTCGGAAGCGGCGCCCGAGGTGACTTTCTCTCGGCCGAAAACCATTTCCTCGGCGACGCGGCCGCCCATCATGATGGCGAGACGCGAGGTCATTTGCTCGCGGCTCATCGACAGCTTGTCGCGTTCCGGCAACTGCATGACCATGCCGAGCGCGCGGCCGCGCGGAATGATGGTGGCCTTGTGCACCGGATCGGTCGCCTTGACGTTGAGCGCGACGATGGCATGGCCGCCTTCGTGATAGGCGGTCAGCATCTTTTCTTCGTCGGTCATCACCAGCGACTTGCGCTCGGCGCCCATCATCACCTTGTCCTTGGCGTCTTCAAACTCGGCTTGCATGACCATGCGCTTGTTGCGGCGCGCGGCCATCAAGGCTGCTTCGTTGACGAGATTCATCAGGTCGGCGCCGGAGAAGCCGGGCGTGCCGCGCGCGATGGTCTTCAGGTTCACGTCGGGGGCGAGCGGAACTTTCTTCACATGAACTTTGAGAATGTTTTCGCGGCCGACCACGTCCGGATTCGGCACCACCACCTGGCGGTCGAAGCGGCCGGGGCGCAGCAGCGCCGGATCGAGCACGTCGGGCCGGTTGGTGGCGGCGATCAGGATGATGCCTTCGTTGGCCTCGAAGCCGTCCATCTCGACCAGCAACTGGTTGAGGGTCTGCTCGCGCTCGTCATTGCCGCCGCCGAGACCGGCGCCGCGATGACGGCCGACCGCGTCGATTTCGTCGATGAAGATGATGCAGGGCGCGTTCTTCTTGGCCTGCTCGAACATGTCGCGCACGCGCGAGGCGCCGACGCCGACGAACATCTCGACGAAGTCGGAGCCTGAGATTGTGAAGAACGGCACGTTGGCTTCGCCGGCGACCGCGCGCGCGATCAGCGTCTTGCCGGTGCCGGGAGGCCCCACAAGCAATACACCTCTTGGAATGCGTCCGCCCAAGCGCTGGAATTTTCCGGGATCGCGCAGGAATTCGACGATCTCCTGCAAGTCCTGCTTGGCTTCATCGACGCCGGCGACGTCCTCGAAAGTGACGCGGCCATGCGACTCGGCGAGCAATTTGGCGCGCGACTTGCCGAAGCCCATGGCCTTGCCGGCGCCGCCTTGCATCTGCCGCGACAGGAAGATCCACACGCCGATTAGCGCGATGAAGGGCAGCCACGACACCAGCAGCGAGACGAACCACGGGACATTGTCCTGCAGCGGCCGCGCGGTAATCGAGACGCCCTTGGAATAGAGCTTCTGCACCAGGCCGGGATCGCTCGGCGCATAGGTCTGGAAGCTGGTGCCGTTGGCGAAGGTGCCGTGGATTTCCGGACCCTGGATCACCACGTCGCGCACGCGGCCCTGGTCGACCTCGCTGAGCAGTTGCGAGAACGAGATGTCCTGCGAGGTCGTGCGCTGGCCCGGATTTTGGAACAGCGTGAACAGCGCCAGCAGCAGAAGGACAATAATCACCCAGAGGGCGAAATTGCGCAGATTGGCGTTCATCATGCGTCCTTACCCGCCGCGTACGACGCTGCGGCCTTTGTGTCTTATGGCTAAAATTCGTGGCGACTTCACGTCGATCCCGGTCACAATGTAGGCACCGTAAGCCCCCAGGGAAAGGGCTCGAATCTGTATATTCTAGCGCGCTTTCGCTGGTTTGGCTTTGCCACGTCCACGCGTGGTTAAAAGCTTTCCGCGCCGCGGTGGAGCCCTTTCCACCGTGATTTTGCCCAAGCCAAGCGTTACCAGAGCACCGGCCAGGCTGCGTCGAAACTGCTTATTGCCTGCATTTTGGGCGGCATCGAGCGCAGCTTTGAGCGCTTCCAGCTTGCCGAGCTCGACCGGGCCTTCATCGCCCGCCTTGGCGACCGCGCGGCCGATCAGCCGCAGCGCGATCTCGGCCGGCAGCCGGGAATAACCCAATGCGTCGAAGGCGATTGGCCCGGGCGACGCCGAATCGACCGCCAGCTCAACCATCGCCCGGTCGACGGCGGCTTCGATCGCGGCATCGGCACGCTTGAGCCGCCGCGCCAGCAGCGCCAACCGGCGGGCGTCGAGGCCTTCTTGCGCGAGCTGCGGCATCAGGCCGCGCAGCCGCGCGCGGGTGAAGCGCGGATCGCGATTGGACGGGTCATCGGCAAAGGGAACTTTCGCCGCGCGCAAGCTGGCGATCAGGCGCGACTTCGGGATCTCGAGCAGCGGGCGGACGAGCTTGATTTCGCTCTCCCCGCTCGCAGGCAGGCTTGTAAGCCGCGACATCGCCGCCAACCCGGTGATGCCGCTGCCGCGCGCCATGCGGATCAGCACGGTCTCGGCTTGGTCGTCGAGCGTGTGCGCGGTGAGGATGTGCGCGGCGCCCACTTTGCGTGCCGCCTCGGCGAGCAAGCGGTAGCGCGCCTGGCGTGCCGCCTGTTGCAGTCCGGTCTTCGGTTTCCTGCCGCTCCAGCGCACAATGCGGTGCGGAATCTTGAGCTTGCGCGCAAGCCGTCCGACGCTGGTGGCCTCAGCTGTGGATGCCGCGCGCAGGCCGTGATCGACGGTGACCGCGATCAGCTTCGGCTTGACCTTCAGCGCATCACGCCAGCGCGCGGCCAGCATCATCAGCGCGGTGGAATCCGGGCCGCCGGAGACCGCCAGCACCAGCGCGGGCACATGATCGAGTTCGGCGAAAAGCGATTTGGTTTCCGGTGCCGAAACTGCTGCTGATTTTTGCGTGGGCATGATCTTTTCCGAAAACCGGTTGCCACTTTTCGGGATCATGACTTTAGCTTATCGCGCAATCTTTCGGCGAACCGGCTCCCACTTCGCCGGATTGCGCTCTAGCAGTGCGCACGCTTTTGTTCCTGCGTGACGCCGCGCTTCACGCTCGCCGAGGCGCGCGGAAATTTGCGCCCGACTTCCGCCAGCGTGGCGCAGGCCGCTTCCTTCTGATTGAGCGCGGCCAGCGACTGGCCGAGCCGCAGCAGCGAATCGGGCGCCTTGCCGGAGTGCTCGAATTTGGTCGACACCGCCAGGAAGGATTCCGCGGCGTCGCGATACCGCTGACGCTGGAACAGGCTTTCGCCCAGCCAATATTGCGCGTCCGGCACCAGCCGTTCGCTCGGATATTTCTTCAGGAAATCGCGAAACGCCTGCTCGGCGAGCGCGTAGTCTTTGTGCAGCACATAGCCGTAAGCCATGTCGTATTCGTCCTGCGGCGAAGCCGTGGGCGGCAGCGTCGCCAGCTGCGTTCCGGTCGCGCTGGTATTGCGCGGTGGCGGCAATTGCGATGCCGGCTGCGACGCCGGTTGCGAGGTTTGCACCGGCGCTGCATTTTCTATCGCGGCGGCCGGCGGCGCCGACGCATTGCCGGTCATTGCGTTGAGATCGAGCGGAGCGCCGGCGGCGCGGCCGCCGGGAGCGCCAACCGGCGGCTCGTTCGCCGCACTCTGGGCCGGCGCGGCGATCGCCGCTTCGTTGCCGAGCGCGCGCGGAGCGCCCGGCGCATTCGGACGCTGCGCGGGATCGAACACATCGCCACGGCGGCCGGGCGCTGCCGCCGGCGGCGCATAGACCGGCGCGGCGGGTGCGGCGCCGCCTTTCGAGCCCAACTGCTGCAGACGATATTCGGTGTCGTCCTGCATGCGCTTGAGCTGCATCTCGATCTGCTGATTGCGGTACTGCAATTGCTCGATGGTGCCGGTGAGCTGGCGCATCATGTTTTCTATGCGGTCGAGCCGCACTGTGAGATCGCCGGGGTCGGCCTGCGCCACCTGGGGCGCCTGGCGCTCCTGCGCCGACTCGCCGCGGTTGAACACATTGTCGAGGAAGCCGGGCGACGAGCGCTGCTCCTGCGCCACCGCCGCGCTTGCCAACAGCAGCACGGGAAGCGCGGCCAGCGCCGCGATGCGGATATAATGTCGTGGACGCGTCATAGTCCTACGCAATTTGCAGCCGTCAAATTCCCCATAGGGGTAGCATAAGGCGGGCTGCGTCGAAATTGTGACTGGCGGCCTGTCACCACCATCCACGCCCTGCTTTCAGCCAAAAAAGACGTGAATGCCCGGCATTTAGCCGGGCATGACGTTTTTGCGCGCGAGACGCCCGCCGCCGTTACGAACTGGCGTTGAGCACCGTGACCGCGCGGCGGTTCTGCGACCAGCAGGAGATGTCGTTGCACACCGCCACCGGCCGCTCCTTGCCGTAGGAGATGGTGCGCATGCGGTTGGCCTGGATGCCGCGCGAGATCAGATAATCGCGCACGCCCTGCGCCCGGCGGGCGCCCAACGCGATGTTGTATTCGCGCGTGCCGCGCTCGTCGGCATGGCCTTCGACGGTGAAGGCATACTGGCTGTAGTTGGTGAGCCACTGCGCCTGCTTGTCGAGCGTCGCGCGCGACTGCGGCGTGAGCTCGGTCGAGTCGGTTTCGAAGAACACGCGGTCGCCGACATTGACCACGAAATCCTGCTGGCTGCCGGGCGTCGCCATACCGGCCGCGTTCGCTTGCGCGTCGTCGGCCGGCTTGTTGGCGCAGGCCGAAATCGCCAGCGCCGCGACCAATACGGCCGCAAGCCGAACGCCACGTAGCATTTGTCTGATATCGATCATTCCGGTGACTCCATTTTCGTGCACTGACCGGACGTTTGCGTGGCGCATGATCTTTCCAAAAACCGGTACCCACTTTTCGGGATCATGCGCATTCATGTTCGTCTAACAGAACGTTCGTTAAGCGAACGTTCCATCAACCTTGATGGAACCTTGCACAGCGCCATTAGAATTGTCGGAGCTGCGTAAACCGTCTCTCATGGTTAAGACCCGGTGAATAAGGCGACGTTTTGTCTGCGCATGATCTTTTCCGAAAACCGGTTCCCACTTTTCGGGATCATGCGGCTCACGACAGCAGCGGCGACCAGGCCGGATCCGAGGCCAGACTCGGGGTTGGAACTTTGAGTTCGTTGCGGCCGGTGATGTCGATCGTAAACAGCGACGGGCCGTTGCCGGGGTCGCGGAAGAACATCAGCACCCGCCCGTTCGGGGCGAAGGTCGGCCCCTCGTTGTGGAAGCCCTCGGTGAGGATGCGCTCGCCGGAGCCGTCCGGCTTGAGGATGCCGATGGAGAATCGCCCGCGCGCCTGGCCGGTGAAGGCGATGTAGTCGCCGCGCGGCGACCATACCGGCGTCGAGTGATGCCCTTCGCCGAAACTGATGCGCTGCGCCGCGCCGCCATTCGCCGACATCACGTAGATCTGCTGCGTGCCGCCGCGGTCGCTCTCGAAGCAGATGCGGCTGCCGTCCGGCGAATAGCACGGCGCGGTGTCGATCGCCGGCGTATCGGTGAGCCGGGTCGTCGCCTTCGAGCGCAGGTCCATCACGAACAGATTGGCATTGCTGCCCTGTTGCAGGCTCAGAATCACGCGCTGGCCGTCCGGCGAAAATCTCGGGGCGAATGTCATGCCGGGGAAATTGCCGACGATTTCGCGCTGCCCGGTCTCGATGTTGAGCAGATAGACGCGCGGGTCACCCTGCCCGTAGGACATGTAGGTGATCTCTTGCGTGGACGGATTGAAGCGCGGCGTGAGCACCAGGTCGTCGCCGCGCGTGAGGTAGCGCACGCCGGCGCCGTCCTGATCCATGATGGCGAGGCGCTTGACCCGCCGATCCTTCGGGCCGGTCTCGTCAACGAACACGATGCGGCTGTCGAAATAGCCCTTCTCGCCGGTAAGCGTCTCATAAATCGCGTCGGAAATGATGTGCGCGATGCGCCGCCAGTTGTCGGGCGTGGTGAAATACTGTTTGCCGTCGAGCTGCTGGCCCGCGAACACGTCCCACAGACGGAATTCGGCCTTCAGCCGTCCGTCGCCCTGCTTGGTGATGCGGCCGGTGACCAGCGCCTGCGCATTGATGACGCGCCAGTCGGGAAAGCGCGGCACCGCATCGCTATTGGTGATTTTCTCGGTGAACGCCTGCGGATTGATCGGCGCGAACAAGCCGCTGCGCTGAAGATTGTTGGCGATGACGGCGGTGACGTTGCGCGCGGTTTCCGTTTCGGTCGGCGCACCCGCCAGGAAGTCGGGCAACGCAATCGGCATCGGCTGAACATTGCCTTGCGTGATTTCCACGCGCAGCACGGCGCTCGCCGGTCGCGGAGCGAGGGCGGCGAGCGCGCCGGCGCCCGCGCCGACCAGCAGACGGCGGCGGTTCAGCTTGAAATTACTATCGGTCATAAGGTGGGTCATCTCACGGGAATATCGTGGAACATTTCTTTGGTGTCGAAGGTGAAGTCCATCTCTTTCCAGGTCTCGTAGTGCTCGGGACGAAGCATGGTGTAGGGCTGGCCGACGAGGACCGCCCGCACGGCGCTGTCGCGCATCGCATTAAAACGGGCGCCACTTCCGCTCGTCATAACCTGGGGGCCGATATCCAGCGTGCCGTCACGCTTGAACCTGATCCGAATCGTGATTTGGTAACTATCCGCGTCCTGCGCGCCGATCGGCGGATTCCATAGCGCCATTAGCCGGGCGCGCAGCGCGTCGAGCTCCGATGCCGAAAGCCTGGCCGCGTTGCCGCTGGCGACACCGAGTGAAGGCGCCGAATTGAGCTCGGCGCCGGTCGCGGCGTTGCGTTGCGGATCGCGTTTGTCGAGCAAGGCCGCGATCTTGTTGGCGTCGAACTTCGGCTGTTTGGGTTCCGGCTTCTTCGGCGGCAGCGGCTTCGGCTCCGCCTTGGCGTCCTGTTTCTGATCTTCCTGCTTATTGATTTTCTCGGCGATCGGATCGGGCTTGGGCGCCGGTTGCGGCTCCGCCGTCTTTTCCACCGCGGCCTTGATTTCCTTTTTCTCGGTGACCTTGGGCGCCGGAGTTTCGGCCGGCTTCGGATCGTCCTTCTTCTCCACCAGCGGCATTTGCTTCTCGACCTTGGGCGCCTCCTTGGTGCCCTTGGTGAGCTCGGAGAACTCCTTCTCGTTGATCAGGTCGACCGGCAGCGATTCCGCCGGCGTGACCTCGAAGGCCTTGCCGGTAAACGACACCACCGCGAACAGCAGCACCGCCACGTGCAGGCCGGTCGAAATCACTGAGGCGGTACGCATCTGCATTATTATTTCGAGCCCTGCTCGAATTCGGTGACCAAGGCGACCCGATGGAACCCGGCTGCCGACAACCGCCCCATCACCTTCATCATGGTCCCGTAATCCACCTTCTTGTCGCCGCGCAAATAGATGCGCGCTTCATTGCCCCCGCGCGCCTGCGCCACCGCCTGCAGCTTGGGGATCAGATCGTTCACGTCGATTTCGGCATTTTGCAGGAAAACCTGGCCCTTGTCGGTGACCGACAGAGTCAGCGGCTCCTTGTCCTGGTCGAGACTCTTGGCCTGGCTCTGCGGCAGGTCGATCGGCACCCCGACCGTGAGCAGCGGCGCCGACACCATGAAAATGATGAGCAGCACGAGCATCACGTCCACCATCGGCGTGACGTTGATCTCGCTCATCACCCGCTGACGATGATGCCGCCTTCTTCCGACGACCGGCGTGCCGGCATTGGCTGCCATGGACCCCTCACCCGCGCTCGTCGATCTGCCGCGACAGAATGGCGGAAAATTCGTCGGCGAACCCTTCCAGCCGTTGGGCCTGTTTGTTCACCTCGCCCGCGAACTTGTTATAGAAAATGGTCGCCGGTATGGCGGCGACAAGGCCGATTGCGGTCGCAAACAGCGCTTCCGCGATGCCCGGCGCCACCACCGCCAGCGAGGTGTTCTTGGAGGCGGCGATCGACTGGAAGCTGGTCATGATGCCCCAGACCGTGCCGAACAGGCCGATGAAGGGGCCGGCCGAGCCGACGGTGGCGAGTACCAATAGGCGGCGTTCGAGCCGCTCGATCTCGCGGGCGATGGTCACCTGCATCACCTTCTCGATCCGCATCTGCAATCCGGCAAAGGAGCGCTGCTGACCCTCGAAGCTGCGCTTCCATTCCCGCATCGCCGCCACGAACAGCGCCGCCATCGAATGGTTCGGCTTCGAGGACAGCGAGCGGTAGAGCTCGTCCAGCGACTGGCCGGACCAGAACGTCTGCTCGAAGCGGTCCATACCGCGGCGCGTGCGGGTATAGAGCACGGTCTTGTCGATCGCGATCGCCCAGACCCAGACCGAACACACCAACAGCCCGACCATGACCGCCTTAACGATCCAATGGGCGTGCCAGAACAGCGTGAACAAAGAGAGGTCGGAGGAAGTGAGCGGAAGCACCGACTGTGCCACATCGGCTGGATTCATGGGCACGTCCTTTCCGCTGTCCGGCTCCGTCGGTCAAACCGGCGCGGCGCAAAATTTCTGTAACAATGGGCGCGTCGGGCGATCCCGCCCGCGCACTCAACCGAAAACCGAATGTCTCGCGAAAACTCGTTGCTCCCGCCACCGGCAGACTTAACGAAATTCCCGCGAAACTTGGCCAAATGAGGGCGCAAGGCAGTCGTTAGCCCGCTAACCAGCGCTGATTGTGGTTAAAGATTAGTTACCGGCCGATGCCGGCGATGTCGACAAAACGCAAAGGCCGCCCGGAAAAGGCGGCCTCGCTGATCGTCCGCGGTTGCGGTTCACGCCTGCGGTGGCGGCGATTCCGGGCGATTACGCCGCTCGGCCATGAACTGATCGAACTCGGTCTTGTCCTTGGCGAAGCGCAGCCGCTCGAGGAAATCGCGGAACTCGCGCTGCTCGTCTTCCAGCCGGCGCAAGGTTTCCGTGCGGTACTCGTCGAAAGCGTGATTGCCGCTCGACGGCGCGCTGGTCCACGGGCCGCCGGGGCCCGTCTTGGCGCGCATCCAATCCATCTTGTCTTGCCAGCGGCCAAAATTTCGACCTTGGCCGCCACGAAACCCGCACCCCATCATTCTTCCGCTCCCAATGGTGAAGGCGAGGACGCAAAGGCCAAGCGGCCACCAGACCATGAATCCCAGAACGATCAGAGCGATCCAGGCGGGTTTGCCGAATTCGTCGAGCTTTGCGGTGATTGGCATTGTCGACCTCGCGTGAATGTAAATAACATTTACATAGATAAAATCAGCTCGGCGTTTTGTCAAGCGGGGGCAGGCCCAGACCGCGCAGATAAATGAGAACGGCCGCCTCCAACAGTTCCTCCGGCGGCATCGGCAGCGCGCGCCGCGCCGCATCGCCGCGGCCGAACAGCGATGCGATGCCGTGGGTCATCGACCAGACGTGCAGCGCCACCATCAACGCCGGCGGCCGTGCCGGTGCCGGCATCAGCGCCACCAGCCGCTCCGAAGCAGCACGCAACACCGCGAACGCCCGCTCGCTCGCGTCACGCAGTTGCGGATCGGTATCGAGTGGAACACCGGCCTCGAACATCGCCGAGTAATAGGCCGGCGCGCGCTTGGCAAAATCGAGATAGGCTTTGCCGAGCCGGTCGAAGGCGCCCATCACGTCCGGCCGGCCCTCATCCCAGGCTTTGGCGAGCGCGGCGGCAAATTGATCGAAGCCGCGCCGTGCCACGTCGGCGAGCAATTCGTCGCGGTCGCGGAAATGCCGATAGGGCGCGGCCGGGCTCACGCCCGCCCAGCGCGCGGCATCGGCGAAGGTGAAGCCGGCCGGCCCCTTCTCCGCGATCAGCTCGAGCGCGGCGCGCACCAGGGTCTCGCGCAGATTTCCGTGGTGGTAGCCGCGCGGCCCTTGGCCGCCGCCCTTGCCCCATTTCATGTGAAGCGCTTTTACATTACGCCCGGGCGTAAGCAAAGCTCAGGGCTGCGCCGCGTCCTGGTCGGCGCGCATGGCGATGCGCAGCGGCTTGGGGATCGGCCGGGCGCGGCCGCCGGAGACGAAGGCGACCTGCACATGCGCCTCGACCAGCAACTCGTCGCCGCGCATCACCTTCTGATGCAGCATGACGGAGGCGCCCTTCACCTCTTCCGGCACGGTGACGATGGTGAGCACGTCGTCCATGTGCGCGGGCTTGCGGAAATCGATGCTCATGTGGCGCACCACGAAGGCAAAGCCCGGGGCCTCCTTCTCGGCCTGCGCGAACAGCGCGCGGTGATCGGCGCCGATCAGGCGCAGGTAATTGGTGCGGCCGCGCTCCATGAAGCGCAAATAGCTGGCGTGATAGACCACGCCGGAAAAATCCGTGTCCTCGTAGTAGACCCGCACCGCCTGGACGTGGCGGCCGTCGCGAATTTCGCCGTCGAGAGCGTCAATTCTATTCATCTTTTGAATTGGAGAACGAACCGATCCCGCAGGTTTGGAACGATGCGACCATTACCCCGCCCGCGCCAGCGGCGTCGAGGGTTTGGGAACGTCCTGCTTCCATTCCTTGGCAGCTTCAATCCAAGAGGCGATCGCCTCTTGCACGTTCTTCAGCGCCTCTTCCGGTGTCTCGCCATCGGACACGCAGCCCGGCAGATCGGGCACGGTGGCGAGATAGCCGCCGCCGTCGCTCTCCGCCAAGAGCTCGATACGGACTGCATATTCGAGTTTCATAAAACGTCTCCGTGGGCCTCAATATAGCGCACGAGCTTGCGAATGTAGATCGGTTTGATCGGTCGGCGTGCCGGGATCGTTAAGATTTCCCGCGCGGATGGATGCTTCGCGTGGCAATGGGACGTTCCCTGCCCGGGCCGGAACAGCAGACCGTATTCGCGGCAAAGCGCTTCGACATCACGGATGCGCCAATCGCCGGCCGGATTGCGGCGCATTCGCTCCAGCAAATCGGACGCCATCAATCCTCTTCCTGTCCGAACAAGCCGAATTGGCCCGGGTCGCGCGCCGGCTCGGCGAGACCGAGATGCTTGAAGGCGGCCGCGGTCAAAAGCCGCCCGCGCGGCGTGCGCTGCAGCAAGCCCTTCTGGATCAGGAACGGCTCGATGATGTCCTCGATGGCGTCGCGCGGCTCCGACAGCGCGGCGGCCATGGTGTCGACACCGACCGGCCCGCCGCCGTAGCTCTCCGCGATGGTCAAAAGATAGCGCCGGTCCATGGCGTCGAGCCCGGCGGCGTCGACCTCAAGTTCACGCAGCGCGTTGTCGGCAACTTTGCGGTCAATCGCCTTGGCGCCGTCGACATGCGCGAAATCGCGCACGCGGCGCAACAGGCGGCCGGCGATGCGCGGGGTGCCGCGGGCGCGGCGGGCGATCTCGTTGGCACCGTCGGGCGTGATGCCGATGCCGAGCACGCGGGCGCCGCGATTGACGATCAGCTCCAGCTCGGCTTCGGAATAGAAATTCAGCCGCACCGGAATGCCGAAGCGGTCGCGCAGTGGATTGGTCAGCAGGCCGGCGCGCGTGGTGGCGCCGACCAGCGTGAACGGCGACAAATCGATCTTCACCGAGCGCGCCGCCGGCCCCTCGCCGATGATGAGGTCGAGCTGGAAGTCCTCCATCGCCGGATAGAGGATTTCCTCCACCGCCGGATTGAGCCGGTGGATCTCGTCAATGAACAGCACGTCGCGCGGCTCGAGATTGGTGAGCAGCGCGGCGAGGTCGCCGGCTTTCGCGATCACCGGCCCGGAAGTGGCGCGGAAATTCACCCCCAGTTCGCGCGCCACGATCTGCGCCAGCGTGGTCTTGCCGAGGCCCGGGGGCCCGACGAACAGCACATGGTCGAGCGCTTCCTGGCGCGCGCGCGCGGCCTCGATGAACACCGACAGATTGGCGCGCGCCTTCTCCTGGCCGATGAATTCCGCCAGCCGCTGCGGACGCAAAGACGCGTCGACGTCGTCGTCGCGCTTTTCGGCGGCAATCAGGCGGCGCGGGGTGGTGGTCACTTCGCCAGCTCCTTCAGCCCCTGCCGGATCAGCGTCGCCACGTCGGCGCCCTCGCCGGCGCTACGCGATGCTGCGGCGATCGCGGCGGCGGCCTGCGGCTGGCCGTAGCCGAGATTGACCAGCGCGGAAACCGCATCCATCACCGGCCGAGGCGCACGTTTCTCGTCAAGCGCGCCGGCCAGATGCACGGCGGCGGGATCGATGTCCGCGAAGGCCGGCACTTTGTCCATGAGTTCGGTCACGATGCGCTCGGCCACTTTGGCGCCAACGCCGGGCGCGCGCGACACCGTCGCCTTGTCGCGCATGGCAACGGCCGAAGCGAGCTCGGACATTTTCAGCGTACCGAGCACCGAGAGCGCCACCTTGGCGCCGACGCCCTGCACCGTCTGCAACAGGCGGAACCATGCGCGCTCGCTGTCGCTGGCAAAACCGAACAGCTTGATCTGGTCCTCGCGCACATAGGTCTCGATCGACAAGGTCGCGGCTTCGCCGGGCGCGGGCAGCGCCTGCATGGTGCGCACCGAGCAATGCACCTGATAGCCGACGCCATTGACGTCGAGGATGATGTAGTCCTCGCCGTAGCTGTCGACGATGCCCCGGAGTTTTCCAATCATATGAGCTTGCCGATCATTGCGCCGCCACCCTCAGCACCGCGCTCTGCCGGTGATGCGCATGACAGATCGCGATCGCCAATGCGTCGGCCGCGTCCTCGCTCTGCGGATCGGCTTTCGGCAGCAGCACGCCGATCATCATGCGGATCTGCGCCTTTTCGGCATGGCCAGAGCCGACGATTGATTTCTTCACCAGATTGGGCGCGTATTCCGCCACCGGCAGCCCGGCTCTGGCCGGCACCAGCATGGCGATGC
>JGI20191J14862_1000422_pt1 | contig 14423 bp, 15 predicted proteins | sample NGESurdeep092012_7_FD_14862 | JGI IMG/M metagenome (IMG submission 14862)
GCCAAGGCCAGCGCCTTGAAGCCGCCGACCGATCCGTCATTGGCCACCACGATCCGCTTGAACATGTCTCACACCTCCTGCTTGGCCGACGCGATTTTCGGCAGGAACCATTTCTGCGCGATCACGGTAGGCACAACCGCGCTGCCGATCACGGACGTAAGCAGAATAGTGTACTGCTCCTGGTCGATGATGTGGTTGGTCAGGCCGTAAAGGGCCGAGATCGAGCCAAAGGTCAGCCCCGTCGACATCAGCAGCGTCGTGTACATGCCCTCGCGGTTGTCGAAGCGATAGTAGCGCGTCAGCGGCAAGATGCCGACGAACTTGGTGGCCATCTTCATCCCGAGGAACAGCGCGATCAAGCCGGCGCCGGCCATCAGCGCCTTAGCCTCGACCAGCGAGCCGGCCTTGAGGAAATAGAACGGCGTGAGCACCGCGAAGGCGATCACCCGCATACGGTGCGGCAGCTCGGGGTCGTGCTGGAAGGCCGGCGCCAACGCCATGCCGACGAGATAGGCCGGCAGCACAGCCTCGCTGCCGACGGCCGAGGCAAAACCGCCGAGTGCGAACAGAATGAGCAGCAGGAACTTGATTTCGGGTTCGCTCACTCGCTGTCCAACCCACGCAAAGAACCAGGGCCCGACCTTCGGCAGCACGATGACCACGACGACAGTCGCAGCGGCAAAGGCGAGCAGCCAGATGGTGAAGGATGCGAACACGATGCCGAGCGCCAGCACGGTGCCGAGATCGGTCACGAAGCAGGCCGCCAGGATGATCTTGCCGAGTTCGGTCTTGTTGAGGCCAGTTTCCACCATCACCGCATAGACAACCGCTACCGAGGTCGTGGACAGCGAGATGCCGGCGATTTGCGCCTGTGGCCAGGGCCAGCCGAGCAGGTAGCGCGCGGCCAACATGCAGCCGAGATAGGGCAATAGGAAACTGATAAAACCGATACCGAGGCTCGCCCCGAGATTTCGGCGCACCACCACCATATCCACTTCCGCGCCAGCGAGAAAAGTCAGCAGGATGGCGCCGAAGCCGGCGAGATAATTCACCCACGGCGTCAGCGGCAGGCCGATCAAATTGCCGCCGAAGGCGCCGACCACGATCTCGATCAGGGCAACCGACAACGCCAGCCGGATCGAAATCAGCGAGGAGGCGAGGGCGAGCCCGATCCACAACGCCGACGCAAGCCAGATATTGTCCATCATCAGTCACGCTCCTGTGCGCGCGGGCGGCAGCAGGCCGACGCGGGATCGGACGCGTGGCGGCGCGATGAGCCAATAAAAAACCGCCCTCGCTCGACCGATCGAATCCTACCGTGCCTCGTTCGCGGTAGGAGTCATCAGCCCCTCACGGGCGGTTTCGGGGGACTCCATCCCCATCGCGGTGCAAATTATCGGCACCCACACGCGGGGTCAACAGGGAGACGGCAGCCAGGTTGGCCGCGCTAATCGCGCTGGGTATCGCCGACTTGAACGGCGGGCGGCTTCCGCGCAGGATGCCGTCCCTTAACGTCAGCCACGAACCGCGCATTGTCATCAGCAGACTCAACTCCGCCACGCCGCCGCCGGCGCGCATTCGACTGGTCGACGGCGACCATTGCTCTATTGGCGCTTGCGGCCGCCGCGGCAGTCTATTGGCGCGACGGGCGTGAGCATTTCCTCGCAATCCTGGTCGGCGATCTCACGCTGTTCGGCGAGATGCTGCCGAAGGTATTGGCCGGCTGCCTGATCGGCGCCTTCGTCACGCTGCTGCTGCCGCGCGAGATGGTGGCGCGCTGGGTCGGCCATGAATCCGGCTTCGCCGGCCTGCTGATCGCGGCGCTGTTCGGCTTTATTCTGCCCGGCGGCCCGATCACCATCTATCCGGTGGCCGGCGCGTTTCTCGCCATGGGCGCCGATGCCGGCGCGGTGGTCGCCTTCATCGTCAGCTGGACGCTGATCGGCTATACGCGCGCGCTGGTCTGGGAGCTGCCGTTCTTCGGCTCCGAATTCGTGATCTGGCGGGTCGTCGCGGCGTTGCCGCTGCCGATCATCGCCGGCGTGCTGGCGCGGATCGCGGTGCGGGCCGGCTTTGCGCGCGAGCGGGACGCCAAATGACGCTCGCCATCAATATTCTGCTGTGGCTAGTGGTCGGCGCCTTGGCGTTCTTCGCCGCATCGCGCGGCCGCGTGCTGCTCTACGACGGTGCGCGCGACGGCGCCATCGAGTTCATCATGCTGTTGCCGCGCATCGGCATCGGCGTGATCGGCTCCGGCTTCATCGCCGAGGTGCTGCCGAACGCGTTGATCGCGCCGTGGCTCGGTCCGGAATCAGGCTTGCTGGGCGTCGTCATCGCGACGCTCGGCGGCGCGCTCACGCCGGGCGGGCCGGTGGTCGGCTTTTCCATCGGCGCCGCCGCGCTCAAGAGCGGGGCCGGCGCGCCGCAGGTGATCGCTTATTCCACCGCCTGGGCGCTGTATGCGATCCACCGGTTGGTGATCTGGGAAGTGCCGATGATGCCGGCGCGCATCGTCTGGCTGCGCGCGGCGGTGTCGCTACCGCTGCCGTTCATCGCCGCCGCAGCGGCGATGCTGCTGGGAAAACCTTAGCGCATGATCTCAGGTGGGAATCTGTTTTGCGCAAATATAAATTTTGTTAGGGCAAAATCGGCCCCGGATCGGGAGGCAGCGGCGGCTCAAAGCGTCAGTAGCCGCGCCGCCGTACCTTCTTGGCCGCCTTGCGGGCTGCGTAGCGCGCATCCCGCTCGGCTTTTTGCTCGGCCTCCAGCGCCGCCTGACGCTCGGCCTTTTCGGCTGCGGCAAGCGCTTCGAGCTGCTCTGCGTCGCGTTGGGCCTGCGCCACGAGTTCAGCAGCTTTGACAGCTTGTGCAGCCCGTTCGGCCTCGAGCAAACTTTTGGCGACTTCGCGCTCGGCCATACGGACCAGGCGCGCTTCATTGACCGCCACCCTGGCAGCCTGGCGCTCCGCAATCGTGGGATCGTCGGACGCTGCTTGAAACTTTTGCAACAACGCCATCTTTGCGGCGGCGGCGGTATTCTGACGTTGCTGAAGATTAGGATCTTTGTAGTTACCCATTTAAGTCCATGGCCTCTATGATGATTTCTTCGACATGACACCCGGTGCGCCGGAAGCGCGTGCTCTTCGCCAGCCAATAACCGCGGCTTCAATCGCCTCGCCGGACTTCGTGCTGCGCCACGCGTCGTTCACCCAACTGCAAGGGAAAGGAACGACGTAACTGCCACAATGATCTTCGCAAAGCAATTCGACCGGCTCGTCGGCTGGCGGCTGGCGGCTGCCCAGCGCCATCGAAGTCGTCCAATCGTTGCTGCCGAGTTGCCATCAGTTACCTTGCAGTAAGCTAATCACAGTGCGCGCTTGGCTTTTTCGGTTGTGGGCTTCACCCCAGTCTCCAGCTCCGCCGTCTCGCTGGCCAATCGAAGCGATCGCAACCGCGCGGTTTTTTCGCGAAGAGCGCGAGCATCGGTTTCGTACTGCGGGCTGGCTTGCCCGGCCGCCTGAAGCCTCTGCAGCTTCTTGAATTGCGCGTTGGCTGCTGCCTTAGAATTACTGGCCAATGCTGGCTCCTTTTCGGTGGGCAGAACTGCCCAAAATATTGCGCGCTAGGATTGCGGATGGCGCCCGCGCCAAACACCGTTCAATTTGAAGCGTTTTGTGCCTACCGACGGCACCTGCACTGCCAACTGGAGAATACGGCGACTTCGATAGGCCCCGTTTGGGGCAGCCCGCAGGCAAGCCACCGCATGTATTGACGGCTTTATATAGGGGTGCCGGACGTAAAGCACAATCGCGGGTCAACAAGTTAAACACCGAGCAAACATCAGTCCGATGCTTATGAGTCCATGCCCTAATGTACCGCCGCGCCGGCGCGCGGAATGATCGCACCGCGATGCCGGATCACGTCGCCGGCTAATCGGTGCGCGGCGGTGGCGGCCTCGACCGGTGGGCGTCCGGCCAGCCGGGCGGCGAGATAACCGGCATTGAAGCCGTCGCCGGCCGCGGTCGGATCGACCGGCACCACCACGTCCGGCACCGGCACGGCGTCGCGCTCGCCCGCGCTCGCTACCAGCGCGCTGTTCGGCCCGTTCTTCACCACGATTTCATTAACGCCGAACGCCTGCAGCCGTTCGATGGTCGCCTCGGGCGAAGGATCCCCCCACAGCACCGCCTCGTCGTCATAGGCCGGCAGCGCGATATCGACGCGCTTGAGCGCTTCCGCGAACACGGTGCGGGCGCGGGTGAGATCGCCGTGCCAACCGCGCGGGCGAAAATTTCCGTCGAAGGCGATTTTGGCGCCGCTGCCGCGCGCCAGCTCGACGGCGGCAAGGAATCGCCCGAGCCCGATATTGGAGTAGAGCGACAGCGTGATGCCGGAAAAGTAGATCAGCCGCGCGCCGAGCAGGCCTTCCGCCATGCGGCTCCAATTCGGCAGTTCGAACAAGTCGCGCGCCGGCGACGCCTCGCGCCAATAATGCGTGCGCCGCGCGCCTTGCGCGTCGGAGTCGACGAGGGCTAAGGCCGGCAGCCGGCCGGCCACGCGCATGATCAGGTCGGTGCCGATGCCTTCCGCTTGCGCCAGTGACACGATCGCGTCGGAATAAGAATCGTCGCCGAGCGCGCTGGCGAATGCCACCGGCACCTTCGCGCGCGCGAGATAGATCGCGGTGTTGAAGGTGTCGCCGGAGCTCGCCAGCGCGAAGCGGCCGTCGCCGCCGCGGGCGAGTTCGACCGTCGCCTCGCCGATGCAGATCGCGCGTTTTGCGGGTTCGCTCATGGGCCTCTGCCTATCACGGCCCGGCGTTAAGCGCACCGGGCCGGGGTGTCTCCGGCTCCCATCGGAAAAGCCGCACGTTTTGCGGAAACGGCAAACGTGTTACGCTTGCCTCACGGGCGAGGGGTTCACGAGCGCTAACCTGACCAAGGACCGGAAAAATTCCGGTCGATAACAATTTTTGCTCCGTCGGCTGCAAGCCGGCCGGCGGACCGCGGGGGGACGATGGCTGAGGACATCACAGCGGACGTCGAGATTTCGGCCGAAGCTCTGCGCAAGGCCGAGGAATACGTCCAGCAGGAAGAAGGCGCCGGCAACCGGCTCACTGGCTGGGTCGGCATAACGGTAACGGCGATCGCCGTCGCCATGACGCTGTTTCATCTTTACGCCGCCTACGACATCGTGCCGACCATACCGCTGCGCTACACCCACGTCGCTTTCGTGCTGCTGCTGAGCTTCCTGCTGTTCCCGCTGGCCGACCGTTTCCGCAACCGCATCATGTGGTTCGATATCATCCCGCCGCTGCTCGGGATAGCGACCATCGTTTATGCGCTCATGCAGGGCGACGATTTTACCGACCGCGCCGCGGTGCCGGAAAAGTGGGACGTCATTCTCGGCGCCATCTTCATCGTGCTGGTGCTCGAGGCGGCGCGGCGGACCACCGGCTGGATCATGCCCTTCGTCGCCGTGCTGTTCATCGCCTATGCCTATTTCGGGCCGGAGTTGCCGCCGCCGTGGACGCATCGCGGCTACGATCTGCCGCGGCTGGTCGGGCATCTGTTCATCACGCTGGAAGGCATCTTCGGCGTGCCGGTCGACGTGTCGGCGACGCTGATCATCATGTTCACGATCTACGGCGCCATTCTGCAGCACTCCGGCGCCGGAAAATTCTTCATCGACTTCTCGCTTGGCGTCATGGGCAACAAGCCGTCGAGCGCCGGCCGCGCGGTGGTGGCGTCCTCATTCCTGCTCGGCGGGCCGTCGGGCTCGGGCGTCGCCACCACCGTCATGATCGGCACGGTGGCTTGGCCGATGCTGAAAAAGGCCGGTTTTGAGCCGAACGCGGGCGGCGGATTGCTGGCGGCCGGCGGTCTTGGCGCCATCATCTCGCCGCCAGTGCTGGGCGCCGCCGCCTTTCTGATCGCTGAGTTTTTGAAGATCAGCTATCTCGACGTGATCTGGATGGCGACCATCCCGACCTTGCTCTACTACCTCTCGCTGCTGTTCATGGTCGAACTCGACTCGCTGCGCTTCGGCGCGCATGAGGTCGTATTCAAGCCGGAGATGACCGTCTGGCAGATGACGAAGCGTTACGGCTTCCACTTCGTCTCGCTGGTCGCCGTCGTCATCTTCATGGTGATCGGCTATTCGCCGATGCTCTCGGTGTTCTATTCGACCGTGCTCGCCTTCGGCATGAGCGCGCTCACGCTCGAGACAACGCTCGGTCCGCGCAAGCTGCTGATTCCGCTGTTGGTGATCGGCTTCGCCGCCGCCGGGCTGTTCATGATCCCGCCGATCGGGGCTTCGGCCTTCGCGGCCGCGTTCGAGTCCTGGTTCCCGCTGTTGATCTTGATCGTGATCGGCGTGCTGGCCGTTATTGGGCTCTCGCCCGCCGGCCAGCTTGCCGTGCCGTCGTCGAAGAAGCTGACGGCGGCGATGGCCGACGGCTCGATTGGCGTGCTCAGCGCGGCGACCACCTGCGCCGCCGCCGGTATCATTGTCGGCATCGTCACGCTGACCGGGCTCGGCTTGAAATTCTCCGCCATCGTCATCGACTTTGCCGGCGGCAGCTTGCTGATGACCGCGATCTACACCTCGCTGGTGGTCTGGATCATCGGTCTCGCCGTGCCGGTGACGGCGTCCTACATCATCTGCGCAGTGATCGCCGCGCCGGCGCTGACCAAGCTCGGCGTGCCGGATTTCGCCGCGCACATGTTCATCTTCTACTATGCCGTGCTGTCGGAAGTGTCGCCGCCCACCGCGCTGTCGCCGTTCGCGGCCGCCGCGATCACCGGCGGCGATCCTTACGTCACCACGATGCAGGCGTGGAAATACACGCTGCCGGCGTTCCTGGTGCCGTTCGTGTTCGTGTTGGATCCGCAGGGCGTCGGCCTGCTGATGAAGATCCCGAAGGACGGCTCGGTTTACGACATCATCTGGGTCACGTTGAAGACCGGCATCGGCTTGGGCGCGCTCGCCGCGGCGGCGCAGAACTGGGCGCTGCGCAAGAACACCGCGGTCGAGCGGGCACTGTGGCTGTTATCCGGGCTCTTGCTGGTGTTCCCGAGCCTGATCGAGGGGCTGGCCGAAACCATCACCGGGTTCGACGTGCCATATCCGGTCCCGTTCGGTCTGGCCTTGGGCGTGGCTTTATTGCTAAAGCAGAAATTCGTTCCACTAAAACCGGCGACTGAAACAAACCGGCCTTAAGCAAGCATAAGGGAGGAAGCGATGTTGAATAGACTATCGACAAGACTGGCGACATTGGCACTGGTGCTCGGCGGCGTGCTGGTCACCGGCAGCGTGATCGCCCAGCAGCGGGCGATCTCGATCGCCACCGGCGGCACCGGCGGCGTCTATTATCCGCTCGGTGGCGGCCTGGCCAACGTGCTGTCGAAGACGATCCCTGGCCTGCAGGCGACGGCGGAAGTCACCGGCGGCTCGGTCGACAATCTCAAGCTGATCAATTCCGGCGGCAGCGAAGTCGCCTTCGTGATGGTCGACGCCGCGCTCGACGCCTACAAAGGGCAGGACAAGTTTAAGGGCACCGAGGTGCCGGTCCGCACCCTGATGGTGCTCTATCCGAACCAGATGCACGTGGTGACCGTCGAAGGCACCGGCATCGAGAAGATGACTGACCTCAAGGGCAAGCGCGTCTCCACCGGCTCCGGCGGCAGCGCCACCGAGGTGATGGCGTTCCGCGTCATCGAGGCGGCCGGGCTCGACAAGGATAAGGACATGAAGCGCGAACGGCTCGGCGTCGCCGAGTCGGTCAATGCGCTCAAGGACCGCAAGATCGACGCCTTCTTCTGGGTCGGCGGCATGCCGACCTCGGCGGTGACGGATCTCGGCGCCACCCCCGGCGTCAAGATCAAGCTGGTCGACCACGGCGATCTGGCCGCCAAGATGAACGCCAAATACGGAAATCTCTATGCCAGCAGCACCATCAAGGCCGGCACCTATCCGGGCCAGACCACCGACAACATCAATACCGTGGTATGGAACATCCTCGTCTCCAACGCCAAGATGTCGGAACAGGACGCCTACAACATCGTCAAAACCATCTTCGACAAGAAGGCGGATCTTGTTGCGGTGCACGGCGAGGCGAAGAACTTCGAATTGAAGAACCAGGTGAAGGACTATTCGCCGATCCCGTGGCATCCGGGCGCGGTGAAATATTTTGCCGAGAAGGGCGTCAAGGTGTGAGGCGAGCAGCCCCATCTGGATCGTCGCGCTCGCAACGGCCCCGCTTCGGCGGGGCCGTTTGCATTTCAGCTTTCGGCCGCCGCATGCGCCGCGTGCTCGTCCTGCGTCCGGTTTGCGCGCAGCGCCGGCAGCCCCAGGCAGACGAAATAGCCGAGCGCGCTGAGCACGGCGATGCAGAAGCTCACCGGCCAGTCGGTGTAATAGGCGATCACGAGGCCGAGCCAAGCCTCGCTGAGGGCAAGCGCCGCCGACAGCACCAGCCCGCTCCACAGCCCGGTGGTGACGCGCTGCGCGGCGGCCGGCGGCCCCACCATCAGTGTGAACACCAGCAGCACGCCGACGATCTGCGCGCATTCCGATACGGCCAGCGCCACGATCGCCAGAAACGCCGTGGAGATGAAGCGCAGCGGCACGCCTTTAGCCTCGGCCAATTCGGGCTGCAGGCTGGCGAAAATCAGCGGCCGCATGATGAGCCCGAGCGCAAGCAGCGTGATGGCGCCGAGCACGGCCAGCGTCGCGATCATCGCGCGATCGACCGCGAGCACATTGCCGAACAAGAGCGCGGTCGCCTGCGTGGCAAACGACGTGTAGTAGTGCAGGAACAGCAGGCCGAAGCCGAGCGCCAGCGCCAGCACGACGCCGATGGCGACGTCGCGGTTGCTGATGCGGTCGCTGAGCAGGCCCATCACGATGCCGGCGGCAAGCGTGAAGCCGAGCAGGCCCCAGAGCGGCGCCAGCCCGATGAGCCCGGCGCCGGTCGCACCGGCAAAGCCGATATGGGAAAGCGCATGGCCGGCGAATGTTTGGCCGCGCATCACCAGGAAGTAGCCGACAATGCCGGATACCACCGCCACAATGCCGGCGGCGGCGAAAGCATTGTTCATGAATTCGTATTCGAACATGTCAATGATGATGGTGGTCGTGGCCATTGCCGTCGTCATCGTGATCGTGCATGTGATCGGCGCGCTCGACGTCGAGCCCGCGCGACATCACGAAGATGTGGCCGTCGGCACGCACCACGTTGATGTCGGTGCCGTACAGGCGTGAGAGTACCGGCGCGGTCACCACGTCGTCGACGTGGCCGAGCACCGCCTGGCGATTGCCGAGATAGAGCACGCGATCGAGCGTGCCGAGCAGCTGGTTGAGCTCATGCGCGCTGAACAGCACGGTAATGCCGCGCTCGCGGCAGACCTTGCGCACGACGTCGATCGCCACTTCCTGGTGGCGCGCGTCGAGGCTGATCAGCGGCTCGTCGAGCAGCAGCAACTTCGGCGAACCGATCAGCGACTGCGCTAGCAGCAGCCGTTGCCGCTCGCCGCCGGACATGTCGCACATCGGCCGCTGGCTCAGTTCGCGGGCGTCGACGGCGGCGAGGGTCTCGTCGATCATGTCGCGGTCGGCATGGGCGTGCCACGGCAGCCCCCAGCGCTCGCCATGCATCGAGCTGGCGATGAAATCCAGCCCGCGCACCCGTAAGTCAGGCAGCACGGTGCGCAATTGCGGCAGATAGCCGATGGCGCGGTCGCCGCGCTGCGGCTGCCGCCCGAACACGCGCAACGTTCCTGCGCTCGGCGGCAGCAGCCCGAGGATGGCGCGCATCAGCGTGGTCTTGCCGGCGCCGTTGGGGCCGAGCACGCCGATGAATTCGCTCGCGTTGATCGAAAAGGTAGCATCCGCCAGCACGGTGCGGCCGCCGATGCGGATGGTGGCGTGGTCGAGCTCGACGACGGCGGTCATGACGAAGGCCCCGCCAGCGCCTTATCGAGCGCGTCGAGCTGCCCCAGCATCCAATCCTGGAACGACACATTCGCCGGCTGCGTCTCGGTCACGCCGACCACCGGCACTTTCGCTAGCTTAGCGATATCGAGCAGCCGCAGCGTCAGCTTCTCGGATACTTGGCTGTTGTAGAGCAACAGCTTGACCTTGTGCTGCTTGAGGTCGTTCTCGAAGGCGGCGACGTCGCGCGCGCTCGGCTCGGTGTCGTTCATCATGGCGAGCTGGAAGCGCTGGTTGCGCATGGTGAGGCCGAGCGCGTCGGCCATCGGGCCGAACACCGGCTCGGTGGCGGTCACCGGCTTACCCACGTGCTTGGCCTTGATCTGGGCGGTGCGCTGGGCGATGCGCTCGAGCGCGCCAAGCGTCGTCGCGAGGCGAGCCGCATAGTCGCCGGCATGCGCGCTATCGGCCTTGCTGAAAGCCTCGGCCAGCGCCTGGGCGACCGCCGGCATGGTGGCGGGGTCGTACCACAGATGCGGATTGTCGCCGGGCTTCTTGCCGGCCAGATCGGCGGCGGCGATGACGCTGCGGCCCGGCCGCGGCGCCGCGCTCAGGAGCTTTTCCATCCAGGGGTCGTAGTTGGCGCCGTTCAGGATCACGATTTGCGCGCCCGCGATCTGCCGCACGATGCCTGGGGTGGTTTCGAACAGATGCGGGTCCTGGTCGGGATTATTCAGAATGCTGACGACCTCGACCCGCTCGCCGCCGATCTGGCCGGCGATGTCGCCATAGAAATTCTCCGCCGCCACCACGGCGATCTTGCCGTCAGCGGCGCGGGCGTCGGGGGGCGAGGCGAGGGCGAGGGCCACTGCGATGGCGAGCCCGGTGATGGTTCTCAAGGCCGGCAATCCCTCGTTTGCACGGGTTTAGCAGGGCACATTCGACGGCTAAATGTAACTATATAACATATCAAATGGCAAGAGCAGGGCGGGCCGTGCGATCGCGATAACGTGTGTACAGCGATAGGAACGAGAGCGGCGTCGGCGCGTTCACAATATGGGGGCACAAGGCATGGTTTATGGCTGCCCTATTCAAATATCTCGTGAGTGTCGCGGTTATCGTTTCCGCTGTTATCGTGGGCGCGCCTTTCTTGGACTTTGCGGCGGTCATAGAGACTCCGGCCATATTGACGCCGGCATGGAAGAATGAGCGCCTAAAGGCAGCACCGGATACACCTTATATTGCGCGGGGGTCATTAAGCCCGATCTACCCGGCGACCCCCGGCAAAGAACTCCTGGGGAAACCTGTCCGGACAGTCGTACGAGTTGCGAAACATCATGAGATGGCGAGCGCGAAACCAGTCGTTAAGGCTGTGAATGCGAAACGCCTCGACGTTAGCCAAGGGGTACGGACGCACAAATTTCCCCGACAAATATATGCGACGGTTGAGCACGACAGAAATTATTCACAACAAAGCTATGGCTATGCGGAAGAACCGCAAGCGCGGTCACGCACGGTCAACATTCTTGCGCACGGTCTTTACTAGAAGTCGACGTACTTAACGTAGCCGGTGTCATTCGAAGTCCGCAATGAATGAAGCCGGTTACGGGCCTGAATTGGAAGTCGATGCTGGCTACGCACAACGCTATTTGTGCGAGCTGCGCGCCGCCATTGCGAGTTTGAGCGGCTTGCTCGCTATCTTGTGGTCCATTTTACCAAGCCTGTGACCCAGCTTCGTGTTGTTTACCGGTTGCTTGCGCGCCGCCAGTTGGATGGTGCCCTTGCTGCCGTGCGCGGCGGAGGCCTTGGCCGGCTTTTCGACCTTGATGATCGCGGTCATGCGGGCAGGGTGCTGCTTGACCTTCGCGGTCGAAGCGGCGGTTTGCATCGCGGCCCGCAGCGGCGCCGACACCGTGCGCGTGAACGGCGAAGGCCGCGGCACCGGAACGCGGTTCGGTCCGTTCCAGGCGTGCAAGCCGGCCGCTTCCTGGCACGGCGCGCGGCGCGGAAGTCTCATCTCAGGATTGCCCGCCGCGGCCACCTTCCAGGTTTCCGCCGGCCGGCCGGTGATAATCTTGACGTAGCCTTGCGTCTCCTGCGGCAGCTTGCCTTTCTTGGTGAGCCAGGCGTGGATTCGTTTCGGCCCGGCATTATAGGCAGCGGCGGCGAGGCCGAGGTTACCGAATTGCTGAAACAGATTGCGCAGCAGGCGGGCGGATGCGGGGATCGCCTGTAGGGGATCGAACGGATTATCCAGGCCCATGTCGGCGGACGTCTCCGGCATGAATTGCGCGACGCCTTGTGCGCCGGCGCGGCTCACCACGTCGGGCTTGAAACCGCTTTCCTGAAAAAGCAGACGGATAAAAAATGGAACGGGGAGATCGTTCAACTGCGCCGCTTTAGTAAGCGTGTCGCAGACCTCTTGACGCGAGCGATACACGACCGGCTTCACGACCGGAGCAGGCGGGGTATGTTGCGGCTCCAGCGCCTGCTCAACGCCGGTTTGCACCGGAATGTCGATCGGCGTGTCTGACGGCCCGGTGAGATTGCTGGATGTTTCATCCCGAGATGCGGAATTCTCTGGAGCGGCCGCGATTGCGCCGCTCAGTGGCGCCGACGCATCGGCTGTCTTGTCGACGATCGAAACGCCGGAAAAGTTTTCGAGTGAAAGTTTTGGATCCGAGCCGGTCGGGGCGGACCATGTCATCAGGCACACGCAGGCGGGAACGAACAGCTGCCGCATTCAATAAAATCCTCAGCGTGCCACGCCAATCCGCAGCCGCAACGTGCCGGTGAAAAGGAAATAGCCCCTTCGTTGCTGCAGCTTGTGTGGTCAGAACGGGACAGATTTTTGGACATGGTGCGGCGAGAGCGAGGCATTGTGACGGGTCTTGCCCTGTCTCCGCCGCAGTTCCACGAGGCTGCGTGATGGAACTCCGCCCGCAAGATCAGCGTCCAGGGCGGCGTACGGAGGCTCTCAATAGCAACCGCCCCAAGGATAACTGCCATGACAGAAACAAACACCACAGCCGCTGCAACCAAGTCCGCCGGCGCTCCCAAGATGGAAACCCCGCAGGCCATCCGTGAGATGGCTGACAAGGGGACCGCGCAAGCCAAAGCGTCCTACGCGAAGATGAGCGCGGCCACGGCAGAAGCGTCCAGCGTCATGCAAAACGCCGGTGCGACAGCCGCGCAAGGTATCAAGGACGGCAGCGCCAAAGTCATCGAGTTCGCGCGCACCAACAGCAACGCCGCCTTCGACTATGCAAGCGAGCTCCTTGGCGTAAAGTCGCCGTCGGAGTTCATTAAAATATCGACCGAACAAGCGCGCAGGCAGTTTGAAGTCCTATCCGAGCAGACCAAGGAACTCACCACGCTAAGCCAAAAGGTGATGCTTGAGACGGCGGAGCCGCTCAAGGCCAGCGCCGCCAAGGCGTTTGCAGGCCCTCACACCTGAGGTGCCGTGCTGAGTTGACGCAAGCTTTCAAATCGCTGCAAAGCCCGGGCCGCTTGCCCGGACTTTTTTTGTTTGCGACCGCGGGGGCACCGCACGAATGATACTCGGCGCAGCAAGCGGTGGGTGGGCTAAGGCGCGGAACGCGGCCAGAGCCCACGCGTTCATTGAGACGAAATTTTATTTCCCGCTGGGCGCGCTTTGCGCAGCCCTAGGCTCGCTTGGTCGCGAGATAGACCGTTTGCGTGAACGGCTTGTCTTGCAGCGGGTTGTGAAATGTCACCGGCTCGGCGCGCGCTTGCGCGAACACTTGCGCCAGACGTGCGGTGAAGGCGTCGTCGGCACGCTCATTGGACCAGAGCCCGAACATCCACCCCGGGCGCAGCTGCGCAGCCAGAAGGGCGAGCCCCGCCGCGCCGTAGAAGGCGGCGTGGCGCGGATCGAGCAGGGCGTCGGGGGAATGGTCGATGTCCACCAGCACGGCGTCGAAGCGGCGGCCGGGGGCGGCCGGATCGAAGCCCGAGGCGGACGCTGCCAGCGCGAAGAAATCGCCATGGATGAGCCGGCAGCGCGCATCGCCGGTGAGTTCGCGGCCGAGCGGGACGAGGCCGCGGCCGTGCCAGTCGATCACCGCTTCGAGCGCCTCGACCACGAGCAGCGAAGCGACGTTTGCGTGCTCCAGCACGGCCTTGGCGGTGTAGCCCAGCCCGAGGCCGCCGACCACGACATCAAGGCCGGGACGGACAAGCTCCGCCAGCCCCAGCTGGGCCAAGGCGATCTCGGACGCCGTGAACAGGCTCGACATCAGGAATTCGTCGCCGAGCTTGATCTCGAACACATCGACGCCGAGCTTCAACTCGCGCCGCCGGCGCAAGCTGAGTGCGCCGATCGGCGTCTGGCGATAGTCCAGCTCTTCGAACGATAAGCTCATCGGTTGGCTAAGGCGACGCCCAACAATTATTGCGTCAGGTTAGGGGTTTTGGGTGGTCTTGGTGAGATGGTGTAGTTCCACTCGGGGTGGAAGGTATTACCGGTG
>JGI20191J14862_1000424_pt1 | contig 14400 bp, 15 predicted proteins | sample NGESurdeep092012_7_FD_14862 | JGI IMG/M metagenome (IMG submission 14862)
GCTGGTGCCTTGGGCTGACGCCAATCTGCATGTGCTCAGCCACGGCCTGCACTATGCGAGCGCCGTGTTCGAGGGCGAGCGCGCCTATGGCGGCCAGATTTTCAAGTCGACCGAGCATTCCGAGCGGCTGAAGCGCTCCGCCGGAATCCTCGATTTCGAGATCCCCTACTCCGTCGCCGAGATCAACGCCGCCAAGAAGCTGGTGCTCGACAAGAACGGCAAAAAGGAAGCCTATGTCCGCCCGGTCGCCTGGCGCGGCTCGGAGATGATGGGCGTCTCGGCGCAAAACAACACCATCCATCTCGCCATCGCGAGCTGGGAATGGCCGAGTTATTTCGACCCCGAACAGCGGCTCAAGGGCATCAAGCTCGACCTCGCCGAATACCGCCGGCCTGATCCGCGCACCGCGCCGTGCCGCGCCAAGGCCGCCGGCCTCTACATGATCTGCACCGTCTCCAAGCACCGGGCCGAGCGCCGAGGCTATGCCGACGCCATGATGCTGGATTGGGAAGGCCGCGTCGCCGAATGCACCGGCGCCAACATTTTCTTCGTCAAGGACGGCAAGATCCATACGCCGCTGGCCGATTGCTTCCTCGACGGCCTCACCCGGCAGACCGTGATCGGCTTAGCGCGCAAGCGCGGCTTCGAGGTAATCGAGCGCCGCATCCTGCCCGATGAGCTCACCGAATTCTCCGAATGCTTCATCACCGGCTCGGCCGCGGAAGTCACCGCGGTGTCCGAGATCGCGCAGTGGAATTTCAATCCGGGCGGCATCACCAAGACGCTGATGGAGGATTATACCGCGGAAGTGAAGCCGAAGGGCAAAGCCGCCGCGGCGTGACGTTTCGTCAGATATTTTTTTTAGCCGTGATCGCACCGGCGGCCGGTTCTTCCGGCCGCAGCAGCGTGACGTAACGCACACGATTTTTCGCGACAAAGCGATCCATGCGTTCGTCGAGCACGCGATGCCGGCTCTGGGATGCGTGCCGCAGCAACAATTCGCCGTCGCGGCCGAAGGCGATAAAGCCGATGTGGAAATAATCCAAATTCGGCCGCTGCGTGACNAAGCCGACGATNTCGCCGTTCGCCAGNTTGCTCTTGTTCGCCAGCATCGTGGCGCGCGGAATGACGNTCATCGAAAATCGCCNGCGGCCGAGTTCGCGGTGCCAATAGACCGTCTTGTCGAGCGCGACCNCGCCGTCCATCGCAATCGCGCGGCAGCTCTTGTTCTCGACGTTATGCTGACTCCACTCGAAGAAGTAATGATTGCGCTCGCGCCAACTCGCCATCGCGGCGGCCAGCACCGTTTCGCAAAAGGTGACGCAATCGAAGGCGTCATCGCGCACGACGAACTTTTCCGCGCGCCGCGGTCCGCCGATCAGCGTGTATTCCCGATAGGTCGTGCCGCGCAGCGCGCTGGCGATGAAATCGATGCGTTGCGCGATCGCGGGCAGCGCTTTGGCCTCGCCGATCAGGCGGCCGATGCGGGCTTCGCCGGCCAGGCTCGGCCTGCTGCCTGCCGCCAATGCCGCGCCGCCCGCCAGGATTTGCAGGATATGTCGTCGGCTGAGGCCCAAATCGAGTGGCATGACCGTCATCCTGACGCTAGCGCATGATCCCGAAAAGTGGGAACCGGTTTCCGGAAAAGATCATGCGCAAGAAAAATGGCGTTCGCGTCAATCCCGCACCACGACCAGCCGGTCGGTGCCGGATTCGGCGCCCCACAATTCGCCGCGCCGGCCGAGGATCTGGCGCACCGACGCCCCGCGCCGGTCGCTCGGGAAGCTCTCGAATTTTTCGGTCGGCGGGTCGAAGCGCAGGATGGCGTTGGCGTTCCAGTCGCTGAGCCAGACCTTGTCCTTGTCGTCGACATAGACCGCGTAGCAGCCGGCCTTGCTCGTGGGCAGGCTCCACACTTTCCAGACCTTGTTGATCGGATCGTAGCGGCCGACTTCGCCGGTGTTCCAGAAGCTCACCCACAACAGGCCCTTGGAGTCCGACCAGATGCGGCGCGGGCCGACGCCGGGCTTGGGCGGCGACACCATCAGCGCGTCGCCGCTCACGGTGTCGATCTTGGCGATGTGATCGCCGGCGAGCGAGGCGTACCAGACCTCGCCATTCGGCGTGGTGGTGATGCCATACGGTCCGGCGCCCTTCGGTGCCTTCCAGGCCTCGACCTTGCCGGTGGCCGGATCGACGCGGCCGTAGACGCCGTTCTGGCCGGTGAACCAGAGGATGCCTTTGCGGTCGAAGGTCGCGGTGTTGAGATTGGCGTTGGGAAATTCTTTCGGCAGCGGGAACAGCTTCACCGCCTTGGTCGCCGGATCGAAGCGCGCGATCGCATTCTGCCCGCCTTCGGTGATCCAGGCCGCGCGATCGGGCCCGACGATGACGCCATGCGGCGCGGCGCCTTGCCCAAGCGACACTTGCGTCACCTTGCCCGTTTTCGGATCAAGGATGCCGAGCGCGCCCTGGCTTTGCGCCGTGTACCAGACCGTGCCGTCCGGCGCCGGCGCCACGTCATGCGGATGCGCGCCGCGCGTCACCTCGTAATAGGAGACCTGCGCGGCCGGCGCCTGATTGATACCGAGCGCGATGACCGCAACCGTCGCGACCACGATTGGAACCATGTTGCCCCTCATTCCGCTGCGTGACGGCCGGGACCAGCCCAGCGCGCGGCCGCAGCGTCGTCGGTTGCCTTGGCGTCCACCCAGACTTTCCCGTCCGCCTTCTCGACCTGTTTCCAGAACGGGGCGCGGGTCTTCAGATAATCCATCAAAAATTCCGCCGCTGCGAACGCGGCCTGGCGATGCGACGACGCGGTCACCACCATCATGATGTCCTCGCCCGGCACGATGCGTCCGTAACGGTGAATGACGGTGACACCCAACAGCGGCCAGCGTGCGACCGCTTCCGCGACGTGGCGCTCGATCTCGGCTTCCGCCATGCCCGGATAATGCTCGAGCGTGAGCGCGGCGATCGGCTCGCCTGCCTCAGCTCCGCGACATATCCCGGTGAAAGTCACCACGGCGCCGACGTCGCTGCGCCCACGCGTGAGCTTGGCCGCTTCGGCGGCGGCGTCGAACGGCTCGCGCTGCAGGCGCACGGTGGAGATCGCGGTCATGCCGATAATCTAGCCCGCTTGGGCGGGCGAGGCTATCCGCCCGTCATCGGCGGAAAGAAGGCGATTTCGGAGGCCGCCCCGATCGGCGTTTGCGGCTTCACATGGGTGCGGTCGATGGCCGCACGGATCACCTTGGGATTAGCGAAGGCATGGGCATATTCCTCGCCGCGCGAGGCCAGCCAGACCATCAGCTCGCCGACCGTGGCGATCCCGCTCGGCACCTCGATGTCTTCTTCAGGCTTGCCGACGCGCTCGCGCACCCAGGCGAAATAACGCAACTTTATGGTCATTCATCTATCATATAGCGCAGGCCCGCGCGCAGATAGTCCCAGCCGGTGTAGAGCGTCAGCAGCGCCGACAGCCACAGCAGCGTGATGCCGATCTGGGTGGTCGCCGGCAGCACCTTGTCGCCGGCTTCGCCCGCGATCAGGAAGCCGATGGCGACCAACTGCCCGATGGTCTTCCACTTGGCGAGCCGGGTCACCGGCACGCTGACCCGCAGCTCGGCGAGGTATTCACGCAAGCCCGACACCAAGATTTCGCGGCAGAGAATGATCACCGCGGCGAGCAGCGTCCAGCCGCGGATGGTGTCTTCGGCGGCCAACATCAGCAGGCAGGATGCCACCAATAGCTTGTCGGCGATCGGATCGAGCATGCGCCCGAGCGAAGACTGCTGGCCCCACATGCGGGCGAAATAGCCGTCGAGAATGTCGGTGACGCCGGCGGCGATGAAGATCGCCAGCGCCACCCAGCGCAGCCACAGCCCGCCATCGAAAATGCTTTGCCAATACATCAGCGCCACCACCACCGGCACGGCGGCGATGCGCGCATAGGTCAATAGGTTCGGCAGCGCGAGCGGACGCGCCGGCAACGGTCTGGAACTGAAGGCATTCATGCGCGGCAAGGAGAACACCCGCGCCGCGGCAAGGTCAACCGCTCGCGGACGGTGATCCCCGCTGATTACTGAATCGGCGGCTTATTGGATAGGAGGCTTGGGCAGCCGGCTCTTGCCCGGCTCCATCACGAAGGTCTGATCGAGCGAATACCATGCGCCCTTCACGTCCGGCGCGGGCGCCGGCCCGTCGTGGCGGACATAGTCGCCGACCAGCGCGCGGGTGACGCCGAACTGCACGTCGGTCTCCAGTCTGTCGTCGTCGTTGACGTAGATCTGCGAGATCAGCGTCTTGAAGCCTTCCTTGAAGATCAGGAAATGCAGGTGGGCGGGACGGTATTGGTGCCGTCCGGTGGCGCGCACCAGATCGCCAACCGGTCCGTCGATCGGGATCGGATAGCCCGCCGGCTTCACGCTGCGGAAACCGAAATGGCCCTGCGCGTCGGTCATAAACTTGCCGCGCAAATTCATCGGTGCCTGCTTGGGGTCCTGCTGCTCGTAGAAGCCTTCCGGCGAGGAATGCCAAATGTCGACCTCGGCGTCGGCGATCGGCGCGCCGTTCTGATCGCGCAGCCAGCAATTGACGAACAGCGCCGGCCCCGGCGTCGGCGAACGCACGATCGAGGCGCCGTTTTCGGTGCGCGGCGAATTCATGCGCCAGAACGGTCCGAGCAGATTGGCGGTGGTTTCGGTCTGCCCTTTGTTGCCGTTATTGAGCAGGCAGATCAGCGTCGAAAAGCCGAGCGAGCCGGACATCAGCACGACTTCGTTGTGGGTGGCATTGGTCAGTTGCCCAAGCCTGGCAACATATTGCACCGCCTTCTCGAACTCCTCCTCGGTCAGATGCACCTCGCGCGCGAACGCATGCAGATGCTTCACCAACGATATGAGGATTTCCCGCACGCGCGGGTCCGACGTGTTCTTGAACGCCTCCACCACCGCCGTGGTGACGTCTTCCTGCCGCTGGATGATCATTCCCGTTTTCCCGCCGATTTACATGCCAGTATATTTTGCATGCGCATGATCTTTTCCGAAAACCGGTTCCCACTTTTCGGGATCATGCGCTAGGGCGCCACTTCATGGAAAAACTCATATATCTTTCGCGCGGTCTCCGCATTAATTCCAGGCACCTGGGCGAGGTCGGACAACGAGGCGCGCTCGATCGCTTTCACAGTGCCGAAATGGCGTAGCAAGGCGCGCTTGCGGCTTGGGCCGATGCCCGGAATCTCCTGCAAACCGGCCTCGCGAATGTCGCGCTTGCGGCGCGCCCGATGCGAGCCGATGGCGAAGCGGTGGGCCTCGTCGCGCAACCGCTCGACGAAATAAAGCAAGGGATCGCGCGGCGGCAGCTTGAACGGGCTGCGGCCCGGCATGAAGAAGGTCTCGCGGCCGGCGTCGCGGTCGGGGCCCTTGGCGATGACGACCAACGGCACGTCGGTCACGCCAAGAGCTGCCAACGTCTCCTGTGCGGAACTAAGCTGGCCCTGGCCGCCGTCGATCAGCACCAGGTCGGGCCAGGGTTGATCGTCACCCTCGCCCACTTCGCCCGTCAGCACCGCCGCCAACGCGTCATCGGCCGACAGGCGCGGGCTCTCGGCGAGAAGCCGCTTGAAGCGCCGCTGCAAGACCTCCCGCAACATGCCGTAGTCGTCGCCGGGCGCCAGATCGGCCGAGCGGATGTTGAACTTGCGGTACTGGTTCTTGCGGAAGCCTTCCGGTCCCGCCACCACCATGGCGCCGACCGCATTGCTGCCGGAAATATGGCTGTTGTCGTAAACCTCGATGCGGCGCGGCTCGCGCGGCAGTCCGAACGTCTCGGTCAGCGCTTTCAGCAGTTTCTGCTGCGAGGATGTGTCGGCGAGCTTGCGCGCCAGCGCTTCGCGCGCATTGGCGAGCGCATGCAGCACGAGTTCCTTGCGCTCGCCGCGCTGCGGCACGCTGATCTCGACCTTGCGGCCGCTCTTGCCGGTGAGCGCTTGGGCGAGCAGCTCGCGTTCCTCGAAATTGTGGGACACCAGCACCAGCCGCGGCGGCGGCTTGTCGTCGTAGAACTGCGCCATGAACGCGCTCAAGACTTCGGACGCGCCGAGCGCGCGATCGGCTTTCGGGAAATAGGCGCGGTTGCCCCAGTTCTGCCCGGTGCGGAAGAAAAACACCTCGACGCAATTATAGCCGCCGGCCTGATGCAAGGCGAACACGTCGGCTTCCTCGACGTTGCGCGGATTGATGCCCTGATGCGACTGGATTGCAGAGAGCGCCGCCAGCCGGTCGCGATAGACCGCCGCGCGCTCGAAATCGAGTTGCGCCGACGCCGTGTCCATTTCGGTGGCGAGTTCCTTCTGTACCAGCCGGCTGCGGCCGGCGAGAAACTCGTTGGCCTCGCGCACCAATTCGGCATAGCCGGCGAAATCGATCTCGCCGGTGCAGGGCGCCGCGCAGCGCTTGATCTGATAGAGCAGGCATGGCCGCGTGCGCGCCTCGAAGAAGGCGTCCGAGCAGGAGCGCAGCAGGAAGGCGCGCTGCAGCGCATTGAGGGTGCGGTTGACCGCGCCGGCCGACGCGAACGGCCCGTAATAATGTCCCTTGCGCGTGCGCGCGCCGCGGCGCTTGAGGAGTTGCGGCGCCCAGTGGTCGGACGTGATCAGGATATAGGGGAACGACTTGTCGTCGCGCAGCAGCACGTTGAAGCGCGGGCGCAGGCGCTTGATCAGGTTGGCTTCCAGCAGCAGCGCTTCGGTTTCGGTGGCGGTGCTGACGAATTCCAGCGTCACCGTGGCCGCGATCATGCGGGTGATGCGGCTGTCGTGCCCGGTCGGCCGCGCATAGGCGGTGACCCGCTTCTTGATGTTTTTGGCCTTGCCGACATAGAGCACCTCGCCCTTGTCGTCGAACATGCGATAGACGCCGGGCGCCGATGGCGCGTGCCTGACAAAGCGCGCGATCGCGGCACGGCCGCCGGCGAGCGTGCCGGGAGGCAGCTCGTTGAGATCCAGGTCGGGCAGCGTGGACTCCTCGTCCTCTTCGCGGAGGTCGCTGGCCGGATCGATGTCCTTTTTCGTGCCGTTCATGGGAACAAGATAATGCGCGCGTTAGGATTTTGCTTAGCGCTGATCTTGTCCGAAAACCGGTTCCCACTTTTCGCGATCATGCGCTTTGCTTGGCGCATGATCTTGTCCGAAAACCGGTTCCCACTTTTCGGGATCATGCGCCCGCGCTACTCCGCGACGTCGCTATCGGCGGTGCGCCAGGCCAGATGCTGGCCGCCATCGACCGCGATGGTGACGCCGGTGACGCTGCGCGCCTGCGCGAGATACAGCACCGTGGCGGCGACATCCTCAGGCGGTGGCCCGCGCGCCAGCGGCAAAGCCGCGGCCTGGGCGGCAAATTGCTGGTCCGATTGCCGCGGGCTCAGCAGCGTCGGACCGGGCGCTACCGCATTGACCCGCACCTTCGGAGCGAGCCCCTGCGCCAGCGTGGTGGTCGCGCTGTGCAACGCGCTCTTGCTCAAGGTGTAGGAGAGGAAGCGCGGCGTCGGCTTGAGCACGCGCTGGTCGAGGATGTTGACGATCGAGGCATCGGCGCCCACCGGTGCCTGCGCGGCGAAGGCCTGCGTCAGGAACAACGGCGCCGCCAGATTGACGGCAAGCGCGCGCTCGAAGCGCGCGCGATCCAAGGTCTCGATCTCGTCGGGCTCGAACACGCCGGCATTGTTGACCAGCAGCGTGAGCGCCCCGAACGCCGCCGCGGCTGGAACAAGCCCGCGCACGGCCTCGGGCTCGGCGAGATCGGCGAGCACCACCGCGGCGCGCCCGCCGGCAGCCACGATCTCGGCGGCGAGCCGCTCGGCATCGGCGCGCGAGCGATTGGCATGCAGCACCACCGCGTAACCGGCGCGCGACAGCGTGAGCGCGATGGCGCGGCCGATCCGCCGGCCGCTGCCGGTGATCAGCGCCGCGCGCGGCGTTGCGTGTGTGTTGGCGTCCGGCATGAAATTTTGTGACCGTTGCGGGTTGTCTTACGCCGTGCGACCTGCTGCTGCCACCCGGGCGCGTCCGGCCGGCGTCACTTCGCGGTGCGCGGGCCAAGGCCCGCGACAGTGATAGTAAATAAAAGCTGAGCCGACATGGTGAATCCAGTCGAACAACAACACGGTAATAACGGTTCCTTAGGGATAACGACTACTGAGTACTTAGTAATTCATAACCGTTTAACCTAAAATGCCCGATAAATCTTCCACGAAAAATGTCGAACTTTCGCCGCATGGCCGGCTGGTCCGCTCCATCTTTGCGCACCCAATTCGCGCGCTCGAGCCGCCGGCAACAAAAGCGAAAGACGGACGAGGGAATTCCGCCCGGCGCTTCAAGCGCCCACGCGAGAATAAGTGGAGGAGTATCATGAGGAAAACGATCCTGGCGATCACCGTGGCGGCCGTGGCGGCTGCCTCAGGCGCGGCTACCGCTGCCGACCTCCCGCGCGGCCCGGCGCCCTATTATTCGCCAGCGCCGACCGGTGTTTATAACTGGAGCGGGCTCTATGCCGGCCTGAATGCCGGATACGAGTGGGGCAAGATCACCAACAACAACACCTCGCCGAGCGGCCTCGAGGGCGGCCTGCAGGCCGGCTATAATTGGCAGAGCGGCCAGTTCGTGTTCGGCGGCGAAACCGACCTCCAGATCACCGGCGCCGACGACACCTTCGCGCCCTACAAATTCTCCAATCCCTGGTTCGGCACGCTGCGCGGCCGCGCCGGGTTCGCGCTAAACAACATCCTGTTCTACGGCACCCTCGGCCTCGCCTATGGCGGGCTCAAGGGCGAGATCGGCGGGCTCGACGAGAGCAAGACCCATCTCGGCTGGGCCGGCGGTCTCGGCATGGAAGTCGGCTTCACGCCGAACTGGTCGGCGAAAGTCGAGTATCTCTATATGGATCTGAGCAACCGCGCCTATTCGATCACCGGCGTGACCAACGGCTTCGAGACCAACATGCTGCGGCTCGGCGTCAACTATCACTTCTGAGCGACTGCGCCGCACGTGGCGTGGAAGGCCCCGGGCTTCGGCCCGGGGTTTTCGTTTTCGGGAACTTTGATGCGTATAAGTTCCATCATCGACTTAAGTTGTAAGTATTACACCGCCACATTGATCGAGCTTGACAGTTTTAATCGAGGCAATAACGTGGCGTTTCATCGGCATAATTTAGGCAATACCATCGATAATTTGATTGGCGGAGTGTCTTTTACGCACTAGACGCAACTTAAATTATGAATACTGTGCGCTCAGGTTTTGGGGGTTCACTGTTACGGAGGCTTGATGATGAAGCGCGTAGTTCTGGCGGGTATCAGTGCACTCGCCGTAGTGACGATGATGGGTGCGGCAAACGCGGCGGACATTCAGCGCCGGCAGGCGATGCCGACCAAGGCTCCTGCCTATGTGGCGGCCTATAACTGGACCGGCATGTATGTCGGCGTGAACGGCGGCGGCGGCTTTGGTCATTCGACCTGGAGCGGCGCTACCGGTACCAGCGGCGTCAACACCACCGGCGGCGTCGTCGGCGGCACCGTTGGTTATAACTACCAGATGAACCAGGCGGTGTTCGGCCTCGAAGGCGATATCGACTGGAGCAATATCCACGGCAGCACGACCACCGCGCCTTGCACCACCATGAGCTGCGAAACGCGCAACTCTTGGCTGGGCACCGCACGCGGCCGCATCGGCTACGCGTTCGATCGCTTCATGCCCTTCGTCACCGGCGGCGCCGCCTTCGGCGACATCAAGAACTCTCCGGCCGGGTTCGCTGGCGACCGCGATACCAAGCTGGGCTGGACTCTCGGCGGCGGCCTCGAGGCTGCGATCGCCGGTCCGTGGACCGCGAAGGTCGAATATCTCTATGTCGATCTCGGCAAGACGAACTGCCCGGTTGGCAGCTGCGCCGTTTCGACCGACGTGAACTTCCACACCAATCTGGTGCGCGCCGGTCTCAATTATCGCTTCTAATCCGACGCGAACAACAACTGCCAAAAGCCCCGGACCGCGGTCCGGGGCTTTTTTCGTTATGGAACTCGGGCGGCGTTAACGGTGGCCCGCTACCCGCTCCCGGTCCCAAGCACGGCCCGTGTTGCTGCGCGGTCACGACGCTCGCGAACCGCACTTCCGCACCGGAACCACTGCCTTAGCGCGGCGTTGTTTGGGCAATCGGGGAACGGCGCATTCGCGTCCGTCCATGTGATTTGGAAGTGAGGTGCGTCATGAAAAAAGTTCTGCTGGCAAGCGTGGGTCTGATCGCTCTCGGCGTTGCGTCGGCTTCGGCAGCGGATATTCCGCGCCGGCAAGCGATGCCAGCCAGGGCGCCCGTCTATGTGACGCCGCCTTATAGCTGGACCGGCTTCTACGTCGGCATCAACGGCGGCGGCGGCTGGGGCCATTCGGACTGGAGCAACCGGTTCGGTACGGCCGACGCCAAGCTCTCCGGCGGCCTCGTCGGCGGCACGCTCGGCTACAATTATCAGGTCGGCCAGGCGGTGTTCGGCCTCGAAGGCGATATCGACTGGAGCAATATCCGCGGCACCGCGTCCAACGGACTTTGTGCCGGCATCAACTGCGAAACCCGCAACAATTGGCTCGGTACCGCGCGCGGCCGCCTCGGCTATGCGGTCGACCGCTTCATGCCCTATGTCACCGGCGGCGCAGCCTTCGGCGACATCAAGGCCACGCCAGCCGGGTTCGGCAGTACCACCACCACCAAGACCGGCTGGACCGTCGGCGGCGGCATCGAGGCGGCGCTCGCTGGGCCGTGGACCGCCAAGCTCGAATATCTCTATGTCGATCTCGGTAAGGGAAGCTGCGGCGCAGCCGTCTGCGGCACGGCGACCGACGTGAATTTCCGCACCAACATCGTGCGCGCCGGTCTCAATTACCGGTTCTGATCGAAGTACCGGTTAGCCAATCGGGATAGGGGGGAGCCTCGCGGCTCCTCCCCTCCCACACCACCGTACATACGGGTCCGTATACGGCGGTTCGGTGGATTGAGCTGACACCTGTTCCCGCAGGAGGGGTGACCGCCGGGGTTTGGAGGCGTGCATCGGCGAGGACGCTTCGGTCCCTGCATCACCGCGCCGTCGGGCTTCACCCTTCGGTCATGGCGAGCAGGCCGGACACTACCGGTGTTCTGCCGCATGGCGTCATCGAGATGCGCGTTTCTACTCCCCACTTCCATCCGTTCGGGCCTTCGGCGGATCGCTCCGCCTAATATGCCCTCTGCTGACTTCTGCGCCGTGGTCAGGTCACCTCGCGGTTCCCTCAGTTCCGCCCTCGGAACACGACGCAGACCTCCCGGGGTAAGTTCAGTCGCCTTCCGTGCACAGTTGCCGGATCTACGCTTCGCGTCCTTGATGGATATGGACTTCGCGATACGTTGCCCGCTCGTCCGACGCTGACGCCTGATATCCGGTTTTTGTTCATCAACTCGCACGTTTGCTCCGCGCTTCCTTCAGACCCCGCCTCGCGGCGACGGCCCTTGCGCATTGCTAACCCTTCACCTCCATCAGGTTGGGTGGTGGACTTTCACCTCCAAGCTACTGAACATGCCCGGCACACAACGAAAAAGGGCGGCCACAACGGCCGCTTTTTTAGCGTCCAGTAAGCCCCGGAGACGGCCGGAGAGACTTGTCAGCAACAACCAAAAATCATTGCAGCACAAGGATTTCCCCCTTTATCTTCCCCCGGTAAGTGCCTAAGTTACCCGCTAGGCCCCGGGATACCCTATCCGGGGGTTGATCCGGGAACAGGGCGGAGGCGGATTGCGATGGCACTCACGGTGAAACAGGCCGCCAAGCTTACTGAGCCCGGCCGCTACGGCGACGGAAAGGGCCTCTACCTTCAGGTCACGCCGGCCGGCGTTCGCTCCTGGCTGCTGCGGTATGAACGGCCCGACCCGCGGGCCGGCCGCACCGGCAAGCGGCGCGAGCGCTGGATGGGCCTCGGGTCGGTGGCCAACTTTACGCTGGACGAGGCGCGCGAGCGTGCCCGCAAGGCGCGTCAGCTGCTGACCGATGGTGTCGACCCGCTCGACGCCCGCAGGGCGGAGCGCGCCAAGCAGGCCACGGAGGCGGCGCTGGCGGCGGCCAAGGGCAAGACCTTCAAGGAATGCGCGCAGCTATATTTCGACCGCCATTCCGCCGGTTGGAAGAACAAAAAGCACATCGCGCAATTTCTCTCCACGCTCTCCGCTTATGCGTTCCCCGTGATCGGCGCGTTGCCGGTTGCCGACGTCAACCGCGACCTGGTGCTGGCCTGCGTGCAGCCAATCTGGAACTCCAAGAACGCAACCGCCGCCCGCGTGCTCAGGCGCATTAGAGGGGTTCTCGATTTCGCCAAGGTCAACGGCTGGCGCGACGGCGACAACCCGGCCGCGTGGGACGGCAACCTCGAACACGCGCTGCCCAAGCCGGGCACAATCACTGAAGTCAAACATCACGACGCCCTGCCGTTCACGCAAGTACACAATTTCGTCGCGCAGCTGCGCGGGCGCAACGGCATTGCCGCGCGCGCGCTTGAATTCCTGATCCTGACCGCTGCCCGCACCGGCGAAGTGACTGGCGCGCGCTGGTCGGAGATTGATCTGACCGCGAAGATGTGGGTGATCCCGCCGACGCGCATGAAAACCGGAAAAAAGACCGGCAAGGAACATCGCGTGCCGTTATGCGATAGGGCGATTGCTATCTTGCATGCGCTGCCACGCGAATCCAATTTTGTGTTCCCCGGCGGGCAAAACAAACCGCTCGGCCACAGCGCCTTGGATCAGTTACGCAAGCGTATGGGCCGGCGCGATTTCACCGTCCACGGGTTCCGGTCCACCTTCCGCGATTGGGCAGCCGAGAAAACTACTTATCCGAACCACATCGTCGAAATGGCGCTGGCCCATTCCATCGGCACCGCGGTGGAGCAGGCCTATCTGCGTAGCGATCTGTTCGCCTTGCGCACGCACCTCATGGCCGATTGGGCGAAGTACTGCGATACGAAGCCGGTCGATACGGCAGACAACGTGATCCCGATGCATGGGCGGGGCGTGTGATGGTACAGCGCCCCAAATGGTTAGCCCGCCAAGGAAAAATTCCAGATCAGGGATTTGTGCAAGCAAGTGTCGAAGCTGCGATGCGCGACTTGAGGGATAAGTGGCTTCCGAGTGGTTTATGTGAAGTGCATATACCAATGCTCGCGGAAAAATATGTCTATATGATAGCTCCTGACCGCTTCGCACCTTCGAAGAGCGGCACAGCGCGTCAACTTTCGAACGTAAAAAAGCATGGCAACGCACTGCTCATAAGCATGCAATCGCTGCAAGGACCAGCCATAGATGCACTGGTTTTCCGCAAATCTACGCTCGGTGAATTTGAAGTGGGGTTGCAAAGATTGATTGAGGCCGCATCTCACGCAAAAATTCCAAATACAGCGAAGGGTCGCAAAGGACCGAACTTAAAATTACAGCCGCGTAAAATTGCAGAGGGTGCAGCAGATGATTTTTACCACCTAACCGGCAAGCCTCCGACGCGCGTTACCTATCCCAAAGACGGAAAAACAAAACTCAGCGTCAGCCAGTCTCCGAGGCGCGTCACCGACCGCGCAGACGAAAAAACAAAACTCGGCGGTGAATTCGTCTATTTCCTGGACAAAATTTTCAAAGCGCTTGGCGTAGCGGCCAGTGTGGATCGATACAGCGCAGAGGCGATCCGCGTATGGACGAATAAGCAACGAAGTTAGAGCAAATAAAGCCTTAAGCCGCGCGGGCTTTCCGCTGAAATCGGGCGCGTTATCCATTCTGCCCCAGCTAATACCGCTGGGCGTTGATTGGAGCGCACGATGAAAGAGAAACTCAACGAGCTTAATCCGAACCAAATTGTTCGAATGGGAGAAGGCCCAAAATACTTTGGCTATAAGCACTCGCAGCTCGACGAAAAAATCAGAGCAGGTGAGATCCCCGCGCCGTTCCCGTTAACCGATAGCGGCCGCGCGAAAGGCTGGATCGGCCGCCAAATCATCGAGTGGCAAAATGCGCGCCTAGCCGCCCGCAACACGGTCGCCGCGTGAGGTGCCAGGGACAGCATTGAGCCCCGGCGCTGGTGACGCCGAGGCCCGAAAGGAAGATGCAACAGGTGATGCCCCTTCCTACCAAATTACCAAGCACAGTGCAACGGCTGACTCGCGTCGCCTAATCGGCGCGCGCTGGTCGGCCGCCGTCCCCGATACGGCAATGTCTCGCGCTTTTCTGGCCGCGTTGCGGCGCCGGGCGGTGTCGCGATGACTCCCACACCGCACCTCAGAATTTCCCGCCATGGGCCCATCCGGTATTTGCCGAGTCTTTTTTCGGTTGTGTTTGTCGACGCCGGGGCAAA
>JGI20191J14862_1000426_pt1 | contig 14357 bp, 15 predicted proteins | sample NGESurdeep092012_7_FD_14862 | JGI IMG/M metagenome (IMG submission 14862)
GCATCGGCCACGGCGCAGCCGGCATTTTCCATCAGCTCGATGCCGGCCATGCCGCCGGCGATGGTCAGCCGGTCGGCTTCCGCCATTTCGGCATTGGTGAGGAGTTCGATCATCGCGTTCGACACTAACGGCCAGCCGGTAGGCCGACAAATAGGCCTAATCGGCTGCGGTGCAGTATAGCTCGGGCCGCTGGCAAAAGTTTTTGCAGGGTGCTTAATTGCTGGGCAGCGGGCCGCAGCCAACCTAACCATATCCCGGTAATCTGCGGCCTAAATTGTTGCGGGGACACGGTTATTACGCTCTCGCCGGCTTGGCACGGGTTCTGCTAACCGGTAGCGCGGCGCTCCGTAATGTTTGCGGTGGGCTGGGGGGAAGGAAAAGCAATGAAAAAAATCGAAGCCATCATCAAGCCCTTCAAACTCGACGAGGTGAAGGAGGCACTCCAGGAGGTCGGACTACAAGGTATCACTGTCACCGAGGCCAAGGGCTTCGGCCGGCAGAAAGGGCACACCGAACTTTATCGCGGCGCCGAATACGTGGTCGATTTTCTCCCCAAGGTGAAAATCGAGATCGTGCTCGGCGACGACATGGTGGACAAGGCGATCGAAGCGATCCGGCGCGCCGCCCAAACCGGCCGGATCGGAGACGGCAAGATATTCTTATCCAACATCGAGGAAGCCATCCGGATCAGGACTGGCGAATCCGGCATCGACGCCATCTAAACCGCGTGGCAGCGTCTCGCGCGGGAACTTTCATGAAAAAAAGGGGAATGCAATCCATGACGACAGCTAAGAATGTCATGAAGATGATCAAGGACAACGACGTGAAGTACGTCGATTTCCGGTTTACCGATCCGCGCGGCAAGTGGCAGCACGTCACCTTCGACGTCAGCATGATCGAAGAAGACACCTTCGCCGAAGGCCAGATGTTCGACGGCTCCTCGATCGCGGGCTGGAAGGCGATCCATGAGTCCGACATGAACCTGATGCCGGATCCGGCCACCGCCTGCATCGATCCGTTCTTCGCCGAGACCACCATGTCGCTGATCTGCGACGTGCTCGAGCCGACCACCGGCGAGCCCTATAACCGCGACCCGCGCGGCATCGCCAAGAAAGCCGAAGGCATGGTCAAGTCGATGGGCGTCGGCGACACCATTTTCTTCGGACCCGAGGCCGAGTTCTTCGTGTTCGACGACGTCAAATACTCAGTCGAGCCCTACAATACCGGCTTCAAGCTCGACTCCATCGAGTTTCCGTCCAATTCCGCCACCGAATACGAAGGCGGCAATCTCGGCCACCGCGTCGGCACCAAGAAGGGCTATTTCCCGGTGCCGCCGCAGGATTCGGCGCAAGACATGCGCTCGGAAATGCTCGGCGCCATGGCGCGCATGGGCTGCGTGGTCGAGAAGCACCACCACGAAGTGGCCAGCGCCCAGCACGAGCTCGGCCTGAAATTCTCGCCGCTCACCGTGATGGCCGACCGCTTGATCATCTACAAATACTGCATCCAGCAGGTGGCGCAGATCTACGGCAAGACCGCGACCTTCATGCCCAAGCCGATCTATGGCGACAACGGTTCCGGCATGCATTGCCACCAGTCGATCTGGAAGGCGGGCAAGCCNGTGTTCGCCGGCAACAAATATGCCGACCTGTCGGAGACCTGTCTCTCCTATATCGCCGGCATCATCAAGCACGCCAAGGCGATCAACGCCTTCACCAACCCGACCACCAACTCCTACAANCGTCTGGTGCCGGGCTTCGAGGCGCCGGTGCTGCTCGCCTATTCGGCGCGCAACCGCTCGGCGTCGTGCCGCATCCCCTACACCACCAACCCGAAGGCCAAGCGCGTCGAGGTGCGTTTCCCCGATCCGCTGTGCAATCCCTATCTCGGCTTCGCGGCGATGACGATGGCCGGCCTCGACGGCATCAAGAACAAGCTCGATCCGGGCGCAGCCATCGACAAGGACCTCTACGATCTGCCGCCGGCGGAACTGAAAAAGATTCCGACGGTGTGCGGCTCGCTGCGCCAGGCGCTCGGCGAACTCGCCAAGGACCGCGCGTTCTTGCTGGCTGGCGGCGTGTTCGACGACGACTTCATCGACAGCTACATCGACCTCAAGATGCAGGAAGTGATCCGCTTCGAACACACCCCGCATCCGGTCGAATTCGACATGTACTACTCGGCCTAAGCGTTCCTCCCAAACATCGCGCGAGTTACGAAACTTCGCGATGCAACTGATCGGGCGCTCCGCGAGGAGCGCCCTTTTTCTTAGACAGCGGGGATTTCGTTCAGCCGATCAGGAAAATAATGACCGCGAGGCCGGCGGCGACGCCGGCGGCGGTCGCCAGCATCCGCTTGCGGTGGCGCTTGGGCCCGTAGACCCCGGCGGCGCGGCGCTCGGCGATCAGCGCGGCGTCGTATTCGGCCGAGGACGAATAGGCGCAGGCCAAGGCCGCGCCCGCGCGCTCGGCATAGGCTTCAAGCGCCAGGACGGCGTCCGCGTGCCCGTTATTGGCTATGCGCAACATCGGCGCATGTTAGCGCGAATAAGGTAAACGAGACGTTGCACTCTGCCCGATCACCGCTAGGCCGACGGATTTAGCGTGCCGTGGGCGGGTTTTGCGTGGCAGCGAACGGGCCAGCTCAGCCGCTTGGGCGCTGCGGGCGGCGGCGGTCAGGCGCCCCTGCTCGCTTGCCGGCTCGTCATCGGCGCCATACAGCCGATTGCGGCCGTCATGCTTGGCGCGATAGAGCGCGGCGTCGGCGCGCGCAATCAGCGCGGCGATGTCCGTAACCGGTTCGTGTGAGGTGGCAGCGCCGATGCTCACGGTCGCACCGATCGCATGCTCGCCAATCTGAATGCCGGCGGTCTCGAAGCTCGCGCGCAGGCGCTCGCCGATGCGCGCGGCAAATTGCATCGGTTCCGCCACGATAACGGCAAACTCCTCGCCGCCAAGCCGGCCGACGAGGTCGCTGCCGCGCATGTTCGAGCGCGCCGCGTTTGCAAACACGCGCAGCACTTCGTCGCCGATGGCGTGGCCGAAGCGGTCATTGATCGATTTGAAATGGTCGAGATCGAGCATCAGCATCGTCACCGGCTGGCCGCGTTCGCCCTGCCGGGCGCACAGGCTGAGCGCGTTTTCTAGAAAGGCTCGCCGGTTGAGCAGACCGGTCAGCGGATCGGTGGAGGCCGCGCTGCGATAGAGATCGACATCGTTGTCCTTCACCATCAGCAGCACGATGAACGCGGTGCCGACTGCGTAGAGGATTGATTCAAGCGTGAAGACGTTGAGCCAGCTCGCGGCATAGGCCGCGGGCAAGAATGCCTGCATGCCAAGCGGCATCAGGAAGATCGCCGCATGCACGCAAGGCACCAGGACGGCAGCGATGCGCGACTGCAGCGATTTGCGCTGTTCGCGCCGTAATTCGAAGGCGATGAAAAAGGTGTAGGCCGCGACCACGACGGCGCCAAGCGCGATGCGCTCATTGCTGCCTTCCGCGAAGGCCGGCAATTGGCAAAGCACGATCCAGACGAAGGCGCCGATGAACGCGGCGGTCGGCAACAGCGGCCGCCCGTGGAACAGCCGCACGCCGTTCCAGATCATGCCGCAAGCGAGGAACGTAAGCGCTTGCGCGAACTCCTTTGGAATTGCGAACAGGGGCGCCGGCGCGGCCCAGAGCGCGATCGACGACGCTCCGATCAGATAGGCCGAGCCCCACCAGGCCAGCGCGCGCACATTGCGCTGCTGCAGCCAGGCAAAGAGCAGCAATAGCCCCAGCAACGCCGCGATACAAACAGCGACGAAGGCCAGCGTCGGCACATCAAACGATAGCTGCGGTTTTGCAGCAGCGAACATCGACTACCCCCCGAGCTCGGCCAGTTCTGGGCCGAACAACGGTATCACTCTACGCGCGGGCTTATGGAAAAAGCCCTGCGCGCTTGCGCACGCTTCGATGCAAGACTTGCGAAAATTGTAATTAAATCTGCGGCAAAGGCCGCGTATGGCGCGCGCGGCGCACGAAAAAGGCGCGCATTTCTGTGCGCCCTTTGCGAAATTCGACGATTGTCTTGAGCGGTTAGCGCTTGGAGAACTGGAAGGAGCGCCGTGCCTTGGCCCGGCCGTACTTCTTGCGCTCGACCACGCGCGAGTCGCGGGTGAGGAAGCCGCCGCGCTTGAGCGCGCCGCGCAGATCCGGCTCGTAATAGGTCAGCGCCTTGGAAATGCCGTGGCGTACCGCGCCGGCCTGGCCGGACAGACCGCCGCCGGAGACCGTGCAGGTCACGTCGTATTGCCCGGTGCGATTGGCGGCGACCAGCGGCTGCTGGATCAGCATACGCAGAACCGGACGCGCGAAGAACACTTCCACCGTCTTGGTGTTGACCAGAATCTTGCCGGAGCCGGGCTTGATCCAGACGCGGGCGACCGCGTTCTTGCGCTTGCCGGTGGCATAAGCGCGCCCTTGCGGGTCGATTTTCTGCACGTATTTCGGAGCTTCCGGCGCTGCCGGCTTGAGGCTCGCCAAACCTTCGAGCGATTGTACGGTCTCGGCCACGGTCAGGCACTCCTCACGTTCTTGCGGTTCATGGCGGCGACGTCGAGTGTTTCCGGCTTCTGCGCCTCGTGCGGATGCTCGGGGCCGGGATAGACGCGCAAATTGCCGAACTGCACGCGGCCGAGCGGTCCGCGCGGCAGCATGCGCTCGACCGCCTTCTCGACGATGCGTTCGGGGAAGCGGCCCTCGAAGATCGACTTGGCCGTGCGCTCCTTGATCCCGCCAATGAAGCCGGTGTGATGGAAATAGACCTTCTTCTCGCGCTTGCGCCCGCTGAACACCGCCTTGGCGGCGTTGATGACGATGACGTTGTCGCCGTCGTCTACATGCGGGGTATAGGTGGCTTTATGTTTGCCGCGCAGCCGCAACGCCACGATCGAGGCGAGCCGGCCGACGATGAGCCCGCTGGCGTCGATCAGCAGCCACTTCTTTTCGATGTCGGCGGCCTTGGCCGAATAGGTCGTCATGACAAATCCCTGGAGGAGCCGGAGTTGCGGTTCTCTAGCCGAGCAGGCCTTCCCGGTCAACGCCCGAGGNGCGATACATCGTAAACAAGATCAATGGGTTATAAGAATGGTNTTTTGGCACCACTGACTAATCAGCGGGCCTGCGGGATTGAATAGGTGGCGGTGACATGGGCNACCGGCTCAGCCGTGCCCTCCGAATAGATGGTGACCTCGCCCACCGCCAACCGCTTGCCGACCTTCATCAAATGGGCGTCGGCCAGCAGGTCGGCTCGGGTCGGCTTGCGCAGGAAATTGATGTTGAGATTGGTGGTGACCGCCAGCGGCTGCGGCCCGATCGCCGAGAATACCGCGACATACATGGCGAAGTCGGCCAGCTCCATCATGGTCGGTCCGGACACGGTGCCGCCCGGCCGCAAGTTGGCCTCGTCAAAGGCCCAGCGCACGCGCACGTCGCCATGCTCGACGCGCTCGATGCTGTGCCCGCAGCCGGGATAAAACGCCTGCGGGAATTCCGCGTGCAGCAGCTTTGCGATGTCGTCGGCCGTTAGCGCCGGTGCCGGCATGCCCGCCCCCATCGCCGGACCATCCGGCGCCTTCGTCTTAAACGGGCCGGCGAGCCGGTCAAACAGTCTTTTGGGGCCTTGCCTTGCGCGCCCGGCTGGCCGGGTTAAGTATCAGCCGCCATGACCGCGCGCAGCAGCAGCCCCGATTCCGCGACGTCACCCGTTTTGTTGCGCGGCGATATCGACGGAATCGCCTTGCTCTCGCTCAACCGGCCGCAGGCGCGCAATACGCTGTCGGAAGCGACGCTGGCGGCGCTGCATGACCAATTCGCCTCGATTGCCAGAGACGACCAGGTTCGCGCTGTCGTCATTTCACACAACGGTCCGGCCTTCTGTGCCGGCCACGACATGAAGGAAATGACCGCGCACCGTTCCGACCCTGATCGCGGCCGCAACTATTTCAAAGCCCTGATGGAACGCTGCAGCGCGCTGATGCTGTCGATCCAGAAACTGCCGCAGCCGGTGATCGCCGCCGTCGAGGGGGTCGCTACCGCCGCCGGCTGCCAGCTCGTCGCCTCCTGCGACCTCGCGGTGGCATCCGAAACGGCGCGTTTCTCGACACCGGGCGTGCATATCGGCCTGTTCTGCTCGACCCCGATGGTGGCGCTGTCGCGCAACGTCGCCAACAAGCNCGCCATGGAAATGCTGCTCACCGGCGACATGNTCTCCGCCGCCGANGCCCATCGCATCGGCCTCGTCAATCGCGTCGTGNCGGCCGGCAAGGCGTCCGAACACGCGCTTGAGTTGGCGCGCCAGATCGCGTCGAAGTCGATGCTGACCGTCAAGCTCGGCAAGCAAGCCTTCTACCGCCAGCGCGAACTCAATCTCGCCGACGCCTACAAGCTCACCATCGATGTGATGGTCGATAATATGCTGGCGCGCGACGCCGAAGAAGGCCTTAACGCCTTCATCGAGAAACGCGATCCGATCTGGGAAGACCGCTGATGGCCGTCACGGCCGCCGCGATGAACCACGACACTTACCCCGACAGCTATATCCGCGGCATCCTCAACACCGTGAAGACCATCGCCATGGTCGGCATCTCGCCGAAGGACAACCGGCCGAGCTATTTTGCGTTTAAATATCTGCAAGAGCGCGGCTACCGCATGATCCCGGTCAATCCCGGCCAAGCCGGACAAAAAATCCTGGGCCAGAAAGTCTATGCCACGCTTTCCGAAATCCCTGAGCCGGTCGACATGGTCGACATCTTTCGCGCCTCCGAACACGTGCTGCCGATCGTGCAGGAGGCGCTCACTCTCAATCCGAAGCCGCAGGTGATCTGGATGCAGCTTACCGTGCGCAACGAGGAGGCTGCCCGGCTCGCCGAGCAAGCCGGCCTGAAGGTGGTGATGAACCGCTGCCCGAAAATCGAATACGGGCGGCTGTCGTCGGAGATTTCCTGGATCGGTGTCAATTCGCGCGTGCTCACGTCCAAACGCGCGCAGGGGTTAGGCAATGGCGTGCAACGCATGCGGCTTGGCCACGGCACCCTACAGGGCGGCACCACCGACGCGGCCGATCGCGCGCAAAAAGACGAAGAAAACAGCGGTTGAACGGCGGCTTCGCGCCGGAAGGAAATTCTATTGTTTGGCTGCCGCCTAGTCGACGGCTTGCTATTTAACCCATCGCCACGATGCCGCCTTGACGGCGCGCCCGCCCCCGCCCATTAAATCGCGATCATTTCCGCCGGGACCGGGAAGGTCTGCGGACAACATCAAGATGGGGCACCCATGGCCGACGCCGAACGCATTCCGGGCTTTGCAACGCTGTCGATTCACGCCGGCGCCAAGCCCGATCCGACCACCGGCGCGCGCGCGACGCCGATTTACCAGACCACGTCGTTCGTGTTCGACGACGTCGAGCACGCCGCCTCGCTGTTCGGCCTGCAGGCCTTCGGCAACATCTATACCCGTATCGGCAATCCGACCTGCGGCGTGCTGGAAGAGCGCGTCGCCGCGCTCGAAGGCGGCACCGCGGGTCTTGCGGTTGCGTCGGGCCACGCCGCGCAAGTGGTGGTGATGCACGCGCTGATGACGCCGGGTGACGAATTCGTCGCCTCCAAGAAGCTCTATGGCGGCTCGATCAACCAATTCAACCATTCGTTCAAGAATTTCGGCTGGCAGGTGGTGTGGGCCGACCCCGACGACATCGCGTCGTTCGAAAAGGCGGTGACGCCGAAAACGAAAGCGATCTTCATCGAGTCGATCGCCAATCCGGGCGGCGTGATCACCGACATTGAGGCGGTCGCCAAGATCGCGCGCAAGGCCGGCGTCCCGCTGATCGTCGACAACACGCTGGCAACGCCTTACCTGTGCAAGCCGTTCGACTACGGCGCCAATATCGTGGTGCATTCGCTCACCAAGTTCCTCGGCGGCCACGGCAACTCGATCGGCGGCATGATCGTCGACGGCGGCACCTTCAACTGGCTGCAGAATAAGCGCTATCCGATGCTGTCGGAGCCGCGCCCGGAATATTCCGGCATGGTGCTGGGCGAGACCTTCGGCAATTTCGCCTTTGCCATCGCCTGCCGCGTGCTCGGCCTGCGCGACCTCGGGCCGGCGCTGTCGCCGTTCAATGCCTTCCTGATCATCACCGGCATCGAGACGCTGCCATTGCGTATGCAGCGCCATTCCGACAACGCGCTGGCGGTCGCCGAATGGCTGGTGAAGCGGCCGGAGGTGGTGTGGGTGAGCTATCCGGGGCTCGCCGGCGACAAGTACAACGCGCTCGCCAAGAAATACGTGCCGAAAGGCGCCGGCGCGGTGTTCACCTTCGGGCTCAAGGGCGGCTACGACGCCGGCGTGAAGCTGGTGTCGAACGTCAAGCTGTTCTCGCATCTCGCCAATATCGGCGACACCCGTTCGCTGATCATCCATCCCGCCTCGACCACGCATAAGCAATTGTCGGACGCGCAAAAGGTGCAGGCCGGCGCCGGGCCGGACGTGGTGCGGCTGTCGATCGGATTGGAGGATACCGCCGACATCATCGCCGACCTCGAGCAGGGCCTAAAGGCGGGGTGATCAGTTTTTCTTGAGCGTGCGCGCGACGTAGTCGCGGATGTGGTTCAGCGTCTCCGGCGCGGTCCAGATCGCGGTGACCGCCTTATCGGTCGCCTTCCCGCTTTGCGCCATGCGTTCGGCCACGGCTTGCCGAATTTGCATCTTGGTCTGCGCGAAGGCCGCGGGCGAAAGCAACGCCAGTTCCTGCGCCACCGCGATCGCATCCTCGATCAGCTCGCCCGGCTCCGCGATTTCATCGATCCAGCCGCGCTGCAAGGCGACGTCGGTCGCATAGGTCGCGCCGCTCAGCGTAAACTCCGGCAGATGGCGCGGCGGCACCGCGAAGCGCAAGATCTCAAACGCGAGCGCCGGAAACGGCACGCCCACCAACGATTCGGTCACGCCGATGCGCCCGCCCTCGCGCGCCATGATGCGGCGGTCGGCGCAACAGGCGAGCACGCAGCCGCCGGCAATGGCGTGGCCGTTGATCGCGGCCACCACCGGCTTGGGATGGTAAAACACCGTGTCGTAGAGTTTGTGCAGGACGGGCAGGAATTTGCGGATGTAGTCGGCGCCGCCTTCGCTCAGGCGCTTGAGATCGACGCCGGCCGAGAAAATCTTGCCCTGCCCGGTCACCACCACGGCTTTGGCGTCGGAGCCGCGCAGCTCCATGAACCGCGCCGCCAGCGCCTCGCACAGTTCAATGTCGAGCGCGTTGGCCTTGCCGTGCATGAGCGTCAGCACGGCGATGCCGGCCTGGCTCTTGATGTCGATCATGCCGTCTGCCCCGCTGCCTGCGGCACCCGAACGATTGCGCGATGCGACAGCCGTTCGGCATGTACGATTGCGAAAGTGAACACCAGCATCGCCGCCACCTGGTGCGCGAGCGCCAGCGCGAGCGGCGCCTCATAAAGCAGCGTGACGATGCCAAGCGCGGCCTGCAGCGTCATCGCCCCGGCCAGGATGATCGCGCCGCGCGCCGCGCGCCGCGCCCGCCAAGCGTCGAAGCCATGCACCAGCGCCAGGAACCAGATCGCATCGGCGAGCATGCGGTGGTTGAACTGCACGGTGAGATCGTTCTCGAACAGATTGCGCCAGAGCGGCGTGATGAACAGCAGCCGGTCGAACGACGGCATGTATTCGCCATCGATCGTCGGCCAGGTGTTGTATTTCAATCCGGCATCGAGCCCGGCCACCAGCGCGCCAAGATAGATCTGCACCAGCACCAACAATGCGATCGCCAAGGCGCCGAGCCGCAGCCGCAGCGGCGCCTCGCCGGCGTCTGCGGTGCGATCTGCTGCGCGGTCCACAACACCGCCGCATAGATCGCGCAAGCTAGCGTCATATGGAACGCCAGCCGGTATTGCGAGACCTTGGTCAGCGTGCTGTCGGCGAGGCCCGAGGCGACCATCCACCAGCCGACCACGCCGAGTGCGGCGCCGCCGGCAAAGATGATCCATAGCCGCGGGCGCAGCGGCGGCGGAATCCAACCGCGCGCCAGGAAAAACAGGAACGGCAGCAGGAACACGGCCCCGGTCGCGCGCGCCAGCAGGCGGTGCGTCCATTCCCACAAATAGATGACCTTGAATTGCGCCAGGCTCATGCCCTGGTTGAGTTTGCGGTATTGCGGGATGGTTTGGTATTTCTCGAATTCGCTCTGCCAGGCGCCCTCGCTCAGCGGCGGCAGCACGCCTTCGACCGGCTTCCATTCCACGATCGAGAGGCCGGATACGGTGAGCCGCGTGGCGCCGCCGATGATCAGCGTCAGCAAGATCATCGCCGCGGCTGCGAGCAGCCACAGCCGCACCGCGCGCACGCAAAACTCCGGAACGGAACGCTGATCGTGCATGGAATGCTTGTTTGCAGGAAACCGCGCGGACCATATAGTCATGCACGTCGCATCGCAATGACGCCAGCAAAGAGCTGCTATGCCCATCCGCATCCGCAAACTGATCGGCACCATCGCCCTGCTCGTGCTGGTGTCGGTGTGGGGCTTGCTCGCCATGGCGCTGGCGCAGTCGGTGCTCACCGACATCAACGGCTTCGTGGCGGCGATCTACTACGTGGTGGCCGGGCTCGGCTGGGTGCTGCCGGCGATGCCGCTGATCAGTTGGATGGCGAAGCCGGATGCTCCGCGTGTGTAATTACGCCGCGTTGACGCGGCGGAAGCCGTTCCACATCGCGGTGGCGGCGCCCGACATCAAAACCTTCAGATAGCGCTGCTGCTGGAAATCGCCGTTGACCGAAATGCGTGGCAGCGCGGTCAAATGGTCACGGTGCGCCTTGAACAGCACGCCCGGCCGCGTGGTCACCGCGGTCTTGAAACCCAACTCGGCCGCGATGCGGAACTCGCGCGGGCCGGCCGAGGTCGGATCGCCGACCGGATAGGCCAGATGCTCCGGCCGCTTGCCGAGCGCGGCTTCCAGCACCGCGCGGCTCATCTCCATTTCCGCGCGCACGGCGGACTCGTCCGCCATCTTCTTGAGCATATTGTGATTGACGGTGTGGGCGCCGATGGTGACCAGCGGATCGGCGGCGAGATCGATGATCTCCTGCCAGTCCATGCACAGATCGCGGCAAAACGAGGCGATATCGACGCGGTAGCAGGCGCACAGATCGCGCACTACCCGGCGCAGCTCATCTTCGGTCTTCATGCTGCGCAGATAGCGATAGATCTCATCGTACAGCTCGCGCTTTTCCTTCACCGTGCCGCACTCGAAGAATTGATCCTTGCCGTTGATCACCATGCCGATGCGGCTGTTCTGCGTAATCACCGCTTCGAGCGCGACCCACCACAATTCGCCGAGCCGGTCGGGGAAGCTGGTCGGGACGTAGAGCGCGAACGGCATCTGGTATTTTTTCAGCAGCGGATAGGCCCAGCGCATCAGGTCCTTGTAGCCGTCGTCGAAGGTGATGCAGACGAAGCGGCGCTTGAAATCGCCGGCGATGAAGCGGGCGTGCATCTCGTCGAGCGAGACCACGTCGATACGCGCGCGCGCGAGCCGCGCCAGCAGCCCCTCCAGGAACAGCGGCGTGACTTCCAGCAGGTGGTTGGGCTGGAACGCGTCCGGGCGCGGCGGGCGCACGCGATGCAGCGTCAGGATGGCGCCGACGCCGCCCACCAGCGGACGCATGAAATGATGCATTCCGGTGAAATAGAGCGTCTCCAGCCCGGTCCGGATGATGGTCTGCTTCATGCCCGCCAAGCTTACTGGTTCCCAAGGCTTAATCGGTCGACTATTCCAGCCCTATATTGATAGATGTTTGCGAACCTGTGACCAGGGCTAACTCACCGAGCCTGAACGGCCCGGGATTTAAGCCGCGACCACCTGCGGCGCGCCGGCCAGCAGCGTCACGTCGGCGAAGCCCGCCATCATCAGGCGCTCGCGTGCGGACCGCGTCGCCGGGCTGGCCGGATCGGCGGCCACCAGCACCGCGCGCGCGGTCAGCGGCGCGAACCGCTCGACCGCGATATCGGCGGCGGAACCGACGTCGATCACCACGTGATCGTAACTGCGCACCAGCGCCTCGATCACCGTCGCCAACATCGGCGAGGCGGCGAGCGCGGGCCCATCGTTGCCAACATTGCCGGTCGCGACCAGGTGCACGGGCGAATATTGGTCGCGGGTGATGATGTCGCCGAACGAGGCGGTGCCGCGCACGAGTTCGGCGATGCCGGGCGCCTTGGGATCGGTCGAAATGATCGACAGGTTGGGCGCGCCGAAGGCCAGATCGACCAACACCACATTGGCGTCATTCGCCAGCGCGCGGGCGAGTGAAATCGCGGCATAGGTGGTGCCGACATTGCGCATGGCGCCGACCACGGTGACGCGGCGGCCACCATCGCCCGCTTGGCGCAGACTCTGCGCGATCTGCTCCACCGTGCTCACCGCCAAAGGCATCGCCGCCATGGCGGCGGGAGGCGCAGCCGCCGGCATCAGGGGCGGCGAATCCACGCGCAGCATCACCGGCGTGGCCATCGCCGGGGCAGCGTAAGCCGGCGCGCCATAGCCCGCCGGCGCATAGGCGTAACCATAGGATGACGGCGCCGATACCAGCAGCGCGCCGGTCACGATGAAGCCTGCCGACAATGCAAAGGCGGCAAAGGCCGCGATCAGCACGGTCGGCAGTTTCTTCGGATAGTCCGGCTTGATCGCCGGGCTGGCACGCGAAATGATGCGCGCCTCCGGCGGCGCGGCATTGATGTTGTCGCGCGCGGTCGCCTCGCGATATTTGGCGAGATAGGATTCGAGCAGATCGCGCTCGGTCTTGGCCTCGCGTTCGAGCGCGCGCAGTTGCACGTCCTGCTCATTGGTCTGCGAGGCTTGCTTCTTGACCGTGTTGAGGCTGGCGGTGAGCGTCTCCAGCCGGTCGCCGGCGACCCTGGCGTCATTGTCGAGCTGGGCCGCGAGGCGCTCGCCCTCGCTGCGAATTTCCTGCTCGACTTCGGCGATCTGCGCCTTCAATTCCTTGATGCGCGGGTGCTGGTCGAGCAAAGTGGTGGACTGCTCGGCCAGCTGCGAGCGCAGCGCGTTGCGCTGCTCGATCAGCCGGCGCATGGATTCGGAATTGGCGATGTCCGAGGATTCGATCGGCTTGCCCGAGCGAATGAGCTCGCGCAATTGTCGCGCCCTCGCCTCCAGATCGGCCTTTTGCCCGCGCGCCGCCGAGATTTGCGAATTGATCTCGGTCAGCTGCTGATTGGGCAGCGAGCTGTTGTTGGAGCCGACGTACAGATTGGACTTGGTGCGATAGGCCTCGACCTTGGCTTCGGCGTCCGCCACCTTGGTGCGCAGATTGGCAATTTCGCCGGCCAGCCAATCGCCGGCGGCGCGGGTTTGGTCCTGCTTCGAGGTCTGCTGCATCTTGAGGTAGGTTTCGGCGATGGTATTGGCGACGCGGGCGGCAAGATCGGGATTGGCGGAGAGGAAGTCGACCACAATCACGCGGGATTTTTCCACCGCGTAGACACTGAGCCGGTCGTAATAGGATTCCAGCGTGCGCTCTTCTTTCGTCATGGCGGCCGGATCGCGGACAATGCCGAACAGGCTGAGCACAACTTTGAGCACCGACGGGCCGCCCAGCGCCGAATCGAATTCCGGATTATCGGCNAGCTTCTCTTTCTTGATCACTTCNCGCGCCAGATCGCGCGAGAGCACGAGNTGGACCTGGCTGGTCACCGCCTCGGGATCGATGGCGGTGCGGTCGCCGCTGTTCTTGTCGGCTTCGGCGCGCAGGAACACGTTCTCGCGCGTCTCCAGCAGCAGCCGCGATTCGGAGCGGTAACGCGGGGTCATGGCGTTGACGACAGCGAAGGCGGTGGCGGCCGCCAGCAGCGTGATACCGAGGATCTTGGTCTTCTTGGCCCACAAAACGCGGCCTAAACCGCGCAAATCGGGCTCGCCACTAACGTCGATCGGCACCACGGCGGGAGCGGGCACGGCGGTGGTTTTCGACTTCTTACGGAACAGCATTCCTCACTCCAAACGCACGACGCTGTGGTGGCATCAGGATCACAACCTATTATGGTTGCTTCCGCGTTAATTTCCGCTGGCAGCCGCGCAGAAGTTAGGTTTTGTTAACCATCCCGCCCCCTAATCTGCGGTAAATTTCCACGACGTGGCGCGGATTCGTTTGATGCGGGGAGCCCGATTTTTGTTGACCGTCGTGGCCGCGCTCGCGGCCGCCGGCTGCATGCGGCATGAGCCGGACGATGTCGCCGGCCGCGGGCTGTTCAATTCGCGGCCAAGCGCGCCGCAGGCTTACGCGCAGCA
>JGI20191J14862_1000428_pt1 | contig 14321 bp, 16 predicted proteins | sample NGESurdeep092012_7_FD_14862 | JGI IMG/M metagenome (IMG submission 14862)
GAACGGCATCATGGGCATCGAGAATGTCGGCGGCGACATCGACAAGGTCACCGGCAAGCGCTGCACCTTCGCCTATTTCCCATGGAACTGGGATCGCGGCGACGGCTGTATCGTGCGCTTGGTTGCCATCGTCGATCCCGACGGAAAATATCGCATCGAACGCGGGAGGAAATTCTAGCGCATGATCCCGAAAAAGCCTGCCCCCGGGCTTGACCCGGGGGTGGGGACCGGTTTTCGGAAAAGATCATGCGCAAAAAAATGTCAGGGACGTAATATTCACTCTGAATGGAGCAGACTCTCATGCACGTCAAACGGTTTTCCGACGCCAAGGCCTACGAGGCGCCCAATCACCGCGCCTGCACCTCGCTGCGTCTGTTCGGCGCCGAGGCCGGCGGCACCAAGGGCCTGATCGTCGGCTATTCGCACTTCCTGCCCGGCGGCGGCGCCGGTCCCGACGCCTCGCCGCCCGAGAAAGTCTATTTCGTGCTGCGCGGCGAGTTGACCGTGATCGTCAACGGCAAGGAGACGGTGCTCAAGGCCAACGATTCCTGCGTGATCGAGCCGAACGAGACGCGCGAGATCATCAACCGCGGCAACGAGGTTTGCTCGATCGTGGTCGCGGTGGCGATGCCGCCCGCGGCGAAGTAAGCGCGTAACAACAAGCACAGTGTCGTCCCCGCGAAGGCGGGGACCCAGTTCTCACCGAGAGTGCAGTGATTACTGGATGCCCCGCCTTCGCGGGGCATGACAACGGAGAGGAAACACCATGTCCGAAGCCTTCCTGAAAAACCCGCTCTCGCTGTTCGACATCAAGGGCAAGACCGCCATTGTCACCGGCGCCTCCGGCGCCTTCGGCGCATTATCCGCCAAGACGCTGGCGGGTGCCGGCGCCAATGTGGTGCTGGCCGCCAGCAAGGTCGACGAGCTCAAGAAGGTCGCGGCTGAGTGCGAGGCGCTTGGCGGCAAAACCGAGATCGTCGCGCTGCGGCCGAGCTCGGAGGAAAACTGCGACAGAATCGTCAAGGCCGCGGTCGACAAGTTCGGCCGCGTCGACATTCTGGTGGTCGCCTCCGGCTTGAACAAAGTCGCAAAAATCGTCGATCAGAAGCCGGAGGATTTCCTCGACGTGATGGACGCCAATGTCACGCAATCGTGGCTGATGGCGCGCGCCGCCGGCCGGCAGATGATCCGCCAAGGCCAAGAAGGCAAACCTGGCGGCAAGGTCATCCTGACATCCTCGGCGCGCGGGCTGCTCGGCCATCCGGCCGGCTACTCGGCCTATTGCGCGTCCAAATCGGCGGTGGACGGCATCACCAAGGCGCTTGGCTGCGAATGGGGAGACACCGGCATCACGGTCAATGCGTTGGGCCCGACCGTGTTTCGCTCGCCGCTCACCGCCTGGATGTACGAGGACACCGAGCGGGCGCAGACCGTGCGCAAGGGCTTCCTCGCACGCGTCCCGAAGGGCCGCTTGGGCGAGCCGGAAGATCTTGCCGGCCCGCTGTTGTTCCTCGCCTCGAAGGCGTCGGACTTCTACACCGGCCACATCCTTTACGCCGATGGCGGCTATACGGCGGGCTGACCCATGGCCAAAGCGCGCATCGCGGTGATCGGCGCCGGACTGATGGGCCACGGTATCGCGCAGGTGTTCGCGCTCGCCGGGCATGAGGTGACCATTTACGACTCGGTGATGGCGAGCCTCGACAGCGCCAAGTCGCGCATCCTTACGAATTTAAAAGACCTCGGCGACGATCAGAAAGCCGTTGAGCGGGTGACGCCGGTCGCCAATCTGGCCACTGCCGTGCGAGAGGCTGACTATGTGGTCGAGGCGGTGATTGAGGATTTGCCGCTCAAGCAAAAACTGTTTGGGGAGATCGAGAAACACGTGCGCCCGGACACGATTCTCGCCAGCAACACGTCGGTTATTCCGATCACCAAGATCATGAAAGGGCTCAAACGGCGCGAACGCGCAGTCGGCACCCATTGGTGGAACCCGCCCTTCCTGGTGCCGCTGGTCGAGGTGATCGAAACGAAATGGACGAGCGCCGCCACCATCGACTTCACCATGAAGCTGCACGCTGCCGCCGGCAAAAAGCCTGCGCATGTGAAGAAGGATGTGCCCGGCTTCATCGGCAACCGCCTTCAACATGCATTGTGGCGCGAGGCGATCGCGCTAGTCGAAAACGGCATCTGTGATGCCGAGACCGTGGACAACGTCATCAAGGCGGCGTTCGGCCGCCGGCTCGCGGTGCTGGGGCCGCTGGAGAATGCCGACATGGTCGGCACCGATCTGACGCTCGCGATCCACAAAATGGTGCTGCCCGATATCGACAGTCGGCCCGGTCCATCGCCCTATCTGAAAAAACTGGTGAAGGACGGCAAGCTCGGCTTCAAGTCGGGCGAAGGCTTCCGCAAGTGGAGCCCGGAGCAGCAGGCGGCGTTACGCTCCAAAGTTTTACAGCATCTTAAAAAAGCGCGCGCTCAAGATGGCTGAAGACGCCTGAACGGCGCGCAAAAACGAGAGGGAGGAGACAATGACTGATATCAAGACGATCTCGCGCCGCACTTTGGTCAAGACCGGTATCGGCGCGCTTGCGGCTCCCGCCGTTCTGCGCGTGCTGCCGGCGCAAGCGCAGTCGCTAACGATCAAGATCGGCCATGTCAGCCCGAAGACCGGGCCGCTCGCCGGCTTCGGCGAGGCCGACGGCTTCATCCTGCAACAGGTGCGCGACATCCTGAGCAAAGGTCTGGTCAACGGCGGCAAGACCTACAAGGTCGAGATCATCTCCAAGGACAGCCAGTCGAATGCCAGCCGCGCCTCCGAAGTGGCCTCCGAGCTGATCCTCGGCGACAAGGTCAATCTCATTGTGGCCTCGGCGACGCCCGACACCACCAATCCGGTCGCCGACCAGGCCGAGATCAACGAGGTGCCCTGCATCACCACCAACTGTCCGTGGCAACCGTATTTCTTCGGCCGCAAGGGCGACCCGAAGAAGGGCTTCACCTGGACCTATCATTTCTTCTGGGGCCTCGAGGATGTGATCGCCTCGTTCCTGGCGCTGTGGGACGAATTGCCGACCAACAAAGTGGTCGGCGGCGTGTTTCCCAACGATGCCGACGGCAATGCCTGGGGCGATTCCAAGCTCGGCTTTCCGCCGGCCTTGGCAGCAGCCGGCTACAAGCTGGTCGATCCCGGCCGCTATCAGGTCATGAACAACGATTTCACCTCGCAGATTTCCGCGTTCAAGGCGGCGGGCGCGCAGATCGTCACCGGCAACATGATCCCGCCCGACTTCGCAACGTTCTGGTCGCAGGCGGCGCAGCAGGGCTTTAAACCCAAGATCGTCACCATCGGCAAGGCGCTGCTGTTCCCCTCCGTCATCGACTCGCTGGGCGAGCGCGGCAACGGGCTCACCAGCGAGATCTGGTGGACGCCGCATCATCCGTTCAAGTCGGGTCTCACCGGCCAGGGCTGCCAGCAGCTCACCGACGCCTTTACCAAGGCGACCAACCGGCCGTGGACGCAGCCGATCGGCTTCCAGCATGCATTGTTCGAGCTGGCGATCGACGTGCTCAAGCGCGCCAAGAACCTGAACGATCCGAAATCGATCCTCGAGTCGATCGTGGCGAGCAACTACCAATCGATCGTCGGGCCGATCCAATGGACCGGGGCGCCGGTGAAGAACGTCACCAAGACGGCGCTGGTCGCCGGGCAATGGCAGCGCAAGGCCGGCAAGTTCGATCTGGTGATCGCCGAGAACAAGACCGCGCCGAATATTCCGGTCGGAGGCAAGCTGCAGCCGATCGGCTGAGCGCAACAAATGTTGCTGTCATCGCCCGCGAAAGCGGGTGATCCAGTAGTCACCGGCCTAACGGTTCGCGACGGACCTGCGCGATTTGCGGATACTGGATGCCCCGCCCTCGCGGGGCATGACACCGCGGAGTAACTCGCACCGATGGCCCCGATCCTCGCGCTGGAAAACATCTCGAAACGGTTCGGGGCCGTCGTGGTTGCGGACGGAATCGACCTCGCACTGGCGCAGGGCGAGGCGCTCGGCATCATCGGGCCGAACGGCGCCGGCAAGACCACCTTATTCGGCATCGCCACTGGCACCGTCGCGCCCGAATCTGGCCGCGTCGTGTTCGCCGGCGAGGACATCACGCGGCTTGCGCCCGAGCGCCGCTGCCGCTTGGGGCTCGCGCGCTCGTTCCAGATTCCGCAGCCGTTTTCCGGCATGACCGTATTCGAGAACGTGGTGGTGGCGGCGGCGTTCGGCGCCGGCGAGCGCGAATCCGCGGTCTATGATCGCTGCGCCGAATTGCTCGGTCGCTGCTCGCTCGCCGACAAGGCGAACCGGCGCGCCGGCGGCCTCACGTTGCTCGATCGCAAACGGCTGGAGCTCGCACGCGCGCTGGCGACGCGGCCGCGCGTTCTGCTGCTCGACGAAGTCGCCGGCGGTCTCTCCGAGCACGAGTGCAACGCGCTGGTCAAGCTGATCAAGGACGTGCGGGCGGGCGGCGTATCGATCGTGTGGATCGAGCATGTGGTGCATGCGCTGCTCGCCACCGTCGATCGTCTGCTGGTGCTGCACGGCGGCAGATTCATCGCCGCGGGCGACCCGCGTGACGTGATCCGCAGTCCGCAAGTGGCGGAGATTTACATGGGGATCGCCGCCGATGCCTGACGCCCCGCTACTCGAGCTGCGCGCGGTCGACGCCTATTACGGCGACTTCCAGGCGCTGTTCGGCGTGTCACTGCAGATCGACGCCGGACAAGTCGTCGCCGTGATCGGCGCCAACGGCGCCGGCAAGAGCACGCTGTTGAAAAGCATCGCCGGTCTGATGCGTCCGCGCCGCGGCAACATGCTGTTTGACGGTGCGCCGATCGGCGCCGCGCCTGCCTTCGAGGTGGTGGCGCGCGGCATCGCGCTGGTGCCGGAAGGCCGCCGGCTGTTTCCCTCGCTAACGGTGGAAGAGAACCTCAAGATCGGCGGCCAGTCGGGTCGCCCCGGCCCCTGGACGCTCAGCCGCGTCTACGACCTGTTCCCGGTGCTGGCCGAGCGGCGCCACCTGCCCGCCCCCGCGCTCTCCGGCGGGCAGCAGCAGATGGCGGCCATCGGCCGCGCGCTGATGTCGAACCCGCGGCTGCTGTTGTGCGACGAGATCAGCCTGGGGCTCGCGCCAATCATCGTGCGCGACATCTATGCGCGGCTGCCGGCGATCGTGGCGGAAGGGCTGTCGATGATCATTGTCGAGCAGGACATCGTGCAGGCGCTTAACGCCGCCGCTCACGTTTACTGCCTGCAGGAAGGCCGCATCGCATTGCACGGACGCGCGCGCGACTTGACGCGCGAATCCATTACAGCCGCGTATTTCGGGGTGTGACGGCGATGGAATGGGTCAACGTCATCCTGCAGGGCGTGCTGATCGGCGGGCTCTACGCGATGTTTGCCGCCGGCCTGTCGCTGATCTTCGGCGTGATGCGCCTTGTTAACATCGCCCACGGCGATCTGATCGTGCTCGCCGCCTATGTGGCGCTGATGGTGACGCAAACGCTCGGCATCGACGCGCTCAGCTCGCTGCTGCTGGTGACGCCGATCATGGCGGTGATCGGCTACGCATTGCAGCGCGGCCTGCTCAACCGCACCTTGGGCGATGATCTGCTGCCGCCGCTGCTGGTGACCTTCGGCCTTTCCATCATCATCCAGAACGGGCTGTTGGAATTGTTCACCGCCGACAGCCGCAAGCTGCAGGCCGGCAGCATTGAGATCGAGACTTTCCAGCTGATGCAGGGCGTCTGGGTCGGCGCTCTGCCGCTCATCCAATTCGTTGTGGCGGTGGCGGTCATCGCCGCGCTGCAGGCGCTGTTCTACCGCACCGCGCTCGGCCGCGCCTTTCGCGCCACCTCCGACGACCAGGCGGTGGCGCAACTGATGGGGCTCGACACCCGTCACGTGTTCGCGATGGCGATGGCGCTGTCGCTCGCGATCGTCGCCATCGCCGGCGTGTTCCTGGCGGTGCGCGCCAATTTCGATCCGGCGATCGGCCCGGCGCGGCTCATTTTCGGCTTCGAGGCGGTGATCATCGGCGGGTTGGGCAGCATGTGGGGCACGCTCGCCGGCGGCATCATCCTCGGCGTGTCGCAGGCGATCGGCGCGCAGATCGATCCGGGTTGGCAATTGCTGGCCGGCCATTTGGCGTTCCTGGCCATCCTGGCGGTGCGCCCGCAAGGCCTATTTCCGAAGGTGTCGGGATGAGCCAAATCAAGATTCAAGTCGAACACGCCACGCGTTCAAGCTGGATAGGCGTCGCCATCATCGCCATCGCGCTCGTTGTGTTCGTGTTGGCGCCGTTCTGGGGCGAGCGGCAGACACTGCGGCTGTTGGCGGAGATTTTCACGTTCGTCGCGCTGGCGAGCCTGTGGAACCTGCTCGCCGGCTATGCCGGCCTGGTGTCGGTCGGCCAGCAAGCCTTTGTCGGCCTCGGCGGCTATCTCTTGTTTGCGCTCGCCATGCTGCTGGACGTGCATCCGATCGCGGCCATCCTGATCGCCGGGCCGGTGGCAGCAGCGGTGGCCATTCCCGTGGCGGCCCTCATTTTCCGGCTGCGCGGCGCTTACTTTGCCATCGGCACCTGGGTGGTGGCGGAGGTGTTCCGGCTGCTCGCTTCGCAGATTTCCGTGCTCGGCGGCGGCTCCGGCATCAGCCTGCCGGCCGCCATGGTCATCTCGATGGCGCCGAGCCGGCAGCTGCGCGAATTCGAAATCTACTGGCTGGCGCTGGCGCTCACCGTCGCGGTGCTGGGCGCCATCGTGGCGCTGCTGCGCTCGCGCCATGGTCTGGCGCTTACCGCCATCCGCGACAATGAAGAGGCCGCGCGCAGCACCGGCATCGACGTGACCCGCATCAAATTCATCGTCTATGTGCTGACCGCCTTCGGCACCGCCATGATCGGCGCATTGATATTCTTGCAGAAGCTGCGCATCTCGCCCGACACCGCCTTCAGCGTGAACGACTGGACCGCCTTCGTGATCTTCATCACGGTGATAGGCGGCATCGGCCGGATCGAGGGACCGATCATCGGCACCATCATCTTCTTTATGTTACGGCAGACGCTCGCCGATCTCGGCAGCCTGTACTTGCTGATGATGGGCGCGGTCGCCATCGTGGTGATGCTATGGGCGCCGAAGGGGCTTTGGGGCCTGATCGCGGAACGCTACGGCTGGCAGGTCTTGCCGTTGCAGCGCCGCCTGGTGCTGGCACCGCAAGCGAAAGAAACCGGGAGAAAACCATGAGCACGATCGTCGACATCTATTGCCACATCTTTCCGGACCGCTTCTTCCAGGAAATGACCAGGGTGGCGCCCAAGCTGGAAAACATCGGCAAGCGCCTGCGCGGCGTCACCAAGCTGTTCGATCTCGAAGCGCGCTTCAAGGAAATGGATCAGTTCGGCGACTACCGGCAGATCATCTCGCTGCCGAATCCGGCGATCGAGGATATCGCCACGCCCGCTGTCGGTTTGAACCTCGCACGCATCGCCAACGACGCGATGGGCGAGCTGTGCCGGAAATATCCCGAGCGCTTTCCGGGTTTCGCCGCCGCGCTATGCATGACCGACGTGGAAGGCTCGGTCGCCGAGGCGCGCCGCGCCGTCAAGGATCTCGGCGCCCGCGGCGTTCTTCTCTACACCAATGTCGCCGGCCGGCCGCTCGACGATCCTGAATTCGAGCCGATCTTCGCAACGATGGCGGAGCTCGATCTGCCGGTGTGGCTGCACCCGGTGGGCACGGCGGCGATGCCCGACTATCCGGCCGAGAAGAAGTCACGCTTCGAGATGTGGTGGTGCTTCCACTGGCCGTATGAGACGTCGGTCGCCATGGTACGCATGGTGTTCAGCGGACTTTTCGACCGCTATCCGAAACTCAAGATCATCACCCACCATCTCGGCGGCATGATCCCGTATTATGACGGCCGCGTCGGGCCCGGCCTCAAGGTGCTGGGCCAGCGCACCTCCGACGAGGACTATTCGCAGATTCTGTCGTCATTGAAGCGGCCGCATATGGATTACCTGCACGACTTCTACGGCGACACCGCCATGTTCGGCGGCGGCGTGCATGCCACGCGATGCGGCTTGGAATTCTTCGGCGCCGATCATGTGGTGTTTGCGACCGATACCCCGCTCGGCCCGATCGCGCCGACCATTGAGACCGTGAAAAAACTCGAACTGGCGCCGGCGGAGCAGCGCAAGCTGTTCTGCGGTAACGCCGAGAAGCTGCTGAAGATGAAGTTCTAAAGAATATCCTCCGTCATTCCGGGGCGCCGCGAAGCGGCGAGCCCGGAATGACAGAGAAGCGCTAATGCTGGTTCTCCGGCATCTTCTTTTTGACGTCGGCGGCGCCGGTCACGCCAGGATTGATTGAATGACGGCGGATCGCTGGCCGGGAAACTCTCATCGGAACTGATCGTGACTTCATCTTCCTCGCGCTCGATCCGCTTGCGCTCTTCTTCCGCGTGCTGTTTCGGCTTTTTGGCCATGATCAACTCCCAATGCCTGTTGGCCCGACGATCGCTGATGCGGCCGCGCGAGACGTCCCATACCAACCGCCAATCGGGCGAACCGTTCCCTTTGGCGCGAATACCAGCGGATGCGCAGCCGTTTCGCGCGGTTGACGGCCGTGCCGGCGTCCTGTTGGGTTCCCGTTTGCCAGTGGGAGAACGTGGAATGCTGCGCGCGGCCATAAGCGGTGCCGGACACTGGGGAACGCGGCTGATCGCCTCGGTTCAGGGCAACAGCGCCAAGAAAAGCGACAAGCTCGGCTTTGTCGCGGCGGTGACCCGCAACCCGGCGGACAAACGCGCCCTCGCCGAGCGGTTCGGCCTCGCGCTGACCGCGAGTTATGCCGACGTGCTGGCCGATTCCCACATCGACGCGGTGGTGCTTTGCACGCCGCACTCGCAGCATGCCGCGGAGGTCATCGCGGCGGCGAACGCCCGCAAGCATGTATTCGTGGAAAAGCCGTTCACGCTCACGCGCGCCGACGCGGAGACCGCGATCGCCGGCTGCCAGGCGGCCGGGATCACGCTGCATATCGGCTTCAACCGCCGCTACGCGCCGGCCTGTATCGACATGAAACGCCGGATCGACGCCGGCGAGATCGGCCTCGTGCGCCACATCGAAGGGCAGTTCTCCGGCCCGCCGAGCTATCAGACCGAGCCGGGAAACTGGCGTTCCAACCAGGTCGAAAGCCCGGGCGGCGCGATGACCGCGCGCGGCGTTCATGTGATCGACAGTATGGTGCATATCGCCGGACCGGCAGCCACCGTTTTTGCTTTCAGCGACCGCCGGCAGATCGAGATCGACGTCGACGATACCACCTCATGCCTGCTGCGCTTCGCGGGCGGCGTCACCGGCTATCTCGGGACGCTGCACGCGACAGCTGCGTTCTACCGCATCCATGTGTTCGGCTCGAAAGGCGCGCTGGAAATGCGCGGCGAGACCGAGCTGCTGGCCTCCGACCTCGCCGGCAACGTTCAACGCTTCACTTATGATGTTGTCGATAAGGAACGCGTCGAGTTGGAAGCTTTCGCCGATGCCGTGACGAACGGCGTGAAATTCGTGATCGCCCCCGAGGAGATCGTCAACACCGTGGCGGTGACCGAGGCAATTGCAGCGTCGGCACGCGGCGGCAAGGCCGTGACGATCGGCTGAGCGTATTTTGTTTGCGCATGATCTTATCCGAAAACCGGTTCCCACTTTTTGGGATCATGCGCTCTCACAAATCCTGCGCGATCCAGGCCTTCTGCACATCCTCGCACCAATTGCCGACGTTCCATTCGCCCCAGGCGCCGAGGCCGCCAAGCTCGTCCGGCCCACAATAGACCGGCACATGCACGACCGAGAGGCCGTCATGGGCATGCGCCGCTTTCAGCGCGGCGCACAGCGCATCGGCCGTATCGCCGCCCGGTAAGGCCAGCACGCCCGCCACCGCGGATGCCAGCTTCTGGTAATCGACCGCGACCCGGTCATTAGTGCGGAATTCGGCGTTGTATTGCGCCAGCTGCAGGCCGGTGATCGCGGCCATGCGGCGGTTGTCGAAAATCACGATCATGCCGCGCACGCCGTGCTCGACCGCGTCGATCAGGATCTGCGGGTTCATCATGAACGAGCCGTCGCCGCAGAAGGCGATGCCGTAGCGCGGCTGGTCGGCGAGCGCGGAGGCCAGCAACGCGCTCGGCGCAAAGCCCATATAGGAGGCGCCGGTCTCGGTGAAGGTGTCGAAGCTCACGTCGTCCTCGACGATCTGGAAGCCGTTGGCCTGCACATCGCCGGCATCGAAGAATTTGGCGGCGCCGATCTGCTTGGCAAAATCAGCGACGATCTTGATGGCCGCCGGCTGCGCCAGCACCGGTTTGCCCCAGGCTTGGTCGGCAATCGGCGGCGCCTCAAAGCGTCTGCGCTTATAGACGGCCCATTCCGCCTTCTTGGCGGCGCAGGCCTCGAGCCAGGCGCGCTTGCTCTTAGGCGCGCCGGATGCTTCCAGCTTTGCGGCGAGCCGCCCGGCCACCGCCGTGATGTCACCGACCAGCGCAACGGTCTTGTTGTAATGCAGCGCGTCGGCGAGATCGCCGTTGATATTGATCACCGCCTGCGCGCTCTTGTAGCCGATGCCGGAGCAGTCGGCCTGGCAGACCGCGCGCGAGCCGATCACGATCAGCATATCCGCCTCGGCCATGGCGTAGTTGCCGCTGATCGAGCCTTTCGAGCCGCCGACATGCATGTTCTGCGCATGCGCATCGGGCAAAACGCCGGTCGAGCCGGGCGACAGCACCACCGCCGCGCCGGCGGCTTCAGCGAGACGCCGCACGGCCGCATCGTGGCCGCGGCTGCCGCCGCCGGCCTTGATCGTGACCTTGCCCGCGCCGGCAATCATCTTCGCCGCCTGCTCGATCAAGGCATCGTCGGCGGGCGCCAGCGTCGGCAAGGCCGGCCGGTCCGGCAGTCCGGCCAGATTGACGGTGAGCCGCGCGGCTTGCGTGTTGAGCGGCAGCAGCAGATAGAACGGCCCGGCGCGATAGGGATGGTTCACGCACAGCGCGCCGCGGCGCAACGCGTCGCGCACCGCTTCCGGCGTGTGCAGCACATAAGACTGGCCCATGATAGCGGTCATCCGCCCGAACAGGCCCTGCTCCTGCTTCGGCACCTGCTGCATGTTGTAGCCTTCGCCGAAGGTCACCGTAGATGTGATAGACGCCGACGCCGTTCGAAGCCGCCGCCAGCGAGCCGGCGAACGCCTGCATGGCGCCGGGCCCGATCGACGTCACCACCGCGGAAACTTCCCCGTATTGCCAGCGCAGCGCGGTGGCGGCATGCGCCATCTCCACCTCGTTGCGGCAATTGATGGTGCGGGTGGCGCCCTCCTCCTGGTAGATGCGCAACACATTGCCGAGATCGGTCGAGCCGTGGCCGAAGATCGCGAAATATTTGCGCACGCCCCGCTTGAGCAGGCCGAGCACCAGCGCTTCCGACAGCGTGCACGCGATCAGCTTGCGCACGCTGCCTTGGGCGAGCGCCTGCTCCACGCCGCCGGCTTTGGCGATCGCGCGCGCGTTCGCGCATCTGTTGGACGCTGTCGTTTGCGGGATTGAGCATCGCCTTCGCTTGCTGTGCGCTCCTGATCCGCCGCTACTCGGCCGCCTGGATGCGGCGCGCACGCAGCACCTGCGTCTGCTCGCGACGGTCCGTTGCATCGACGCTTACCGCACCCGCCGCAGCCAGCGCCTAGGCATCGCGCATGACGCGTTTGGCATTGGCCAAGATGAGCTCGGAGGTTTCGCCGGCCAGCACGGGCCGCACTTCGGCGCTCACGATCGGGCGTTCGCCCTGGTCGAAGAAGCCGTTCTGCATAAGCACGTGGAAGAAGTCGACGACCTCCTTGGTGTCGATCTCGCCGCCGGGAATGCCGAAGCGCGGCTGGATGTCGCCATAGGCCGGATGCTTGCGGTCGGCGCAGACGCAATTCCCGAGATGGACCGACTCCAGATAGTCCTTGATCAGCGGGATCGCGTTCTCGGCCTTTTCCTTAAGCAGCGGGAAATGGCTGAGATCGGCGAGCAAACCGAAGTTCGCGTAGTCCGGCCGCACCGCCTTGGCGATGTCGAGCGCATCGGCGAAGTGGCCGATGAGATTCATTTTGTCGATGTCGCGGTCAAAGATCTTGAGCGTGAACTTCATCCCGCCTTCTTCTTTGCCGTAGTCGAGGATCTGGTGCAGCGAATCGACCAGTACTTTCTTGGCCTCTTCACGTTTGGCGTCGCCGGGATCCTTGCCGGCGATGATGCGCACCACCTCGGCGCCGAGATCGTAAGCCTCATCGATGCAGTTTTTTCACCGCATTGATGGCATTGCCGCGTTCCTTGGCATCGAAGGAGTTCAGGTTGAGCTTGTTGCCGAGGATGCGCGGCTGCGTCGCATACGCGACCGAGAGATGGCTCTGGTCGAGAAGGTGCCGCGCCGTGTTGCGGACGCGGAAATCCTTCATCCAGCCCACTTCGACTGCCGTCCAGAAATCGTCGGCGCAGATCTTTTCCAGCGTCTCGACGATCGGACCCTCGCCGGTTTCGATGCCGGGAAACGCCTTGAAGTGCACGACGCCGACCCGCATCTTCTGATACATGCCCTCGATCACGAAATCCTCCTGTCGCCCTTTAGGGAGTTAAGTTCACTTCGGTATTTCGTTCAATTTCTTCGACGCGGCCATCGCCTGCTTCAGGATTGGATCCCAGCGCGATGTCCGCCTTGAGTGCCTTGCCGAGATATTCCGGTCCACGCTCGGCTTTGGGCGGGACGGTGCCGCCCAGATCGGCCAGCCGCTTGCCCACCGCCGGGTCGTCCAGCGCCTTGTTCAAGGCATCGCTGAGCTTGGCCACAATCGGTTTCGGCGTTCCCTTCGGCGCGAAGATCGCGCTCCAGATGCTGAGCTGGTATGCGGGCATGCCGGCTTCCTTGGCGGAAGGAACGTCCGGCAGCGCTTCCGAACGCGCATTGCCCGAGACGGCATAGGCCTTGATGGTGCCGCCCTTCGCAGATGGCGCGACGCTCAACACCTGCTCGCAGAAGTAATCGACATGGCCGCCGACGACATCGTTGAGCGCCGGGCCGGTGCCGCGATACGGCACGGAATTCGGCTTGAGTCCGGCCTCCGAGTCGAACAGCAGGCAAGCCATATGCGATGCCGAGCCAATGCCGACGTGAGTCTGTTTCACGTTCGCGCCGTTCTTTTTGACGTAGGCAACGAATTCCTTGAGGTTCGCGGGTGACAGCCCATCGATCAATTGGCGATGGCCTGCGGCCGATCGGTGTTGGGTTGCGAATTGGGTTCGCCAAACTCGGCGGACAGCGCGCGCGTGGCGGCGCAGACCTCATCGCGCATGAGCGCAATGTGCTCTTCGCTCGCGCGCATGCTCGGCGTCGAAGCGCTGATCGCTCCGAGCACGGTGCCGGCCTGATCGCGGATAGCGGCGCCCACGCAAATCACGCCCGGCAGAAATTCCTCACGATCGATGGCATAGCCGTTGCGGCGCACGATGCGCAGCGCCTCTACGAAGGCCGGAAATTCGGTGATGGTGTTGTCGGTGAAGCGCTTCATGCCGTCGGCGAGAATGCGGCGGATTTCGTCCTCGGGCAGCCAGGCCAGCATGGCCTTGCCGACCGCGGTGGCGTGCGGCGCCTCCAGCTTGCCGACCTCGCCGGTATCGACCCGCACGGCGTGGCGCGCTTCGCGCACCGACAACGTGACGACGGCATCGCCCTGCAAGGCCGCGAGCTGCACCGTTTCGCCGGTCGCCCGGTTGACGGTCTCCAGATAGGACTGCGCGCGGCGCGGCAGATCGACCTGCAGGCACGCATGCCCGAGATAGAGGATGCGCGCGCCCAGCGCATAGAGCCGCCGCCCCGAGACCTTGGCGGCGAAGCCGCGCTTGATCAGGGTCGCTGCAGGTGATGGCAGGTGGAAATGTTGAGGCCGGTGCGGGTGGCGAGCTCGGTCAGCGTTGCCTCCCCGCCCGCCTCGGCAATGGTTTCCAGCAGGAACAGCGCACGGTCGACTGACTGAATGCTGTGGCGGTCGCCGGCGGCCGCCGCGCGCGGCGGACGAGCCTTGGCCGCCGGCCCGGGCAGGATGGTTGCGTCCATGGCTTCGTTTCTCCCTGGGCGCCAAGGAAATCGGCTAGTGCCGCTGCACAGTGATTATGACTCTTTGGTTTTGGGCTCTTGGACAGTGGCTGGTTCTGGGTAGGCGCGGCCCATTTTGGCGCGGGCTTTCT
>JGI20191J14862_1000431_pt1 | contig 14284 bp, 10 predicted proteins | sample NGESurdeep092012_7_FD_14862 | JGI IMG/M metagenome (IMG submission 14862)
CAGCATCGCCTGCGCCGAGCACTGGCCTTTCTGCGCGGAAAGACCGAACCAGCGCGCCGCCTGGCGCGGATCGTGCGGAGCGCCGACGCCGTCGAGATAGAGCCGCGCCAAGTAAAACTGCGCATCGGGATCGCGGAAATAGGATGCCGCATAGGCGAACATTTCGCGCGCGCGTTCCGGATCGCGCTGCACCTGGGTCTTCGGAATGCCGTCGAGATAATAGTGGCCGAGCGCAACGAAGGCGTTGGCGACGAAGCGCGACTGCGGCGTGTCCGGATTGTCGTCGGCATGGCTGTCGGCGATGCGGCGGAAATATTCGAATGCCTTGAGATCGTCCTGCGCCACGCCCTCGCCTTCGGCATACATGCGGCCGAGCTTCCATTGCGCGAGCGCGTGACCTTTCTCGGCGGCGTATTCGAGCGAGTGAACGGCTGCGCCTACTATTTACCGTCATGCCCAGTCCCCTCGGGCCGGCCTGCGGCCGGCCCGAGGGTAAACTTTTTGCGGACATTCACGTTTTTTGTACAGCGAAGGAACGAAGACGTAGATGGCATCGGATGGCGGGCTTACCCAACTTCCGCAATAAAACTGAGCCGTAAGTCGAATCGATCCGACTTGCGGTGATAAGCCCGGCCATGACGACAACATTTCTCAGTGCGCACGGAAATTACGCGAAAGCGCGCGCCCCGGAATGACGAGCGAAGTCTAATCGCGGCGGGTCTCGAGCCAGCGCTTGAGGTAGACCAGCGCCATCGCGCGCTCGTCCTCGGTCGCCTGCTGGAAGGCGCTGTCATAGAGCTTGGCGATCCAGACCTGATCCGTCGTCCGCGCGCTATCCTTGGCCAGCGTGAGCCACATCAGCCCGCGCGCCGCCTGACGCGGAACATGGTCGCCGGCAAACAGCATGGCGCCCAGCATCGCCTGCGCCGAGCATTGGCCTTTCTGCGCGGAAAGCCCAAACCAGCGCGCCGCCTGGCGCGGATCGTGCGGAGCGCCGACGCCGTCGAGATAGAGCCGTGCCAGATAATACTGTGCATCGGGATCGCGAAAATACGACGCCGCATAGCCGAACATCTCACGCGCACGCTCCGGATCGCGCTGGATCTGGGTCTTCGGGATGCCGTCGAGATAGTAGTGACCGAGTGCCACGAATGCGTTGGCGACGAAGCGCGACTGCGGCGTGTCCGGATTGTCGTCGGCATGGCTGTCGGCGATGCGGCGGAAATATTCGAACGCCTTGAGATCGTTCTGCGCCACGCCCTCGCCTTCGGCATACATGCGGCCGAGCTTCCACTGCGCGAGCGCATGACCCTTCTCGGCGGCGTATTCGAGCGAATGAACGGCCTTGGCGGTTTCACCGGCCTTGAGCAAGTGCGCGCCGGAACGGAACGCCTCCATCGGCGTCACCGCCGGCGCCGACGCCATCGCGTCCTCGGACTTGCTGCCGTCGAACGCCATGGCGGGCGCGGCCATGAGGCCTACGCCAATCACCATCACGCGCAACAGGGTCTCAACTATCCGCATAACATGCCTTCTCGGCCGCACCACCGGGATGGGTCACCGCACCGTTGACGGCGGGACCCACCTGCTGGGCGTATTTCCACAAGTAACCTGAGCCGAATTCGGCCTCGCGCGCCTTCCATTGGCTCTTGCGCTTGGCGAGTTCCTCATCCGAAAGCCTGACGTTGATCGTGCCCTTGTCGGCATCGAGCTCGATGATGTCGCCGTCGCGCAGCATCGCGATCGGCCCGCCGACCGCCGCCTCCGGCCCGACATGGCCGACGCAGAAGCCGCGGGTGGCGCCGGAGAAGCGTCCGTCGGTGATGAGCGCGACCTTGTCGCCTTGGCCCTGGCCGTAAAGCGCGGCCGTGGTCGAGAGCATTTCGCGCATGCCGGGGCCGCCACGCGGGCCCTCGTAGCGGATCACCAGCACGTCGCCGTGCTGATATTTCTTGTGCTTGACCGCGTCGAAGCAGGCTTCCTCGCCGTCGAAGCAGCGCGCCGGGCCGGTGAACTTGAGCGCCGACGTCATGCCGGCGACCTTCACGATGGCGCCTTCGGGGGCGAGATTGCCTTTCATGCCCACCACGCCGCCGGTTGCCAGCAGCGGCTTGTCGGCCGGACGCACCACGTCCTGGTCCGGGTTCCATTTCACGTTCTTCATGTTCTCAGCAATCGTACGCCCGGTCACCGTTAGGCAATCGCCGTGCATGAAGCCGTGATCGAGCAAGGTCTTCATCAGCAACGGTACGCCGCCTGCTTCAAACATATCCTTGGCGACATAACGGCCGCCCGGTTTCAAATCTGCGATATACGGTGTCTTTTTGAAGATTTCGGCGACGTCGAACAGATTGAACTCGATGCCGCATTCATGCGCGATCGCCGGCAGATGCAGCGCGGCATTGGTCGAGCCGCCGGTGGCGGCGACGACGGCGGCGGCGTTCTCCAGCGCCTTGCGGGTGACGATGTCGCGCGGGCGGATGTTCTTGACGATCAGGTCCATGATCATCTCGCCCGCCAGCATGCAGAACTTGTCGCGCATCTCGTAGGGCGCCGGCGCCCCGGACGAATAGGGCAGCGCGAGGCCGATGGCTTCCGAGATGGTCGCCATGGTGTTGGCGGTGAACTGCGCGCCGCAGGCGCCGGCCGATGGACAGGCCACCTGTTCCAGCGTCTTGAGATCCTCGTCGGACATCTCGCCGACCGAGTGCTTGCCGACCGCCTCGTAGACGTCCTGCACAGTGACTTCCTTGCCCTTGAACTTTCCGGGCAGGATCGAACCGCCATAGATGAAGATCGACGGCACGTTGAGCCGGCACATCGCCATCATCATGCCGGGCTGCGACTTGTCGCAGCCGGCAACACCGATGAGGGCGTCATAGGCGTGGCCGCGCACGGTGAGCTCGACGGAATCCGCAATCACCTCGCGCGAGGGCAGCGAGGATTTCATGCCGTTATGGCCCATGGCGATGCCGTCGGTGACGGTAATGGTGCAGAATTCGCGCGGCGTGGCGCCGACCGAGGCGACGCCCTTCTTCACCGCCTGCGCCTGGCGCATCAGCGCGATATTGCAGGGCGCGGCCTCGTTCCAGCAGGTGGCGACGCCGACGAAGGGCTGGTGGATCTGCTCGGTGGTCAGACCCATCGCGTAATAGAAGGCGCGATGCGGCGCGCGATCCGGCCCTTCGGTGGCGTGCCGGCTCGGCAATTTGGCCTTCAAATTCGATTTTGCTTCCATAGTCCTCGTCGGGCCCCCCGCCCCTGTTACCGCCGCCGGATGGGACCGGCCGGCTTTATTCGAAGGCCCAAGTTACGTCACAAGTTATGTCACTTGCGCGGCGGTAAAACCGGAAGCCGCGCAACGGCTTGCGCCACGCTTGGCTGCCTTCGATCATGTAGAAGGGTATGGCCAAATCGCGGCGCGGCGGGGATCATGGCGAGGCAAACTTTAAATGTTCTAAAGGTGTTGCAGGCAGGACACAGGATCTGATCCGGGCGTGGCCTTAACCCCAAAAATTCGCCGTGGTTTCTTCGACCGCTCGGTCCACAAAGTGGCTCCCGAGCTGATCGGGGCGACGCTTTTGGTGGACGGCGTCGGCGGCGTCATCGTCGAGGTCGAGGCCTATCACCACACCGATCCGGCCGCGCACAGCTACCGTGGGCCGACCGAGCGCAATGCCGTGATGTTCGGGCCGCCCGGCCACGCCTACGTCTACCGCTCCTACGGCATCCACTGGTGCCTCAACTTCGTGTGCGAGGCGCAAGGCAGCGCCAGCGCGGTGCTGATCCGCGCGCTGCAGCCCACGCAAGGGATCGCCCTGATGCGACGGCAGCGCGGGCTCACCGACGAGCGCGCGCTCTGCTCCGGGCCCGGCAAACTATGCGAGGCGCTGGGCGTGACCCGCCGGCACAACGGCTTGGCGCTCGACCGCGCACCGTTCGACCTGCGCGCGCGGGCCGCTAGACCAGAGATCGCGGTCGGCCCGCGCATCGGCATCAGCAAGGCGGTGGAGCATCCCTGGCGCTACGGACTGCAGGGCTCGAAGTTTCTGAGCAAGCCGTTCAAGCCTTGATCCGGAACCCGGCATCGAAGCCGAGCGCGCGCGTGGCCTGCTCGAACGACAACGCCGGGGCATCCTCGGCGACGTTGTAAATGCCGCGGCTGCCCTTGGTGACCGCCAGCAGTGCGGCCTGCGCCGCCGCATCGATGTGCACGGCCGGCTGGCGCGCGGGTACCTCACCGAACCAGGTTCCCGGACCGTAGAAAAAACCGTAGCGCAGCACGATGCCTTCCGGCATCGCCAGCACCGCCAGCTCAAGCTGGCTCACTGCGGCCACCGTGCGGCCGGCCGCGCCCTCGGCGGCAAGATTGAGTGGATCGCTCTCCACGCGCGCACCATCGCCCGGCGCATAGACGAAGGCGATGCTCTGCGCGATCAGGCGCCGCACGCCCGCGGCCTTGGCTGCGGCGACCAGATTGCGCGTGCCCTCGATGCGCAGGCGCGCGTTGCGCTCGAGGCCGGCTTCATATCCCGGCGTGCCCGGCGCATGCGGCAGATCGGTGAGCTGGTGCATGACGACCTGCGGCGCCGCCGCCTGCACGGCACGCGTCAGCGCTGCCGCATCGAACACGTCAACTACCACCGGCTCGGCGCCGAGGGCGCGCAAGCCCGCGGCCTTATCGGCGGAGCGCGTGGTGCCTACCACGTCGTGCCCCGCTGCATGCAACAGCGGCACCAGCCGCCGTCCGATTGCCCCGCCCGCGCCGGCCAGAAATATTCTCATGGCAACCTATGCTCACGAATAAGCGATGATGAACTCGCAGCCGGCCGCCGTCGGGAACCGGCGTGTGATGCGGCCGCTCGCCAATTCAAACTCCAAAACCACGGCATCGTCGTGGCAGCAGAGGAAAGCGTGGCGGCCGTCGGCGGCGAAGTCGAAGCCCATCGGCGCCTTCGGTGTAGCGAAGCCGGCGATCTGCTTAAGCGTGTCGGCCTGGTAGACGGCGGCGAAATTGTCGACGTGCGACGAGGCGCAAACATAACGGCCGTCCGGCGACACCCGCACACGGCGCAGCTGGTTGGCCTCACCCGGCGCGCCGGCGATGGCATGGTCTGGCGCAGCGCGTGGCTGCGCGCATCGATGACGTGCACCACGCCCTTCCAGTGCGCGCACACCAACAAAGTCTCGCCGTCGGGCGTGACCGCGATGCCCTCGGCGCCATGCGGGATCGCGATGGTGCCGGTGACGCGGCGCGAGGCGGTATCCACCACCGCGACCGCGCCCTTGGTCTTGAACGAGGCGAACAGCTTACCGGTCGAATGACTGATCGCAATCCAATGCGGCGCGCCGCCGACATCGATGCGCTCGACTTTGCTGGTGTCGGGATCGATCGCCAGCACCGCGGACCCAAGCTCGGCGGTCGACCATAGCCTACCGGCCGCGTCCATCATCAGCGAATGCGGGGCGACGGTATCGCCAACATCGATCGTGCGTTCGAGTGTCTTCGCGGCGAGGTCGATTACCGCGATGCGACGGTCGGGGTCCTTGTTCTTGCCGAAGATGCCGCCGCCATAGACCGAGGCAAAGATTTTACCGCCGTCGGATGAGCGGATCATCTCATGGGTGGAGGCCGGCATGTCGATCTCGGCGGTTTTCGCCAGCGTGGCCGCGTCAAAGAACTGCAGCTTGTTGGCGCTCTTAGCAGTGAGAATCAGGTGCGGCCCGCCGGGGCGGTTGTTGGGGTCCGGCGTCATACCGCGCCCTTGAGCCGTTCCAGCGCCTCCGCGATTTTCGCTTTACGCCCCACCGCCTCGTCGCGCTTTTCTTTCTCTTCCTCGACCACCTCTTCCGGCGCCCGCGCGACGAAATTGGCATTGCCGAGCTTGACGTCGACGCGGGCGATGTCGGCCTCGGCCTTCTGCATTTCCTTGGCCAGCCGCGCGCGCTCGGCGACGAGATCGATCACGCCGATCAGCGGCAGCGCCGCCACCTCGCCGCGCACCACCAGTTGCACCGAGCCCTGCGGCGCCGTCGCGGCGGAAGAAATCTCCGACACCCGCGCCAGCCGCTTGATGAATTCCGCCCAGCGTTCGGCGCGCCCCTTGGTCTCGGCCGATACGCCGGCCAGCACCAGCGGAATGGCGTTGACAATGTTCATCTCCGCCCGCACCGAGCGAATGGCGGTGATCAGATCAATCACCCACGCGACTTCTTCGTTGGCCTCGGCAAAGACAGGCCCTTGGCCCGGCCAATCAGCAAGCGCAAGCAACGATTGCCGCGGAGCTGTTGCTGTTACTTGCCAAAGTTCCTCAGTAATAAACGGCATGAACGGGTGCAGCAGCTTCAATATCTCATCGCGAATGTATGCGGTGGTTGCTTGGGTTTCCAACTTCTCTGCGCTGTTTCCGCCGAGGAGAATCGGCTTGGTGAACTCCAAATACCAATCGCAATAGAAATTCCAGACAAACTGGTAGATGCGATTTGCTGCGTCATTGAATCGGTAATCCGCCAGCGCAAGTTCAACCTGCGCAAGCGTGTCACTGAATTGCGTGATGATCCATTGGTTGATCGTCTCTTTCGCCGATTTCGGATCGAAGCCGGCAACGCTGGCGCAGCCGTTCATCTCGGCAAAGCGCGCGGCGTTCCACAGCTTGGTCGCGAAATTGCGATAGCCTTCGACGCGCTGCGTCGACAGCTTGATGTCGTGGCCCTGCGCCGCCATGGCGGCGAGCGTGAAGCGCAGCGCGTCGGCGCCGTAGTCGTCGATGATGGCGAGCGGATCGATGACGTTGCCCTTCGACTTCGACATCTTGGCGCCGCTGGCGTCGCGCACCAGCGCGTGGATGTAGACGTCATGGAACGGCACTTCTTTCATGAAATGCAGGCCCATCATCATCATGCGCGCGACCCAGAAGAAGATGATGTCGAAGCCGGTGACCAGCGCGCTGGTCGGATAGAAACGCGCGAGCTCGGGCGTCGCGTCCGGCCAGCCGAGCGTCGAGAACGGCCACAGCGCCGAGGAGAACCAGGTGTCGAGCACGTCTTCGTCGCGATAAAGCTTGTAACGACCACTACGAAGCCCTTCCGCGTAATCAATGCCGTCAAGCGGCATGAAGTCTGTTTCGAAGTGACTTCCCTTGCTTTCATAGTATGTGGCCGCATCGGCAGTCGCTTCAGCCTCCGAGGAAGCAGCGAAAATTTTTCCCTCTGGTCCATACCAGGCAGGGATTTGGTGTCCCCACCAGAGTTGCCGCGAGATGCACCAAGGCTGAATGTTTTCCATCCAGTCGAAGTATGTTTTCTCCCAATTCTTCGGCACGAACACAGTTTTGCCTGAACGCATCGCCTCGCTGGCAGGCTCGGCGAGTTTCTTCGCGTTCACATACCACTGGTCGGTGAGATAAGGCTCGATCACCACGTTGGAGCGGTCGCCGTGCGGCACCACATGCGTGTGAGGTTCGATTTTTTCGATATGTCCTTCGGCTTCCAATCGCTCCACGATCTTCTTGCGTGCCACAAAGCGATCAAGGCCGCGAAATTCTGCTGGTATCAGATTGAAGTCTTCGAGACCCGCAGACAGAGTGTCGTCCGGCATATTTGTTGCTCTGAGCTTGCGGATGTGTTCCGGCACTGGCCACTCAGCGCTTTTCGTTCCCTCAAGATCATCTTTTTGCGACGATTTTAGTTTTGCTTCCGTAGTAAAGATATTGATGAGGTCTCCGACTTTGCGATAGTTAACTTCATCTTCAAATCTACGACGATCAGCATCCGAAATTCGGGCGACGTAGCGCTTCCACACTTCAAAATCATTGAAGTCGTGTGCCGGGGTAATCTTTACAGCGCCTGTACCTTTTTCAGGATCGGAATATTCGTCGGTGATAATTGCAATGGGACGATTCACAAGTGGGATTAGCGCCTCCTTGCCCACAAGGTCCTTATATCGCTCGTCATCCGGATGCACGGCGACGGCCATGTCACCAAGCATCGTCTCCGGGCGTGTCGTTGCAACCGTAATGAAGCGGTCTTTCTCTCCAAGGATCGGATACCTGATGTACCAGAGGTGTCCTTTTTCCTCCTTCTGCACCACTTCCAGATCAGAGATCGCCGTCAGCAGCTTGGGGTCCCAGTTGACCAGCCGCTTGTCTTTGTAAATGAGCCCATCGCGATAGAGCGCGACGAACACTTTCAGCACCGCGCGCGACAGCCCCTCGTCCATGGTGAAGCGCTCGCGCGACCAGTCGCACGACGCGCCCAGGCGCTTGAGCTGATTGACGATGGTGCCGCCCGATTCCGCCTTCCATTCCCACACCCGCTTCAAAAACGCCTCGCGCCCCATCTCGCGACGGCCAGGCTCCTTTCGCTCGGCCAGTTGCCGCTCCACCACCATCTGGGTGGCGATGCCGGCGTGGTCGGTGCCCGGCTGCCACAGCACGTCGCGCCCGCGCATGCGCTCGAAGCGGCAGAGCACGTCCTGCAGCGTGTTGTTGAGCGCATGGCCCATATGCAGCGAGCCGGTGACGTTGGGCGGCGGAATGACGATAGAGTACGGCTTGGCCTGCGCGCGCTCGGGCCGGCCGGCGCGGAAGACGCCCGCCTGCTCCCAAGTCCGGTAAATGCGGCCCTCGACCTCGGAGGGCTGATAGGTCTTATCGATCATTGGCGTTTTGCTTGGATCACGTGGCGCGTTTTTCTTTGCGCATGATCTTGTCTGAAAACCGGTTCCCACCCCCGGCTCAAGTCCGGGGGCAAGCTTTTGTTCGGATCGTGGGCTAGAAAGCCCACCACGCCACAGAGAGTCAACTTTTGTCCGAAGCCTCATCCGTATCGCGCGGCAGCGCCACCAGCGCCATCACGCTATTGGCGCTCGCCTCCTTCGCCGCCCAGGCCATGGTGCGGGTGACCGATTCGCTGCTGCCGCAGATTGCCGCCGATCTTGCCGTCAGCGTCGGCGCGGCCTCGATCGTGGTCACTGTCTACATGCTGGCGCACGGCTCGGTGCAACTGGTGATTGGCCCGATCGGCGACCGCTTCGGCAAATATCTCTGCGTCGCCATCGCCGCCGCCGGATCGACCGTGATGGTGCTGGCCTGCGGGCTGGCGCCATCGCTTCCCGTTCTGGTGGCCGCGCGCCTGGGCAGCGGGCTGGCCACCGGCTGGATCATTCCGTTCGCGCTCGCCTTCGTCGGCGACGTGATCCCGTATGAGCGCCGCCAGCAGGTGATCGGCCGCTTCCTGTCCGGGCAGATCCTTGGCCAGTTGTTCGGCCAGGCCGCCGGCGGCGTGCTCGGCGATTACTTCGGCTGGCGCAACGTGTTCTTTATTCTCGCCGCCCTGCTCGCCGTGGCCACGGTCGGCCTGTTCGTCGAGCTGTGGCGTAATCCGATCACGCATGCGAGGAGCAGCCCGGTGCAACGCGCACGCGGTTTCGTTACGGACTATACCGCCGTGCTGCGCTCGCCCTGGGCGCGGATGGTGATCGCCATCGCCTTCATCGAAGCCGCCGCGATGTTCGGTGCTTTCACTTATGTGGGCGCCGATCTGCATCTGCGCTTCGGCCTCAACTTCACGCTGGTCGGCCTGTGCGTCGGCGCCTTCGCGATCGGCGGACTGATCTACAGCCTGTCTGTCCGCGTACTGGTGAACCGCTTCGGACAGATCGGACTTGCCGCCGGCGGCGGCGCGGTGCTCGCGCTCGCTTATGTCACGCTCGCGTTCGAGCCAAGCGCCTGGATCGCGCCGCTCGCCATCACCGCCATCGGCCTCGGCTTCTACATGCTGCACAATACGCTGCAGACCAACGCCACGCAGATGACGCCGGAAGCGCGCGGCACCGCAGTCGCGATTTTTTCCTCGGCGCTTTATCTCGGACAGACCGCGGGGGTCGCCGCCGGCGGCGTGATCTTCGACCGCCTGACCGCGGTGCCGGTGTTCCTGACCGCGGCGGTGGTTCTGCTGGCGCTGGGCGTATGGTTTTCGCGGCAGCTGGTGCGCCGCCGCGACGCAACGATCTAAGCTCAGGTCCGCCCGCGCGAGACGCGCTCGATCTCGGCGCGCACGATGCGATCGACCAGGCCCGGCAGATTGTCGTCGAGCCAGGACTTGAGCATCGGGCGCAGCATTTCCTTCACAAGATCCTCGAGCGTGCGCGCATTCTGGCCGAGCACGGTATAGGCGAGCGAATTGAACGCACTGTCCACCGCCGACACGGTCGCGTTCGAGATCAGGCCGTGGTCCGGCGCGGCGTTTTGCGTCAATTGGCGGCGCGCTTCCTCGACCGCGCGCCCCGCCGGTTCGGCTGGCGGCTGGTCGGTGAACACCACGTCGGAGGCGCCGTCGATGGTGCGAAAGCTCGGCGCGGGTCCCGGTGGCGGCGTCGGCGCCGCCATCGCCTCGGTCAGATCGAGCACATCTGGCGGTGGCGGTGTGGCGGGCTTAAGCGGCTCCGGCTTTGCCAGCGCAGGATTGGCCGTGACCTTCGGCGGAGCGTCGAGGTCGGCGAGCATGGCATCGATATCGTTCTGATTATTGCCGGCGGCCGGCGGTGGTGCCGGGCGCGGCAGCGGCGCGGGCGCGGCTGGAACCGGACGGCTTGGGACCGCAGCCGCCGGCGGCGCCGGCTTAGGCGCGGCCGCCTCGGGCGCCTTGGGCTTACCGGAATCGTCGTCTGCAATGATACGCCGGATGGAGGCCAGGATTTCCTCCATCGAGGGTTCTTGGGCCTTCGCCGTTTGGGTCATTGCTTATTTCCCGACCGCAGTCCTCGCACCCCGCACGACGACGCGCCTGCTGGCGCGCGAGCCGCGCGAATCGTCGTTGAGTCCCTTTTATACGCCAGAGGGATGGAAGTGGCAGGTCGAAAGTCGGAAGAACGCAATGACCTGTGGACATAACGCCGCGCTGGCGAGAACCCCGGCTTCAGCGCCCGTCCGGCGTGCGCACGCCGGCCCAGCTGTCGCGCACCTGTTCATAATGCACCTGGGCGTCATAGACCGGCACATGCAGCCCCAGCACCTCCGGCGCCAGCCGTCCGACCGCCGACAACAGGGTGTACGAGGCCACCACCCGGTCGCGCTGCGCGGTGACCAGCGCCACTCGCGCATTCACGAGCTCCTGCTGTGCATTGAGCACGTCGAGCGTGGTGCGCTGGCCGACGCGCGCTTCTTCGCGCACACCGTTGAGCGCGATCTCGGCGGCCTGCACCTGGGATGTGGTGGCATCGATATTGGCCTTGGCCGCATCGAGCTGTCCCCAGGATTGCACGACGACCTGCCGCACCTGATCGCGCGCGGTGTCGAAGTCGAGCCGCTTCTGCCCGAGCGTCTCCTTGGACTGACGGATGGCGGAATATTCCGCGCCGCCCTGGTAGATCGGCACGCTGAGCTGACCGAGCACCGAGGCGTTATAGCTCTCGATGACGTTGAGGTTGCCGACGCCCATGTAGTTCTTTTGGAAATTGCCTTGCACCGACAGCGTCGGGTAAAGGGCGCCCTCCGCCACTTTCACCTGAAGCTGGGCCACATCAACATTGTATTGCGCCGTGGTCACCGCCGGATGGGTGGCACTCGCGAAGCCGACCGCCTCGGGCAGGTTGCGCGGCGAGAAGCGATCGACCGGCGTGCCGGGCGTGAGCTTGCCCGGATTGATGCCGATCACCTGGCGATAGATTGCACCCGACGCTTTGTAATTGGATTCCGCGCTGAGCACCTGCGAGCGGCCGGCGGCCAGCCGCGATTCCGACTGCGCCACGTCGGTGCGCGTCACCTCGCCGACATTGAAGCGGTCGCGTACCTGCCGCAATTGCTCCTGCAGCACCTCGACGTTGCGCCGCTGCAGGTCGAGAATCGCGCTGTCGCGCAACAGATTCATGTAGGCGGTCACTGCACTGAGCAGGACCGTCTGCTCGGTCACCCGCAAGGTCGCGCGCGCCGCCAGCACCTGAGCCTCGGCCTGGCGGGTTTTGTTGGCGGTCTGGAAGCCATTGAATAGCGTCTGCGTGGTGGTGACGCCGGCGCCGTACGGCGCATTGTAGCCGCTCTGGGTGAAATACGTCGCCGGCGAGTTGAGCGGGGTGGAGACGGTGACGACCTTCGAGGTCGAGGACAGCGATTGCTCGCCGCCGGACGCGGTGATCGTAATCCTCGGTCGGTAGCCGGACAGCGCCTGCGGCACGCTTTCGTCGGTGGCGCGCACGGAGGCGCGCTGCGAATTGAGCGTCGGGTTGTTCTGATAGGCCTGCATCAGCGCGGATTCGAGCGTCTCGCCGCGCGCCTGCGATGCCACGATCGGCAATGCCGCGCATGCGATCGCACCGACCGCAAGCCCGCCTGCCCACCTACTACGACCACGACCCGACATTTTACGACCCGACCACAACGCGACCAACACAACGCGTACTTTGCGTTACAAAGAGGAACTGGAAACCATAGGCGGACCGGGGATACGTTAAAACCCCCTGCCGGGTCCCGCCCACAGAAAGACGAGAAGCTGGGGATTGTGCGCCACGTTTGGAACCGGCGGCGCTATCAAAATGCGAAAACCGGCGGCTTCGCGAAGCCGGGCAGAACCGCTGCCGTGGCGCCGAAGATCGACCGGCCGCCCATCTCCTCGCCGCTGCGGCTATACAGCATGGCGGTGGCGCCGGGCCCGGCGCCGAAAATACAGAGCAGCCGCCCGCCATCCTTGAGCTGCCGGCAGAATGCCTGCGGCTCAACTTCCGTGGCGCCTTCGAGCAGAATGGCGTCATAAGGCGCGCCTTGCGCCCAGCCGTCGACGAGCGGCCCGCTGACCACACTGACGTTCGGCAGCGAAGCCAGTGCCGCCCGTGCTGCTTTGGCAAGACTAGCGTCCTGTTCGAGCGCAACCACCTGCCCGGCGACGCGGGAGAGCAGGGCCGCCGCGTAGCCGGTGGCGCAGCCGACATCCAGCACCCGGTCGGTTGGCTCCAGATCGGCGGCATTAATCAGCTTGGCGAGCACCATCGGTTTGAGCAGGCGGCGCGAAGTAACTGCCCCCTCGCCTACGGCCAAGTCGAGATCGAGGTAGGCGAGTGAGGTGGCGGCCTGCGGCATGAAACGCTCGCGTGGCACCTCAAGCATGGCCGAAATCACCCGCAGATCGGTGACTTCGTTGGGACGGACCTGGCCGTCCACCATATGGCGGCGCGCGGCGGCAAAGTCGGTCATCGCGATCCTCATAAGGCTGAAGGAATGCGCGGCTTTTGTGCGGCAAGGCCGGGCAAAAGGCAAGTGAAGGGCAGCGTTGTCGATTTGCATTTGCTCCTATATAGGCTTGGCACTTAGGCGGAGCGTGCGGCCTTTCGCGCCGGGCGCGCCTTCTAACGGCCACGTGGCGGAGTGGTTACGCAGAGGACTGCAAATCCTTGCACCCCGGTTCGATTCCGGGCGTGGCCTCCACCTTACTTTTCAATGACTTACGAGCTATTTCGAAGCGCGAAATAGAGGGCGAGTTTCGCCACCGGGGACTCGCTGGGGACTCATCTTCTACCCGGGCGCCCTAGACCAGCATGGAACTAATTCTGTGCGATTGGCCCACCGGTCCGGCCCAACTCTGACCCCCACCGGTACGGCCCAACTCTGACCCCCACCGGTCCGGCCCAACTCTGACCCCCACCGGTCCGGCCCAACTCTGGCCCCACCGGCTCACCCCGATCTCGGAGTCGGTCGTTCGGAAGTCGGTGCCCCCGGCCATAGCAATGTGCCGGCCGCCGCGATGGCACGATTAAGCCGAAATGCGATTTCAGGGCCAAAAATGCCAATTATTGCCTGTTTTCGCGGGTTTTTATTGCATTTTAGCGGGAAAAGTCTGTTTTCGGCCGGCCGAAAGGGGTCGTCCTAGTTTCGGCGCAGTCCAAGTGGTGTACCCGGGCGGTGCTGGGGTCGGAAACGCTGCCAAGAACTAGGCCGCCATTCCCCTTGATCCGACGGGCAAAGCCCCCAGAACACCCCGCCAGCCGCTTCCAGTATGTTCCCTGTTCGTTCTTATTGGTTTGAGGCATCCCAAGTAGCCGCCTGCCCGATCCAGCGTATGGGCGGCCTCGCCTGAGCCAATACCGATAATTGCAGCATGACACCATATGTGGTATATATATCACATGCGACACACTAGGGCTGGGCAAGCGCTTAGCGACAGGGACAGGGCGTTCCTGGCCAATCCCGATAGCAATCTGTACTGCGGCCCGGTTTTGAGACACCCGGCTGAGCTTATTCAGGCGGCCAATGATAGGTCGGTTGTGACTGTCTGATCAACCCGGGATTGATCGGCT
>JGI20191J14862_1000435_pt1 | contig 14228 bp, 10 predicted proteins | sample NGESurdeep092012_7_FD_14862 | JGI IMG/M metagenome (IMG submission 14862)
ACGGCACGAGCGACAAAACGCTCAAGACCGAGTCGGGCGAGATGCCGATCGAAGTGCCCCGAGACCGCAACGGCAGCTTCGAGCCGCAGCTCGTCAAGAAAGACCAGACCCACTTCGACGGCTTCGACGAAAAGATCATCTCGATGTACGCGCGTGGGATGACGGTCAGGGAGATCCAGGGGATCTTCAGGAGCTCTACGGCGTGGAGGTTTCGCCCGATCTGATCTCGCGGGTGGGCAAGAGCGGCCTCGGGCGCTGCCAGAGCCTTTTTCGTGGGCGTTTCCGAGGCAGCCCGAGCCCTTCAGAGCGGTAAAGACGCAGAAGCCGTTTGTGGTTGAAACGCAGTCCGTCCTTTCGAAGGAAATATCCCAGGCGCCGGTAGCCGAAAGCGGGACGCTGAAGGGCAATCTCTCGAAGCTTCTGGCGCAGCTCACGTCGGCACCCTCGCGACACCGTCCAGTGTTACTCGGCACGGAGCTCTCGTGCGCGGCCCAACCTGCTAGATTCCTTCTCGCCGATTCCTCACGAGAAACCCGCATGTGTTCATAATCCGCGAAGCGATATGAGGATTGCGACTCCCCGCTGGTCGACGTTCCGACTGCTTCTCACCGGTGTCCCGGCTCTCTTCGCCGTAGATTTTCTCTTAGGGCTCGCGTACCGAACCAATACGATGGCCAGCGTCACGACAATCCTTCCGCGGTCCGGCACAACCCGCCGCGCTATCGTTGTCTTCCCAGGCTATGTCATGCCCGGCGGTCCACTGAGCCGCGCCTTCGCGCCGTACGTAGCCGACGACGACGCACTGGTCGTCCTCAACTACGCCGAACGAGGAGTCAACGAACAGCAGATCTACGCGACCATTACGGCCGCCCTCGACAACCTGCGGCCAGTCCAGCTTCGCGTCTACGGCGCCTCCATGGGAGGGATGGTCGCTGACACCTTCCTTGAACGTTACTACCAGGCCGGCGCCCGGTATGGAACGGTCACGCTCGTTCTCGACTCCGCCCCCGCCAGTCGGGGTAACGTCAAGCGACCGGCCTTTCTCCTTGACCTCAGTTGCTGGTACCGCGGCGGTCCCTTGTCCAGCGCAGCCTGGGCGGCCTTCAGCACACTCACGGCTAAACCTCCAATCGACGCCGCCGCACTCCCGGATGCCGTCCGTGACGCTCACCGCGAAGGCGCTTGGGTCGGGATGCCGGCAGCAACCAGCCAGGCCTGCTTCATCGCCAGATTCCGTCCTCTCCGACCGGGTGAACTCCTCGCCGTCACGCAGCACGTCATCTATTTGCAGGGCTCTTCGCCCGACGATGATCCTGTGGTCCGCATACCAGATGCGATCGCGGCGTGGCGTGTAGTCTTTCCCGGCCTTTCGATCGTCACGGTTCCCGGTCGCATCGGGCGATGGCACCTCCCCCTTGTCGAGAACCCTCGCGAGACCGCACGAGCCATGATTGCGACACCTCCGTAACCACGACCTAGCCGCACGCTCGCAGCACCGACGAGGCTCTGTGGCGAAACTCTGAAGTCGGTGACATATCTACGAAGCGATATACGGCACCGATTTCCACGAGAGGCCTTCACGCAAGGAGCACGAGCAATGGCGAAGCACAAAGAAGCACATCACGACCTCCCGAGCGCCACCCAGCCAGGTGGTACCGACGGCGGTCCAGTAACGAACGCAAGCGATTCCGTTGCTGCCCTCGCCGCACTCTATCAAGGCGAAAAGACCGACGCCTCCTACATCTTCAATACCGCAATGGCCATGATGGGCCTGGCGGTCGCGTACCTGATCGGCGCCATACCATTTGTCACCAGCCTGAGCCACGGGCCAATGGGCTGGCTGTTCGTGCTCCTACTCCCTACGCCCCTCTGGCTGGTGGTCGCGTTCCACTCGCTCATCACCCTCAACGCGATGTCTCACGGGATTTCCGTCAGAATCATCGAGAATCGCCTCTTTGAATTATCCGAGCTAGCGCGGAGCCTTAAGTCGGACGACGAGAAGAAGGCCCTGAGACGCTGGGTTGGCTCCGCAGCCGGCGATAGGATCATGGAGATTATGCAAGCCTCTCTTGTACATAAGGCTATCACCAGCGTCGTGTATGGCGGGGTCTTCTGCCTTGTAGCTGGCTTCACCCTCTATGCCTTGCATTCGGCGAACACCGTCTTGAAAGACACCGTCCCAGCGGCCGCCCGCCAACGTCTGCTCATCACAGCAAGCGCGTCCTATGCGATCCTGCTCGTGATGGTCCTGCTATCCTGGGGAAAAGGATTCCTCATCCTTCGTGAGGGTAGTCGCGTCATCCCCAAAGAAGTCCACATCTAGGCAACACCGTTAGCCCGCGGACTCCTCGAACCGGACTCCACCGTTCGGGCACCCCATCACGGGCCTATCGACAAGGCCTGAGCCACGACGTTACCGCCGAGACGTGACGACCAGCCGCTTGCCTGGGTCGCACTCGTCGTGTTAAATGAGGCACATTCTTCGCGCCCGGGGGGTCAAAGCCAGGCCCTGATCGGTCTTAGGCATCGCGTCAGAATAACTTGACGGGCGCCTTGTATTGTGGTCTAAGAAGCCATGCAGGATGCCGACGCGGTCGAACAGATCGGGCAGAAGTACGGCTCGCTCGCTCCGTTGATGGATGAACGGATACGGCGACAGTGGGCAGCGTTGGAAGCGCAGGCCTATGGCTGGGGCGGCGTGAGCGCGGTGAGCGGAGCGATCGGCATGTCGCCGAATACGATTCGTCGGGGCTTGGCGGAGCTGCTGGAGAGACAGGCACACCCCGAGGCGCCCTTGGACCAGCGGGTGCGTCGTCCGGGTGGCGGACGCAAGTCGCTGACCCTGATAGACCCGGAGCTGTTGGCCTCGCTGGAGCTCCTGGTGGACCCCATGACGCGAGGAGACCCGGGATCGCCGTTGCGGTGGACCTGCAAGAGCACGACGCAGCTGGCGGACGCCTTGACGAAGCAAGGGCACGCATTGAGCCCGCGCACGGTGGGGCGGCTCCTGAACGATGCCGGGTACAGCCTGCAGAGCAACCGCAAGACCGTGGAGGGCTCCTCGCACCCGGACCGCAACGCTCAGTTCCTGCACATCAGCCGGACCGTGAGGGCGTTTCAAGACCGCGGGCAACCGGTGATCTCGGTCGATACGAAGAAGAAGGAGCTGGTCGGGGCGTTCAAGAACGGCGGACGCGAGTGGCGTCCTACGGGCAGGCCGGAGGAGGTCAAGATCTACGACTTCCTGCAACCCGAGCTCGGGAAGGCCATTCCCTATGGCGTCTACGACCTGACCTCGAACCAGGGCTGGGTGAGCGTGGGCATCGACCACGACACGGCCCGTTTCGCCGTGGAAGCGATTCGGCGTTGGTGGCGGAAGATGGGCTCCAAGCGGTATCGCAACGCCCGTCGGCTCCTGATCACGGCCGACGGTGGTGGCAGCAACGGCAGCCGCTGCCGGCTCTGGAAGATAGCCCTGCAGGACCTGGCAGCCCAGCTGGGCCTGGCCATCCACGTCAGCCACTTCCCGCCTGGCACCAGCAAGTGGAACAAGATCGAACACCGCATGTTCTGCCACATCACACAGAACTGGCGCGGCCAGCCACTGATCAGCCACGAGGTCATCATCAATCTCATCGCCCACACGACGACCAAAACAGGACTGAAGATCCGCGCGGCTCTCGACCGCGGCCGCTATCCGACCGGCGTCGCGATCGCAGCCGACGAGCTCGCCGCGGTAAACCTCAAACGCGCTAACTCTCACGGTGACTGGAACTACATGATCTACCCGACACGCAAGAGAATCTAGTTAGATTATTGTGACGCGAGTCCTACGTGGATAAGGACCGCCGCATTTTGTATTCCGCTCACCCCTTTGGGCATGGACCCGCGGCACGCCCGACGAGTTCAAGGGACTTCTCGAGGAAGTGAGATGGCTCGGGCAGCCGCTCCGCACCGAGGGCAGCGCGCTTCTTGGACGAAGGGATGAGGCCCGACGCGTCCTCGCCGAAATAGAAGCGGCGATACCAGCCTCGTCCGAGGGGACCGACAAAGATGAAAGGATGCGCCGGCTCTCGCGCGCGGTCCTGATCGAGCGGGCTCGCGCCGGAATCTTCCTGGCCGAAGGAAGGACAACCGAAGCGCTGGCGATCTACCGGAAGGCGGCGTTTCTCCTCCCGGCCGAGTGGCGAAATCACTGGGTGTCCGCGGAATGTGTCCGGCGTGCGCGCCAACTCTACAGGCGAGAGACGGGAAGCCTCGATGGATTCGACGCGTGGCTCGCGAAAGGAGAGGCTACTGCACTAGCGTCCTCAGCCACGGCGGGATTCGAGAAATGCGCACGCAAGCTGCCGGAGTTCGAGCTGAGAAGTGTCGACGGCAAACTCTGGCGGCTCGCCGACCTGAAGCGAAAGAAGGTCTTTGTCAACGTCTGGGCGACGTGGTGCGGCTTCTGCCAGGAGGAGCTGCCATATGTCCAACGCCTCTATGAGAGGCTGAAGAAACGCCGCGATGTCCTTCTTCTGACGTTCAACGCGGACGACAACGTCGGGCTCGTGGCGCCTCTCCTGAAGCGAAGGAACTATTCGTTTCCTGTGCTTTTCGCGAAGGACTACGCCACGCGCCTCGCGGAGGGCGACTCGTCGCTTCCACGTAGCTGGATCATCTCGAAGAGCGGCATCCTCGCGCTCGAGCTCGTTGGGTGGTTCCCCACCGGAGAATCCGTGGAGACTTGGACGGACAAGGTCGAGCGCCTCATCGATTCGCTCGACGCCCCGCCATCGCCCTCTCCACGTCCGCAATCTCCCTCGGCGCCGCACACGTCAGGCACTCCGGCCCGTGGGCTTGAGGACGCGGCGCAACTCCATTAGACGCGGAGCCATCATCGAGAGGTACGCGAGCATGTCGCTCTCGCCAATGAACCTCCGGAACGCCTGCATGGTGAGCGAGACCTTTCCGCCGCTCTCGACGACTTCGGCATAGGCACGGGCCGCGCTCTCGTCCCACGGCCACGTGTCCTCGAATGCCTTGATCTGCGCGGCGGCGCGCGTGCCGTGCTCGGCGAAAAGCACGTTGTAGTCCTGCGCGGAGTTGAACGGCGGGTCGAGATGGTCCACCGTCTCGTCTTTGACGTGCTGACGGAGCACGTCTAGGTTGTCCCCGTAGAAGAGAGCGTTCTCGGCCACCTACGTCTCCCTCTTCCTCGTCGGGCTTCGGATGCCGAATCATCGCACCAGAGAGCGCGCCGTGCTCGCAGAGACCTCGGCGCCGCGCGTTCCTCCCCTCGGCGTCGTCGCGTACACGCCGAACCCCGTCGGCCTCGTGCAGCTCGGAGTCGGGCACGCGCGAAAGCCGGGCGATCCCTTCCGCACGTGGACGATGCGCCCGCAGTCGCGGCAGTAATAGTTATCGAAATCCGGAAGGTTGGAGCCGATCGGGGCGAAGGACTCGCGGGCAGAGCCAGCGTTCACGGGAATTTCACGTCCAGCGTGGTCGGAGGCGGATACATTCCCCGACGGTAGCACTCGTCGCAGAGCCCTCCCCAGACTCGCGCCAAGGGAATCTGCGAGACTTTTCCCGTGAACATCGCAGAGACGATCGGCGGCGCCCGCTGCGCCTTCGAGCTCGCCGGCCGCGGCTGCCTCGCTCCCGCCGAGAACCCGATCAGGGCCTGAGCACGGGTTTCAAGGAGACCGGTCGACAGACGACGTCGACCTTCCCTGGCGTTTCGGGAGCGTCTCGGGAAGCTGCGGGAGGACCGCCGGGGATTACGGCTGATGGAGATGGGGCGACGAATCGCTTCAGGAGCGTGGCCCCCCGGGTAGAGCAGCAGAGACCCGTCGTTGCCGAGGCATCCCATGTCTCCCGCAGGAAGGCGGACAGGCGCGATCGGGATCGCAGAAAGCCTGGAAACATATCCAGTGCGGATTATGCGCCGCCCGCTTCACTCCACCCTCACCGTCCTCTCGTGTTCGGGTCTTCACGCCGCATTCGAGGTGTTTGGGGTAGGAGCGCGCGAGGTCGCTGCAAGCGGACTAGGCTAGCCGACGACGAGGCGGACCTAGGGCTTCAGGAAGCTCAACAGCGCTCGATGAAATGCCTCAGGGCTCTCGAGGTGTGGCACGTGCCCGGTTGCCGGCACGACGACGAGCTTGCAATCCGGAATGTCCCTGACCGCCGCTTCCGCCAGCTCCGGATACTGCCCCATGGTCTTCACGACCTCCGGGTCACCGTACTGACGCATCACCACAGTCCGGTCCTTCTCGCCCACGACGAGAAGCACCGGCGGCTTCAGAAGGTGGAGCTCGTGCCGCACCGGCTGCTCGTAGATCATCAGATAGGCGAGCGCCGAGGCTTTCGCCCAGCGCGGATACTCACCGCTCCTCAGGACCCGCGACGCCAGCTCCACGTCCCGCTCGTACAGCTCCGGCTTCGGATCGGCGAAGTAGTGCGCATAGAACGCGCGGAGCTTCTCGGGCGTCTGGTCCAGCTCGGCCTTGAACAGCGTCTCCAACGTCTGGGGCGGGATCTTGAAGCGGTAGTCCTCCAGACCGACGGGGTCCTCTAGCACCAGCCGCATCACACGCGACGGATAGGTGCGCGCGAAGCGCACGGCGAGCATCCCGCCAGTCGAATGTCCGACGACGACGGCCTGCTTAACACCGAGGCTGTCGAGGAGGCGGGCCGTGTTCGCCGCGAGGAGATCGAAGCTGTAGTGAATGTCCGGCTTCGAGGACTTCCCGAAGCCGATCTGATCGGGCACGACGACGCGAAAGCCTTCACGTATGAGCTCGCGGATCGTCCCCTCCCATGAGTTGCCGTAGAAGTTCTTCCCGTGCAAGAGGACGACCGTCTGTCCGTTTCCGACAGCGGTGGGACGCACATCCATGTAGGCCATGCGCACCATTTGTCCTTCGATCTCCAGCGGGAAGAGTTCGACGGGAAAAGGATAGGGATAGGACTCGAGTCCGATCCCGATCGCCTCGGCCTGGATAGGCAGAGACTCGGCCCTGCCCACGCCGGACATCCCGATTGCGACGAGGACGGCCGTACGCATCATTCGCATCGCGCTCAGCCCTAGCTGCCCCGAGGGGCGTCGGCCGGTCCACGCTCGTGAGACGGAGGCATTGAACCCTAGCTCTCTCTCTTGTACCCCCAATCTCTGGGAGAGGATTCTACGGGGCTGGGTCATGCGGCTGACTTTATCTCGCCGTCGATTCCGAGGTTGGCGCGACGCTTCCCTGGGGCGAGAGCGCTCATGTGCGCATTTCGCGCCTAAAACGATATCGCGATCAGCGGCGAGCGCAAGCCGTCAGGGGGCTCGAACGACGGTTCGCGGCCGCGGCGTCGTCGCGTACACGCCGAACCCTGTCAGGCGCGTGCATCCGGGTGTCGGGCACGCGCGAAAGCCGGAAGACCCCTTCCGCACATGGACGATGCGCCGACAGTCGCGGCAGAAGTAATTGTCGTAGCCCGGAAGGTTTGAGCTGATCGGGGCGAAGGACTCGCGAGAGGAGCCGACGTTCACAAGAGCTTCAGGGCAGGTGCGGTCGGAGGCGGTACCATTGCCCGACGGTAGCACTCGTCGCAGAAGCTCCTCGCCGGATTCGCTGTGGCGCCGAGGGAATCTGCGAGACTTCTCCCGTGAACATTGCCGACACGATCGACGGGGCCAGGCGAGCTTTCCGGATCGCCGGCCGCGGCTGTCTCGTTCGGATGGGCGAGGACGGGCCCGGTTACGCGACCGTGTCTGAGATAGCCGCCCGCCTCGAGCCCCACGAGAACGCCACGATGCTTCTGACGGCGGTGAGCGCCGGGGGCCGTGGCGCTTAGAGAGTGGCGTCACTCCCTCGGTTTCTTCCGGAATCCCACGATGCCGACCAGCACCCCGGCCGAAAGGGCCGCGATTCCCGCCAGCACAGCAGCCGACGCTTACGTCGTTTCTCGACCTGCCTCGGCTGACGCGGTACTGTTGATGCCTCCGGCCAGGCAAATGGAGGACTCATGACGAAAGTCGGAACCACGTCCCTCGACGTCTTCCCGCTCTGTCTCGGTGGCAACGTGTTCGGCTGGACGGCAGACGAGAGGCAGTCCTTCGCGGTGTTGGACGCCTACGCTGCGGCCGGGGGCAATTTCATCGACACCGCCGACGCCTACTCGGCCTGGGTGCCGGGCCACGCGGGCGGCGAGTCGGAGACGATCCTCGGCCGATGGATGGCAAAACGGCGAAACCGGGACCGGATGGTCATCGCGACGAAGGTGGGCATGTTTCCGGGCCTGGGCGGCCTCGCCGCCAAGACGATCCGTGCGGCGGCCGAGAGCTCGCTGCGCCGGCTCCGGACGGATCGCATCGACCTCTACTACGCCCACAAGGACGACGCGGCGACTCCGCTCGAGGAGACCCTAAGAGCGTTCGACACGCTCGTGCGCGAGGGAAGCGTTCGCCACGTCGCGGCCTCGAACTACACCGAGGCGCGTCTCTCCGAAGCCCTGGCTGTTTCGAGCCGTATGGGCTTCGCCCGATACGTGGCGCTCGAGCCGCACTACAACCTGGTCCACAGAGCCGAGTACGAAAGCGGACTCGCCGCCCTCTGCGCTCGCGAGGGACTGGCCTGCTTCCCCTATTACGCGCTTGCCAGCGGGTTCCTCTCCGGCAAGTACCGCTCCGGCGCAAAGGTGGAAAGCGCCCGCGCCTCGGGAGCAGCGAAGTACCTCGACGACAAGGGACTCCTTATCCTCGCCGCGCTCGACACGATCGCCCGGGAGCGCAAGACAACTGTCGCGGCAGTGTCGCTCGCCTGGCTCCTCACACGTCCGGCCGTCGTCGCGCCAATCGCGAGCGCCCGCACTCCGGAACAGCTCGCAGACCTGCTGCCGGCCGTCTCGGTGCACCTAACCCGCGACGAACAGCAGCGGCTGAACGACGCCTCGGCTTGATCGAGCGAGCCACACATGCGAGCGCTCTGACACGTACAACTAGAGCGATCGTGGCGCGCCCCTCGAATTCTGGGAGTCTGTAGGGGCGCAGTGGGAATTGCCGGCGGCTGTGGCGCGTAGACACCAGCGGCACGTCTTCGGTTTCTTCCCGATCCCGGTCCGCACACGGGCATTCTGTCGGTACGGTGGTTTAGGTTCGAGTGTACCGCACCCGATTTTCTGGACAGTTGACGGCGCTAATCACGCCGCCTCCTGGAGCAGCTCTCGATGCGCGACGGCCGGTGTCCGGTAGCCGAGGCGCTCGATGAGCCACTCGTGGTTGTAAAGATCAATGAAGTCAGCGATTTTCGTCCGGGCCTGCTCGAGATTCTCGAAATCGAAGAGCCAGAGGCATTCCTCCTTCACCGTTCGCATGAAGCGCTCGGCCACGCCGTTGCACTGGGGCTCGGCGACGAAGGAGTGGGAGAGTTCGATTCCGAGCCAGCACGTCTCGCCTTCGAAGACGTGCGATGTGTACTGGGTGCCCCAGTCCAGCCGCAGCTTCAGCCCGGCGGCGATGGCACCGGCATAGCCGCCGAAGTTCTCGGTGATGCCCTGCTTGATGGGCTCGAGCGCCGCGAAACGATCGCCGATCTTGGCCACATGGTGGCCGACGACCTTGACCGAGGCGTGGTCGATCGCGCCAAAGAACCAGCACCAGCCATCCCGGCGCGTGTAGAAACGCGTCCCGTCCGTGCCCCACATCTGGTTCGACTTGTTCGTCACGATCGTTCCGTCGTGAGCCGCGTTGCCGTGGACGCGGCGCGTTCTCTGCGGCACGAGCAGGCGGTCCTGGCGCATCAGACGAAGGACCCGGCCCCTGCCCACGATGGTTCCACGCCTGTTGAGCCGGTGGTGGACCTTGCGGTGGCCTTCCCCGACGAACGGGCAGGTTTCGATCTCGCTGCGAATCAACTTCAGAAGCTTTTCGTCAGAAACCTTCGGCCGCGGGCCCGGCTTCACACTCACTGCGTAGCTCGCCCGCCCGCGGTCGCGTAACCGCTCGAGCGGGCCAGGCGAAAAAGCTTGCAGACCATCGTGAAGGGATACCGGCGTCCCGTAGCCGGGCTGACCTCGTCCTTCATCGCCCGAGCTTCTTCAGGTCGTCCCCGAAGCCCCTTTTTTTCAGGAGCCCCTCAGCCAGCTCCAGTTCCATCATCAGCTCGCCCACTTTGGCGCGGGCGCGCGTCAGCTCGCGTTCCTGGTCCGGCTCGCCTCGGCTCCTGAGATGCCCCTTGCCGCCCTCCACGAAAACGCGCCGCCACTCCTCGAGCTGGTGCGCCGGCACCCCGATCTCCCGTGACACCGTCGCTACATCCTCGCCTCGCAGCAGCCGCAATACCACATCGGCCTTCCGCCCCGACGTCCACCTCTCCGGCCCCTCGCCGGCCTCAGTGGCCGCGACCTCGCCTCCGGCTTCGGTCGCGTCCACCGAGGCCCCCTTGAATCGCCTCCGCATACGAACCTCCTTGGACACCAGATGTCTTATCACCTGTCCAAGAAAACCCGATGCGGTCTATCGCTGGCCGTCGAAAAGTGGCGCTCGAACCGACCCGTCTACATCCTCCGGAAGGGCGTTCGAGCCGCTTGAACGGTCAGCCCCGGTTTCCCGGTTGGTGGTCCGGGACTACTGAGCGCTGGAGATCGGCGGCTCGTAGACAAGCATTCTGTCCCGACAGCGGTTTAGGTTCGAGTAATCGACCGTTTCCCTGAAGGATCCGGAGTCGGTCGGCTGCGCGAACCAGGTTCTCAGGCCGAACAGAGAACATTCAACCCGTTCTCAGCCCGGAACCGCGTCTGAATGAACCGGTTACCTCGGGGCTCGAGTCACGCCCCTGAAACTGCCACCCCACTCGCCGGTGCCATCTCTCGGAACTCTAGGGCTCGGAGGATAGGCGGTCGGTGAGGCAGTCCCCACGGATAGAATCCCGTTTCCTTCATGACAATCAGCGTCGGCACTCGTCTCGGCCCCTACGAGATCCTCGCGCCCATCGGCGCGGGCGGGATGGGAGAGGTTTACCGGGCGCGCGACACGCGGCTCGAACGCGACGTCGCGGTCAAGGTCCTGCCCGAAGGTCTTGCCGCAAGCCCCGAGGCACTCGCCCGGTTCGCGAGCGAGGCACGGGCCGTCGCCGCGCTCTCACATCCCAACATCCTCGCGCTCTTCGACGTCGGCGAGGCGGACGGCGTCCACTACGCCGTCAGCGAGCTGCTGGAGGGCGAGACGCTTCGCTTGGCAATGGCCCACGGCCCGATCCCGCCGCGCCGGGCCCTCGACATCGCCCGCGAGGTGGCGGACGGGCTCGCCGCGACCCACGAGAAGGGGATCGTCCACCGCGACGTCAAGCCAGAGAACGTCTTCCTGACGAAGGACGGCCGGGCCAAGGTCCTCGACTTCGGCCTCGCCCGCCACGACGTCTCGCGCCGCGATCCAGGCGACACGCGCTCCCCGACGCTCGCGGCGATGAGCGGACCGGGTGTCGTTCTCGGAACGGTCGCCTATATGTCGCCCGAGCAGGCGCGCGGAACCACAGTGGACTTCCGGAGCGACCAGTTCTCGCTCGGCATCGTTCTCTACGAGATGCTCTCGGGCGGAAAGCCGTTCGACGCCGCGTCCGTGCCGGAGACGCTGACCGCCATCATCCGCGACGAGCCGGAGCCGCTCGAAAAGAGGGCCCCTCACGTCCCGGCGCCGGTCCGCTGGCTCGTCGAGAGGCTGCTCTCCAAGGAACCTTCTGAGCGCTACGACGCGACACGGGACATCGTGCGCGAATTGAAAGGGCTGCGCGACCGCCTGTCGACGTGGACGCAGGCGTCGCCGGCGGCGGGGCCGGCCGGGAAGGCCGCGTTTCGCTGGATCCCAATGGCGGCCGGAGGGGCGCTTCTCGTCGTCCTTGGTGCGGTCGCCGGCCGGCGCACGGCGCCGCCCTCACTCCCCCCACCACGTCTGACCTACATCACGTCGTCCGGGCAGGACGGCGCCCCGGCAATCTCGCCGGACGGGCGGCTCTGCGCCTTTGCGTCGAGCCGCGACGGCGTCTCGAGGATCTGGCTCAAACAGCTGGTCGACGGATCGGAGATCGCCCTCACCGAGGGACCGGACCGGGCGCCGCGTTTCACTCCGGATTCGACCGGCATCTTCTTCGTTCGCGGCGTGGTGCTGTCGTCCGGAGGCGTCCTCCCGGGAGCGCCCGCGCCTGCCGTCTACCGGGTCTCTGCTCTCGGTGGGGCTCCGCAGAAGGTCGTAGGCGACGCCACGGAGGTCGACGTGTCGGCCGACGGCTCGCGCATCGCGTTTTTGCGAACGCGCATCCAGGAGAGCGTCCGAACGCAGGAGCTCTGGGTGGCGGGAAACGACGGAAGCGGGGAACGCCTCGTCGACTCCGGCGACGCGTACAATTTCCGCTCTCCGCGATGGTCACCCGATGGAGCCTGGATTGCAACGACCCGGGGGCAGATCAACATCGGCTCCGGGTGGACGATCGTCCTCGTCAACCCGGACACGCGTGCGAGCCGGACGCTTCCCGTTCCGCACGGACAAGGCGAGCTTTCGGACGTCGCGTGGACCCGCGACGGCCGCGCCGTCGTTTATGGCAGGAGGGACCAGGCCATCGTGCCCGCCAGCCCGGGTGCGTACTACCTGCAGAACGTGCGCTCCGGAGCCCTCACGACGATCGCTTACTCCCTCGGCGTCGGGACGGGCCTCGACATCGCGGGGCCCGGACGGCTGGTCGTGGAGTCGCTGTCGGTCCCGACGAACCTTCTCGAAGTCCCGCTCACGAACGCGGCAGGGCCGCGGAAGTGGCTGACGCGGGGATCGCAGGTCAACTTCCAGCCCGTCGTCTCGGGGGACGGCGAAATCGTCGTCTTCACGTCGAACCGGGAAGGGAACAGCGACGTCTGGGAGTCGAACCGCCGCTCGAGCGCGGTGCGCCGGCTCACGAGCCACCCCGCGAGCGATGCGGACGTCTTCCTGAGCCGGGACGGAAAGACGCTGCTGTGGTCCTCGGCGCGCACCGGGCACTACGAGATCTGGGGAGCCGGGGGAGACGGGAGCGCGCCGCGCCGCATTTCCGACGACGGCGCCGACGCGGAGAACCCGTCGCTCTCCCCCGACGGCTCCACGATCGTCTACGTCTCGTTCAACGACGCGAAGAAGGGCATCTGGAAGACCCGGGCGGACGGCACGGACGCGAAGATCATCGCTCCGGGACGCAACATCCTTCCCGAGATCTCTCCCGACGGGGCATGGGTCTCCTTCGTGAGCCAGATCCCCGTGCCGACGATCGAGGTCGTCCGCCTCGCGGACGGGGCGCCGGTCTTCCGGATCCCGAACATCCCGGCCGGGCGCGGTTTCATCCAAGGCCGCCACCGCTGGCTGCCGGACGGCCACGGCATCGCGTTCCTGGGTGGGGACGGGCGCGGCACGGCGCTCTTCGTCCAGGACGTCGTTCCGGGCCGGGACCCGGCCGCCACGCGGCGGAAGGTCGCCGTCTTCGAGCCGGATGTCGAGCTCCACTCGTTCGGCCTCGCCCCCGATATGAGCTTCGTCGTCGTCGCGGCGCGGCAACCCACCTCGAACCTGATGGAGATCGACGGCCTCCCGGACGACGTCGCACCGACGAGGCCCGGACAGCACTGACAATAGATCCCTTCTGACTCCATGCCCTTTAGACGCGAAACCCCGCGACGTGAAGCGCGGGGAGCGTGTTAACCGCGAACCCAACTGAAGTTCGCGGGGGAGAAGAGTGGCTCCGCACTCCGGTGGCTATACGAACTGTTCTCTGGTCAGAAACTGAGAACTTCAAATGTTCTCAGGACACGATCCTCTTCGGATGGAAGCGGTTGCGTGGCACATGTCCGCTTACGCTGAAGAGTGCCACCCCACTTTCCTGTTCGGCCTCCAAGGCGGAGCGGCTGCCGCCAGTTCTGGTTCGAAAAGCAGCACCGCAGGAGCGAGGACGAAAACGCTGGCCCCTGCGCGACAACGCCCGCCGCAATTCCCATTGCGCCGCTACAACACCCGCCAGCGGAACGACGACCAGCTAACACGCCACGAGCGAATCGCGAGGAAGCACGACTGCCGAACGACAGGACCAAGAGACCACGCGCATCCAGCGCCCCCGAAACGCTCAAAGAGCATGACGCGCTGGGTTGTCCCCGGGACCAGGCCGACGCGATCGGACAGCTCATCACGTCCGTCCTGTTCACGGCGTTCTCGTGCGGCGACCGACGAGAACGCGAAAGGTCAGGAA
>JGI20191J14862_1000436_pt1 | contig 14213 bp, 12 predicted proteins | sample NGESurdeep092012_7_FD_14862 | JGI IMG/M metagenome (IMG submission 14862)
CGAACTGTCGTAAGTCCTTCGATGATCAAGCGGCCCGTGCCTCTTACGTTGACGGCGCGCCGAACCCCGTCAAAGCTCACCTATTGGCGCACTCTCTAAGCTTGCGATTAAACCTTGGTCCAGGTGTCATGCGGCTTTCTTGACTGCTGGGTAGCGGGTTCGGGGTGGGCGGCGGGTGTTTTTTGGGCGCCCGGGTCCGGGTGTGTCGGATTTCGGTGCACTGGCTGGTGTGCCCAGCGTCGGGCGGAGTCGGCGAAACCCCCTTCGGACGCGGGCGGGGGTGAGCTTGGCGGGGTCGCGGGGTCGTTCCCAGGGCAGGCGTTGGTCGTCGACGAGNCCGCGGGCCAGGCGCAGCTGGGTGTAGGCGGCGACGACCAGCCAGGTCCAGCGGTCGGCTTGNTCGGGGGTNNGCAGCGCCGGTGTGGTCCAGCCGAGGGTGCTCTTGACGAACCGGAAGGTGTGCTCGATGTCGAAGCGGCGCAGGTAGGCACGCCAGCATAGGTCGAGGTCTGGTTCGCCCGGTCCGGACCACCACAGCCACAGCGTCTTGAGTGGGCTGGNGNTGGGCTTGGGTAGGTGCTCGACGTCGACGCGGATCACGGTGCCGGCCACGATCGGTGGGATGTCGTGGTCGGCCCAGTGGCCGCGGCGTCCGAGTTTGGGGTGTAGGCCGGTCCAGCTGCTGACGTGCACCTTGCCATGGCGTTTGTCCTGGACGGACAGTTCGGCAGTGGGAACGGGCGCGCTGGCTGTGTCGGACAGGGCAAAGCGGGTGCCGTGACGACGTGGTCGTCCGAGCGTGCCGGCTGCGCGCTGGTCGGGGTCGGTGTAGAAGACGCGGTCGCCGCGGATGCGGACCAGGACCTGTGCCCGGGTGTCCGTCAGCGCGGCGCCGATCGCGATCGGGTCGTAGCCGGCGTCGAAGACGAACATCGGCACCTGGCCGTCGTCGGGCAGGCGCTCCACGAGCCGGGCGACCTGCTGGATGGTGGCCGTCGTGGTGTCGCAGGTGGGCGGGATACGCGCGGCGTCTACCGGCGCGGTCCAGGAGTCGAAGGCCCAGTCCAGCTGGGTGATCCACTGGTAGGACCAGCCGGCCACGATCGGCTGCCCGGCCGAGTGCTTGGACGCAGAGTAGTAGAACCCNCGCTCGGGAGAAGTCTCGGCGTCGCAGCGGGCCCAGGTCGANGCGTCCACGGCGAACACCAGCGGCCATTTGCGCGGACGGTGCCTCACCAGCAGCTCACGCATCGCGCCGGCGTCAACCTGCCCGCGCGCGAGCGCCTTGTAGAGGCTGCCGTGACTGCGGCGGAAGGTTGGTTCCAGGCTCAACGTCGGTATCGAACTCACCGGCGCCGGCGCGCACAACGCTGCGTCGGTGAGCTCGAACGCGGCGTCGGCCCAGCCTGTCAGGCACCGGTAGAAGCCGGACCGGAAGCGCCGTAGCTGCTCGGTGTCGCTGACCGCGTCGGCCAGCCTGCATACCTGTGGTCCCATCGCCTCTCCCAAGGGTCCCTGGTCCGATAGTATTTCTACTATCGGACCCAGGGACTGACAGAATCACCTCGACACGCCGGAAGGAACTCACATCATGGCGCGATCAATCGCGAACCAACTAGCCACCTACGAGCGGCGCTACCAAGACTTGGCACGTCAGCTGGCGGACATCGGCTACATCGCAGCCGGCAGCCTCGCCCTGCGCCATAACCGCTGCGGCAAACCAAACTGCAACTGTCACGGCGACCCACCGCAGCTACATGGCCCGTACTGGCAGTGGACCGCGAAGGTCAACGGCAAGACCGTCAATCGTCGGCTCACCCAACGCGAGGCCGAGCTCTACCAGGAATGGATCGACAACGACCGACGCCACCGCGCCCTCGTCGCCAAGATGCGAGAGGTCGCCGCAAAAGCCACCGAACTCCTGCTCAAAGAGAACCTCCGACGAGCCCGCTGAGGTTTAATCGCAAGCTCAGGTGATCCGTCAAATCCCGACAGATTCGCCAGCACCACCAGGGGGCGGTTGCCGCTGGCCGTGTTGATGGCCCGAGCGGTCTTCTTGGACGATCTCGGGAACAGCGTTCCCGCGGTCCACTGGTCCGGACCGTCGGCCGGGAACCAGCCTCGTCGTGGGATCGGCCGCGACTCGATGCCGAGCAAAGCGATCGGATATCCACCGAGGTGAGCGTCCAGGACGACTGTCGTGTCTGCATCGGCCATGCCTGCCCAGCGCTCCAGGACGGCATGGTCCTGGTCGGCGACGGCACGCATGACGGTGCGGATGTCGAACGGCTTCTTGCGTTCCTTGTTGAGCTCGTCGGAGAAGATGTCTCCCACGGTCGTGAAGTCGCTGCACGGATGGACGTGCGGGTAGAGGCGCACATCGCGGTCGTGTGGGTCGTTGCTCTTCGCCCGGCGCCCGGCGTGCTCCCCCGGCGCGATATAGGTGTGCTCGTAGTGTGCGAACAGTGTCCTGCACGCCGCCCTCAGGTTGGGCGCCCAGTACTGCGCCTGTCCGTTCGGTCCCATGACCCGGTCATATCCACCGATGCCGAAGTTGTCTTCGGCCGAGACTCCGCCCGAGTAGTCCAGCGAGTGCTTGCCGGTCAGGACCATTGCGCTGTCCGGTGTCATGACCAGGATTCCCTTGGTATGCAAGAGCATGGTCGCCTCGGCGTTCCAGTACGGCTGGGCTCCCACGTTGATCCCGGCCACGATGACGTTCACCTCGCCGCCAGCTTGGGTGAAGGTGATCAACCGGCGCAGCGCCCGCGCGACCCAGTCCATGTTCTCGGTGCCACTGTCCATGGAGATCATGGCGCCGGAGGACAGGGCGAACCACTCCAGCGGTACCGCCATCTCCTCGGCGAGGTCCAGAGCCGCCATGATCCGCGCGCATTCAGGCTCGGCAACCGAACCCAGCGACTTGGTCGGATCACCGAAGAGAGCGACGCGCACCATACCTTCGGGATAGCGGGCTGATGGCGTCGACACCACACCCGCGACGATCCCTGCCAGGTTGTGCCCCCGAGGCCGCTCGACAGGCACCAGGCGACCCGCCTCATCAAGGTCGTGCTCGGTGAAGGTGCCGCCGCCCCCGGTGAGCATCGGCACGATCTCGTAGGGATAGACGGTGCCACGGGCACGCGAGCGCCGTACCTTCTGGGTGTACTCGTCCAGTGGTGCCAGCGGCTCCGTCGGCGGCTTGGTCACCGTCACGCCAACGCCGGCCCCGGGCCGGTAGGAAAAGATCACGGCGACCTCTTGAGGCTCCGCGTCAGCCTGGGCCCGGTGGCGGACCCGCATCATGATCTCCTCCAGTCCCGCCCCCACCGTCATGGGTGCCGCCGCGCGGGCGAAACCGCTCAGCTCATTGAGGGGGATATCGATCGGTGGCCACACGTACAGGACGATCCGGTTGGCGTCGAGCCGCCGGGCGGACCCGCGCTCGGCCTGGTTGGCGCGGATGCTCTCCAGACAGGCCGCGAGCTTGCGCTCGACGGTGGGGAATCCGACAACATGGCCTGACGCGTCCCTCAGTGGCGTGACGTCGTGGATCTCCGCATATGCCACGAGGCGCTCATCGGCGGGGTTGTCCAGAGCTGCGCAGTGGAAGAGGTACGTGTCCTCGGTCGAGGAAAGGGGAGTGCCTCTGAACTGCTTCAACCGCCACAGGTCAAAGCGCTGGCCGATCATCGGATGCATGCCGCGGATGACGCGTTCCTCCTGCATGCGCCCCTGTGACGGGCGGAAGGTGAACTGAGTATGGGCGCCGCTGCGCTCACATACCGTCACCGTCACCCGCCGGCCGATCACCAGGACCGGCACACCGCCGAGAAGGTCACCCAGCGTCGAGGCCACCAAGTCCGGGTCGGCTGACGTGTCGCCCGAGGAAAGGTAGAGGTCGACAACGAGGTTCGTTGGGTCGGCGACCGCGGCGGCCAGAGCGGCAACACTACCGAGGCAGGCGGGCAGGTCGCAGAGGGCACCCATGCTGGCGATGAGGTGAAGGCGTTTGCCGCCCAACTCGTACTGTCCCGTGACGAACTGACGACCATCGCGCCGGAAGGCGCTGACGTCCTGCAGCGTACGGACCTTGTAGTAGCGCCTGGTGAGCACCTCCAGCATCGGATCCAACCCGGAGCTGTTGACCCCGAGGCGCTGGGCCAGCAGCCGGATCAGGGGCTCGGGGCACGCCGTCATGGTCTCGATCCGTTGCGCGTAGTCGGCTGCGCCCGGATGCTCGTCGAGGTACTGCAGCTGTTCGCGGACCCCCGCATAGACCTGCTCCCGGGCAGCGAGGATGAAGGGGTTGTCGAAGAACCGGAACCGAATGCTGCGGGCGAGGTCACCAATCGTGGGGTAGCGCAGCTGGGTGGCAATGATCAGCCGGTCCAGAACCTCTTTCATCTCCTCGCGGGCAGCACTGGTCGAGGCCTCTTCCTCGACCAGCCACCGCTCGAGCAGGGCTGCGACCACCGGGATCTGGTCCTCGGCACCCTGCTGGGCCAGGAACGCCCGGTAGACGGCCTCCTCCAGCTCAGGACTGCGCGTCAGATCTACCATGCCGTAGTGTCCAAGCACTCGCGACAGCCTCGTACGAAACGTATCTGGTAGGCGCTCCTGCTCGACATCGAGGGAGTGCAGGTAGGTATGGAAGTGCTCCCGCGGACTATGGACGCGCTCGTCGGAGTCTTCCTCGGCGCTGGTGGGCCGGTTGCGCGACAGCTCGCACAGGTCGGCGAACGTGGTGAACAGCGCCAGCTCCTCGCGTCGCAGCTCGACGTCCGCGGTGAGCTCATTGCGCAGCTCGCCGTACCCGGTGACCAGAGTGTGAGCCCGCTTCGCTCCCACGTCATACCCAGTGATCATGGCTCGCAGCGCGTCAAGGTGCTCACGGGCCCGCGTCCGGGGGTCCGACTGCGACTGCGGCGCTGCGAAGCTGACAGCCGGTGCATCTGAGACTGCGACCTCGCCCACAGGTCGATCGAGCCTGAGCAGCGGAGCCCCGGCATCCACCTGGGAGTTGACCCGGGCAAGGACTTCTCGCACCCGCCCCGAGCGCGGTGCCCGCACTACGGTCTGCAGCTTCATGCTCTCCAGTACGGCGATCGTCGCCCCGGCCTCGACGTCCTCGCCTGCCGTGACGTGGACCGCCACCACCACTGCCGGGGCCGGTGCCCGAACCAGTCCGGACTCGTCCCCGGCGATCCGGTGGCTGACCCCGTCAACTTCAACGAGGTAGCCGGCGGGTCCGGCAACCGACACGATGTGGAAAGGTGCAGCACCGAGCCCGAGCCGGCTCTCGAAGGAGCCCAGGCGGTCGACGTCCACGTTCATCAGTCCCCCGTCCACCTCCAGCCGGTATCGGCGGGGACCGACCTGGGCCACGACCACCCGATGGGTCTGCCCCTGGTAGCCGAGCTCGATCTTGCGGCCCACCGCGTGGCGGGCGCGCGGACGGCCACCACGGGCGGAGCCGAGGAAGGCGCGCCGCTCCAGCGCCTCTTCGGCGTCGTACTCATCGATAGCAACGCTGAGCAAGGCGACCGCCGCATGGCGAGACGGCGCCGGGGCCATGGAATCGTGGACGTGGTCCACCCAGCCCGTGTACGCCTCACCCGAAACGACTTCCGGACGAGCCAGCAGGTCCAGCAAGAACGACTTGTTGGTCGTGCCGCCCCGCAAGACGACGGTGGTCTCGCGTACGGCACAACGCAGCCGGGACAACGCCGCAGGACGGTCCTGGCCCCAGGCGATGATCTTGGCGACCATCGAGTCGTAGCCGGGGGGAATCACGTCACCCGAGGCAATCCCTGTGTCAACACGGATGCCTGGACCGGACGGCAGATTGAGCAGCACCACGGTGCCCGGCGCGGGCGCAAAGCCCTGATCTGCGTCCTCGACGTTGAGACGGGCCTCGATAGCGTGCCCGACCTGTGGCGGTGCCTCCCCGACCAGACGGTGCCCGTCAGCCGTGAGCAGTTGCAGCTTGACCAGGTCGACCCCCGTGGTGGCCTCGGTGACCGGATGGTCGCTTTGCAGCCGGGCGTTCACCCCGACGAACGCAAAGGTCCGCTCAGCCGGCTGGTAGACGAACTCGACTGTCCCCGCTCCCCGATACCCGGCGGCCGCCACGAGCGCCACTGCCGCGACCCGGAGGCCAGCCTCCTGCTCGGCGCTCAGTGCCGGTGATCCAGACTCCTCGACCAGCTTCCAGTTGTTGCTCCGTTGAATGGAGCAGTCGCGGACCCCGAGCGCCCAGACCGTGCCATACGCGTCGGCGATGATCTGCACCTCTACGTTGCGGCCGTCGCTGACCAGAGCCTCCATGAAGACGACCCGATCGCCAAACATGTTCTCGGCGTCGCTGCGTGCCCGTTCGAAGCCGACCGCCAGCTCGTTCGCCGACCGGACGACCGTCGTGCCCCGGCCGCCTCGCCCGCTCCTGGCCTTGATCAGGAGCGGGTATCCGATGGTGTCGCCATGTCGGGCCGCCTCCTGCCGACCGGACACCGGTCCACCGCTCCACGCTGCTACCGGAACACCGCTCTTCTCGGCCAGGAGCCTCGCCTGGATCCGGTCGCAGAGCTGCCGGATGGCAGCAGCAGGCGGACCGATGAATACCATCCCCAGCCGTTCGCAGAGGTCCGCGAAGGCCGGGTCCTCGGCCACAAAGCCCCAACCCACCCAGACCGCATCGGCGCGACTGACCCGCAGCGCCCGCTCGAGCTCCTCGTGGTCAAGGTAGGGACCGGTGGGCGAACCGACCTCCCGCAGGCAAACCGACTCGTCGGCCAAACGGACGAAGAGCGCTCGCTGCTCAGCCTCGGTATGCAGGGCGATGACCTTGATGCCGTAGCCATGCTCCTCGTTCAACTCCCGCACAGCGCGGATGAGCCTTACGGCAGGCTCACCCCGGTTGACCACGGCGATACGAGTGAACATGTCGTAACCTTCCATTGCCGAGCTGGTGATGTCGTGCGCGACCTGGGCGACAGGTCATGCACTCTCAAGCTCTGCTCGGAGTCTAACGATCAGGTTTCGCGCTCTTTCCGGTCGCCGTTTCGGGGGTTCAGCAGTCTAGAAACCACCGTCTTTGGGCAGCTCGAGCTCGTTCTTTGCCAGTTCTTCGACGTTGACGTCCTTGAAGGTGACGACCCGCACGTTCTTGACGAACCGTGCCGGCCGGTAGACATCCCAGACCCAGGCGTCGGACATGGTCACGTCGAAGTAGACCTCACCACCCTCACCTCGGACCTTCACGTCAACGGAGTTGGCCAGGTAGAAGCGACGCTCCGTCTCCACGACGTGGGAGAACAGCCCCACGACGTCGCGATACTCACGATAGAGCTGAAGCTCCATCTCGGTCTCGTACTTCTCCAGTTCCTCAGAGCTCATTGGCTGCCTCGCTCATTGACTGTCTCGCCCATTGCTCGCCTCCGTGCTCGGTCCGCACCGCACCATCATCATGCATCACTGCGTTCTCAAGAACACCCGTCCCAGCCACCCCAATGCGTCCCGCCTCGGCCGGCTCGCTCACTCCGGGCAACCGCCACGATCGACGGTGATGCACGCTGGGGCCGTGGCACTGCAGTGCCACGAGATGCTCCGGTGCGAAATAGCCCTTGTTCAGCTCCCAGGCGTAGCCCGGCACCTCGGCCGCAAGCGCGACCATCATCGCGTCGCGCTCGACCTTGGCCAACACACTCGCGGCCGCGACCGACGAGCAGAACATGTCAGCCTTGATCATGGTCCTGACCGGCACGCAGGGGGCAACGGGGACACAGTCGCGGTCTTCCTCAAGAAAGCCCGGCAGCCCCACTGACCCCGGGTCGGTCAGCCAGTCATGGTTGCCGTCGAGAAGGATCAGATCTGGTGCGACAGAAAGCGCGGCGAGCGCGCGGGTGCCGGCAAAACGCAGGGCGACCATGATTCCGTAGCGATCGATCTCCCCCGGTGAGGCGTGTCCGACCGCGTAAGCCGTGGCCCACCCCTGGATCTTGGGCACCAGTCGCTCGCGCACCAGGTGCGAGAGCAGCTTGGAGTCTTTCACGCCGACCGGTGCCGAGCGGCAGACCTCGTCGATCACCACGACGCCGACCGACACCGGACCGGCCAGGGCCCCCCGACCAACCTCGTCCATGCCGGCCACCAGCCGATGCCCCGCACGCTGCAGCTCCCGCTCGACCCTCAGCGAGGGTTTGCGCGACGTGCTGCCGGCAGTCATTTCGCCGTTGCCGTCGGGACCTTGGCGAACGTCTCAGAGGGGTTGGACAGCCAGGCCCAGTGCCCAACGGGCCAGACGAGGGCGACGGCGCGCCCCACGACCAGGCTCTCCGGGACCGAGCCCCTGGCGCCGCCCGAGTTCTCGTCGTGGGGGCGCGAGTCACCTGACTGGGAGCGGTGGTCGCCCATCACCCAGACCTTCCCCGCCGGGACGNTGATATTGAACGACTCCTGGCTCGGCGAATCGCCTGGNAAGAGGTACGGCTCGGTCAACGCCGCGCCATTCACGGTGAGCTGCTTGTTCTTGTTACAGCAGACGACGTGGTCCCCAGGCAGACCAATGACCCGCTTGATGAGGTGGTTACTCGTGTCGTTGGGCAGCAAGCCTACGAAGACCATCGTGGAGTTGAGGGCGCTCATGAGCGGGGAGCGCTGGACCGGGACGGTGGCCGGCAACCAGTGATCGGGATCCTCGAACACGATCACGTCGCCGCGTTGCAGGGAGATCGGCGAAGGGACCAGCTCGTTGACGATCACCCGATCCCCCTTGACCAGGGTGTTCTCCATCGAAATCGAAGGAATGTAGAAAGCCTGCACCAGCCAGGTCTTGACGATCAGCGACAACAGCAGCGCCAAACAGATGACGATCACGGACTCGCGCAGCATCGGGGGCACCAGGGACCGCCGATGCCGGACGTCTCGACGAGACTCCAAGACCGGGTCCTCGGCCTTGGGCTCGACGATTTGGTCGCTTTCGCGTTCGGTCCGCACGGCACCATCATGCATCATGGTTGGCATCCAGAAGGATCAGATCTGGCCTGGCGGACAGCGCCTCGAGCTCAAGGCATTGGCTTCTGTCATTTCGCCGTTGTGGTCGGGATCCCGGTGAACGTCTCAGAGGGGTTGGACAGCCAGGCCCAGTGCTCTATGGGCCAGACCAAGGCGAAGGCACGACCCACGATCAGGCTCTCCGGAACCGAGCCCTTGGCGCCGCCCGAGTTGTCGTCGTGGGGGCGCGAGTCGGCCGAGTCGGAGCGGTGGTCGCCCATCACCCAGACCTTCCCCGCCGGGACGGTGATGTCGAAGGTCTCCTGGCTCGGTGTATCGCCCGGAAAGAGATACGGCTCGGTCAACGCCGCGCCATTCACCATGAGCTGCTTGTCCTGGTTGCAGCAGACGACGTGGTCCCCAGGCAGGCCGATGACCCGCTTGATGAGGTGATTACCCTCGTCGCTGGGCATCAAACCCACGAAGGTCAGGGCGTTCGTGAGCCGGGAGTGCTGGACCGGGGGCGCCGCCGGCAACCAGTGANCGGGATCCTCGAACACTATGATGTCGCCGCGCTGCAGGGAGATCGGCGAAGGGACCAGCTNGTTGACGATCACCCGATCNNCCTTGACCAGGGTGTTCTCCATCGANNNCGNNGGAATGAAGAATNCCTGCATCAGCCAGGTCTTGACGAGCAGCGACACCANCAACGCCAAACCGATGACGATCACGAACTCACGNAGCANCGGCCTTATCAGGGCTCGGTGCTGGGCATCTGGACGAGCCTGGAAGNCTTCGCGGTGCTGGGCATCTCGACGAGCCTGGGCCCCCCGGCGCTTAACGTCTCGCCGGCGCTGGCCCGGAGGTGTTTCGGGCACGCTCACGAGTATCTCGTCCCGATAGTGCTGGCAGGGATGCCCCTCAGCCAGGTGGGTGTGCACCGGATGGCGATTCCGCTGGGCGGCCAATGAATCATCACAGCCTGCCGATCACGGTCTCGAGTCGCACCATGGCAGCACCCAGCCTGTGACCCCCTCGCTACGGCTCCCGGCTCGACCCTCGGCGCGAGTGTGCGCGACGTGGTGCCGGCAGTCATTTCGCCGTTGCCGTCGGGACCTTGGCAAACGTCTCGGAGGGGTTGGACAGCCAGGCCCAGTGCTCAGCTGGCCAGACGACGGTGATGGCGCGCCCCACGACCAGGCTCTCCGGAACCGAGCCCCTGGCGCCGCCCGAGTTCTCGTCGTGGGGGCGCGAGTCGGCCGAGTCGGAGCGGTGGTCGCCCATCACCCAGACCTTCCCCGCCGGGACGGTGATGTTGAACGAGTCCTGGCTCGGCGTGTCGCCCGGGAAGAGGTACGGCTCGGTCAACGCCGCGCCATTCACCATGAGCTGCTTGTTCTTGTTGCAGCAGACGACGTGGTCACCCGGCAGACCAATGACCCGCTTGATGAGGTGATTACCCTCGTCACTGGGCAGCAACCCGACGAAGATCAGGGTGGAGTTGAGGGCGCTCATGAGCGGGGAGCGCTGGACCGGGACGGTAGCCGGCAACCAGTGATCGGGATCCGCGAACACGATCACGTCGCCGCGCTGCAGGGAGATCGGCGAAGGGACGAGCTTGTTGACGATCACCCGGTCCCCCTTGAGTAGGGTGTTCTCCATCGACTCCGAAGGGATGTAGAAAGCCTGCATCAGCCAGGTCTTGACGATCAGCGACAACAGCAGCGCCAAACCGATGACGATCACGGACTCTCGCAGGACAGGCGTCGCCTTGACTCGCCCGTGCCGCACGTCCGGCCGCGCTTCCTGTTCTGCCCCGGACTCGACCTGTCGCCCGTTCTCGGGCTGTCCCTGGTGCTGGGCCTCTTGGCCAGCCTCCAGCTCTTGACGTCGATGGACGTCTCGGCACGGCTCGCCCTGACCTGTCTCCGGGACGCTCACCTGTGCCCCTGTCCGGGGGTGTTGGCAGGTATGCCACCCAACAAAGCGGGTGCGCGCAGGATGCTGACCCGCCCGAGCGGCCAGTAGATCATCCCAGCCCTTCCGATCACGTCGCCGAGTCGCACCATTCCTCCTCCAGGATTCCCCAAGATGGGCACGTGAGTCTGCCGAGTCGCTGCGGTGGTCGCCCATCACCCAGATTCGCTCGGCCGGCACCGTCACATCGAAGGTCAGGTTGCTGGGTTTGTCCCCTGGATAAAGGTAGGGCTCCTGGACCGCGATGGCATTGACGGTCAGCAGACCTCTGGCATCACAGCACACCACGTGATCCCCGGGAAGTCCGACGACACGCTTGACGTAGTCGCTCTCGTTGAGATGGACGGACAACCCCGAGGCCATCCAACCCATGATCGCGCCCACCACCGAACTCCGGCCCGAGCCAGGTCCCGCAGCCCGATCGGCGAAAATACGGGTGCCGTCGAAGACGACAAGGTCCCCTCGTTCCAGCGATGACGCGCCTCCGATCTTGTTGACCAGAATACGGTCCTCGGGCGTCAGCGTAGGCTCCATCGACACCGAGGGGATGTAGAAGGACTCCACGAGCAGTCCCCGAACCAGCATCATAAGCACGAGCACGGTACCCACCACTACCAGCCACCGACGACGGGAATGCGGTTGGTCGACCTCTCGGACCGATGCTGCGGGGGTGTTGGGAGTCGAACGGACGCGTCGCCTCAGCGGGCGGTCACGTTGCGCTTCTCCTTGATCTTGGCAGCCTTACCGCGCAGGTCGCGCAGGTAGTACAGCTTGGCGCGCCGCACGTCGCCACGGGTCACGACCTCGATCTTCTCGATGACCGGGCTGTGCAGCGGGAAGGTGCGCTCGACGCCAACACCGAAGCTGACCTTGCGAACCGTGTAGGTCTCGCCGATGCCGCCACCGTGACGACGGATGACCACACCCTGAAAGACCTGGACGCGCGAACGCGTGCCTTCAATGACCTTGACGTGAACCTTGACATTGTCACCGGCGCGGAATGCCGGGATGTCGTCGCGCAGGCTGGCCTTGTCGACGTCGTCGAGCTTGTGCATGTTCGCTTCGCTTTCTCGTCAGCGCCACAGGTCGCTCACGGTTCTGATGCACGCCGCGGCGCAGCGCCAGGCGGGCGATTCGTATGGGGTGCTCCTGCGATCCGTCACTCACTGCTCCCCCGGTGGCAGGGGCACGAAACCGGTGCAAGACGCGAAGCCTCAGTCTGCCACAGCAGGGGGGTCAGCCTGAAATTGGGCGGTTTGAGTCGAAGTGCCCGTGCTCCCCGGCGCCTCAGCAAGCACCTCGCGGTCCCGGGCATCAAGGTCAGCCCGGTCCAGGCGCGCGATCATATCGGGTCTGCGCAGCGCCGTGCGCCGCAGCCGCTCATCCCGCCTCCATCGTGCAATCTGTCCGTGATGTCCCGAGAGCAGTACCTCGGGTATGCCGCGTCCGCGCCATAGCGGCGGTTTGGTGAAGACCGGATATTCCAGCAGGCCATCCTCGTGGGACTCCTCAACCAGTGACTCGGCGTTGCCGATGACACCCGGAACCAGGCGCGCAATGGCCTCAACTATCACAAGCACCGCGACCTCACCACCACCCAGGACGTAGTCACCAATCGAGACCACGGTGACGGGCATCAGCGTCTGGGCGTGCTCTATGACTCGCTCATCGATGCCCTCGTAGCGACCGCAGGCGAATGCCAGCCAGGGCTCGGCCGCCAGCTCGTGGGCCATGGCCTGGGTGAACCGAACACCGCCGGGTCCCGGGACCAGCAGATGCGGAACCTCGCCCTGCTCCGCCGAGGCCACGATGTGTCCAAGCGCCTCCCCCCACGGTTCCGGACGCATGACCATGCCTGCCCCACCGCCATACGGAGTGCCATCGACCGTGCGATGACGATCGTGGGTGAAGTCGCGCAGGTCGTGGATCTCCACGTCGATCAGGCCGTCCTGGCGTGCCTTTCCTATCAGGGAGAGGTCCAGCGGGCAGAGGTACTGCGGGAAGATGGTGACGACGTCCAGTCTCACGTGCAGGCCCTCACAACTCGTCCAGGTCCAGCAGGCCGGGCGGCGGGTCGAGCACGACGCGACCACCCTCGATGTCGACCTCGGGCACGATCGCCGTCACGAACGGCACCAGGACCTCCCGCCCGTCGCTCAACCGAAGAACCAGCAGGTCCTGGGCGGGCCGGGACTGCAGGGCAGTCACCTCACCGACATCGACCCCGTCGATCGTCACGACTCTGAGCCCGACCAGATCCCTTTCATACCAGGCTTCGTCGTCTCCATCGTGGGCCAGGACATCGGCCAGGAGCTTGATGCCGCGCAGCGCTTCGGCCCCGCTGCGGTCGTCCGTATGCTCGAAGCCGAGCAGCAGGATGCCATTGTTGTCACGGGCGCTGCGCAAGACCAGCGGACCGGCTGCCGCAGGATCGGTCGTGAAGGTTGCGCCGGGCACGAAGCGCTCGTCCGGAGCACCGGTGAGAACCTGCACGGTCACTTCACCGCGCAGTCCGTGCGCTTTGCCAACACGAGCGACGACAACCTGCATGGGCCAGTCCTTCAGAAGGCGAAGCGGAGAGAATCAGTAAAGACCAAGGGGTATGCCGGAAGATGACCTTCCGGCATACCCCTTGTCGGGCATGCCTGGTGGCGCTGTCGCACGCCGCCTTCGATGAGTGCTACCGGAGACGATCTGTGTCGACGATGTCGACCCGAACGGGTTCGCCACCCGCGAGGGCGCTCATCACCGTGCGAAGGGCCCTGGCCGTGCGGCCGGAGCGACCGATGACCCGTCCGAGATCATCGGGATGAACCCGGACCTCCAGGACCTCGCCCCGACGAAGATCCTTGCGCCGCACAGCCACATCCTCATCGTGGTCGACGATGCCCTTGACCAGGTGCTCCAACGCCTCGTCGAGCACGATCAGACCTCAGGCTTGGCGACGTCAGATGCCTCGACAGCCGTGTCGTCCTCGGCGGCCTTCTCAGTCTTCGGCTCAGCCTTCTCGGCCTTCGGCTCAGCCTTCTCGGCCTTCGGCTCAGCCTTCTCGGCCTTCGGCTCAGCCTTCTCGGCCTTCGGCTCAGCCTTCTCGGCCTTCGGCTCAGCCTTGTCAGCCTTCTCGGCCTTCGGCTCAGCCTTCTTCCGCTTCGTGGTGGCGCCGTCCTTGGGCTCCGACATCGCGGACTTGGTGGCCGCCTCGTACAGCGCCGTCTTGTCGGGCTTCGGCTCTGCAAGGCGCA
>JGI20191J14862_1000440_pt1 | contig 14181 bp, 16 predicted proteins | sample NGESurdeep092012_7_FD_14862 | JGI IMG/M metagenome (IMG submission 14862)
AAGCGTCAAGACACGACGCAAAAGCGCCGGCTGGAACCCCGGCTTCCTTCTCCAAATCCTGCAACTCAAATGACCGTTAACCTGGATTCCGAGCCGTGCACCAGGCCCGGCGGGCTAGGTAGCGCATATTGACGCAATGACTGATGAAGAAACCAACGCGATAAAAGCGGCCTAGATGCAAAACTGGCCAAAGCTGCTCCCAATGTTGGAATTGCCTTCGGCGTGAGACTTTTTGACGCTTTTCTCGACCGTAAATGGTTTGGGTTGGGCGAATTTTCTGTGCTGGGAACCGGAATTCTTCCCGCCCGTGCGCCTGTCTACAAAAAACATTTCGCTTTTAAGACTTTCGATATTCCAGATACCGAGTTTAGGGTCGGCATACATGCCTAACCAATGCCTTTTCTAAGAAGCTGGAAAACCACTGCCAGCCGCTTCCTAACGGGTCCCGTTGTGGTGGCTACAACATCCGAACGGCTCCTATGCATTGTTCGTTCGGAGCGGGCTCAAGCCAATCGAACACTGGCTTGGCGCCGCCGCTGCGGCGGTAGCCGCAGAATTTCAAGCTTGTTGGCAGCTTGACGGGCTCCAGCCGATATCAGGCGCGACGAACTTAACCTGCTGTGATATTTAGCTCTTTCACTAGCCGCGCGAATTTTTCCGAATCCGAACGAGCGAGTGTGCCGAGCTGCTCGGGACTGCCGCCGACCGGCTCCACCGAGCCGTTTATGAAGTTCTGCGTGAGTTTTGCATCGGCGAACGTTGCCTGGATCGCGCCATTGAGCGCCTTGACGATTTCGGGCGGCGTGCCGGGCGGCGCGAAGGCGGCATACCAGACTTCTAACACCAGTCCCTTGAACCCGGATTCCTCCAGGGTGGGGATTTCGGGCAGCGTCGGCGCACGCTTGGCCGAGGTCTGCGCTAGGAATTTCAGGGTGCCGGCGCGGTAATGCGAGACCAGCGCGGTTGGCCCGAGGAAGGCCGACTTCACATGCCCGGCGATCAGATCGTTCACCGCCTGCCCGGCGCCGCGATACGGCACATGGTCGAGCTTGATATTCGCCTCCTTCGCAAACCACGCACCGACCACATGCTGGTTGGTGCCGACGCCCGAAGTCGCAAAGCCTAATCCTGGATTTTTCTTGGCATGGTCGACATATTCCGCGACGGAACTCACGCCGAGCGAGGGGTGCACGGCGAATATCTGCGGCTGGCGGCCGATATGGATTACCGGCATCAGCTCCTTGGTGTAATTGTAGCTGAGCTTGAGAATGTGCGGCGCGCTCGCCGCATTGTCGTTGGTTATAAGAAACGTGTAGCCGTCCGGCGGGCTCTTCATCGCCGCATCCATGCCGATGGTTCCGCCCGCGCCGGTGCGGTTTTCGACATAGACCTGTTGACCGAGATTGCGCGACAGCACATCGCCGCATTGACGCGCTATGAAATCGATGCCCCCGCCGGGCGCCAGAGGCACAATGAAGCGCACTGGCTTGTTCGGCCATGGCGTCTGCGCGATCGCCGGCGTTGACAGTCGGGACAAAACACCGCCCGCCAATGCCAGACTGCCCACCTTTTTGATGAAGCCCCGCCGTCCAATGATGTTCAAGCGCTCCTCCCGAGTTTTACAGGTAGTTTCGGTCAAATGCGACGACTGCACCCTCCTTCTCAAACGCACTTATTTGCTGATCGTCAAACCCGTATTCGCGCAAAACGCTGCGCGTATGCTCACCATACAACGGCGCGCCGGTGCGCACTTTACCAGGCGTAGCGGAGAACTTGACGGGAAGCCCGAGCGACTTAACCAGCCCCAGCGCCGAGTGCTCGGTCTCGACAACCATCTCGCGCGCGATCGTCTGGGGATCGGCCAGCGCCTGCAGCATGTCATGAACCGGACCGCAGGGGACGCCCTTTTCCTCAAGCGTTTCGAGCCAATATTTTGCTGGCTTATTGCGGAAGTGTCTGTTCAGCTCCGCCGCGAGCTCCTTCAGATGGGCCATGCGGTCAGCCCCAGACAAGAAGCGCGGATCATTGGCCATTTCCGGTGCGCCCAGCGCATCGAGCATCCGCAACCAGTTCTTTTGATTGGCGCCGCCTACAACGATCCATCCATCGGACGTCTGGAACGCCTGATACGGCGCATTGAGCGGATGCGCGGACCCCATTGCCCGCGGCGCCACTCCCGTAGCGAGCGCGATGGCCGATTGCCAATAGGTCTGTATTAGCGCGGCCTCATACAGTGAGGTTTCGACCCATTGGCCCTCGCCTGTCTTCAGCCGATAAGTATAGGCGGCCAAAATGCCCATGGCGGCGATGACGCCTGCCGTTATGTCGGATAACGGCGCACCACATTTCACCGGAGGACCATCTGGCCCTTCTCCAGTAAAGCTCATGATGCCGCTCATCGCCTGCGCAATGAGATCGAAACCGCGCCGGTGCTTATACGGCCCCGTACGCCCGAATCCAGAGAGCGAGCAATAGATTAGTGTGGGATGCTCTTTGTGCAGGTCTTCGTAGCCAAAACCAAGACGGTCCATCACGCCCGGCCCGAAATTCTCCACCAGCACGTCGGCCTTCTCGATCAACCGGCGCAGTATTTGCGCCCCACCTTTCGTCTTCAGGTCGAGCACGATGCCGCGCTTGTTGCGGTTCATCATTAGAAAGGACGCGGCCTCGTCTCCGATTTTTGGCGGAATCGAGTGTCTCGTATCATCGCCATGCGGCGTCTTTTCGATCTTGATGACGTCGGCACCCATATCGGCGAGCATGAGCGTACAGGTCGGACCCGCCATGACATGAGTGAGATCGACGACCTTTAAACCAGCCAGTGGACCCATCGAACGACCTTTTTTGCTCGTGAAGCGCTCGACTGCTACTCACCCGACCATTGCGGCTGGCGCTTGTTGAGAAACGCGTCCAATCCTTCGCGAAAATCTCGGCTCATGTAGCACATGAGGATAAGATCTTGGCCTTCCTCACGCGACAGCCGCTTTTGCAATCGCGCCAACGCTTGTTTGATCGCGCTCAGCGTTAGCGGCGCATTACCGGCGATCAGCATCGCGAGTTCATCGGCCCGCCGTTGCAAGCCCGCGAGGTCTTCGACAACTTCGCTGAGCAATCCGGCACTCGCTGCCTCGTCCGCGCCGATCAATCGGGCGGTGAAAATAAGATCCTTCACGCGCGCCGGACCGATCAAGGCCGCAAGCCGGTTGATGTTTGACATTGACAGGCAATTTCCGAGCGTGCGCGCAATCGGAAATCCCATTTTTGTTGTCTTGGTGCCGATGCGCAGATCACAGCAAGCAGCGATTCCCGCGCCGCCGCCCGTACACGCACCATTAATTGCCGCGATAGTCGGCACACGACATTCTTCGAGCGCCGTCAGCACGCGGTCGATACGCGATTCGTATTCGATAGCATGTTCAGGCGTCTTGAACGCACGAAACTGATTGATATCGGTTCCGGACGCGAAGGCCTTGTCACCGGCACCTTGAAACACAAGGACCTTGATCGAGCGGTCGTCGTTCGCCTGACCGCAGATTTGTGCAAGCCGCTCGTACATCTCGAAGGTGAAGGCATTCCGTGCCTGCGGACGGTTGAATGTGGCCCGTCCGATGCCGTCCTTCACATCAAAAAGAAAGTCATTAGCCGCTGATTGTTGTTGTTCCATATCTATCCGATCCGTATTGGGACTGCTCCGGTTATCGGCGTTCCTCAGAAAGCGTTGGCCGTCGAATGGCGATGCTGCCTTGCTCCATCACCTTTGGAACATGCTGCGCGCCGCCAATATTCTGGTGGCGCGCAGCGGGAATGGCCACAGCCAGCCGCGACGCTTGCTGCGCTCAGGCTATCTTTTTTTCCACGACCGAGGTGCTCGGATCCAGCCAGAATCCCCAAATCGCGGCGCCGACGACAAGCAGGCTGGCTGCAACAATGAATGGCGCTTGCCACGATCCAAACTGGACCAGAACGCCAAAGACAATTGGCGACAGGGCGCCACCGATGTTTCCCGCCATGTTCATCATACCGGATACGGTGCCGGAGACCTCGCCGCCAATATCCATGGGAACGGCCCAGGAAGGCCCGATCGTGCATTCAAGAAAGAACATGGAAGCAGTCAAACAATAGACGGCGGTATAGGCGTCCTCGGTCAACGCGGCCGGCACAATAAACACCGCGCAACCCAACATGCCTGTGATCGCCACCACACGTCGAGAGAACTTGATGTTGCCGGTTTTTGCCAACAGCCAGTCAGTCGCCAGGCCGCCAACGGTATCGCCAACGACGCCTGCTACAAGCGGCAGTGACGCCAAGAAGCCGACCTTGAGCAAAGTGAAATGCCTGAATTCCACCAGATAAGACGGCAACCAGCTCAGGAATATCCAGAGGCAATAAACGTACGTGAAATAGGCCAACATGACCGCCCACATATTGGGAGATTTGAGCATCATGCTCCACGGCACTTTGGGCTTCTTGGCGACGTTGGCGAGTTTGGCGTTACCTTTTTCGTCGACGCCGCGGATGTATTTGAGCTCCGCCTCATTCACCAGCGCGTGCTCTTCCGGGAGATTACGATAGGCGAAGTACCATAACACAGACCAGAGGATGCCGACCGCGCCGCAGATATAAAATACCGATCGCCAGCCGAGCGTCGTCATGATGAGCACGACAATCGGCGGCGCAATGGCTGCGCCGAGGCGACTCGCGCTGTGGGTGACGCCCTGGACAAAACCGCGCTCGTGGCGCGGGTACCAGAGCTGCATGGCACGTGTTGCGCCCGGAAAGGCGCCGGCTTCGCCCATGCCAAACAGAAAGCGAAGCACCATAAACGAGGTTGCGCCGCTGGCCACAGCGGTCGCTGCCGTCATGGCCGACCAGTAACTGACAATAACCGTCAGAACGTTCCGCGCACCGAAACGATCGCCAAGCCAGCCGCCGGGAACCTGAAACATGGCGTAGGCCCAGCCGAAAGCGCTGAAGATCACGCCCATCGTTATTTTGTCGAAACCAAATTCCTTGCTGATGACCGGCGCCGCGGTCGAGATGTTCACCCGATCAAGGTAGGTGATGAGGTACATCAGACTGATCAGTACCAATATGTACCAACGACCCATGCTTCGACGAGTTATCTGTTCCATATTGCGTTTCCCCCTCTATCGAGGTGCCCCGTGATCTGCGGGATGTACCTCGCTTTGTTGAACACGGTGCGGCAAGCTTTGCTGCTTGATCCGCTAGATGCCGGCGGCATTACAACGGCAATGCCGTATCTAGATTTCTGCCTTCGCTTACGTTGCGGCGGGCGCGGCGCGCGGTCACCCATCATCTTTTCGACGACTGTTTCTATGCGACAGCGCTCCGGTGGGCAGAGACCGGAACGATATCTTTTCCCTTGAGCACTTCCATGGCGGCTAGCACGCCACCGGCCCTATGCGGAACTTTGGCAACATCAAGCGCCATTTCGACTCCCGACAGCGTCCCCATCAGCATCAATTCATTGAAGTGGCCCAGATGGCCGATGCGAAACACCTTGCCCTTTACCTTGGACAGGCCCGCGCCGAGCGACATGTCATAGTTCTTCAACGCAACATCACGGAAATGATCCGCATCATGCCCCGCGGGCATGACGACGGCGGTCAGGATTGGGGAGTATTCTTGCGGGTCCTGGCACAGGATTTCCAAATTCCAGGCACGAACAGCAGCCCGAGTCGCCGCAGCGAGTTTCAGATGGCGGGCGAACACGTTGTCCAACCCCTCTTCCATCAACATACTGATCGCTTCTTTCAGCCCATAAAGTAGATTTGTGGCAGGCGTGTACGGCCAGGATCCGTTCTTGTTCTGCTGAATAATTTCATGCCAATCCCAGTAGGAGCGGCTGGTCTGATTAGCCTTTGCGGCCAACAGAGCTTTTTCGGAGACCGCATTGAACCCCAAGCCTGGGGGCAGCATGAGGCCCTTCTGCGAGCAGGACACGGTGACATCGACGCCCCACGCGTCGTGCTCATATTCGATCGAGCCGAGCGACGAGATTGTATCGACGAGCAGCAAGGCAGGATGCTTTGCGCGATCAATGGCTTTTCGAATCTCATGAATTCGGCTCGTCACGCCGGTCGACGTTTCGTTGTGGACCACCATGACCGCCTTGATGCGGCGCTCACGATCGGCAAGTAGATGAGCCTCGATCTCGGCAGGCTGCGCGCCCCGGCGCCAATCACCGGCCAGAAAATCCACCTCCAACTTAAATTTCTCTGCCAGGTTCTTCCAAAGCGTCGCAAAGTGGCCGGTCTCGGCCATCAGAACTTTGTCGTCGGGGGACAGCGTATTAACAATCGCGGCTTCCCAGGCTCCGGTCCCCGAAGAGGGGTAAATCACGACAGGATTTTTGGTCCGGAAAACGGCCTTGCAGCCCTCTAGAACATCGAGTCCCAGTTGCGCGAATTCGGGGCCGCGATGATCGATGGTCGGCATGTCCATCGCGCGCAATACCCGGTCGGGCACGTTCGTTGGGCCTGGAATTTGTAAGAAATGCTTGCCTGTATGAACCATTGGCCCCTCCCCTTGGGATTTTGCATTCATATAATCCATCTTTAGTTTGAAATACAGAAATTATTGCATACATATTTGGCTACCCTGCAATCTAAAAAAAGGCTAGCTTCACTGAGTTGGTCTAGGGATCATCGCCGTGGCACGGTCCAGGATCGATTAGAGCGCTTTCAACACCAGGGAACCGCGATTTTGACCAATTTCTTGAGCACTGGCGGCCTAAAGCGCGTTGAAGGCGAGCCGGCCTCGTTGCATGCCGATATTGTCGGTCAACTTCGCGATTTCATCGTGGAAGGCCACCTCGCCCCGGGCAGTCGAATTCCTGAACGCGAGCTCTGCGAAAAACTCGATATTTCGCGCACCCCCCTCCGGGAGGCGCTGAAAGTTCTTGCGGCAGAAGGGCTTATTGAGCTGTTGCCCAACCGCGGGGCGCGCGTGCGGCAATTTTCCGAGGCAGATATTCGAAACTTATTCGAGGTCTTGTCAGGCCTGGATTTTGTTGCCGGTCGAATGGCATGCGCTCGAATTACGGACGATGCGGTTGCGGCAATCGAGAAGATGCATCTCGAAATGTATACGCATTACCTGCGTCGCGAGTTGGCCGACTACTTTCGGATCAACCAGAAGATCCATCAGGCGATCGTCGATGCGGCCGCCAATCCGGTCCTCAGTGCAAACTTTGCAAACCTCAATTCCATCGTCCGCCGCCTTCGATACTCGGCCAACCTGGTTCATCGAGACCGTCTTGGCGATGCGATGCGCGAACACGAGCAGATCGTCGACGCCCTCAAGCGACGGTCAGCCGATGAACTCGGATTGCTGATGTTTCAGCATATGCAGGGTAAGTGCGAGGCCGTCTGCGAGTACTTGCGGGACCAGCAACAGGCGGAATCTAAGCCTGAGGCGCTTCCCGAGGGCGCCACTTTTTGAATGCATTTATTTTCAGAATAGCTTACAAAGTGTATGCGTTTTCATAACCGCAATACGAAGATCACTCCATTCAATGCAAGGAATCCTCATATGGCACCGTACAACATCCTCCTCATGGGCGCGTCCTACGGATCGCTGCTGGCCACGAAGATCATGTTCGGCGGGCATTCGCTCCACCTGGTGTGCCTGCCAGCGGAGGCCGACCTGATCAATGCCGAGGGTTTCCGCGTGCAGCTGCCGGTGAAGGGCCGCAAGGACCCGATCGAGCTCGATTCGAGGAAGCTCCCGGGCAAGGTGACGGCCGGCCCCGCCGCCAGCGTCAATCCCAAGGATTACGATCTGGTCGGACTTGCCATGCAGGAGCCGCAATACCGCTCGCCCGGCGTGCGCGAATTGCTCGACTTGGTGGCGACCTCCAAGGTGCCCTGCATGTCGATCATGAACATGCCGCCGCTGCCTTACGTGAAGCGCATTCCCGGTCTCAATTACGACGCGCTCAAGCCGGCCTATACCGATCCGACCGTGTGGGACAATTTCGAGCCCGGCCTGCTGACGCTGTGCAGCCCCGACCCGCAGGCGATCCGCCCGCCGGACGGCAAGGCGAATGAGTTGCTCGTCACGCTGCCGACCAACTTCAAGGTCGCCAAGTTCGACAACGACAAATACACCGCGATCCTGCGCAAGCTGCAGGCCGACATCGAGGCGGTGCGCTTCGATACGCCGGAGGGCAAGATCGAATTGCCGGTCAAGCTGAAGGTGCACGATTCGATTTTCGTGCCGCTCGCCAAGTGGTCGATGCTGCTGGCCGGCAACTATCGCTGCATCACCAAGGACGGTATGCGCACCGCCAAGGAAGCGGTGCACAGCAACATCGAGGAATCGCGCTCGGTGTACAATTTCGTGTTCGACCTGTGCGTCAAGCTCGGCGCCAATCCGGGCGACCTGGTGCCGTTCGAGAAATACGCCGCTGCGGCGCAGAGCCTGTCGCGTCCGGCCTCGGCCGCGCGCGCGCTGTTCAACGGGGCGCCCAATATCGAACGCTGCGACAAGCTGGTGCAGCTGATCGCCAAGCAGAAGGGGCTGAGCCATCCGGTGATCGACGCTAACGTGGCGCTGGTTGACGAACTGCTGGCGGTCAACCGCAAAAAGGCGGCGGCCTGAGTTGGGAGCGCGGGCGGTGCCGCCCGCGATCCCGCCCCCTGCCCCGCCGAATGACCATCGGCGAATGCGGTTGCTCCGAGCTCGCCTTCGCCGATTTGAGTGAGTCGAATGATCGACAACGATTCAGCGCCTGAAACTCCCACCGGCGGTAACGTCAGCGTCATTGAGGTATTTCACGCCGACTCTCTTGCGGGGCCCATGAGCAAACTCAAAAACCATTATGAGGCTAAGAACAAAGGGGCCTCGATAAATCTCTCCTCCGGTACGTCGAAACAGCTCGCTGAACGTATACTCAAAGGCGACACGTGCGATGTTTTTGCTTCGTCATCTCCCGCGGTCATTGAAGACCTCATGAAGGAAACGTTGGTTGGCTCCGGTCAAACCGCTGCTTCATGGTACGTGATTTTTTCAGCGAATGAGATGGTCATTATTGTGGAGAAAGGCAATCCGCTTGGCATTCGTTATGTCGAGGACCTTGCGAAACCTGACGTAAAGTTCGTACGCGTAACAGGAGACAAGGATCTCGCCACGAGCCGTACGATTGAATTTCTCGACCGAGCCTCCAACCTCGAAGGAAATCCCGAGATCGCGCAAATCATCATCAATAAGAGTATTAATAACCGGTCAAAAGCGACGTCGGTCCCCGACGTCGTTCGCGCGGTTCGAGAAGGCAAGGCAAACGCTGGTGTCGTTTATTACTCCGCCGCCGTCGCGGCAGGAGGTCAAGTTGATATAATCCGGTTTCTCGACAGCATTAATATGAGTGAGGCCATTCGAAATGCAGCCTCCGTGCCGGGGAATGCGAGAAACCCAAGGAGTGGAATCGATTTTGTGGGTTTCTTGCTCACTCCGGAAGCGCAGAATATCCTGAAAGCGACCGGTCAACCGCCTGTAGTCCCCGCAATTCGCAGGGGCAATGTTCCACCGGATATTGGAAATTAAATCGGAAAATAGTGCGGCGTCGATGTGTTCAGTAGCTCAAAAAAACTCGCAATACCGATAGCACCGGCACGGATGTTGGGTTCGTAGTTTTGTCTCGACCGGTGGAAATTTGGCGCGCCACTTGGAGGAGGCATGGTCGAAGGTCGAGCTCCTACCGGGAATCGGCGAAAAGCACAGCGCCTGATCCGTGGAGAAATCGTGGAGTGCGCTGGCGACCGGAGCTACCTGTTTGATTTTTCATATGTCGCCCTGCCCTCCCCCAAGGGCCGGCCGCACCCTGTTTTCAGGATGCGGAATTTTCAGCCGACGCGCTTCAAGCCCTTGGCGTATTGCTTCCCGCGCCGCACATAGATGTCGGCGCCGCCGCGGATCATCTCGAACGCTTTCTCGTCAAGCGTGCGGATCGCGCGCGCGGGCGCGCCCACGATCAACGAATTGTCCGGAAAGCTCTTGCCCTCGGTCACCAGCGCGCCGGCGCCGACCAGGGAATTTTTCCCGATCTTGGCGCCGTTGAGCACGATCGCGCCCATGCCGATCAGCGAATTGTCGCCGATGCTGCAGCCGTGCAGCATCACCTTGTGGCCGATCACGCAATTTGACCCGATAGTGAGCGGAAATCCCGGATCGGTGTGCAGCGTGGAATTATCCTGGATCTGCGAGCGCTCGCCGAGCTCGATCCATTCGTTGTCGCCGCGCAGCACGGCGCCGAACCAGACGCTGGCGTCGGCTTTCAATCGTACGCGTCCGATCAGCACTGCGGTGTCCGCGACATAGTACTGGCCCTCGCCCGGAAATTCCGGCGCTTGTCCGTCGAGTTCATAGATCGGCATTTCCGTCTCCTCGCGCGCAATCAGGCTGAATGGGCACCGGTCAGCCACACCCAAGTCGGCTTTAGCCGACTTGGGTAAACCCGAGATCGGCATTGCGCGCCACATAAAAAGTTAGAGCGCGGCCGAACTTGCCCGAACGGCGATGGCGAGGGAAGCAGGATTAGGCGAAGAATAGTCCGCAGGCCTGCAAGGTCATGACCAGCACCATGCCCGACATCAGGCTCCAGAAGCCGGCGATCAGGGTGGCCAGAAACACGAATTCGAAGCGGCGGCCTTCCTGTTGGCGGCCGCGAAGGGTGTTGCGCATGATCAGGAATGGCGCGGCCAGCATCAACAGCGGCACCGCCGCAAAGGCCGACGGACGCGGGCCGGTGCTGAGCAGGCTGAAACTCGGCAGGCGGCTGGTGGCAAGCTGATAGGCGGAACTGCACAGCCCCGCGACGGCAAAGCCGAGCGCGAGCGCCAACAACATTTGCAACGATTCCGGGGGCATTTCGGCCTCGAACGCGATACGGTCGGCCATCTTTTGCAAAGGCGGCGGGCGCACGCCAGCCAATCCTTAACAAATGGTAAACGCCAGAACCCAAGGCCGATGCGTCCGCCGTGGCATACTTGGGTCTGATTCGATTCCAGGAGTTGGAATGGCCTATCGTGCGCAAGAGCCGCCCCAGGCCGTCCGGCCCCGCCCCCACAAACGCCGCGCCGGCCCCAGCCCCCTCACCGCACCGGTCTTGCTGTTTGCCGCCGTGACCGTCACCGCTGCGATCTACGTGGCCTATGTGTTGTGGCCGCGCTGGCCGGAGGCGCCAGTTGCGCTCGATGCGCCCTCACTGCCGATCGTGGTCGCCGGCGTTGCCTTCAACATCGAGCCGGCGGCGATCCGCATGTCGGTGCAACGCCACCCGGGCACGCAGGAGCGCGTCGACCTCGCGTATCTGTGGCCGTCGCTGGTGCCGCCGGATCCCGCGCGCAAGCCGACCGTCGGCGCGCCGGTCGATCCCAATGAGCGGCTGTTCGTCACCATTCAAACCGGCGACGGCACGCTGCCGCTGCTCGAACGCGTGCAGTCGATCTATCCACGTTACTTGGTGGCGGAGCCGGTCGCGGGACCCGCGGGTCTCACGCTGCGCGGATTCCGCAACGACACGCCCTATCAGGGCGAGGAGCTGGTGTTCGAATCGCAGGCGCCGGAACATTTCCTGGCGCGCTGCTCGCGCCGCGGCGTCATCAATTCGGGCAGTTGCCTATTGGAGCGGCGCATCGGCAATGCCGATATCACCATTCGCTTTCCGCGCGACTGGCTCGGCGACTGGAAAAACGTCGCGAGCGGCATCGATCGCCTGATGACGCGGCTGCATCCGGCAGAAAAATAGAAAGAGACGATTAGGTCATCCCTGAGAGTCGATCAGGTCCACGTCGAGAATCGGCAATTCAAAGATGTAGGACCGACGGCCCTTTTCATTTTCGACGAACAACACGCCGATAAATTCTTCGCCGATATAGACTTCCAGCGAATCTGTTTTCTTGGGGCGCGTGACGACACGAATGTTCTCGTTATCGAATTTGCGCCGTAGATAAGCGTTGAGCGTCGGCACCGGCTGAATGCTGGGGTCTTGGCCTACCTGAATGACCATCCGGAAATTGAACGAGCGGTCGCCCTCTTCGTCGTCGACGGTCAATTCGCCGAGATCGTCCTCGCCCACAAAAATTTCGGCAGAATCGTTCGTCTTCGGCACCACGCGGATCTGCGCGTTGCCGAACAGCTTCTTGAGATAAGCGTCGAGCTTTCTGACTTCCTGCACGTCCACCGGGCCGCTCCTCTATTCTAGGCGACGTCTAGTTGCCCGATTGGACGCGCGTGCGCAAGCGGCGAGCGTGTCATATCAGCCGTCGAGCATGATGCCGTAGAGCATCTGGTCCATGGCGCGCGACGGCTCGGGGCAGCCGGCTTCGCCGACCACCTTGGCCGGAACTCCGGCGACCGTGACGTTGTTCGGCACCGACTTGATCACGACGGAACCCGCCGCGATGCGCGCGCAGTGGCCGACTTCGATATTGCCGAGAATCTTGGCGCCGGCGCCGATCATCACGCCGTGGCGGATTTTCGGATGACGGTCCTCGTGCTCCTTGCCGGTGCCGCCGAGCGTGACGTCATGCAGGATCGAGACGTCGTCATCGATCACCGCGGTCTCGCCGACCACCAGGCCGGTGGCATGGTCGAGGAAGATGCCGCGGCCGATTTTCGCGGCCGGATTGATGTCGCACTGGAACATCGCCGACGAGCGGCTTTGCAGATAGAGCGCGAAATCCTTGCGTCCCTTGCTGAGCAGCCAATTCGCCAAACGGTGAGTCTGGATGGCGTGGAAGCCTTTGTAATAGAGCACCGGTTCGAGGAAGCGGTTGGTCGCCGGGTCGCGGTCGACGGTGGCGACGATGTCGGCGCGGAACGCCTCGCCGAGCGCGGGCTGGTCGTCGAGCGCGTCGCCATAGGCCTGGCGGATCAGATCGCCGGAAACGTCGGCATTGCCGAGCCGCTCGCTGACGCGGTGAATGACCGCGGTCTCGAGCGAGTCGTGGTGGAGGACGTTCTCGTAGATGAAGGTCGCGAGCTCCGGCTCGCGGCGCGCGGCATCCTCCGCCTCCTGGCGGATGCGCGTCCAGACCGGATCGACCTTGTCGAGGGCCTTAAAGGCCTTCGTCTGATATTGAGCCATGGGTTGGTTCTCCCGACGCCTCTCGATACCCCAGATAGGTCTTTTATCACATATTTTCAGGGGCCAAGAGGGGCGGACAAGCGCCCGCGCATGGCTCATGCGCGTTGGTTAAGGAAGTCGAGAACGCCCGCTTTGAACACATTGTCGCCAACACTAAGCATGTGGTCGCGGTCGGGGATATCGAGCGTGCGGGCGCCCGGGATCAGCGCGGCCAGCGCCGGAGCTGAGCCGGCGACCGTGTCCTTGGTCCCGACCGCAACCAACACCGGCTTAGCGATACCGGCCACCTGCTCGCGGCTCAAAGTCTGACGCGAGCCGCGGATGCAGGCCGCGAGCGCCTTCAAGTCCGACTTGGTCTGCTCGGCGAAAGCACGGAATATGCGGCCGGTCGGGTCGCGCACATCGGCGAGCGAGGGCGCTTCGAGCGCGTCGGCGATGCTCTCCGGCAACCCGACGCCGTCCACCAGCCGGATGCCGAGCCCGCCGAGGATAACCGCGCGCACGCGCGCCGGATGGTCCACCGCCAGGAAAGCCGCGATGCGGGCGCCCATGGAATAGCCCATCACGTCGGCGCACTCGATATTGAGATGATCGAGCAGCGCCTGCACATCGTCCGCCATGGTCGCGCTGTGGTAGGCGGCCGGATCGTAGAGCTTGCTCGAGGCGCCGTGCCCGCGATTGTCGAGCGCGATCACACGCCGGCCCGCGCGCGTGAGCGTCGATATCCAGGAAGGGTTCACCCAGTTTACTTCCTTATTGGAAGCAAAGCCGTGCACCAGCACGACCGGCTCGGCATCGGGCTGATTTTGGCCCTCATCGAGATAAGCGATCTCGACTGAGCCATTCTTGAAACTTGCCATGCCGGAGTCCTAGAGTCTGATCAGTTCCGATTGAATCAAGATCGGACCCTAACATTTTGCTTGGCGCTTTGATCTTTTCCGAAAACCGGTTCCCACTTTTCGGGATCATGCTCTAGCAGCCTGTCGGACTGAGGTTTGAGACTGAAGGCCGAGAGCGATTTTGCCGTCGGCAGAACCGCGACGGGCACTTGATGGCGTCCCGACCGCCTT
>JGI20191J14862_1000441_pt1 | contig 14169 bp, 13 predicted proteins | sample NGESurdeep092012_7_FD_14862 | JGI IMG/M metagenome (IMG submission 14862)
CTTCGCTGAGGAACCCAGACTGAATCATGCGCGCAACAGAATCCGCCCGATCGAAAATTGCAAGAAATTTCTATCGGCTCTTCAATGAGTCAGGGTATATAAAGAGAAATTCTCACCAGACCCAGCCGGCGACAGATCCGCGCAAGCCGCTCCGCAAGGATATCGTGTACCTCATCCCACGATCCAAGCTTTTCATCAGCATCCGTATCGTTCCAATTAACTGGGCAATTCCCAACATCAATCCTACCGGTAAACGTTCGAGAGGACTGCGACGGGCAAGTCCAGGTGCCCTATGGTTCGAGTTCTTGCCGTTGAATACCACCAGCGTTCGTCCAACGATGCGCGCGCGGGCCCGATCGCACGGCCGCAAACCAAAGCCCCGATCCATTTCCACGGAAAGCCGAAGAGCTTCGGCAGCGATATCTGCTCGCTTGGCAACTATTCGCTTTTGCCGGCCGGCAGAAATGAGCTGAACTTACCCAGTCGGTTCACTTGATTTCGGTGGTTTGAATTTGCCTGATCGCATCTTGCAAACTGTTGCACAGAGCTGTTACACATCGCAGCGACAGTGGACGAAACGGCAATTGCGTCAATGCGTTAGTGGTGGCCCGGCGTTAGGTTCGACTCCAGGTCCGCCAACCACACTCCAAAACTCCTTCGCAGGTAAGCGTCAGGACGGGTGACTACGCCCTCGCACTGCACCGCGCTCGCGCCTTCAGGCTCGGCCTGCAGACCCTCATGAGCCAGTTCAGTCCGGCAATGTCGAAGAGCGAGGCGGAAGCTCGCGTGCGGCAATGGATCGAGGCCGGCCTGTGGCGGAAGGAGACCCATTGCCGCAAACCGGCGGGATTGCGCTGCTCGGCACCGACGAGATCGAAAAGCTCGGCCGGGAAGACGCCGCCGAACTCAACGCGCTTCTGCAGTTCGCAGGCCGCGAATTGAATTGATCCAAGTCAATATCGCCGGTAGAGATTTGTAGAATTGTTTAAACTGAGGAAATTATTAGTGCAAATATTCAAACTGCTCGTTTGAAATCGTTGGCAATGGCATGTGATCGGCAGATCGCCCTTTCTGGCCACCGCTGAGTGTTGTCCTTTCCGAAAATTTTATTCGGGAAATGTCGGTCCATGCGAATGCAAAACTGGGGAGCCAAGATGAGAAACTGGGTCTGTCGTTTGGCTGCTATCGCAGCCGTGATTTTTTTTACCGGCGCGGCGAGCGCGCAACAATTCACCATGAAGCTGTCGTCTCCGACGGTGAACGACGCCCCCCATGAATGGATGAAGGCATTCAAGGCCGGTGTCGAGCAGCGCTCCAATGGCCGCATCAAGGTCGAAATTTATCCGGCGAGCCAGCTCGGGCAAATCCCGGCGACGGTCGAGGGGGTCGCGATGGGCACCATCGAGTTCGCCATTCCCGCGGTCGGCTTCCTGATCGGGATGGAGCCGCGCTTCCAGGTGTTCGATGCCGCGGGCCTGTTCGATAACGTCGCGCACGGTCAGAAGGTGTTGGCCGATCCCGCCGTGCGCGCGCGGCTGGCGACCTTCGGCGAAGCCAGGGGCGTCGAGCCGTTGTTTATGGCGATCAACGGTCCGTTGATGGTGGCGTCGCATAAGCCGATCCGCACGGTCGCAGACTTCAAGGGACAGAAGATCCGCGTTCCCGGCGCCGCGCCATTGCACATCGAGCCGTTCAAAAAGCTCGGCGCTTCGCCGTTGTCGATTCCGCTCGGCGAGGTGCTGCCAGCGATGCAGAACAAGACGATCGACGCTTCGATCTCGTCGTTCAATGTTCTAACCGGGTTCAAGTACTATGACGTGACCAAGACGGCGACCTATCTTCCCGCCTCGTTCCTGACGGTCGGCGGCGTCGTCAACCGCAACTTCATGAAATCGCTCGGGCCCGAACTCGCCGCGATCGTGCGGGAAGAAGCCCGCAAGGCCGAGACGGTGTTCTCCACGTTCGGCGTCGCCGACGTCGAACGCACCCGTGAAATCTGGGTCAAAAACGGCGGCGAAGCGATTACCCTGCCCGCCGCCGAAGCCGAACTCTACGTCAAGGAGGTGACCTCGGTCATCCCGGCGGTGCTGGCGACAAACGCCCAGATGAAAATCGACTACGATACGATGATGGCGGCGGCGAAGAAGCTCCGCTAGCAAACGCGTCATCGCACGACACTGCGCCGTCATCCCGCACGACCCGGATGGCGGCGCATGTCGTTTGGTCGTTTTAGTTGAGCCCGAGCAAGAAGCGCATTCCGCCGAGCGAAATCTCCGGAATGTAGGTGATCAGAACCAACGCGATCAGGTAGATCACCAGGAACGGAATGATGCCGCGATAGATGGCGCGCAACTCGAGTCCGAGCACGGACTGCGCGACGAAGATGTTCATCCCGAACGGCGGATGAAACAGACCGATCGCCAAATTGACCGTTACGACGATGCCGAAATGCACCGTGTCGATGCCGAACGACTTGACCAACGGCACCAGCAAAGGCGTCAGCAGCAGGATCGCCGACAGCGGATCGAGAAAGCAGCCGATCGCCAGCAGAATGACGTTCACGGTCAACAGGAACATCCAGGCGGAAATATTGAGCGATTGCAGCCAGGCCACGATCGTCGCGGGAACCTGATTGACCGTGAGCAGCCAGGAGAACACCCCGGCGCAGGCGACAATGATGAGGATTTGCGCCGAGAACAACGCCGTGACGGAGGCGGCCTCGACGATGTCGCGCCAGCCGAGCTCGCGAAAAATAAACTTGGTCACGAAAGCGGCATAGACGCAGGCGACTGCCGCCGCCTCGGTCGGCGAGAACACGCCGCCATAGATGCCGCCGAGAATGATGAACGGCATGCCGAGGGCCCAAATGCCGCGGCCGGTCGCATGCAGGAATCGATCGAACCTGAACACTGCGCCGGCGCCGATGCCATTGCGCCACGCGAACCACATGACATAGGCCGCGAGCATGAGCGCCAGCATCAGGCCCGGCACCACGCCTGCCGCATAGAGCCGCGGCACCGATTCCTCGGCCGACGCGCCGTAGACGATCATCGGAATACTGGGCGGGATGATGATGTCGATCGCGCCGACCGCGGTAACCAGGCCGGCGGCGAAGTGTTCCGGATAGCCCGCGCGCCGCATCGCCGGATACATGATGCGGCCGATGGTGGCGACACAGGCCGCGCTCACGCCGGAGATCGCGCCGAAGATCGCCGATGTGCCTACCGTGGTGACGGCGAGGCTGCCGCGCACCGAGCCGACGCCGGCCTGGACAAAATCAACCAAGCGCTGGGCCACGCTGCCGCGCCCCATCAGCTCGCCGGCATAGACAAAAAACGGGATCGCCAGCAGCGCAAAGGCGTTGATCGATCCGAACATGTTCTGATGCAGTGCCGCGAGCGGCATATGCATGAAGAACACGAGCGCGACGCTGACCGACGCTAGCAGGACGATGAAGATCGGAAAACCCAGCAGCAGCAATATGACCGGCAATATGCCGAGCGCGAACGACATGGCTCAGATCCCCACGCCGGAATTGCCGGAGCCCGCTGGACGTCCGGTCAAAATCTGAACGAGGCGTAGGCAAGCGACGAATGCAATCAGGCCGAAGCCTGCCGCCACCGCGCCATGCGGAATCCACATCGGCACCCGCCCCATGTCGCTGACGCGGCCGAAGTTGAACATCTGCTGGGCGTAATAGGTCGAATTCCACAGCACGAAGCTGGCGAGGATGATGATGACCGCGAGTTCGGCAATTCGCACCGCCCGCCGTAGCGGCGCCGGCAGCGCGTTCACCAGCACGTCCATGCGCAGATGTTGGCCGCGCCAGGCAACCACGGCAGCGCCGAGGAAGGCCATGAACACCATGATGAAAATTTGCAACTCGTCGGCACTGAGGATGGTGATGCCGAAGCCGTAGCGGCCGACCACGTTGACGAAATTGAGCCCGACCGCAACGATGAAGGCATAGGCGAGCGCTCGCTCGATCCACCGCATCAGACGATCGAGAATGCGCGAAACCACTATCGAAACGCCCCAATTTTCCGCGCCAGCCGTTAGCGCTGGCTCGGCCAGTCATTCATAACTCAGGATGGGCTCACTTGCATATATGCTGTCGCCCAACAAGGTTCACACGCGACCCTTGGCTGACTTCATCAGCTCGACATCCAGGTCGTGGCACAGACACCGAATCTTTCAGCCGTGTACCTTTTCCATTTTCTTTCCGTTCTCACCTTCAAGTGCAACTTAGCCGCGCTAAGGAATAGTCCATGAACGTCTTTGATGTTCATCCGCGCCTCGTGTCGGGAACGAGCCAGCGATAATCCACTGAGGCCACAACCCGCTGTGAACCAAGGTCTTTTTTCCGTTTCTCCTTGATGTAAGTCAAAGTGGTAGCGCAAGAAAAAGGCTGTCCTAATCGGGGCTTGTTTGGCCGGCAGTTCGCTTTTTGAGCAAGCAGGACGTTTTTGCGACGGCATCGACGTACCGAACGGCTGGCGCAGCTGAAATGCTGCTCATCAAACTGTGAACCGTACGATCTTCGGCGGCTCGAAAGGACTGAAAAAACGAGCCTGCGTAAGAGTTCGAAGTGAGAGAAACTAGAAACAATTGTTAGAGGAGACAAAGATGAAGAGGCATTGGGGCTTTCTTGCGATTTATGTTTTCTGCAGCCTTCTTGGTTTCAGCGTCGCTAAGGCGGCCGAGCAACCGAACAAGATCAAGGTCGGCATCCTGCTCCCGCTCACCGGAACGTTCGCCGCGGTGGCGGAGACCCAGAAGCAGGGCGCGCTGCTGGCGATCGACGTCGTCAACAAGCGCGGCGGCCTTAACATGCCCTGGGGCAAGGTGCAGGTGGAAGGCGCGGTCGACGACGATGAAGCCAAGCTCGACGTCGGCGTGCGCCGCTTTCGTTACATGATGTCGGAAGGCGTCAAGGGCGTCGGCGGCCAGACCTGGGCCCCGCTCGCTTACGCGCTCAACGCCATCGTCTCGAAAGAGCCGATGCCCTACTTCCCGGTCTGCGTGATGGCGAAGGAAGCCTTCCAGAAAGGCAAGGTCGCCGATTCGACCTTCGCCGCCGCCTACAGCCCGTGGACGGTCGGCTATATGGCCGGCCAGGCCGCCATCAAGACGCTCGGCAAGAAGAAAGTGTTCTTCCTCGCCCGCAGCGACAGCTGGGGCTGGGATATGGAAGCAGGCGTGAAAGATGCGATCAAGGAATACGGCGGCGAGCTGGTCGGGCGCGACGAGGTGTCGCTCGGCACCAGCGACTACACCACCGTTCTGCAGAAGGTGAAAGCGGCCAAGCCCGATGTCTTCATCGCCGCGCAATTCGCGGCCGACTCGGTGGCGCTGCTGAAGCAGGTCTCTCAGATGGGTCTCGGCAAGGAGATGACCATCTTCAATGCCTTCATCACCAACGTGGTGGCCAAAGGTTTGCCGCCGGAAGCGCTGCAGGGCGTCTATGCCATGCACTACTTCTATTACGACCTGAGCGGCTTCGAAGACAAAGCGGTGGCCAAGAGCGCCGCAGAGTTCACCGCGCTGTTCCAGGCCAAATACAACTACCCGCCGGATGCCTATGCCACCATCGCCTACGTCGCCTACATGGAAATGTTCCGCGGCTTCGAGGCGGCCAAGTCGTTGGACGCGAAAGCGGTGTCGGCCGCGCTGCTAGCCAATGGCGGCAAGTTCGACAGCGTCAAGGGACCGGCGAACTGGCGGCAGGACCATTCGGCCGTCTACAAATACGCCGCCTGGCTGGTGAAGGGTAAAGGCCCCGGCGAACAGAAGAACCCGTGGGATCTGTTCACGGTGATGGGTGCCGTGGGCGGCGACGCGGTGCTGCCGACGCTCAAGGATCTCGGCTACTGAGCGCGAAGCCGGGCGATAGCCGCCGCCTCGCCCGCTTGAACGATTTGACGGATGCCCCGGCGCGTGATTCGACATGCGCCGGGGTTGCAATGTCGAGAAGGAAGCGCGCGTGAGCACGGCGGCTGCCGAAATCATCCGGACGGAAAGCGTCACCAAGCGGTTCGGCCCGATGGTGGCGGTCGACAAGGTCAGCTATTTGCTGCGCGAGAACGAGGTCGCCGGCATCATCGGCTCCAACGGCGCCGGCAAGACCACCTTCTTCAATCTGCTCACCGGCTATTATCCGCCCGAGGAAGGCCTCATCTTTTATCGCGGCGAAGACATCACCCGCCTGACGCCGCAGCAACGCGTGGCGCGCGGATTGATGCGCACCTTCCAGCTCACCGCCGCTTTCGATAATCTCAGCGTGGTCGACAATCTGGTGCTGTCGTATTTCCGCGCGCACGAGAAGCCGACTCTGCTGCACCTGCTGTTCAACACCTGCCGGGCCCAGCGCAACAAGCCGAAAGTGGTCGAGACGCTGGAGACCTTCGATCTCGCCGACAAGCGCGACCGCCTGGTCAAGAATCTGAGCCTGGGCGAGAAGCGCCGGCTGGAAATCGCAATGGCGGTTCTGGCCGAGCCCAAGGTGCTGCTACTCGATGAGCCGCTGGCCGGCTTGTCCGAATCCGAAATCCAGTCGGTGCTGAACGTGCTGCGCCAGCGCGTCGGCCGCCAGACCATCCTGATCGTCGAGCACAAGATCTCGCATGTGCAGGCGTTCCTGCAGCGGCTCACCGTGATGCATGACGGCCGCGTTATCGCCGACGGCCCCTGCGAGGAGACGCTGCGCCATCCGGAAGTGCGCAGAAGGTATTGGCAGATCGAAACGCCGGCCGAGGCGGGCGGAGCAACGGCGCCATGAACGGCAATGGCAGTTCTTTGGGCAATCTCCTCGAGGTGAGCGGGCTGAACGTCGCCTATGGCGAGTCGAAGGTGCTGTTCGATGTCGGCATCACGGTTAAGCCCGGCCAGGTGGTCGCCTGCGTCGGCCGCAATGGCGCCGGCAAGTCTACGCTGCTCAAAACCATCGCCGGTTTCATCAAGCCAAGCTCCGGCACGATCACGGCGGATGGCACGAACCTGGTGGGGCTCGCCGCCTATGTCGTGGCCGGCATGGGCATCAAATACATCCCGCAGGACAAGAAGGTGTTTTCCGACCTGACGGTGCGGGAAAACCTCGAGCTCGGCAGCTATGCCAGCAAGGATTACGAGTGGGACAAGGTCTACGACTATTTCCCGAAGATCAAGACGCTGCTCGACCGCAAGGGCGGCTATCTGAGCGGCGGCGAGCGCCAGATGTTGATGGTCGGCCGCGCCATCCTCGGCCACCCCAAGCTGCTCTTGGTCGACGAGCCGACCGAGGGCCTGGCGCCCAGCATCGTGTCGCATCTGAAGGAAGTGTTCGGCGAACTCAAGAAGAAGACCGCGCTGGTGATCGTCGAGCAGAACCTGCCGATGATCTGCGCCATTGCAGACAAGATCTATGCCTTGAGTGAAGGACACATCATGGCCGAGATCACCGAGCGCGACCAGATCAAGCCGGAAGTCTGCGAGAAATATCTCTAGAGGACCTTAGAAGGACAAACGCGATGAGCCTCGTGAGATGGTGGTCGGGACTGGTGCTGGCCTTCGCCCTGCTCGCCGTGCTGCGGATTTATCTGCCGCTGCCCTTCGCCATCGAGATCATCATCTTCTCGATCTACACGCTCGGCTGCAGCTTCCTGCTCGGTCGCGTCGGCTTCATCTCGTTCGGCCAGCCGGCCTATCTGGCGATTGGCGCCTACGCCACCGCGTTCTATCTGTTTTACTTCGGCAACAACCCTTATATCGGCATCCTGATCGGCGTGGCGGCAGGCATCGTCGGGTCGCTGGCGGTCGGGCCGCTGCTGGTGCGGCTGCGCGGCGACTACTTCGCGCTGGTCAATCTCGCGCTGGCGGTGATCATCTATTACCTGATGCAGAAGGTGCTGGCCGACATCACGCACGGCGACAACGGACTGTGGTACCTGACCAACATGTCGTCGACGCCAGTGCTCGACCTGACGCGGCCCGATCAGTTCTTCATCTTCGCCTTCATCGTCGCCTTCGTAGTCTGGGTGTTCTACAAATATCTCGACGACTCGATCTACGGCGCCTGCTGCCTGGCGGTGAAGGTCAACGAGGACAAGCTGCGCTTCCTCGGCTACGACAATTTCAAGGTGCGGCTGCTCGCCTTCGTCATCGCCAACACCACGACCGCGCTGGCCGGCGCGCTCTATGCGGTCTATCTCGGCTTTGTTAGCCCGGAAATCACCAGCCCGGCGCGCGCCGCCGACCCGGTGGTGGTGACCATCCTGGGCGGCGCCGGCACGCTGTACGGGCCGATCATCGGCTCGATCGTCTACACCGGCATGAAGGACGTCGTCAGCAAGGTGATCGGCAATTGGGAGCTGATCGTCGGCTTCACGCTGGTGTTCATCATGCTGGCCGGCGAGAAGGGCATCTGGGGCTCACTGGAGCCGCGGCTCAACCGGCTGATGGCGCGGGTGACCGGCAAGCGCAGCGATGAGGTGGGACAATGATCGACAGCCAGCTGCTGGTCTCCGGCTTCGTATTCGGCCTGAGCATGGGCAGCATCTTCTTCCTGATGACGATCGGCCTGTCGCTCTGCTTCGGCGTGATGCGCGTGATCAGCCTTGACCAGCTGCTCTACTACACGGTCGGCGCCTACATCGCCTATACGGTCAGCCTGGCGATCGGCAATCTCTGGATCGGCGTGCTGGGCGGCATCGTGATCAGCGGCCTCACAGCGTTTGCGGTCGAACGCCTGGTGTTCCGGCGCATCTACGAGCGCGAGATCGCCTTCAGCATGATCACCTCGTTCGGCGTGCTGATCGGCGGCGTCGGCGTGGTGAAATATTTCTGGGGCGTGGTGCCGCGGCCGGTCGCGATTCCGATCGATGCGCAGATCTTCATCCTCGGCACCGAAATCCCGGTCTATCGGCTGGTGGTGGTCGGCATCGCCGCGCTGGTCTATGCCGGCATCTGGCTGTTCCTCAACAAGACCATCGTCGGCAAGGCGATCCGCGCCGGCATCGAGAATGTCGAGCATGTCGAGGGGCTCGGCATCAACGTGTCGCAGCTGTTCACGCTCATCTTCATCATCGCCGGCGCGCTGTCGGGGCTCGCCGGCGGCTTGCATGCGCCGCTGATCATGGTCGACCCGCAGATGGGGCTGGAGGTGCTGGCCTTCGCCTTCATGGTGGTGATCATCGGTGGACTGGGCAGTATCAAGGGCACGCTGGTGTCGAGTTTCCTGGTCGGACAGGTGGTGTCGATCGGCTCGCTGATCTATGCGCCGCTGGCGCAGATGGCACCGTTCGCCATCATGCTGCTGATCCTGCTGGTGTGGCCGACCGGCATGTTCGGCAGCCCGATGCTGAAGAAGTAGGACGCCTCGGGTCGGCGCGTTCAGGCCGGAATTTGCTTCCGCTCGCCGGCGCGCTTTGCCTTGATTGCGGTCAGGATTCTTTCCGATGTCGCGGGAAGCGAGGTGATGCGCACTCCGACCGCATCATGAACCGCATTCAAGATCGCCGCCGCCGTCGGCACCGCCGTCGGCTCGCCGACGCCCTTGGCGCCGAACGGCCCCGTGGGATCGTAGCCCTGCACAATGTCGACCTCAATCTGCGGCATGTCGAGCGAAGTCGGCATGATGTAGTTGGTGAGATTTGGATTGACGTGGCGCCCATTGGCATCGAACAGCATTTCCTCCTGCAAGGCCATGCCGACGCCCATCGAAATGCCGCCCTCGACCTGGCCTTCGACCAGCATAGGATTGATGGCGGTGCCGCAGTCATGGGCGGCGCAGATGCGCAGGATTTCGACCTCGCCGGTCTCGTCATCGACGTCGACCTCGGCGATCTGTGTGGCGTAGACGTAAGTAGCGAACGGCTTGCCCTGTCCCGTCTCCGGGTCCATGGCGACGGTGGGCGGATTCCACGAGGCGCTGCCGATGGCAGGCTGGCCGAGCACGACTTGCGAGCGATGCGCCACCTCGCCGATGGCGACCGCACGTTGCGGGTAGTTTTTTACCTGGATCTTGCGGTCCTTGGCCTCTAGCTGGCTCGCCTTGACGCCAAGCATGGGCGCCGCCGTTTCGAACAGGATCGCTTTGGCGGCTTCGGCGGCGAGCCAGATGGCATTGCCGGTCACATAAGTCGTGCGGCTAGCAATGGCGCCGGTATCCATCGGAGTCGTGTCGGTATCGGCGGAGACGACATGCACGTCGTCGGTGGCGATGCCGAGCGCCTCAGCCGCGATTTGGCCGAGCACCGTGAGCGAACCTTGGCCGGTTTCGACCGTGCCGGTGAGCACCGTGGCGGTGCCATCCTCATTGACCTTCACTGTCGCCGCGCTTGGATTGGCGTCGACGGTGAAACCGATCGGATACCACATGCAAGCGACGCCGCGTCCGCGCCGTTTCATGAGCGCGGCTCCCAGCCGAAGCGATCGGCCGCCTTGCGCAGCGATTCCTTGATGACCACGCTGTGCAACACTTGCCCCGTTGGGCTAGGCGAACCTTCATCGAAGGCATTGAGCAGGCGGATTTCCAGCGGATCTTTGCCGAGCGCCTTGGCGATATCGTCCATCTGCGATTCGTAGGCGAAGCACACCTGCGGCGCGCCGAAGCCGCGCATCGCTCCGGTCATGGTCTTGTTAGTGTAGACCACGAAGGCCTCGGCCACCAAATTGTCGATCTTGTAGGGACCGGGCGACAGGATGCAGGCCTTGCCGAGCGTGGTCGCGCTCCACGAGCAATAGGCACCGCCGTCGAGCACCAGCCGAATCTGGCGCGCTAGGATGCGGCCTTCCTTGGTCACGCCGGTCTTGTAATCCATGATGATGGGGTGACGCGTCGTAGTCGAGGTGAACTCCTCATTACGCGTGAACACGCCCTTCACCGGCCGGCCGGTCTTCTTCGACAAAAGCGCAAGTGCAGGTTCCTGCGAGATTTCGTTCTTGCCGCCGAAATTGCCGCCGACGATGGTGCCAATGATGCGGATGCGGCTCATCGGCAGCTTTAGGGTACGCGCCATGTCGGCACGCGCCAGCGTAATGCGCCCGATCGTCGCCCAGATGGTGAGGCGGCCATTGGCATCCCAGTCGGCGATGGCGGCGTGCGGTTCCAGCGACACGTGCTCGATCATTTGCGTGCTAAACCGGGCTTCGAAGATACGGTCGGACTCGGCAAATCCCTTCTCGATGTCGCCTTTGCGGACCACCTTGCTCGCATAGATGTTGCTGTTGGGCGCGTGTACCTTGGGGGAGTCCTCGCGCATGGCCGCGACTGGATCGAGGACGGCCGGCAGCGGCTCGTATTCGACCACGATCTTCTCCAATGCCTCGTTGGCGATCTGTTCGGTGACGGCCGCCACCGCCGCAACGCCGTCGCCGGCATGGCGGACGATCGGATCGGCGAGCACCGGCTGGTCCTGAAACGTTGGCCCGAAGGAGTTGACGGGAATCTCGCTTCCGGTAAGGACGGCCATGACTCCGGGAATCGCTTCGGCCGCGCTGGTATCGATGCGCTTGATGCGGGCGGAGGCGATGCCGGCGCGCTTGATGCGCGCATACAGCATGCCGGGGAAACTGAGATCGTCGATGTACTTGGTCTGCCCGAGGCCGTGCAGGCGGCCGTCCAGCCTCGTCGCGCGCTGCCCGACCGCGTGGGTCTGCTGGCGCGCATCGACCGTCAGCGGCTCGATCGGGAAAGGCTCGCGCGGCACCACTGCCGGCAGCCGCAGATCGACGTCGGACCTGCGCAGCGTCTCGGCGAGATCGAGCTGCTCGCGCTCCAGGACCTTAGTGTCATCGTTCATGGCGCTGTCACCTTAAGTTCGCGCGTGTGGGAGCTGTTGCGTGACTCGCTACGCAAAACGCGAGCCGCTTCCTGCACCGCCTCGATCATCTTCGTATAGCCGGTGCAACGGCAGAGGCTGCCGGAGAGCGCGTCGCGGATGTCCTTGACATTGGGATCGGAATTCTCGTCGAACAGCGCCTTGGTCGCCATGATAGCGCCGGGCCCGCAGAAGCCGCATTGCAGCGCGCCGGTGTCCTCGAATGCCTTCTGGATCGGGTGCAGCCGGTCGCGGGTGGCAAGGCCCTCGATGGTCGTCACGTTCCGGCCGTTCACCTGGCCGGCCAGCATCAGGCAAGAATTCACCGCCATGCCATCGACGATCACCGTGCAGGCGCCGCAGTCGCCGACGTCACAGCCGAGCTTGGCGCCGGTCAGTGCGAAATTCTCGCGCAACAGCTTGAGCAACGTCGTTTCCGGCGGCACCGAGGCACGACGGGTCTCCCCGTTAACGACAATTGTTACATCGATCACGGAACGCTCTCCCTCACTTTGTTGCTGGCGCGAGCATAGGCGCTTTGCAACGCGCGTTTCGTCAGAACGGCAACCAAGTCACGCCGATAGTCGGCGCTGGCGCGGAAATCGCTGATTGGCTTTGCTTCGGTCGCCGCGATACGGCCCGCCTCGGCCATTACCTCGTCGGTGATCGCTTTGCCTTCGAGAAATGCTTCCGCTCGCGGCGCCCGGATCACAGTTGGCGCCACGGCGCCAAGCGCAATCCGCGGTTGGACGAAGCTGTCCTTATCCTGATCGATCCAAAAAGCCGCTGCCGCATTCACCAGTGCCAGCGCTTGCCCCTTGCGCAAGCCGAATTTCTGAAAGGCGGCTGGCTTTGCAAAATTTGCTTTTGGAATAATGATTCCGGTCAACAGTTCATCAGATTGAAGACTGGTTTTCCGCGGCGCGACGAACAGGTCCGCGAGCGGCACCTGGGAAAGCCCGCTGCGGCTCGCGGAAGTGACTTGCGCATCCAGCGCCATCAGCGTGGGGCCGCTATCCATCGACGGCACGCAGGTTATCAGATTGCCGCCGAGCGTCCCGAGATTGCGGGTTTGCGCCGCACCAATGGAATGGGCGGCATCGGCCAATGCCGGAAACAGGTTGCCAATTATCGGCGAGCGTATGATTTCCGTATGAGTGACGAGCGCACCGATACGAAGCCCCTCGTCGCTAATGCTGATGTCTTTGAGCTCGTCCACCCGCGAGATGTCGATGATGATCTCCGGGCCATGTGCCGCAAATTTAAGCTCGACCAGAAGATCGGTCCCGCCCGCCAGAAGTTTGGCCCTAGCCCCGTACTCGCCGAGCAGCGCTACGGCGTGTCCGACATCTTTCGCCGCTACATATCCGAACGCCTTCATCCGGCCTGCTTCCTTGATGCCACGCCGATTGTGCACTGCAGCAACCGGCCCCAACTTCCATCACTGACGATATCCCGCATCGAGGCCGCCACAATAAACAAATAATGGCGGACGGGCGACTGTATTAGGGTCATCTAAGTCAAAGTACCGTGGTCAATTTTGCAAGCGCTATTCGGCTGGCATCGGCGACGAGTTCGCGACACCCGCCCCGCGCGCCACATGCATCGCGCGGCCGCACCGAACACAGCAATCTTAGAAAAACGCCTGAATGCCGGTCTGTGCGCGGCCAAGAATAAGCGCGTGGATGTCGTGGGTGCCCTCGTAGGTGTTGACCGTCTCCAGGTTCGCGAGCACGCGCATCACGTGATATTCCTCGGAGATGCCGTTGCCGCCGTGCATGTCGCGCGCCAGCCGCGCGATGTCGAGTGCCTTGCCGCAATTGTTGCGCTTCATCAGCGAGATCGACGGCGGCGCTGCCTTGCCCGCTTCCAGCATGCGCCCGAGCCGCAGCGCGCCTTGTAACCCAAGCGCGATCTCGGTCTGCATGTCGGCGAGTTTTTTCTGGATCAGTTGATTGGCGGCGAGTGGGCGGCCGAACTGCTTGCGGTCGAGCGTATATTGGCGGGCCGCGTGCCAGCAGAATTCCGCAGCGCCCATGGCGCCCCAGGCAATGCCGTAACGCGCATTGTTGAGGCAGCCGAACGGACCGGCCAGCCCCTTTACGTTCGGCAGCAGGTTTTCTTCCGGTACCACGCAGTCTGCCAGCACGATCTCGCCGGTGATCGAGGCACGCAACGACAGCTTGCCTTCGATCTTGGGCGTGGAGAAACCTTGGGTCCCGCGCTCGACGATAAAGCCGCGAATGACGCCGTCGAGTTTCGCCCATACCACGGCGACATGCGCGACCGGCGCGTTGGAGATCCAAGTCTTGGCGCCGTTCAGCTTGTAGCCGCCGGACACTTTCTCCGCGCGCGTCGCCATCGAGCCCGGATC
>JGI20191J14862_1000447_pt1 | contig 14031 bp, 11 predicted proteins | sample NGESurdeep092012_7_FD_14862 | JGI IMG/M metagenome (IMG submission 14862)
GATGAGCACCTGGCCGTCGACCTCGACACGGTGCAGGTCCCGTGGTGCTGGCATGCCTACCAGCATGGCCTGTACCGCAACCCCGATTGTCATTACCGCCACTGTATCGAGTTTCAACACATTTTGCAAGTTGACCTGGACGCAAAACCGCAGGTCACATGCCTACACGACGGCTACTCCAGGAGGTCTGAGCCTCCGCCCGGCTACTCGGCGCTTACGATGCCTGTGTGTTCATCGCCGGCAGATGGTTCGATGGATGTAGGCCCCGGTCGAGTCGCAAGAGCCTCGACAACATCGTGCGCCTCTGGTCCAGCCCCCAGGGTCCCGGCCTCGCCGGTCCGGCCACGATCACGGCGTCGCCGCCGGATGATGATCTCAAAGGCCATCAGTACGGCCAGAAGCGCAGTACCCCCCGCCGCGAGAAGGAGACCTTGGGTTGTGCCGGGCGGACGAAATGACAGCGCGAGCCGAGATGCGGAGGTGCCCGCCGGCAACCTGATGGTCACGAACACACCCTTGACCGAGTCCACAGGCACTGGGCGACCATTGAGTGTGGCCGTGTAACCGGGCCACAACAGACGTGAGAAGACCACCGAACCACCGCTGGTCGACGAGACGGTCATGGACTCAGCGGTGTCGCTGCTCGGGGCAGCCTGGGTCACCGTGACGCCTGGGGACGCCACGACCCGACCTGGCTGCGCCGGCCGGGGGGTAGTGCGTTCGAGGACCCACGCAAGCGCGTCCGCGTTCTTCACGAAGCGCCAACCGATAGGCGCACCTTGTTCTGGTGCGTGCGGGAAACTGTGTTTGATCAGGACGACGCGGTCAAGGCCCATGAGGTCGGCATACGTGCGATCCGTGGTGGGATCGACTGCAAAAAGGTACTTATCCGCCTTCTGGCAGGTGCCGCCCGTCCATGACATACAGAGCAGGGAGGAGAACTTCTGGTGACCGACCGCGGTGTACGCGTTGACGTAGTTCAGGCCGAGGGTCCGAGCGTAGTTGCCGACGACCAAACTGCGCCACGTCGCGTCGGCCGCCGCCAAAGTCGCGATGGGTGCGCGTTGGCCGAGCTGTAGAGTCACGCCCTGGTAGCGGGGGAAGTGCGCCTTCGCGGCGCTACGACTCACTGGCATGTGCCACTGACTGACCCCGAGATTGGTGGGGTACTGGCCGACCTGGACCCACAGCACCGCGAGGATGCTCACCAGGACCGCCCCGGCCGCTGTCGGGACGCCGAACCGTCTTCCCGCTGCGATGACCAACGCGGAGACGAGGAGCAGGATGAGGCCCCAGAATACATAGCCGCCAATCCCGTGCGGGAAAGCCGATGCCGAACGCAGGACGCTGATGAACGCCAGGACGGTGGCGATCACGGCTTTTCTGCGCCATCCAGACAGCGACACCGCCCTGCTGACCAGGACACCGGTGAGCACGAGCACGGTAGCGGCCAGGAAGGGCAGCATCCGTGCCGGCCAGCGGATCGGGCCGAGGTGGCTCGGCCCGGCCGTGACGACGAGCATCACACCGAGGAGCAGCAACGGACCGGCCAGCTCGCGTAGAAGGCTTCGCGCGCGCCCCCAGTCGACGAAAGCCAGCACCGGCAGGATGAACCACGCGATGTAACTGACGGGGGCATGCTGCACCTGGCTGCCGGAGAACCCCTGGATTGCCGGCAGCGCCGTGGGAATCGCCGCATTCAGGCTCTCGGACCAGGGCGCGGTGAACAGGTTGTCGTTGACGACTTCCGCCGCCCCCACGACCCTCCACGTAACCGACGAGGTGAGGTACCCGGGCAGGAACGTCACCACGCCGCACAGCGCCGCGGCGATCGCCACCGCCGCGACCTTTGCAGCGGGGACCCACGACCGGGATCGCAGGCCCTCGCCGACCAGGACGCACAGTGAGACCAGCCCCATGCCTATTGCGCTGTGCACATATCCGATGCTCAGCGCGAGGTAGGCGAAGACGAACATCGGGATCGGCCCGGATCGTCCCCGCGAGTAGCGGACACCACTGGCCCACGCGTGGGTGACCCAAGCCAGACCGAACAGCGAGGTGACCCAGGTGGCGCTGTCGTAATACAGGACCCAGCCGCTGAACGGCATCGCCGCCCCGACCACCGCAGCCCAAGCCGGGCGCGCCCCGTAGGCCAGTGCCACGCGGTAGACCCCCAGCGCGAGCAACACAGCGAAACAACCCTTCACCCCGTCTGCCAGCAGGTCGAGCCGGTCCACCATGGCGGCCACATAGTAAATCGCTAGCTGGACAGGGTTCCAGAGGCTGTTCTGGCCCTCCACTGTCCAGTTCCCAGCCATCCAGGCGTCAGGAGTCAGAATGGGCAGTCCGCCCCGGTGCAACCGATCGCCTATGTACAGCCAGCTCGGGATGGCTCCGCTCTCGCTGTCATCGATCAGGAAAAACGTGCTGTTGCGCAGCAGGATCAACCAGTAGCCCAGTCCCACAGTCAGGGCGGTGCCGGCACCCCAGGTCAGCCGCGCGCGCCGCGATGGGGTGATGACCTCCGTGTCAGGCACAGGCTGCTCTTCCCCGAGAGGGAGATCGCCAGACGGAGCATGCTGCTGGGCGAGCCGGACGCAAAAGCATGGGGGCTCCGTTAACTCGTGGCTTGAACCCGGTTAGGTTACCCGTCATCCAACAGGGGCAGTGCATGTGCGAGTTGTTGGCCTGCCGTTGCGGCTCGACTCCGGAACCGTGGCGAGCCTGTGATTGCCGAGACAAGTCCTCAGCCGAGTCCTCAGCGCACCGTGATCGACGGCATCCGCAGCGCAGCCGTGGCGGGCAACCCCAGAGCCGCGGCGACATCGGAGAGCCCCGGTAACATCCCGCCCAGCACGGCGCGAGGGTCCTCGGTGTTCTTGGCGCGTCCGAGCCGGGCCAGCGGAGCGACATGAAGAGCGCGGCGCACCGGCGCATCAGCCGGCAGGCCCGCGCGCGAGCGGGCGACGCGTACGGCGTCGTGCAGCCCGCCAAGCGCGTCGACCAGTCCGATGGCGAGGGCGTCGCTGCCGGTCCACACCCGACCACGTGCGATGCTCTCGATCTCGGCGACCGGGCGGCCCCGGCCCCGGGCCACCTTGGCCACGAAGTCNACATAGATCGCGTCCGTCGTGGCGGCCAGTCGTTCACGCTCGTCGTCGCTGAAGCCGCGCCGCGGTGAGAACATCAGGGACCGGTCCCCGTGCGACACCGTCCCCGTGGTCAGCCCGAGGCGTTCGAACAGCTCGCGCACGACCATCTTGCCGCCGAAGACGCCGATGGATCCGGTGAGCGTAGAGGGCAGCGCAAAGATGACGTCAGCCGGGCAGGCGATGTAGTAGCCGCCAGAGGCTGCCGCCCCGCCCATCGACACGACCACGGGCTTGCCCGCGTCTCGAACGCGGCACACCTCGCGCCAGATCGTGTCCGACGCGACGGCCGAACCCCCAGGGGAGTCGACGTGCAGAACGACCGCACGGACGTGCTCGTCGTTCGTCACGGCGCGCAGCGCTGCCCCCACCGAATCACTGCCGACCTGGCGTCCCATCGGGGCCCGACGCGTGCGCCCTGACACGATGGCACCGTGCACCTCGACGAGGGCGACGTGGCCCCTGCCGCGCGCTGGCACGCTCAGACGACGCTGCGGGCGCCACCGATCAGCGAAGAGCAGCTGCGCATCGCTGTCGACCCGCGAGCGCATGGCGGCGTATACCTCGTCGCGGTAGCCGAGAGCGTCGACCAGGCCAACCTCGAGCGCCTCTGGCGCGGTGCGCGGCCCGGTGTCGGCGAGCTCTCGCACGCGTACGGCTTCGATCCCCCGCCCCTTGGCGATCGCGGAGACCGCCTCGGTGAACACTGACTCGGCAAGCCGGTCGAGCGCGACGCGGTGAGCCTCGGTGAACTCGGTGCGCATGATGCGGTCAGCGGCGTTCTTGAACTCGTAACGCTGCTCGAACTGCGGCTCGATGCCGAGCTTGTCGAGCGCGCCGCGCACGAACGTCGTCTCCACCCCGACCCCGAGCATGCCGACGCCCCCGCCCGGCTGCAACCAGATCTCGTCAAACCCGGTCGCCAGCACGTAGGCAGTCATTTCCCCGGTGCCCTCGCCGAAGGCCTCCGCCCAGGCGAGTGTTGGCTTGCCGCTCGCCGCGAAGGCGCGCACACCGAGGCGCAGCTCTTGCATGGCCGCCCACGGCAGCGCTCCGCCGACCTTGGCGATCAACCCGACAACGTGAGGGTCGGCTGCTGCGTCGTGCAGCGCGCGCAGCGTGGGACGTAGCTGGTTTCGGCCGCGGGCGCGCAGCCGGGCGAGCGGGTCGTCCGCGTCCGGCGCGGCGGGAAGCTCGGCGAGGTCCAGTTCGAGCAGCAAGGGCGGTCGGTGACCAGGTAACGCGGGCATACACTCCACCATAGGGCGCGCACTGCCGGCGCCGACAGTGCTGCGATCGGTCACCTGGACCTGGACCCGTCACGGCTGCTAGCGGAGTTCTCCGGGTAGCAGGCTGAAGAGCACCGTGTCCCGTCGGCCGCCCTTGAAAACCATGTGCGAACGCAAGACGCCCTCACGAACAAACCCGCAGCGTGCCGCGACGCGCTGAGAAGCTTCGTTGTCCAGCCCACAGGTCAGCTCGATCCGGGCCAGCCCCAACATCGTGAAGCCCCAGTTGGCGAGCAGCCGGACGGCGCTCGACGCGACCCCGCGGCCACGTGCCTGCGGGGCGAGCCAGTACCCGATCATGGCGCTTGCCTGCTCGAGATTGAGTGCAAAGAGCGAGACGCAGCCCAGCACCTTCTCCTCATCCCGGGGTTCGACGAGAGCCAACTGCACTTCCTCGCCGCGCCGCCGCGCAGACTCCTGCCCGGCGAAGTAGTCGCGCGCGTCTTCTTCGGTGAAAGGCGTGACCTGGGACCACGAGAACCGCTGGATGACCGGGTCGCTGAACGCCATCAGGTTGTTCGGCACATCCGCTTCTGCCCACGGGCGCAGCAACACGGCCTCGCCGGCCAGGGGCGGCACAGGAAAGTGCAGCTCAGACATGCCCTGAGCGTAGGTCAACGGCGAATGTGGCTCACCCACGCCCCGCTGGATGCACCCCGGATCGATCGAACGTGCGGTTCGTCCGGTGCTGAGAAGTTAACGGCGTAGCCACCTTCTGTCCGCCGCTGGGTCGTGTCCCCGGTGTTACCTACGTCGCAAAGACGGTCAACGGGGCCGCCGGATAGGGGTTTGATCTGCATGTCGCATCGCCAACGTCGTAACGCTATTGCGGGCGCCTGTGCTGCCGCCGTCGCCACAGGACTGATTCCACTCGCCACCGCACAGGCTCAGGGCCAGGACCGTCCAGTCGGGAACGCCGAGGCCGGACACGTCCTGCTGATCTCGGTCGACGGCCTGCACCAGAGCGACCTCGCGTCCTACGTGAGCACGCACCGCCAGAGCGCGCTGGCCCGCCTCGTGGACCGCGGGACGTCGTACACGCACGCGCAGACGCCGGTTCCCTCCGACTCTTTCCCCGGCATGGTCGCCCAGGTCACCGGCGGCAATCCCGGCACTACCGGCGTCTACTACGACGACAGCTACAACCACGACCTGCTCCCGGCAGGCACCACCTCCTGCAAGGGCGTGGCACCAGGTACAGAGGTCACCTACTTCGAGGCCCTCGACAAGAACCCCAACAGCCTGGACGCCGGCCAGGGCCTGGCTGGTCTGCCGGGCAGCATCCTTGCGATGACCGGGCATCCGCGCGACCTCATCAACCCGGCCCTGCTGCCGGTCGACCCACACACCTGCACGCCGGTCTACCCGCACTCCTACCTGAAGGTGAACACCGTCTTCGAGGTCCTGCGCGACCATGGACTACGCACCGCATGGTCGGACAAGCACGCGGCGTACGACATCCTCCAAGGACCCTCCGGCAAGGGGATCCAAGACCTCTTCACGCCAGAGATCAACAGCCAGGCCAACGGCCGGCCGGTCGGGCAGGACTGGACCAAGGACAACGCCAAGACCCAGCAGTACGACAACTACAAGGTCCAGGCCGTCCTCAACGAGATCGACGGCTACGACCACAAGAGGTCGACCCACGTCGGTATGCCAGCCCTGCTGGGGATGAACTTCCAGTCGGTGTCGACCGCGCAGAAGCTGCCCACCTCAGGCGGTCAGCCCGGTGGCTACCAAGCCGACGGCACCCCCGGTCCGGTCCTGACCGGAGCGCTCAGCTTCGTGGACCATGAGGTGGCCACCATGGTCGCCGAGCTCAAGGCCCGCCACGAGCTGGGGAGCACCACCATCATCCTGTCAGCCAAGCACGGGCAGTCGCCCGTGCAGCCGAGCGCACTGACCCGGATACCGGATGGGCCCATCGTCGACGGCCTCAACGCGGCATACGCCGCCGGCCACCGTGGCGCCCCGCCGCTGGTCGTCCAGGCCACCAACGACGACGCCATGATCATGTGGTTCTCGGACCGGTCCCAGGCCGCAGCCGACTTCGCCAAGGCCTACCTGCTGCACCACGACGGCATCGGTAACAACATCAACGGCGACCCCAAGCCCTTCACCGCCTCCGGCCTGACGAAGGTCTACGCCGGCAAGGACTCGGCGGCCTTCTTCGGCACCCGCGCCGGTGACCCCCGCGTCCCTGACCTGTACGCGTTCGCACAGCACGGCGTCGTGTTCACCGGCGGCAAGGGCAAGATCGCCGAGCACGGCGGCGCCGACCCCCAGGACCGAAATGTTCCGCTGGTCGTCTCCGGAGCCGACACGCAGGCAGGCACCAGGTCCAACGCCCCCGTCGAGACGACGCAGATCGCCCCGACGATCCTGCGCCTCCTCGGCCTATCCCCTCGCGAGCTTGACGCGGTGCAGATCGAAGACACGAAGGCCCTACCGCTTAACCACTGAGCCATTCGTAGCCGCCCACGGCAGTCGCCGTGGGCGGCTTTGGCTTGCCGCCAAGCGCCCCCCGTCTGGAACGACCCCCCAAGGAGCCCTAATCAGCCGACGTCGCCCACGTCGCCGCGAGCTCCTGGATCTTGGCGACAGCCTCGTTCACATCCATCCCGCCCGCGACGGCGGAACCGAGCAGGAAGGTGGTGATCGGCGCCGCCGGCCGCTCGACGTTGTGCGCAGCTACGCGGGCCACATCCAGGATCACGTCGACGTTGACGTCAGCCGGCAGGTTCAGCTCCGCGCATACGGCGTCGATCCAGGTTTGCATCATTGGCTTCACTCCTCGTTGGTTCATGGTGAACTCGTGCGTCGCGGGTAAGTGTGCCGCAACCCCAGATGGGGCCGGCATCGATCGTGCCTTGCGCAGGTCGTCCGGGGTGTCGATGTCATCGACCCAGCGCATCTCGGCCTCACTGAGAGGGCGCTCTTGAACGTCGATCCGTGTCATCAGATCCCGCAGAGACCGTCCGCGAGGGTCGCCGAGCCCAGCCAACGCAGCCCGCACCGCTTCGGTGCGGACAACCGCGCACAACGGCTGCCGAAACCCCGACCCGTCCACCGGCACCAGGGCAGCCGCATCGCACGCGGCGAACTCAGCGATGAGATGCTCGACGAGTCCTGCGGCCCATGGCATGTCCACCGCCAACAGCACAGTGAGCGGGGTTCTTACCGCCTCCAGCGCCGAGGCGATGCCGGCAACCGGTCCACCAAAGATGGGCCACTCACGCCGGAAGGTGACCGGTCGCTGGGTCGGCCGCTCGGGACCGGAGACCACGACCGGGACACCTTCGGGAAGCGAGGACAACAGCTGGTCCAAAGCGGACGTTCCGCCGATGGTAATCGCGGCCTTGTCGTCGTTGCCCAGCCGAGAACCACGTCCCCCTGCGAGCACGAGCGCGGTCCACCAGATCGTCGGCGAATCGGAAGTCATGATGACAAGCGTCGCATGCCACCCGGCGTCGCCCCCACCAAGCCCCGGTCCCGACCTGGTCGATACCGGGTCCACAGAACGGGTATCAGCCATACCTTCTGGAGAGCCGGATGGGTACAGCCGGTGAAGCCCGTGCGACTGTTCTACGTCAGCAATCGAGAACGCGACGTGAGGAACTTGCACATGCGCGACACCCAGCTCAACCAGCCCAGGCACCCAGCCTTTCTGGCGGTGGCAGAGCGGCGGTCGGCCAAGCTCCAACTACGCGTAGCGGACGCGATCACCGCCTTCGCAGGCTCGATGCGATTCGTGTATCTGCATGGAGTGGTCTTCGCCGTGTGGATGCTCGTGTTCGAGAAGAGCCCATGGCCCACCCTGACGCTGATCGTCTCACTTGAGGCGATCTTCCTATCGACCTTTGTGATGATCGGACAGAACCGGCAGGCCTCCTTCCAACAGGCCAAAGCCGATCACGACTTCGTCGCAAGTGAGCTGGAGCTGCATGCCAACACCGAGCTGACCAAGATCGTTCACCAGCTCACCACCGAGATCCACGCGCGTCTCGTCCCGCCCTCCGGCACGCCCCCGACAGTTGGCGAAGGTGGCTATGCGGCAATCTGAGCACAGCCCTTCGCAGGCCAGATGCGTTCAGGACTCGCCGTGGTCTCGGGGCTTCAGGCTGTACAACGGATTTGCGATCGCAAGGTGCCCCTTGTAGGTGCCGATGCGACCCTCTGCTCGCAGGTGCACACCGGGCTCGATACCGGCAATCGATCGTCGGCCGTAGAAGATGAGCGTCACCCCACCGGTGTCGTCGACCAGCTCGCAGCGCAAGGCAGGACTGCCCGAGATGGGAGAGACCTCCACGGAACGAATGCGACCTTCGACGACTGCCGTCTGACGGTGCGTGGCGTTCTGGATCGCCACCCGGCCGCCCCGGTCCAACACTTCGGTCGCGGGTGCCACAGTCGTGTCGCTACCCGCGTCTTCCAGGAGAGCCGGCGCGGCGCCCTGTCCTGATCCCTCCCCCGGGCCACGCCCGGACGCCCTGCGTCGCAGCAGCGTCGTGGGGTTGGTGGCGTCGTAGGGGACGATCGTGGCCACCGCACCGGGAACGGTCGAGACCGCCGCGGCAATATCGTCCGCGGTCCGGTCATGCAGCATTCGTCCCAGGAAGGCGCCGTAAGAGCGCCGGGGCAACAGCATGGTCACCTGGGTGGAGGCACCCTCGACCATCAGTCGTTCGGTGAGCTCGAGAGCGGCACGCGGCAGCCGGCGGTCCGGACAGTCCACGAGCTCCAGTGACAGATCAAGACCGGGCTGGGCGTCCCAGGCACTGCGAAGGTCGGCGGCGTGGCTGGAGTCAATGACGAAGTGCACGACATGTAGCTCGCTCGGGCGCAGGGTGTGGGCGTATCGGATGGCACGGATGACCGCGAGGTCAACCGCGTCGACCAACACGACAACGCAGCTGTGAGCCGCGCGGACCACGGCTGCGGTACTCGGCACGGCCTCGAGCAAGGCGGCCTCCCGGTCGTAGGCCCGGTGAAGTCGTAGCAGGACGACGACCATGACCGGGAAGATGAAGACAACCAGCCAGGCGCCCTCGGTGAACTTGGTGACGGCGAAGATGAGAACGACCAGGCCCGAGACGGCGCCCACCACATTGTTCAGCGCTACCTTCGACTTCCAGCCCGGACCCCGGAACGTCCTGAAGTGCTTGGCCATCCCGAAGCCCGCCAAAGTGAACCCGGTGAAGACGCCGATCGCATAGAACGCCACCAGCCTGTCGACGTGTGCGCCTGTCCCTAGCAACAGGGCGAGCGAGGCGACCGTCAGGACCACGATCCCGTTGGAGAAGGCCAGGCGGTGACCGCGTTTGGTCAGCCAGCGAGGCAGGAAGCCGTCGGCGGCAACGAAGTTTGCGAGAAAGGGAAACCCGTTGAAGGGAGTGTTGGCTCCGGTGTAGAGGATCAGCATGGTGGCGAGCTGCACCAGCAGGAATCCGACATGCCCGGCCGCGCTGTCGCCCAGCACCGCCTTGGCCACCTGGGAGATGACTGTGGGCGAGCCGCTGAGGTAGGCCACGGCGTGTGTCACATGGGCCAACCACGACACGCCGGCGACCAGAAACCCCAGGATGCAGCTCATGACCACCAGGGTCCTGCGGGCGTTGACGCCCCGGGGGCTCTTGAACGTGCTGACACCGTTGGAGATCGCCTCGAGGCCGGTCAGTGAGGACCCCCCGTTGGCGAAGGACTTCAGCAGGATGTAGATGGCGCCGAAGCTCAGCAACGCGGTGCCGTGGCCCATCGGGAAGGCGCCAGGTGCGTGGGCCGGGTCATAGTGCGGCAGGTCTCCGAACACCTCTCGCACCACGCCCCCGATGATCACCACAAACATGGAGCCGGCGAAGAAGTATGTCGGGAACGCGAACGTTCGACCGGCCTCGCGCAGCCCACGAAGGTTCCCGTAGAAAAGGATCAGCACCACCGCGACGGTGATCTCCAGGTTGTAGGGCACCAACGCCGGAATCGCCGAAGTGACGGCGTTGGTCCCCGCGGCGGACTGAACGGCCACGGTGACGATGTAGTCGACCATGAGCGCGACCGCAGCAACCTGGGCGACGATCGGGCCGAAGTTCTCCCGCGCCACGACGTATGAGCCACCGGCCTTGGTGTAGAGCATGACGACCTGCCGGTAACACAGGGTGACCAACACCAGGACGACGAGCACGACCAGGGTCATCGGCAACAGCAGGGCGTATGCCGCGATCCCGAACATCGGCAGCAGGATGAGCAGGATTTCCTCGGACCCGTATGCCGACGATGAGATGCAGTCACTGGAGAGAACGCCGAGCGCGAGCTTCTTGGACAGTGTCTCGTGTTCGATCTGATCCGTGGTCAGCGGAGGACCCAGAGCCCGGCGCTTGAGCCGGTACCCCAGACGCTCCGGCAGATCTGCCGAGCCTGGTAGGGCCGCAGGCGCGCTGGGTGCCCCNTTGATCTTTGCCATCCGGGTCGCCATTTCTTGAGCGTAGGCGGTGGCTGCCGGCCATCTGACCNTCCGGCGTTAANGACTCGTCAANATNTTCCGGCATCAGGACACCGGCGACAGATGCGCAGGAGCCCTCGGGCGGCCATGCTGGGGTAGCCCCGTNACAGGACGCCGCACCCAAGGAGCCCAGCATGAGTACCCACCAGATCACTGAGGGCAGTGTCGTCGTCGGCGTGGACGGTTCTCCCTCCAGCGAGCTGGCTCTGCGTTGGGCCGTGGACGAGGCCCGACGAACACGCCAACTACTACACGTGGTGCATGCCCTGGAGACCGAGCTGGTCATCAGCGACAAACACCAGCTCGGCACCAAGGAGGCCCCGGCAAGTAGTGATCAGGTCCTCACTGCAGCCGTGGACGTCGTGCGGACGATGGCGCCGGAGGTACGGACAACTCCTCACAGCGTCACCGGTTTCGCCCCAACCACGCTGATCGCCGCGTCCAAGATCGCTGGCACCGTCGTTGTGGGGTCCCATGGCCGCAGCGCCCTACCCACTGCTCTTCTTGGCTCTGTCTCCCAGCAGGTGGCCGTTCACTCCAGCTGCCCCGTGGTGGTCGTACGCGGGAACAGCAAGCAGGACGGCGCCGGGTCAGGACACGTCGTGGTTGGCGTTGACGGTTCCGAAGCCTCCGAGCCCGCTCTCGGCTATGCGTTCGCCTACGCAGCATCGAGGGGGCGCAGCCTCACCGCCGTGCACACCTGGTGGTGGGAACCCCTGGAAGGCATCAGCCTGGGCGAGCCCTGGATCGGCGACTGGACCGAGATCGCCAGCCAGGAGGCGACCATGGTCTCCGAGTCGTTGGCAGGCTGGTCGGAGAAATACCCCGATGTTCCTGTCCGCAGCCACGTCGTCCGCGGTGACCCCGTCGTCGAGCTGCTGGACCAGTCCCGTGGCGCGAGCCTTCTGGTCGTGGGATCGCGCGGACGTGGCGGGTTCATCGGCCTGGTGCTCGGGTCGGTCAGCCGTCGTGTCTTGAAACGTGCCAGCTGCCCGGTCGCTGTCGTGCGGTCAGTTGGCGGGGACCAGCCAGCCGCGTAAGTCTGCGAGAATGCGCCTCATGACATATGTCGCCGCGCAGAGCCGCTATGAGTCGATGACCTACCGCAGGGTGGGACGGAGCGGGATCAACCTTCCCCTAATCTCACTGGGGCTCTGGCACAACTTCGGCGACGAGAACTCGCGCGATAGCCAGCGGGCGATCCTGCGCCGTGCCTTCGACCTCGGTGTCTGTCACATCGACCTGGCCAACAACTACGGTCCGCCATACGGCTCAGCGGAGGCCAACTTCGGAACGATCCTGCGCCAGGATCTTCTGCCGTACCGTGATGAGCTCTTTCTGTCTACCAAAGCCGGCTACGACATGTGGCCGGGCCCCTACGGGGAATTCGGGTCCCGCAAGTATCTGCTGGCGAGCCTGGACCAGTCGCTCAAGCGGATGGGCGTCGACTACGTCGATGTCTTCTACTCCCACCGACCCGACCCGCAGACCCCCCTCGAAGAGACCATGGGGGCGCTGGACACCGCTGTCCGCTCGGGAAAGGCCTTGTACGCAGGGATCTCGTCGTACTCCCCGAAAGCGGACTGCCGAAGCTGCCCGGATCCTGGCCGAGCTCGGCACCCCGCTGTTCATCCACCAGCCGTCCTACTCCATGCTCAACCGCTGGGTCGAGGGTGGCCTGCTCGACACGCTGGAGAAGGTCGGCGCCGGGTGCATCGCGTTTTCGCCTCTGGCGCAAGGGATGTTGACCGACAAGTATCTCGACGGTATTCCGTCCAGCTCACGAATGGCCGAGGACTCTTCACTGTCAAAGGATCTGTTGACCGACCAGAACCTCACGCACATTCGCGCCCTGAACGAGATCGCCCGACGCCGTGGCCAGTCGCTGGCCCAGCTGGCCCTTGCCTGGGTAGCCCGCGACGAGCGAGTCACCTCGGTCCTGATCGGTGCCTCGTCAGTCAAACAGCTGGAACAGAACGTCGCCGCCCTGAACAACCTGGAGTTCAGCACGCAGGAGCTGGCCGAGATCGACAACCATGCCATCGAGGGTGGCATCGACCTGTGGCGTAGTCAGAGCCTGAGCTGAACCGGGCTCCGTGACAGTGCTCGTCGGACAGGGTTCACCCCACAGCACTCACCTCCTGATGAAGTCGCTCAGAAGTTGAGCGACCGCTCAGGTTGGTCCAGGTGTGGAAAGTGTCCAGCGCCCTCGAACAACACCACCCGGCTATCGGAGATCACCTCGTGTGCCGTGGTGGCGTGCCAGGCGGGAATCATCCGATCCCGCGTGCCCCAGACAATCAGGGTGGGGACCTCGATGGCCATGGGCAGGTGATCATGGGCGGTCACGGTCTGTCCGCCCGGATCGATGACGGAGCGGGTCGTGGCGAGAAAGGCTCGCCGGCTGTCAGCATCAGCCAGGGAGGTGAACCCACGCCGGATCTCGGTCGTGTCCGAGCTCGCCCGCCAGCCCCTGCTGGTAAGGGCCCGTCCCACGGTTTCGACTCGTCCGCGCACCCAGCCGGATGCGATCACCGGCAGGATCCATCCGGCCCCTGGCACTGTGGCTGCGCGAAGCAGCGGACTCACGGCCCGTCCCAGGCCGCCGCTGGCGACCAGGACAAGATGTTCGACCCGCTCCGGGAACAGGTAGCAGAACTGCATCGCGATGCCGCCGCCGAAGGAATGCCCCACGAGGGTTATCCGATCGATCTCAAGCCGATCGAGCAGATCCCGCAGGGTGGCGGCGTGCGCTCCGAGCGAGTAGTCCCCCATAAGCTTCTCCGACGCGCCGTGGCCGAACAGGTCTGGCGCCAGGACTCGATGATCGGTGTTGAGCTTCTCGACCAGTTGAGCCCAGTTGCGATGCGAGCCGGTCAGCCCGTGAATGAACAGAACCGCCGGGCCGTTGCCGCTGTCCAGATACCAGAACTCGTGCCTGTTCAGCATCGCCGTGTGTACGCGCCCTCTCGTCACGGCGTCTCCTGTCTACCGACCAGTAACATACGCACAGGTAGTTTACGCGAGCGTTTCTTGGGCCGCCATATCGTTTCTTGGGCCGCTATATGTCAAAGGGCGCAGGATGAGGACGTGAACC
>JGI20191J14862_1000452_pt1 | contig 13932 bp, 8 predicted proteins | sample NGESurdeep092012_7_FD_14862 | JGI IMG/M metagenome (IMG submission 14862)
CAACGATGTTGAATGAGCGGCTTGCCGGATTCGATTTCCACCTGGCGCCCGCGAGCGCTCGACCATTTGTGGCTGTTCCATACGTCGCGATCCATGTGAATGGCCTCTTGCTGCAGAAGCTATGCGGCGTGACGGATGGAAATTTAGTGCTCGCACGACCTCAAGGCAAGGAGAAAATTGGGTACTGGCTCAGTTTTGAACCAGTGCCGATTTCTGGTGGCCGATGGAGGCTCGCTCGGCAGTGTGTTACAAGGGGGGGCGCTGGCTGGTGTTTGCCCCCCTTTCACCAGTCGGCTTGGGCTGGCGTCTCGTGCGCTGGCCCAATTTTTTTCAGGCTACTTTTCCTTGAGTCGCGGATCGTCGGTCGAGACGCACTGAGCGCTAATATCCCGCGTGATCATGTTCATGCGAGAGCGGGAGACTTCATCGGGACCCATGTTTGCTGGCACTACAATCGTAAATTTAGGATCCGTCGTTCGCTGAATCGTAGCCTTCAGTTCTTTCTCACAGTCACCTGCGCGGTTGAACGATCTAACTGTATCCCAACGGCTAAGAGGGGCGTCGCCCCAGAAATTCAGGGGCGGTGGATGCTTGGGTGGATGCTTAGAAGGGCACGGCGTCATCAAGGGCGGCATCATCAAATACCAGCCCACAAGCGCGAGCGCGGCGGCGTGGCGGAGGTTCATTATTTCCCGGTGTTGTTCTTCCTCTGGGGGCTGTGGTGCGCCTTATACCGACTTGCCAGACTTGAGCAGGATAGGTTGGTCGAGTTGCGATTCGACTTCTAGAAACTTTCGAAGGTCTTCTGTATCTGGCTCAGCCGCGCTTCCAGTCTTCTGGCGTTCCATCCTTTGGAGTTGCTGAACCATCGACTCAAAGTCTCGGTATTCCTGAGAAACCTCCGGGTCGTTGCGCCATTCACGCGCATACGCACTTCCAATCGCAAACCAGTAGTGGACGGAGTCATCGTGAAACATCGAGTAGACCGAGTAAAGGCTTAGATATTTCTCCCGGTATGCAGTTGCCAAGTCTTCAAAAAAGTTCAACACGTCTTCGATGGCCGCGGCGGGAATAGTCTCCACGGTCATTCCCTCCAAGAGTGCCGACGCGAGTCGCCGCCGGCGTGATCGCATTCTGTCCGATTCCCAGAAGTCTCTGGACGTCGATAGTGCCGCTGCGTTCCGGGTCCGCGTTGTCTCGCGAACTTGGTAAACGATTGCACATATCGTGACGACTACAAGAAACCACGTCGCAATCAGAAGGCCCATTAGTGTTGCCTCATCACTTGGAGTACTGAGATATCGTGCCATGCTGAAAGCTTAACCCTTTTTGCGCCGGTTTCTCTCTGCCCACCGCTTCTTCATAAGCTCGGACAGCCGCTTTCTGCCCGCTGGGGTGATACCGCCACGAGGCGCGCCCCACTTGGAAACAGCTTTCCGGCCCCGCTTGCCGGTGGCCGCTGATCCCGCTCCTGCCAGAGCCGCGATCGCACGGACAAGGCGGTCTCGTTCTTTCTTCAGGTCTGCAACGATTTTATCGATCTCCATGTAACCGCTCCTTTAGGTTCCCCCGACGATGAATTGTATGCTCGAAGTTGGTATTCGGAAACTATAACAGATCTGTCTATCCACACTCGCTCGCGCGGGGCGCTCGCGCCATATTGGCTGCTGGCCGGTCGCGATTGCGCGTCGCCTCGCCGCCGGGCACGATCGGCGTGATGGCGCGGCTGGGGATCGACACGGGCGCTTATTCGTTCCGCCGATCGCAAATCTCAAGACCGCGCCGCAAAGGTATCTGCCGGAAAGGAAGGTTCTCTGCACTACCCTGCCGCGCGAATTTCACGAAACGCCTCGCCAAGTTGAAGCGCGGCGCTTCGTCTGTCACCCATGTCGACGAGTAGGTCCAGGATACGCAGAAACTTCTGCGCCACGTGAAGCGGCACGGGAGCATCGCTATCTGCGAAGTGCTGCACGAGTCCCGCAATGCGCGCCGGAATCGCAGCATACTGCCAGCCTTTCAACTGCTCCGGGCCACCACCGATGACAGCCAAGATCTGATCCGCAAATGCCTCCGCCGGATATGCGGCCTTTGCCCGTTCGCAGAGCGTCAGGAACCGCCCCATGACCGACGCTGTCCACCCGCCGACGCGCACGAAGCGATCGATGAGCGGAAGTATGCGACTGATCTCGGACCAATCGCCGTTCACGTATCGTGCAGCCAGCGCTGCGTGTTCCACCGAGACGAACATTAAGGTTTCGATCAAACGCGGCTCGTCGAAGCCGTAGAAGTCACCGCTCCGGTACAACTCACGTTTGAAGCCTGGCGACGCCAGGAAGCGACCCAAGCACAGGTCGAGGATCACGACAGCGTCGGCAGGGACTACGGCCGCGTCATAGATATAGGAGCAGACGTAGGCACTCGTGAAAGGTGCAAGCAGCGCCCAGCATGCTTCCCCTTCTAGCGCGAAAATCGGTTCGAGGAATCTCGGACGAATCTCCTCGAGCGGAAGAAGTCCCGAGACGCGACCCAAGGTTTGTCCGAGAGAATGTGTCCATTCGTATAAATTGGCCGCTCTTCGATCTCGCCGCTCCGGTTTCACCCACGGCGGCGCGTTTTTCTCGATCGTCCAGTTGAGAAGCTCCGAGAGAAACTTGAGGAACGTGCCTTTTGCACCGCTAGCAAGGATTCCGTCTAACGGAAGCACCGGGAGGATTTTCGCGCCGTATTGAGAATACCAGCGAGTCTCTGGCTCGACCCAGACCTCAGCCGGATTAATCGCATCATCTCCGTTATGGCCGATGCCGAGGCCACGACGTGGCCGCCGATGCACATTCTTGTCGTCAAGTTTTACCCAAGCGGGGGGAGGCGTCGGCAGTGGCCGCCAATCGTCGCTCCCGCTATAGGACTGTTCGGCCTCCTCGAGAGCCTTGCGCGATTTCTCCTCAGTATGGACGCCCTCGTTTGGACCCCGCGGTTTATCCGTCGCCATCGGTTCCAGATAGCAAAGGGAGAGAGCCAGGCCTAAAGCCGACCACGCCAACTTTGGATCTTTGGCCCAAAGCCGACACGCTTCCCCCAAGGCTGTCAGCGAGACAATCTCGAGCGGGTGGGTGATAAGGCCAAGGAGCGCACGACCAGTATCGTGATTGGCGGTCGCCTCGCGTAGGTCAGCCGCCAGGCCTCGTGCCACAAAAATCGCGTGGTGCCAGGGGATGATGGCGCCGTAGAACCATCCGGGGCCACGGCTTTCCGGCGCAAGCAGTGCCCGCTTCAGAACCACCCGCGCCCAGTCTAAGTCGGCGTGGTTGAAGCTCTGCCTAAAATTGAGCGCGATGGCGGCTACGGATGCGACCGCACCACGCCGCATACCAGGCTCCTCGCCGTTTTGTCCGGGTACTGTGAATAGCGTCTCGCTGTCGATACTCCTTGCGAGCGCGATTGCGTCTCCAGGAGTGAACTGCTCGCCTAGGGCTCCGGTCTCAAACGCTTTCGACGCCCATGCCCAAAGTTCGCCCTCTTGAAGGGTCAGCTTAGCCTCTTCTACCTTTGCCACCTGCTCGGGAGCCGAGGCCGTGGGACTAACATGAGTGACGGCGATCTGGCCACTGTCCGTTCTCTCAGCGCGGTAGTTCTTCGGATCGGCCAATTCTTCATATTCCGACGCATGTTTGGTGAAGTATTCACGCGCGGCCGGAACATCGCGGTGCTCTTCGTACTCGAAGGGCAGATTGTTTTTGAAATCGAGAATGGCCGCTCGGGTGCGTTCCGCAAAGTGTTCGCCCCCAAACACGAAAAGCTGAACGAGCCATCTAAGTTGCATCCGACGCACTGCGCGCGCATTGGCCGCCCGGACGGCTTCGAAGTGAGTCTCCTCGCCTCGATCAAACCCCATCCGAGCCGTCATGTCTGCATGGAGGTCCTGAGCGAATCGGCCGTAATCCGCATCCAACAAGCGTTGCGACGTGACGAGCGCCAGGGTCACCTCCGACCGGGCTCGCGTGTGCAGCGCAATCATGACAGCGACACCTAATATCGCGATGCAGTCATTCCCTTCGACGATTTCGTGGATCAATTCATCAACGGGCCGATCACGTTCGAGCTCAGCAAAGCACCATTCCTCAAGTGCCAAGAAGCCGCAGGCGATAGGCTTTGGCCCAAACACCGATCCCCGGAACCAGAGATACTCCCTGTTGCCGCCCCAGAATTTTTGACCTCCCCACGGGAAGGTTATCTCAAGTGGTATGGGCGTACCGGGGCTATCATGACTGTGGCGGTGTAGTTGGCGCCAAGCCGCTATGGCGTGATTGCACAGCTCGCGTAGAAGGCGAAGTCCCTCCTTAGGCGATGACTGGAAAAGCGAATAAAATGGTTCGCGAAGCGGCGACGCCGGAAAAAAGCCCCGACTCACCTGATTGATCGAAAGCGCATTCCAATCGTGATACGAAAAATCGCGTCCAAAAAATGGGAAGCCCCCGGAAAGCGCGAGCTCCTCGTTCTCGGTTCGTTCATTTTCGGGCTTGGCCCGTATCTGCGCTCGCCATTCAGCCGCCGCCTCGAGTTCGGCCTTCTCCCTCGCGACCTTATCGTCAGGGAGCTCTTCCATCAGGTGTTTGAGCGTCAGATCGACGAGTAAGCAGGGGTGCGACTGCGCCAGCATCGGTGAAAATGCGACAATTTCCTCGAAGGTGGTTTCCTCTATACGTTCCCATGCCATCACTCGCTTGAGGTATTCCTCCGCAAAGGCCGGCTCCGCAATCGAAGCTCTCAAAATCAGCAGCGACAGGGATTTTCGGAACTCACCGAGGCCCCCGACCTGCTCCCAGCGTGCCGATCTGGTCTCCGGCTCTTCAGGTGAAGAGCGCGTCTGTAAATCGCGAAGCCACTCCGCAGATTGCGTCAGGATCGTCTGCGAGACCGCGTTCCGCACGCCTGCCAAGGCGTTCTGCCATACCTCAAAGATCGCTACGATGGCGGGATAGAGCCTAACTGGAATGTCCGAGATTCTCCGCAGCAGGAATGAGATAAGGCGGCGCCAGGCGGCGAAGTCAGATGGCCAGCCTAGGAAATCAGCAAACCGTAGCCGCTGTTCCTGCGCGAGGCTCTGGGTGAGAACAAGTGGGTTCGGGACCGTCTTCTCAGCCTGAAACCAAACAAGCGCCTTCTTAAGAAGACTGAAGTCGTTTGCGAACACTGCGCTCGCGAACTGGTCCTCGTCGTGTTCGAACTCGGACGTTGCAAGGGGGCCGAGCAGCCATGCTCGGGTCCACTGAGAGCGCATCCGTGACGACGCGACCTGCGCTAGTACGCGCGACCAATCTTTGCCCTTGGCATACTCGCGCTGTGCGAGGAGCTCGACCACGCGGGCTACAGCCGGCGGCTCGCCACAATCGCGGACCTCGTTAAGCCAGCCTTCCTCCCGATCCACAAGCACATGGAAGAAGGCCCATTCAAAAAAGATGTCGTGAGAGAATCGAACCGTGTGTCCTTCGCGGGCATGCTGCAGGATGCCGTCTGTTACGAGCTCATCGATTTTTGCTACGGTAGATTGTGCTAGCTGCCGAAAACCGATCGGACGGCTCAGATGTCGAGCCCGGAAAGCCGCCAACTCGATGATGGCCCCCTGACGCCCGATCGCGTCTTGTCCTGACGCATTGTACCCGCCGCGAGCCCACCAGTTTTCGATGAGATCGACCTCGGACTGGGGTGGCGGCGCGTTGGGGTCGGCGACGTAGCTCTGGTCGAGGATTTTGGCGAAGAAAGGACGCCGCACGATCTCCCTCACTCGGTCCTCGCCGAACAGCAAGGCCCTCAGGTGAGGTTTCGACTTAGCAAGGATTTCCGATTCGTCATCGTTTAGCGGCTCTACGGTCACGCTTCCGGACACAACTGCGTCAAGCAATTCGCTCATCCAGTTCCTGACCAATTCGATGCCGCTATCACGTAGCGAGACAATGATCCGCCAATTATCGAGCAGGGGCGACTCCATGATAGTCCGCAGCACGTCAAGCACGACCGGCCGATGCTCTTTCTCCACGCGATCGACCGCATCGATGTAGAGGACCGGAGAGCCGGTTGCTGCGATATCAACGAGCAGAGCCGACAGAGGTGCACCAGACAAACCTTGCGAGGTTGCGAAGCCCTGCCAGCTCCGCCCTTCAAGCTGATCGGCCTTCAAGAACAGGACAGGTCCCTGCTCAATGTCGCGCTGCACAATTCGCCTGAGCAGCGCGGACTTGCCACTCCCCGGCAGCCCCCGAATTTGAACGAAACGCGAACCCGAAAGTGCTGCATCAATTTTTTTGAGGAGCGGAGCTCGGTCGAGCCGTGCCCCGCCAACGTCATCTTGAATACCTTCAGCGTAGCTGCGGGCCAGAGCTCTCAGCTTTTCGAGGTCCGGGCGGAGGGAATATGCGCCCCGAAGGCGAGCGATGTGGGCGATGGAACGCACCAGCCGGGCGCGGTCAAATTGCCCCGCGCTGCCCGCTGAGCTACGCGCTAGCTCAATCAGCCGGGACCATACAAGGGGGGCTTTGTCGGCTTCGTCCGGCACAAGGCAATCGCGGATGCGATTCATCGCCGCTGCACGATCGCCCGCCCCTTCGCGAAGAAAGTCGAACTGGATCAGAACGAAGTGAGCCAAAAACCGGTGCACCTGCTCATTGGTGCTCGGATTCCCGTTGGCCTCGTCGAGTAAGGCCACGATAGCGTCCTTGACTTCTTTGACCTCCAGGCTTGCATTTCCACTCGGGGCAAACCTTAAGTCGAAATGATCGGTGGTCTGGCTCTCGCGAGCGAACTCGCAGAGCTTGTTCATGGCTTCCGCTTTGCTTTGCGCGACAGCGCCGACGGCGGCGCCATAACGGTCGATGCCGCGGCGAAAATTGTTCTTGTTCAGCGTGGACCAGCTGTCGCGGATGACCTCACGAAAGCCAGTGTTGGACTTCGCATCGCTGATTGTCAGCGACCGTTTGACCTGGAGGCTAAGACGAGCTGGCTCCCCGGTCCCACTTCGGAAGTCAACGATCACATCGTCCAGCGGCTCGCCAAAGTCGCGCTGCTGGACAGAGACGCAGGACACCCGTCGGTCCCTAATTCCGGGCGCAAATGCCTCCGCCAGAAGAGAGGACAGGTAGAAGGCCGCGACCTCCCCTTCGTAGGTAAAGCCTGCGCCTCCGGCCAATTCAGGCGACTGCGGCAACGATGGCGCTCCTTGAATTCGTAGGTTTATCTCCCCTTTTGAAGTTGTTGAGCTTGCCCGAGACGGATGACGTCGGCGTCAATTGATCTATGTCAACGCTGTACTCGAAGCCAATGTTCATGTTACCCGCAAGCATCACTTCCGCATAGTCGCCGACCTTCGCCTTCCTTGTAAGCGTCTTTAAGTTCTCCACTCCCGCACCTCACCTCAAGATTAAACGAATATCCGAACTTGCCGCCTGCTTCGTTCGCTTAAAATCGCGACTCCCAACCGCACGTACCACCCTTTTTACACAAGCGCCCTAGAGCGTCCTTCATCTAATCCATACCACGCCCCTAGGCGATTCGCTCGGCAAAAAAACACCACAGACCCCTAGATGTGGCTCGCCACGGCGCGCGGCCTCGGCCAGCGAACTGAAGCTGTCCTTCGTCCGCACCTGACGCCGCGCCTTCGCGTTCCGAAATCTTAACCGCCCCTCCTCCCCGACCCCAATCCAATTTTTCCCCCGGCCTCCATCGTCGGTTGAGAGGCCGGGAAAAAATTCCCTCTTTTCATTTGGGACGCAAAGCAAACGGAACTACCGCCCTGCCCGATGACGGGAAGGCCCTCCCGCTACCCGACTATGTCGCCGGTTGGCTCAGAAAACTTCGCGACGACCGCAAGCTTCTGGTTTACGCCGCAGCCCAGGCACAGAAGGCAGCAGATTTCATCCTTGGCCGAGAATTCACCGGAAACTAGGCGATAGCGGCGCGGCCCCCCTCACGAGGGGCCGCGTCCTTGCCAGAGCGCTTAATTTACGCGACTCTTCAGACGAAACTTCAATGAACAAAGAACGACAAGAGATGCCACGAGAGAACGGCTACAACGATTTCATCGGCCATACAGTGCAGCAAAACGGGCGCTGCAAATGCGGGGCTTCCGAATGGCCGCATCGCATCGCGTTGAATAACAAACCCTGCTTCGCTGGCGGCGGCAGCCACAATTTCGCTGCGGACGGCATCTGTCAGGATTGCGGCAACACGCGCGCAGCGCGGTAATTGCTCGGCAACCAAAAAAATCGGCGCGGCCTCTCTTCGAGGGGCCGCGCCTTTTTGCGTTCGGAACTTATCCACAGGCAGGGGCAGAATTTATTTCTTGATCGACACTTCGTTTCGGGCCGCCCCCTTATTTTTTTGACCGCGTATCAGCTACGCTGTTCCCGACCCCGATGAAGTCAAACGACACAAAATGTCGCTGAGGTGGAGAAACGAGGCAGTGGCCCGAACAACTTGAATTCGTTTCTCTCGACGACGTGAGCAAAGTCTCCCGTTCAGGAAAATAGTACCGGCTATGGCGCGACTTGAAGACCTGATCAACGACATTGCTGACCCTTCGCTGCGCAATCAGATTGCCGGGGAAGTGGGCAAGCTCAAGGCCCGGAAAAAATTCGGGCTCGTGTTCGAGGAGCACTTGCCCGAAGTTGTCCAGTTGCCGGGATTGCCCGTCAAACCAGGAGCGCGGGTCGCCAAGCTGAATGACAAAGTGTCGGGGTTCTTCCTCGTCACGAAGGCGATAAACGGAAAAAAAGTCTCTATCACGCCGGAGCGGGGCGGCCCGGAAGAGACCGCCGCCAAGGATGATCTGGTCGTGGTGAAGCGGTTCGGGGAGCCGATGTATCCGGCCCTCGTACCGGTGGACCGGGTGACGCGGGCACCGGGCAAGCTCTACCACACGCTCATCAACGCGGACAATTTCCATGCGCTGCAGGTGCTCCTGTACTGCTGCGAGGCGAAGGTAGATGTGATCTACATCGACCCGCCGTACAACAGCGGCGCCAGGGACTGGAAATACAACAACGATTACGTGGACAGGGCGGACCAGTATCGTCACAGCAAGTGGCTGTCGATGATGAAGCGCCGTCTGGAGTTGGCGAAGCGACTTCTTAAACCGGATGGCGTGTTCATCGTCACCGTCGACGAAAACGAAGTGGGGCATCTCGGCGTTCTGCTGGAGAGCATTTTTCCCGAATATTTGCGGCACATGGTCAGCGCCGTCATTAATCCGAAAGGTACGGGAAAACTCAACTTTGCGCGGGTGGACGAATACATCTTTTTCTGCGTCCCCGATCTCGGGAAAACGAGCGTCATCAAGGGTATTCCGACGAGCGCTGGCGTCACGGGCGCTCCGGGCGAGGGTGCTCTGTTCTATCCATCTTCGCCGCCGGAACCGTTTCTCGAAGGCATGGGTGAAGAAGAGGAGGAAGGCGTAGAAGAAGAGGACGACGAAGAAACGGTTGAGGCGGCAGAGGCGGAAGATGACACAGATGTGACAGATGTCGGGGACGCGGAACTCCCGTTCCCGCCAGAAGAAATCGACGAATGGGAATTGCGGCACGCGCGCCGTCGTGGCAGCGAGTCAAGCTACCGCCACCAGAGGAAGAATCAGTTCTATCCCATTTACATCAACCCGAAGGAAAGGTTGATCGTTCGCACCGGCCCAGCACTGCTACCGCTCGACAAGAAGCCGAGCTTTGCGAAAGTCGACGGCTTGCTGGCGGTATGGCCCATCGATAAAGACGGGAACGATCGATGCTGGCGGTTCATCTCGCCAAAGATGCAAGAGCTGATCGACGCGAGGCGCGTCAGGCTTGGCAAGTACAACGCCACGTCTGACAGCTGGACGCTCAACATCTGGGAGAGAAAGCCAGAATCGAAGAAGCTCAAGACGGTCTGGTGGAAGAGAGCACACGATGCCGGAACGCACGGCACTACTCTCCTCCACACCATACTCGGCACGCGTGCGACGTTTCCTTTTCCGAAGTCCATCTATTCTGTCGCGGATGCACTCGCAGCCGTCGTACGCACACGACCGAACGCGCTCATCGTTGACTTTTTCGCGGGCTCAGGAACGACCCTTCAGTCCACATGTATGCTGAACGCAGTCTATGGCGGTCAGCGCCAGTGCATACTTGTGACCAACAACGAAATAGATGCGAAGCTCTCGGCGCGGCTGGAGAAGGACGGGATCGAACCCGGAAGTGCCGCGTACGAGAAGCACGGCATCTGCGCCGCAGTCACTTGGCCGCGCGTTGAAACCGTCCTGACGGGACGGCGGCGTGACAAGTCCAAGCTGCCCGGAAAATACCTGGACGGCCGCGCCATGAGCGAGGGTTTCCCCGAGAACGTACAGTATCTGAAACTGGATTTCCTCGATCCCGCCGATGTGGGACGCGGCGACAAGTACGAGGCCATTCTGCCCATTTTCTGGATGATGGCGGGAGCATCCGGCGACCTCGAACTTTCCAAAGGCTCGGGCAAATACCATTTCCCCAAGGGCTGTCCGTTCTGTGTCCTGATCCGGGAGGACTATTTCAAGGAGTTCGCAGCCAAGCTCGCAACCCGGCCCGATATTACTCACGTTTTTCTTGTCACAGATTCTGTCGAAGCGTTCCACGAGATGGTGGGCCATATCGGCAAGGGCAAGCGGTGCTTGCAGTTGTACAAGTCCTATCTGGACAATTTCAAAATCAACCTGGAGCCGAAGAATGCGGATTGAGCCCAAGGACTTTCAGGACAACGCGGTCCTCCGGCTCACCGAGGAGATAGTGTTGGCCCGTGTCGAGATTGAGGGGCGACGGCCGCAGGCGGTTGTCCTTTCCTCTCCGACCGGTTCCGGAAAAACAGTGATCATGACGCTCCTGATGGAACGGTTGTGGGCCGGCCACGAATCAATTGCGGCCGACCCGAATGCGATATTTCTTTGGATCTCCGACTCGCCGGAATTGAATGTTCAAAGCAAGGAGAAAATCGAGGCGGCGTCCGACATTTTTCCGGCCTCGCGGCTGACCATCATCGACAACAATTTTGACCGCGAACGATTTACGCCCGGACATATCTATTTCCTGAACACGCAGAAACTCGGCGTTTCCAGTTTGTTGACCAAGCCAGGAGATCCGCGGACGTGGACAATCTGGCAGACCATCGAGAACACCGCCAAGGCGTTGCCCGCTCATTTCAATCTCATTGTTGACGAGGCGCACCGGGGAATGGGAGTGAGTGCGAAAGCGGAAGCCACCACCCGCACGCTTGTCCAGCGGCTCATCAAGGGCGCGCCGGAGATCGGATTGTCACCCGTTCCCCTTGTGATCGGCATGAGCGCGACTCCATCCCGGTTCAACAGAGTTCTTGAAGGGGCGCAGCGCATCAGACGCCCCGTCGACGTCAGCGCCGAAGACGTGCGCGAGTCCGGGCTGATCAAGGACCGCATCATTCTGGACATCGCGGAAGATGATCAACCGGTGGACTGGACACTTCTGCGCGATGCTGCACAGCGGACTCTAGAGTACGCCAAGCAATGGAAGCATTACTGCAAAGAACAGAACATCGTCCCGCCGGTTGAGCCCATCCTGGTGGTGCAGGTTGAGGACGGCACGAAAACGACGCGCACGCGGACGGAATTATCCAAGGCCGTCGATGTGCTGGAGAAGGTGTACGGGCATTTCGGTGAGGGGGAACTGGCCCACTGCTTCCAGGAGGAAGACGACGTCGCTGTGGGTGGGTACAGCATCCGTAAAATCGACGCCTCGAAGATTCAGGGCGATGCCGCGGTGCGGGTGGTTTTCTTCAAGATGGCCCTCACGACCGGATGGGACTGCCCGCGCGCCGAGGTGATGATGTCCTTCCGCAAAGCGGCGGACCACACCCTCATTGCGCAGTTGGTCGGCCGCATGGTGCGCACGCCGCTGGCGCGCCGCGTTGAGGACGACGAGTTTCTCGGAAGCGTGGCGCTCTTCCTGCCGCACTATGATGAAGACGGGTTGAAGGCCATCGTTGAGAAGCTGGAGGACCCGGACTCCGGTTCCCCGGTCAAGGTCGAGCGCAAGGCCGATCTGGCGCTTTACACGCGCGCCGGCGCCAAGGCCGACTTGTTCGAGGTGCTGGCGAAGGTGCCCACGTACGTGTTGGACAACACGCGGCGACAGGCCAATACACGGCGCCTGCTTTCACTGGCGCGGAAGTTGACCATCGACGGCATTGACGCGGAGGCATGGGGCGAAGCCAAGACGCTGGCGGTCGAGACACTCAAGGCCGCCGCGGCGGAGCTGCGCAAGAACCCGGAGTTCGCGGCAAAGGTGAGCGGCAAGGCCACGATCAACGTCAAGGAATTCAAAGTCGAGTACGGCGAGATCCGGGAATTGAAGGAATCGCGGACCATCGCTGTCGAGGTTACCTCCGAGAACATCGACGATCTCTTTTCGAGATGTGAAAACATCTTGGGGGAAGGGATCAAGGACGACTATTGGCGGCGCGTTCACGACCACGAGGAGCCCGAGTTGGCAAAGCTGGAGTTGTTCTGCGTCCTGCAGGACCCCGCGTCGGTGCGCTTGGTGCAGGAGGAGTGCGGCAAGCGGATTGACAAGCTGTTCGCGCAGTACCACGACAAGATCGAAGAAATGCCCTCGAGTCGCCGTGAGCAGTATGCGCGCATCGGCAGGCAAGCGGCCGAACCGAGAGCAGAGACCATCCACCCGCCGGAATTGATCGAGGTCCGCAAGGAGACGCCCCTGTGGGATAGTCACTTATTTGTGAATGATGCCGCCAAGTTCGGGTGGAAGGCCAACACGTGGGAAGAACTGGTTCTGCGCGAAGAGACGAAAGGCAAAGGTTTCGCAGGCTGGCTCCGAAACATTCCCAAGAAGCCCTGGGCACTGTGCGTACCCTACGGGCAGGGACAAAAGAAGCCTATGTATCCTGACCTAGTGGTGTTCCGGCGCGAAGGCAACAAGATTAAAACCGACATCCTTGAACCGCATGACGATTCACGCGGCGATGCAGCAGAGAAAGCAGCGGGCCTCGCTGACTTCGCCCGCAGGCATGGCGCTTCATTCGGTCGTATTGAAATGATCCGCGTCGTCAGGGGCAAGATCGAGCGACTGCGTCTGCATCAGGAATCTGTCCGGGACAAGGTGATGAAGGTCACCGACTTGAAGCATTTGCAGGAGCTGTACGAGCAGCTTGGTTGAACAGATGGTGATCAGCCACGACGGCGACAAAGTTCTCAAGGTGTTCCGAATTTGACCTTTCGGACCGAGCATCTCTCAGTATTGATTTCGGTATTACACGATACCTCTAGCGGAAATGGCGCCCGGACTTGGCGTGGCCGAATACCGACGCAGTGGTGCGACCGTGTATTCAACACACCAGAGAACCGACCCTCAAGCGAGATTCTGAAAGACCTTCAGTCGGCCGGTCGCTCCCATCTGACCCGCGAAGAACTCCGCGAAATATGCCGGGACAACAGCAAACATGTTCTGGCAGCTTACATTTGCACCATGGCGTGGGGCGCACAGGGCACCTTTCAAACTGTTGCGAATGCGAGAGAGGCCTGGGCGCATCGGGATGCCATTGCTACGAAACTCTTGAAACTTCGGAGCGATAAGTTAACGCGGGCTGGGGCGTACAATCTCTTTGCCGGTACCAACGCTCTTCCCGGACTCGGTCCGGCGTATTTTACCAAGCTTCTCTTTTTCTTTTCGCCGACGAAAAGCAACTACATCATGGACCAGTGGACGACCAAATCAATGATGCTGTTGACTGGTGACAGAAATCTCGTCCAAATGTCGCCCGGCAAGCATGCAGGACCCACTAGTGGCCTGTAACAGTGAATTTGTTCGAGAAATCGTCGGCAAAAGACACGGACAGAAGGGTTTCGATGAATTGTCCACTACCGAATCGGCTGTTACAGGCCACTAGTGG
>JGI20191J14862_1000479_pt1 | contig 13632 bp, 16 predicted proteins | sample NGESurdeep092012_7_FD_14862 | JGI IMG/M metagenome (IMG submission 14862)
TGCACCGGGCCGATAAGACACGGCCCACACGAGTGCGAATGGAAGCTCGGCGACCCACTCGACCCCGGGGATTCCCACCGAAGATCACCACCCTCTCTTGATAACAACCGGCCTTCTCATGGAAGTCCGCTGCATGCCGGGGTTAGGCGGCGTTACGGGTGACGCTGAGACGAGCCCCCTGAAGTAAAGCGGATTGCGGTGAAGGTGACCGAGGCCGGCCTGCTGTAGGTAACTTCTCCCTCGAAATCCGGCCCCTCAGAAGAGAGTTTGTTGCCGACGATGACGGCGTCGGCTCCGATCGCGGCCGCCCGTTCGCGGACCTTCCGGATGACTGCGTCGCTGCTCTGGTAGCCAGTGATGTCGGCCTTGATCTCCCCGAGAGTGCGGAACGCCTGGTTCGGAGGAGAACCGAGCACTCGAACCTCAGCCGGAATAACGAGAAGCGTGTCCCGAGCGTCGTAGCTCGCGGCGGGACTGAACGAGGTAGAAACGCAGGCGGAAAGGAGGAGGAGCGATAGGGCTCCGGCGAGCGAGACGTTGCGGGTTGTAGCGTTCATTGCGCGAGCCTCACACCGAGCATGATCATGCGCCCAGCCGCAATATTCGCCGCCTAACGTTGAGGTTAACCGGCGAGCGGGCGGAGCCCGCGAGTCCGGTTCAACCTGGGGTTAGACGGCTCTATCCCTCGGCGAATGCTACCCCGTTGCTTCGCATAAACTCTTTCAATGCCTCGGCGTGTACACAGTGACCAACATGCAGGAAGGCGCTCTCTTGGACCGACTTCACGTGACCACCACGTTTCACTTTCATGTCGACATCAAAGTCCAGATCGAGATGGTTCGTAGCTGACTGCATACCCCACACCCTTCCGTCGGTATCAAACGCCGGACCGCCGCTCTGGCCACGGAGCCCGGGTGTACTCAGCTCGAATCCCACGATGCTGGCGTTGGCATCCGCGAGATGACGGGTAACCATACCCTCGATCGGAAAGCGAGGAGTGTCAGACTTCCCGGACGTAGTCCACCTGATGCTGTCCGTTGCGGAGTCCCACTCGAAGTGCGTGAACTCAGGAAAGGGGAACCCAAGCCTGCAGAGAAAGAGACCCTGCTTGAGCTCTCCGGCGTTGCGAGGAAAGATGGGAAAGGAGTTACAAAGCAGCTGCTTGAACCCTTGAAAATGGATAAGAGCGATGTCGAGGCTGCTATGCACGCGGAGTTCAAAACCCGTCATGGTGTCGACGCATCCAATAAATGAGCACTTTAGGTCGATGACGCTGTCGGCCGTGATCTTGAAACGCCTTGCCACCTCACGCTCATGCTTGTGTTGTGAGAGCTTCTGGCGAGGTCCGCTCAAAGCCTCACGAAAGGGCCGTAGTCTGTCGGGTAATTCGCCGACGGCAGCTACCTCCCGTGCCACGTGCGCACACGTGAGCGCCCAACCGTCTGCGTTGACAAGGAATAGTGTGGCGGCTCCAGGATGGACGTCTTTGGAGCCGTAGTGGCGGCTTATGAAGTACAGGGGACGTGTAAAAGCGGCTGCGATCTCGATTGCCTTTACAAACACGGAAGGCTCCTCCGTTCAGTGGTACGCTCTGAGCCGTCTAACGATACCGAGTTCAGCGGCGAGCGCAAGCGAGTCCGCTGCAACGAGTTGTTGGGCGGCAGCGAACCTACGCGAGGAATATGGGTGCGCCTACGCCAGCCAGGAACGGAACCGATGAGGCGAGGTGTTCGAGAGCCGGTCGCTTGCCCCAGAGCTTGATGCGCTTGCCCTAGTGGGGGACAAACCGGACCGCGGGAGTGGAAAAGAAGCCGCCGAGCTTGACCGAGATACCCTGAAGCTCCCGATATTCGAACCTCACGCGTGGATCCGCCGCGGCCAGAATCTTGTCGAGGGGCTGAGCCTGAAGCTGCTGAGATGCGGTTCGGCTGCTCTGGCTCGCGAGAGCTGCTCCGATGATGCCGAACACCTGAGCTAGGTCGGCGTTGCCGGCTGTTCTTGCAAGGAAGACGCGCCGGGAAGTGAAGACGAGGTCCCCGACGGTACGAGTTACCCCGTCGAGGTTGAGTTGTGGAACCAGAACAAGAATGCGCTCTTCATCCACTGCCGCCACCTTTCGAGAGCCGGATGCAATCTGCCGCCCAACTAGTATTCGGCTGCAGGGCAGGTTTGTACATGCGGAAGCTTCATGGCGGAAACCGAGGGAAGGTTTCCGCAGGTGGGTGCTTCTTGGTTTCCGCAGGTGGGAGCTTTCTTGGGGTCGTTTCGAGGATCGACGCGCCGATTCGGATCCGCCGGGAGAGTCCGAGCTTGACGGCGCGGTCGTAGCGGATCTCCCACAATTTCCGCTCTGGCGACCACCTGCCGCCCGCGTTCCGCATCGCCGCCCTGAGCCGAGTCTCTCCATATTTCACGTCGACGAAGACGTGCCGCGCGGAGCCGGGAATCCACGGCACTTCCTCGACGACAAGCTCTACGGTCTTCATCCTCATGCGCTTTCTCTCATCATAGCGGTAACGGACGCAAACGAGACGGGGGCCAAACTCGCGGAGAAGCTTTCGCGTGCCCTTGCGGCCTGGCTTGAGGGACGAACCGACTGCGCCCGAAGAGGAGCTCACATCCGGTCCAGCGGGCTGGTGACGCCGAGGCCGCCGCGGTTCAGGACGTGCGTGTAGATCATGGTGGTGGCGACGTCGCGATGACCGAGGAGCTCCTGGATGGTGCGTATGTCGGAGCCGCTCTCGAGGAGGTGGGTGGCGAAGGAGTGGCGCAGGGTATGGCAGCTCGCGGGCTTGCCGATGCGGGCTTCGCGCACGGCGCGTTGGACGGCGCGCTGAATGAACGTCTCGCCGAGATGGTGGCGGCGCTTCTGGTTTCCGGGCGCGCCGGGGCCAGCGGACGATTCGGCACCCGATTCGGTGCGGGGGTCGACGCTGCGCTCGCGGGCAGGGAAGACCCATTGCCAGCCCCACCATTTCGCAGCCGAGGGGTATTTCCGGACGAGGGCGTCGGGCAGGTAGACCGTACCGAAGCCCTCCCGGAGGTCCGCCTCGTGGAGCGTCCGGATCGCCGCGAGGTGGCGCTGGAGCGGCTCGCGAAGGACAGCGGGGAGCATCGTGAGGCGGTCTCTCATGCCCTTGCCGTCGCGCACGAGAATCTGGTTGAGGCCGAAGTCGACGTCCGTCACGCGGAGGCGCAGGCACTCCATCAGGCGCATGCCCGTGCCGTAGAGAAGCGTGGCGACGAGGCGCGGGCTGCCGTCGAGCCGCGCGAGGACGGCCCTCACCTCTTCACGGGTGAGGACGACGGGCAGGCGTTCGGGGCGTTTGGCGCGCACGACGTCGCCGAGGGACTCGACGGGCCTCCCGAGGACTTCGCGGTAAAGGAACAGAAGCGCGCTCAGGGCCTGGGTCTGGGTGGAGGAGGCGACGCGGCCGCGCGTGGCGAGGTCCGAAACGAAAGCGTTGATCTCGGCCTCGCCCATCTCGTCGGGATGCTGCCGCTCGCGGCATGGGGCCTCCTTCTAATGGAGAAGGTAGTTCTACCGCAAGCGTAAGTCAAGCGTAAGTATTTCAGGGGAATGAGCCGCCATTCATTTTTCCGATGACGCGCCGCGGAATGCGTGTTAGTTTTCAGAGTTGCCATGAATCACATCGTCTGTTTCGCCTACGTTCCCGACACCGAAACGAAAATCAGGATCGCCGCCGACGGGGTCTCGATCGACGAGGCCGACGTGAAGTGGATCGTGTCCCCCTACGACGAGTACGCGCTCGAGGAGGCGCTCAAGACGAAGGAAGCGAAGGGCGGCACGGTCACCGCGATCACGTTCGGCCCCGCGCGCGCCGACACGGGCCTGCGCGAGTGCCTCGCCCGCGGCGCCGACGAGGCGATCCGCGTCGCCTCCGATGGTCTCAGCGAAGTGGACTCGCTCGGCGTGGCGCGTCTTCTCGCCGGCGTCATCCGGACCCTGCCGCACGATGTCGTGTGGATGGGAAACAAGGGCGTCGGCACGGACGCGCAGGTGCTCGTGCCGATGCTGGCCGAGCTCCTCGATCTGCCGCACGTGAACCTCGTGACGAAGCTCGAATGGAAAGACGGCGCCGTCCTGGCCCATCGCGAGATCGAGGGCGCCGAGGAGATCGTCGAGATGTCGCTGCCCGGTGTCATCGGCGCCACGAAGGGCCTGAACGAGCCGCGCTACGCGTCGCTGAAGGGGATCATGGCGGCCAAGAAGAAGGCGATCGCCGTGAAGACGCCTGCCGACGCCGGCGTCGACCCGGCCACGATCGCGGGCCCGGCCGCGCACGTGCGCTGGACGAAGCTCGAGCTGCCGCCCGCGCGGCAGGCCGTGAAGCTCATCCCGGCGGACGATCCGGCGAAGGCCGCGACGGAGCTGATGAACCTGCTGAAGAACGAAGCGAAGGTGCTGTGATGTCCAACGTCCTCGTCTTCATCGAGCAGCGCGACGGGAAGATCCGCAAGTCGTCGCTCGAGGCGCTGACTCTCGGGAATTCACTTTCTAAGAAAAGCGGCGGTGCCCTTGCTGCTGTGATTGCCGGATCCGGCATCGGCGCTCTTGCCGGCGAACTTGGCGCGTATGGGGCGTCCAAGGTCTTCGTCGCCGACAGACCCGAGCTCGCGCTCTTCTCGTCGGAGGGCTACGCCGCGGCTCTCGATGCCGCGGCCACCGCCTTCAAGCCGTCCATCGTCCTCGCCTCGGCGACGGTCATGGGCCGCGACGTGGCGCCGCGGTTCGCGGCGCGCCGCGGCGTGTCGGTGCTGTCGGACGTGATGTCGCTCGACGTCGCGAACGGCCGCATCACGGGCGAGCGCCCGGTGTACTCGGGCAAGGCGCGCGTGCTGGTCACGGCCGCGGCAGCCGCCGAGATCCAGGTTGCCACGCCGCGCCCGAACGTGTTTCCGGCCTCGAAGGCAGAGGCTCCGGGCGCGGGCGAGGTCGTGAACCTCGACCTCGGGGCGCTGAAGATCCGCGCGAAGGTCGTGAAGGTGCAGGCGGCCGAGGCGGGCGAGATCGACGTGGCCGAGGCCGACAAGATCGTGACGGGCGGGCGCGGCATCAAGGGGCCCGAGAGCTGGCCCATGCTGCGCGCGCTGTGCATCGAGCTGGGCGCCGCGCTGGGCGCGTCGCGCGCCGCGGTGGACGCCGGCTGGATCGGGCACGAGCACCAGGTGGGGCAGACGGGCAAGGTCGTGTCGCCGTCGCTCTACATCGCGTGCGGCGTGTCCGGCGCGATCCAGCATCTCGCGGGCATGGGCTCGTCGAAGGTCATCGTCGCGATCAACAAGGATCCCGAGGCGCCGATCTTCAAGGTCGCGACCTACGGCATCGTGGGTGACCTCTTCCAGATCGTCCCCGCGATGACGGAAGCCGCGAAGAAGCTGAAGGCGTAGGTCTTCCGCCGCTTGGAGCGTCAAAGGGAGAGCCCGGGCTGGCTCTCCCTTCTAGTTCTCGGTGAGCGTCGCCTCGAAGACGGCGTACTGCGGGCCGCAACCGTTCGTGTAGAACACTCGGACGATGTCGGTGCCGGGCTTGATCCCCGGGATGTAATAGAAGACGCCTGGGGACGAACGCCTGAACTGGCTGCCGCTGTCGTTCCTCACGTAGACCGGGGCGAGCAGCGACACGTCCGCGCCCGGGGGGAGCGTGGCCGTGACGAATAAGAGGGCTGAACCCGCGACCACGGTGACGTTGCTCGGACTCAGGATGGGCGTGAAGGGCTGCGTGTCGACGAGCACCGTCAGGCTGCGGGTGGCGGTCTTCGTGCCCACGAGCGCGAGCGCCGTCAGCTTGAACGTCGTCGTGGTCAGGAATGAGGCGCCGACGGACCCATTCGCGAGGTACGGGAAATTCGCAGGAACCTGGTCGATCGTGACGGAACGCGCGTTCTGCGTCGTCCACGACAGAACGACGTTCGCGGGAGTGCAGCCACGTGTTGGCTGGGCCGTGAAGGACGTGATGACGGGCGAGCCGGGCACGAGGACGGTGGCCGTGAACGTCGCGGTCGCCGTTCCGCAGGGTCCCGTCGACGTGAGCCGAACGATGTCGACCCCGGCAGTCGTCCCCGCGGTATACGTCCACGCCGAGCCGTTCAGGACGAACGCCGACCCCGTGGATTCCTGCTGGTCGAAGCTCACCGTCACCGTGTTCGTCGTGAAGGGGATGACGCCCTGGGCGGTCGCAAGAGTCAGGTTGTTGCTCGTCGAGAGCGTGGCCGCGGACGGCGTCGGCGTGGGCGTCGCCGTGGGAAGCTGAAGCGTGACGCGCTGCGGCGCCGTCGCGGTCGCGCCCGACGCGCCGATGGCCGTAAGGATGATGTCCCCCGTCGAGAAGACGTTGAAGGTCGTCGAGCCGTTCGCCGGGAGGCTTCCGGCGGCGCCCGAGATGATGACGTGGTCCGCCCCCGTCGTCGTCCACGTGGCCGTGACGGTCAGCGGCGGGCAGCCCGACGAGGGAGAGATCGTGAAGTTCGCGATGACGGGCGCCGTCGAGAAGGCGCCGCGCGACACGGACAGCGACAGGTTGCTGCCGTCGCTCGTCAGGTTGTCGTTCTTGATGGCGTAGGGGAGGCCCGCGCCAGTGAGCATGTGGAAGCGCAGCGAGAGCTTGGATTTCTCGGCCGTGCCGGGAAGGAGCGCCGCGAGCGACTGCTGCCCGACACCGCCTGGAACGGTGAAAATCTGGCCGACGCCGGCGGGCGAGCCGGCGTCGAAGGCCGCGACCTCGACGGTACAGCCCTGCGCCGACAGCGGGGTGCACAGGACGCCGACGTTCGTGCGCGCGCGGCCGGCGTCCGTGGAGGACGACGCGTCGACGCCACCGCCCCAGGCCTCGTCGCCCGGGATGAGAAAATCGGAGACGGGGAAGGCCGTCGACACCGTGCCGTAGCGGCCGGCCGGCGTGTCGTTGTACGTCTCGGACCAGGCGTTGACGGAGGCGTCGCTGCGCACGTGGTAGAAGAACGCGCCCATGCCGTCGACGGCCGCGGGCGCCGCGACGACGGCGACGCCGCGCGTGGACACCGTAAACGGGACGCTCGCCAGCGTGGCGCCGCCGAGAAGGAAGTCGATGGATCCGGAGGCCGCGCCGACGCTCGAAACGTAGATGTTCGTGTCGAACCGCGCGTTCGTTCCGATGCCCTTCGCGGCCGGCCCGCCCCACAGGTCCGTCCCGGCAGGGGCGGCGGCCTGGAGCGCGCGTGCGGCGATCAGCGCGAACACGATCGAAGCGATCCCGAGGGGCCTTCGGAGGTGCGTCATCGGGCTTCTCCCGGCGCGGAGGGCGCATTGAAACGATAGATTTACCACGGCTTATCCTACAACATGCTGCGTTATCCTACACTGTGATGACAGTCACGCCGGCGCAGGCCACCTACTTCGGCTTTCCCGGAACCCTCCTCTTCGCGCTCCTCCTGCTCTCGGCCCTTGCCCTATTCGCGTACACCGCCTCGCGCAGGGTCCAGCTCCTCCTCCTGGGCGCGGGCGACCGCGAGAACCGTCTCGAGCGGCCGCTCGCGCGGCTCTGGCACATGGTCGAGTACGGCTTCCTGCAGCGGAAGATGTTCCGCGACGCGTACGCGGGCCTCTACCACGCGCTGATCTTCGGCGGCTTCCTTGTGCTCACGCTGCGCACGCTGATGCTCGTCGTCGAGGGTCTCTTCCCCGGGGCCGGCTTGCCGTTCCTGCCCGCGGGTTTCTGGGAGGGCTACCTCCTCGTCAAGGATGTCGTCCTCGTGACGACGTTCGCGGGCGTCGTCCTCGCCCTCGCGCGCCGCCACGTCGCGCGAAAAGAGCGCCTCGACCCGTCGTTCGACGCGGATCTCATCCTCTGCCTCATCGGCTTCCTCATGGTGACCGACCTCGCCGCCGGCGCCGCGAAGATGGCGCTCGACGCCAGGGCGGCGGCGGCAAGCGCCGCCCTCGCTCGAAGCGCGCTGTGGGAACCCGTCACTTATTTCCTTTCTAAGCAAATATCTTTTCTTTCCCCTTCTCTTCTCCAAGCAAAATACTTCGGCGCCTGGTGGGCCCACCTCGTCGCGATCTTCGTCTTCGCGAACTACCTGCCGTTCGCGAAGCACTTCCACGTGATCACAGCACTCCCGAATCTGTTTTTCGCGAAGCTCGATCCGGCCGGAAAGATGCTCACGTTCGACATCGAGAAGGCCGCCGAGGCCGAGAGGTTCGGGGTGTCGAAGGTCGAGGACTTCACCTGGAAGCAGAAGCTGGACATGTTCACGTGCACCGAGTGCGGGCGCTGCCGCGAGGTGTGTCCGACGCACCTCACCGGAAAGCCGCTTTCGCCCAAGGGCTTCATGGTGGACCTGCGCAACGCGCTCTACACGGACGCGGAAGCGCTGATCGACGCCGACGCGGGCCGCGGCGACGGTTCGGCCGAGACGCAGCTCGCCGGGCGGAGGCCGCTCATCGGCGGCTGGATCGACGAAGAGACGATCTGGGCCTGCACGACGTGCCGCTACTGCGAGCACGCGTGCCCCGTGGGCATCACGTATGTGGACAAGATCACCGACTTGCGCCGCCATCTCGTCCTCGAGAAGAGCGAGTTCCCCAAGGAAGCGCAGACCGCCTTCAACGGCATGGAGCGCCAGGGCAACCCGTGGAACCTCGCAGCCGGCGACCGCGACGCATGGACGAAGGATCTGCCGTTCCCCGTCCTGACGATGGCTGAGGTCGCCGAGGCGAAAGTGGGCGGCGGCGTCGAGGTGCTCTTCTGGGTCGGCTGCGCGGGCTCCTACGAGGAGCGCGGCAAGCGCGTGTCGCGCTCGCTCGCGAAGCTGCTCCACGAGGCGGGTGTCACGTACGCGATCCTCGGCAAGGAGGAGACGTGCACGGGCGACGCGGCGCGCCGCCTCGGGAACGAATACCTCTTCCAGACGCTCGCGCAGCAGAACGTCGAGACGATGAAGGGCTACGGCGTGACGAAGATCGTCACGAACTGCCCGCACTGCTTCAACACGCTCGCGAACGAGTATCCCGACTTTGGCGGAAAATTCGAGGTCATGCACGGGACCGAGCTCGTGGCCCGGCTCGTTCGCGAGGGGCGGATCCAGCTCGTCCACGGGGCGCCGATGTCGCTGTCGTTCCACGATCCCTGCTACCTCGGGCGTCACAACGGCGTGTACGACGCGCCGCGCGAGCTCCTGAACGCGATTCCGGGGATCGCGATCAAGGAGCTGCCGCGCAGCCGCGAGAACGGCATGTGCTGCGGCGCGGGAGGCGGGCGGATGTGGCTGGACGAGACGATCGGCGCGCGCGTGAACCAGGCCCGGTTCGCCGAGATCGAGGCGAACGGAACCGACGCCGTCGGCGTGTCGTGCCCCTTCTGCATGGTGATGCTCGGCAACGCAAAGACCGAGCTGGCCGGAAAGACCGAGGCGTTCGATGTGCTCGAGCTGGCCGCTCAGGCGCTGCCCGTTCATCCCGGCTGAGCCGGAATTCGCGCGAGGGGTGTAACCTTTCCTCCTATGGCGGACGAGCCGAAACCCCCGGCGGGCGGGTTGACCCCGGCCGGCGGCGTGCGCCCGGCGTCGCGCATCGTCGGGCCGGTGGCGCCGCCCGTTTACACCGCGGGCGCAAAGCCGGGCTCGGCCCGCATCGTCGCGAAGACGGCCGAGCCCCTCGTGACCGAGGGCATGAAGGCCCGCCAGCGCGACATCGAGAAGAAACGCCGCGACGTGGCGACGCTCCGGGCCGTCGAGGACGAGGTGGTGGCCGAGCGTTGGGGACGCGGCCGCACGTGGATCTTCCGGTTCGTGGGCGTCCTCGTCGCGCTCGGCGTCTACGCGAAGATGCAATCGTCGTACGGCGACAAGTGGCCGCTCCTCGCGGTGTGGATCTTCCTCGCGGTCCTTTTGGGAGTGGCCGTGTCGTGGCTGCTCTGGTACCTCGATTACTCGGGCTGACCCCCCGGGGAAACGGCTCTCGCGACTTCAGTCGTGGTCGAAAATCCCCTTCGGTTTCGAAGGGTCCTTCTGCGCCTTCTCGAGCGCCTCCCGGAACGTCTTGTCGAGGATCGCGCTCTTGTGCTTCTCGCGCTCGACGGTCGCGGCGAACAGGTCTTCGGCACGCTCCTTGCGGCGCGTGTTCTCCCGCGCTGCCTCCTCGAGCGAGCCGAGTTTCGTCTTCGAGACCGCGGACTCGTGCGACAGGACGGCGCCGGTCTCGGAATCGACTTTCAGCGTGGACCCGCAGTCGGGGCACTGGACGAGGAGATGGTCGCTCATGGCGGGCCGAATTATCCTCCCACGGTGAATTCCTCCGAAGGAGAAGACTGGAAGGCGCGGCTGAAGCGGCTGGGCATCGCCCGCAAGAGGCGCCCGGGGAAGACGAAGAAGGATCTTCGAAAGGTCGAAAACGGCCGGGCAGGCGAAGACCTCGCCTGCTCTTTACTCGAAGAAAATGGTCTTCTCGTCCTGGAGCGAAATGTTCGCTTCAGGGACGGGGAGATCGACCTCATTGCCCTCGACGGCGCGACGCTTGTCTTCGTCGAGGTGAAGTGGCGGCGGAACGACGCGCGTGGGGCGCCCGCCGAAGCCGTCACGCCGAAGAAGAGAGAGCGCGTGATCCGCGCCGCGCGCCGCTGGCTGGCGGAGAACCCCGGGCGGGCCGCCGCCGTCCGCTTCGACGTGGTGGCGATTCGGGACGAGCCTCCTCAGGTCGACTGGATCCGCGGCGCCTTCGACGCGAGCCGAACGTGACGCCCGCAGCGGCCGAACCGAGTCCGCGTTTCAGCCCTTGCGGCCGGCCTTGGCCTTGGTCTTCGGCGCTGGCTTCTCCTCTTCCTTCTGGTCGCCGATGACGGACTTGACGGGACAGAACGAGAAGATGGGACACTTCTTGCAGCCGATGGCGAGGGCGATAGGGCAGAGAATCATGACGGAACTCCTCGGGCCAGGGGACGCGCCCGAGGGCCAGCGTACACCCGTGCTCGGCGCCGCGATCGACGAAAGAAACGGGGCCCGGCGAATGCCGGGCCGCGGTTTTCGACATTGGAGCGGGACACGAGGGTCGAACTCGCGACATCTACCTTGGCAAGGTAGCGCTCTACCACTGAGCTAGTCCCGCTCAGGAGCACGGGAATATAAGGGACGGGCCGTGGCCCGTCAAGCCGCGGCGCGAACGATGACGACGGGGCAGGGCGCCGCGCAGACGACGCGGAGCGCCACGCTGCCGAACATGAGCCGCGAGACGCCCGCGCGGCCCGGCGTGCCGAGAACGACGAGTTCCGCCAACGCGCGCGCCGCCGCCTCGACGAGCGCGAGGTGCGGCGTGCCGTCGAGGAGCTCGATCCGCGCCGTGACGCGGGAGGCCTCGGCGCGGCGGCGCAGCGCTTCGAGCTTCTTCAGGCAGATCGTGCGGAGCGGAGCCACCTCAGAGATCGCGCAGTCGAGGAGGACGGCGGTGGGGATCACGTGCGCGATGACGAGCACTTTGGAGCGCAGCCGGGCCTCGTCGAGCGCGAGGAGGAACGCGTTCTCGGAAGCAGGGGAGAAGTCCGTTCCGAGAAAGACGGTTCCGGGCGTCACGAGGCCCTCCCGTTCGCTCCGTTCGCGAACGTCACGCCCGGGTAGGGCGAGACTTCTTTGCCACCTTGATCTTCACGGCTCTCCCGATCTTCACGACCTTCTTGGCCTGCCTGGCCTGCCTGGCGCGCGCCGGAGAGGAAACCTGCTCGGCGAGGAGGCGAAGGAGATCCGACACCGTGACGATGCCGGCGAGCGTGCCGTCGGGCTCGATCACGGGCAGGCAGCCGATGTTCCAGCCGCGCATGACGTTCGCGGCCTGACGCACCGGCATGTCCGGCGTCGCCTTCACCGCGTACGCGGTCATCATGGCGCCGATGGGGTGCGTGCGGCGGATCTCGTCGCGATCCCTTCCGCCGAGGTCCCGCGCGGAGACGACGCCCACGACCTCGCCGCCCTCCCCGGTGACGACGAGGTGGTGGATGCGCTTCCAACGCATCAGGTTCCAGGCGGCCTCCGCGTTCTCGGTATGAGCAACCGTCTGGACGCGCCGGGTCATGATTTCGTGGACTCGAATTGGAGCCTCCTCTCATACGATCGGGAACGGGCGCGCCGCACGCCATGAGCCACTTGAATCAGGCGGTGGCGAAGTCCGGAGCGGCCGCGCCGGCGCGAGGACTTATCATGGGTTTGGCTCGAGGAGGCCTTCGGTGCGGAAAGCGGTCGGCAGGGGGGAGATCGTCGGTCTTCCGGAGATCGACCGGGAACATCAGCTCCAGATCGCGCTCGTGGACGCCTTCGAGAAGGCCGCGGGCGCGAACGAGCGCGCCGAGGCCGGACGCATCCTCGAGCAGATGGCCGCCCTCTCCAAGATGCACTTCCTCGCCGAGGAGCTCGTCATGCAGCTCCACCAATACCCGGCCTACGAAGAGCACGCGAACGAGCACGCGAAACTCTTGAAGGAAATGCACGGGCTGCTGAAGCAGAACGCTGCCGGCACGCTCGACATCACGCTGGACCTCGCCGAGCGCCTCCGGCGCACGCTCGCGGACCACCTGCGCGGGACAGACTATGCCCTCTCGGCCTACATTCGGGAGGAGGGCATCGTCGAGACGGAGCCGGGGGCGCCGCCTTCCTGACGCGCCGCGACGATTGCGAGCGCCCTGCTGCCGGCGGCCGAGGGCGAGCGGGCGGGGTTGCGCCTCAGGCGGCCCCGTCCTCCAGCATTCGGAGGAGATAGCGCCCGTACTCGCTCTTCATCTTCTTCGCGAGGTTCGTGACGTCGGCCGTGGAGATCCAGCCCGCCTTGTGGGCGATTTCCTCGGGGCAGGCGATCTTCAGGCCCTGCCGCGCCTCGATGGCCTGGATGAAGTTCGACGCCATGAGGAGCGCCTCGTGAGTGCCGGTGTCGAGCCACGCCATGCCGCGGCCGAGGATCTCGACGTGCAGATCTCCGGATGCGAGGTAGACCCGGTTGACGTCGGTGATCTCGAACTCGCCGCGCGGTGAGGGCTCGAGATCGGCGGCGACGTCGAGGACCCGGTTGTCGTAGAAATAGAGGCCCGTGACCGCGTAATTCGAGCGCGGCGCCTTCGGCTTTTCCTCGAGGCCGATCGCCCGCCCGTTCGCGTCGAACTCCACGACGCCGTAGCGTTCGGGGTCGAGCACGCGGTAGGCGAACACCGTGGCTCCGGCCGCCCGGGCGGCCGCGCGCTGGAGCATCTCCGGCAGGCCGTGGCCGTAGAAGAGGTTGTCGCCGAGAGCCAGCGCGACGGAGTCCTCGCCCACGAACGAGCGCCCGATGACGAAGGCCTGCGCGAGGCCTTCGGGCCTCGGCTGCGCCGCGTAGGAAATCCGGACGCCGAACTGCGAGCCGTCGCCGAGGAGGCGCCGGAAGCCCGCCTCGTCCTCGGGGGTCGTGATGATGAGGATGTCGCGGAGGCCCGCCAGCATCAGCGTCGACAGGGGGTAATAGACCATGGGCTTGTCGTAGACGGGACAGAGCTGCTTCGAGACGGCGAGCGTGACGGGGTGGAGGCGCGTGCCCGAGCCGCCGGCGAGGATGATCCCCTTCACGCGGATACCTTCGCGGGCGCGGCGGGTACGGCAGGCGCGACGGGCGCCGCGAGCCCCA
>JGI20191J14862_1000480_pt1 | contig 13624 bp, 10 predicted proteins | sample NGESurdeep092012_7_FD_14862 | JGI IMG/M metagenome (IMG submission 14862)
GGCAGCCAGAAGCGCACCCATGGCCATCAGTGCTTTGCCCATCCCTGAAACCTCAGTGCTGCTCGCCGTATCAGAGTGAGTTGCCGGGCTCAGAGGGTCAGTGCGACTGCTGAAACGATTGGATGGTGGCACCCGAACCGAGCCGACGGGACGGTCGGAGTACGCACTGCAGCTGAGACAAGTAGAACATCGATTTCATTATCAATCAAGGGCCGCACAGGGGGTATCACCCGGCGGGCCATCGGCCCGCTCCGACCGCAAGGCGTCAGGGTCGGTAGGCTCAATCCTGAGGTTTCGGATCACAACCAGAGGAGGACCAACCGTGCTCAGCACCATGCAGGATGCCCCGTTGCTCGTGAGTGGCATTCTGCGTCACGGACAGCAGGTCTATGGGGACAGTTTGGTGGTGACAATCACCGGGCCGAACGGCGAAGCCTCCGAAGCCTCGTTTGTTGAAGTGGCCGAGCGGTCAGAACGTCTGGCAGCGGCATTGTCCCGGTTGGGAATCGGCGACAGTGACCGGGTGGGTACGTTCCTTTGGAACAATCAGACCCACCTCGAGGCCTACCTGGGCATCCCGGCCATGGGCGCCGTGATGCACACCTTGAACATCCGGCTCTTTCCCGAACAACTGTCCTACATCGTCAATCACGCGGAAGACAAGGCGATCATCGTNGACGCCTCGTTGATTCCCCTGTTGGCNCGGGTACGCGACCAGCTCACCACCGTCAAGCACTTCATAGTGGTCGGGAAGGGAGACCCAGATGCGNTGGGGAACACCCTCGACTACGACGAGCTGCTGGCGGCGGAACNGCCGGGNTTCCAGTGGCCGGAACTGGATGAACGTCAAGCTGCCGCCATGTGTTACACCTCGGGCACCACCGGGAACCCGAAAGGTGTCGCCTATAGCCATCGGTCAACCTACTTGCACTCCATGGCGATCACCTCAGCGTCGTCGCTGGGTATCAATGAACACGATCGGGTCCTCTCCATCGTTCCGATGTTCCACGCCAATGCCTGGGGTACCCCCTATGGAGCGTTCATGACCGGCGCCGACATGGTGATGCCCCAGCAGTACCTTCAGGCCGGTCCCCTGGCCGCCATGATCGCTCTTCATCGACCCACACTGTCAGCGGGCGTCCCCACCATCTGGAATGACCTGTTGCGGTACGCCGATTCCAATCCGGTCGATCTGTCGTCGCTGCGGGGGGTCACGGTCGGCGGCGCCGCTGTTCCTCGCCATCTCATCGAGCGTTTCGAGGAACAGTTCGGCATCGAAATGATCCAGGGCTGGGGTATGACCGAGACCAGCCCATTGTGTGCAGTCGCCTTTCCGCCCCGGGGTACACCGCCCGAGGAGGAGATGGATTGGCGGGCGAAGACCGGTCGGATCGTCCCCGGGGTCGAGATCCGCGTCTGCGCCGAGGACGGCACCGTGCTACTCCGTGACGGCGAAACGGTTGGAGAATTCGAGGTTCGGGGCCCGTGGATCACCGGCTCGTACTACAGGGAGCCGAGCCCCGAGCGCTTCCACGACGGTTGGCTCCGTACCGGCGATGTCGGTTGGTTGGACCAGAAGGGCTTTATGCAGATCAGCGACCGCACCAAGGACGTCATCAAGTCCGGTGGGGAGTGGATCTCTTCGGTGGAACTGGAGAACGAAGTCATGGCCCATCCCGGAGTGTTCGAGGCGGCCGTCGTCGCCGTTCCCGACCCGAGATGGAGTGAGCGTCCGTTGGTGGCAGTGGTTCGAGGCGAAGGCTCGACGGTCACCGCCGATGACCTGGTGGCCCATCTCCAGGGTCGGGTGTCACGCTGGTGGGTGCCCGAACGGTGGACGTTTATCGACGAACTTCCCAAGACGAGCGTGGGAAAGTTCGACAAGAAGGTGATTCGGGCGCAAAATGCCGACGGGAAGCTCGACATCGTCGAAGTCGACGTTCCATCGGCCGCCCCGGGAAAGTGAGCGACGACACCGAGGCAGTCGCCGATCAATTGGTGGTGATCTCGGACAGGTTGGCTGATCTCGCCCTGGCCCGCCTGCGGATCGCCTCGGAGTCGGTGCGAGCCGGGGAAACACCGGACCCGGCATTGGCGGCGGAGGAGAAACGGATCACCCGGGCCCGTCGAGCCGTGGAAAAGGCGGCCCAACTGCTGGGTGGACCTTCTCTTACTTCCGCGTCGGGATCAGCGTCGATCAACGGCCCGTAACGGCCCAAGCCGATCTGGCCGTCTCCGCCGATCAGTCCAAAGCATCCCGGCCGGCGACCCCGGCCAGATGCCGGATCAACAACCCCTCGGGCATCATCGAGGCCAGGCGGTGAATGTGCGGAGCGAAGGGGCGTGGGGCCTGAATGAACCGGCCGAGATTGGCCGACTCCCGGACGATCCTGCGGACTCGTCGACGTCGTGCCGACTCGTATCGCTGAAACGCCTGCGCGGGTGGATCACCAGATGAAAGTTGTCGCGATAGGACCACCGAGTCCTCGAGGGCCTGACACCCACCTTGGCCGAGATGGGGTCTCATGGGATGGGCGGCATCGCCGATGACGGCGACCGGGCCATGGGTCCACTTCCCGGTCAAAGCACGGTCGTAGATGTCGTTCCGAAATACGTGTCCAGGGTCCGTGGTGTCCGTGGCCGCGAGAATCGCCGGGATCGGGGCGTGCCATTCGCCAAACCTGTCCCGCAGGTAGGTCAATTCTCCTTCAGATGCCCGGCCACCTTCGGCCGTATTTTCGGTGGCGAACCAGTAGGTTCGGTCGGCGCCGAGGGGTAGGAAGCCGAACTCGCCACCAACCCCCCATGTCTCGCCGGGTACGTGATCGATTCCCAAACCGAACTGGGCGATGCCCCGCCAGGCGGTATAGCCGGCGAACCGAAGATGCACCTGAGGCCAGAGCTGGCGAGCCACCCCCGAGTGCACGCCATCTGCGCCGATCAGACCCTGGGCTATCTCGGTCGATCCGTCGCTGAGCCGAACTTCTATGCCATTGGCGCCAACCTCGAAACCCTCGACTCCGATGCCCAGTCGAAGAGACGAGGGCTCCACCGCGGCTCTGAGGACATCCAAGAGATCGGCGCGATGGATCACGACCAGCGGCTCACCCAGGGCAGTTTCGTAGGCATCCCGATCCACACGCTGTATCCAGGTCCCGTTCGGCCGCCGTACTCCTCCCGACGCCACCTGTCCGCCCAGCGACCGGACCTCTGCACCCAGGCCCAACTGGTCGAGAGCGGCCAAGGCATTGGGCCACAACGAGATCCCCGCCCCCACGTCGGCCAGGCTATTGCGACGCTCGAACACTGTCACCGGGAGGCCTTGCTTCCTCAGACCGGCGGCAAGCGCCAATCCGCCGATTCCGGCTCCGGCAATCACAAGAGTCCGATCTGGCGTCGTCAAGGCTCACGACTCCTGGCGCCGGTCACCAGGCCACCTCGTCAACCGCCGCCACCGGTGCACAAGTTGAGCGCATCGATCATTTGACGAAGTCGGCCGTAATGAATTCGATCGAAACGGAGAGCCAGGCGGGGCTGGTCGAGGTGATCGTTGCCGGACCGCTCCGGGGCGAATGGTTTGGTGTGTCGGATAGGGCCGTCGACGATGTCGCCGAACCGGCGGTTGAGGCTGGCCAACTCCGCCTTGTCCAGCGCCACCAGCATGCGGATCACCAGCAGGTTGCCGACCCACCGGCACGACTGGTAATTGCGGTAGAAGCCGAGCAACTCCGAGGTGGCCTCGTCGATGTCGTCGGTGATGATGAACAACGCCCTGTCGTCGGCGGAGACAAGCCCTTTGGGGGCCACTTCCTCTTCGAGAAAACGATCCCATCCTGACCAGTAGGTATCCCCGGGGATATCGAGCAATACCACCGGGGCCGGCATGGTCTTTCCCGTTTGCAGCAAGGTAAGCAGTTCGAAACTCTCATCCAGGGTACCGAATCCGCCGGGCAGAACTACGAAGCCGGCGGACTCCTTCATGAGCATTAACTTTCTCGTGAAGAAGTACCGCATTTGGACCAGCTTTGGGTCTTGGGCAATGAAGGAGTTGGCCCCCTGTTCGAACGGCAGCCGAATGTTGACCCCGATGGAATGTTCACGTCCCGCACCTTCCATACCTGCGGCCATGATCCCGGGCCCGGCTCCGGTGACCACCATCCATCCGAATGCCGCCATGGAGGCGGCGAGGTCCCGGGTGCGGTTGTAGACGGCGTGATCCGGCAGGGTGCGGGCAGAGCCGAAGATGGTGACCTTCCGTTCGTGTCGGAACGGGCGAAAGACCCGGAACGCCTCGGCCATTTCCCCCAGGGCCGCGTCGGCGATCTTCAGGTCGACCACATCGGTGTGTTCCGCGGCCATCCGATGAATGGTGCCCAGCATCGAGTCATAGAGCCGGCGCTGAGATGCGGGTGCCGTGGCGGGTATCAGCGCCTCCAGCATCCGGTCGACCGGCTCCCTACCCGATGGTGTCCCGGCTGGGTCGGCTGGTGTCATGTTGCGGTGTCAGAAAGCGGCAGCGGCGGGTGCATGGGCAGCGGCGGGTGGAACCCGCCCGTACAGGGTGGTGCGCTGGGCCAAGGTGCGGCCCAGCGGGGCAACAATGGACCGGAATCCCTCGGCATCCATCATCTGACCATGACTCGCCCCGGCCGCCCGCGAGATGTTCTCGTCCATCAGTGTGCCCCCGAGGTCGTTGACGCCGGCTCTGAGAAGTTGACGCACCCCTTCGACGCCCATCTTCGCCCAACTGATCTGGATATTCTCAATGGTGTCGCGATAGGCGATCCGTCCCACCGCGTGCATCAACAGGGTCTCCCGAAAGGTGGGCCCGCGTCGTGACTTCTTCTGCAGATAGATGGGCGTGGCCATATGGACAAAGGGGAGGGGCACGAACTCGGTGAACCCGCCCGTCTCCCGTTGGAGCGCCCGGGTCCGGGTGAGATGGCGGGCCCACGAACGGGGGTGTTCGATGGCACCGAACATGATGGTCACGTTCGACCGCAGTCCCACACCGTGGGCGGTCCGGTGAGCGTAGAGCCACTCCTCGGTGTTGATCTTGTCGGGGCAGAGAACGGCCCGGATTTCGTCGTCGAGAATCTCGGCTGCGGTGCCGGGAAGGGTCTTGAGGCCGGCATCGCGCAGAGTCGCAAGATAGGAGGCTAACGAGACACCGTTGCGCTTGGCTCCTTCGGTTACTTCCAGAGCACTAAAGCCATGAATGTGAATCGTCTCGGACGCTTCTCGGACGGCTTTGATCACCTCGAGGTAGTAGTCACCGTCGAATTTCGGGTGGATACCTCCCTGAAGACAGACTTCAGTGGCGCCGCGATCTTCGGCCTCGCGAACCCGATCGGAGATTTCGCTGAGCTCCAACAAATAGGGGGTGCCTCTCAGGTTGAGGGACAGAGGGCCCTTGGAGAACGCGCAGAACTTGCATTTGAAGGTGCATATGTTGGTGTAGTTGATGTTGCGATTGAGGACGAACGTCACTTCGTCGCCGATGATCTCGGCCCGAAGCGCGTCAGCTACGGCGGCGATGGAACGGACCTCAGGACCACGGGCACCGAAGAGCGTCACGATCTGGTCCTCGTCCACCTCCTCGCCGGCCTCCACGGATGCCAGCACTTCGCCAACCGCGCTCCCGGTGGAGGGGAGGGGCACCACCAGTGGTTTCCCAACCACCGCAGCGGTGAAGGGGCCGAGGAGCTCAGGTGGGAGCGACTCTCCTCCTGAACTCCATGGATGGTCTCTGCCCAGGGACTCGGCGTCCGAGGCGTTGAGCACGGGGAATCGCATGGTGTCGGCCAGCCAACGATCGGGATCGAGCGCGAACTCGGGATAGATGGTCAGCCGCGGCGCCAGCGTATGTCCATCGGCCTCGGTGGCGGCCCGCAGAATACTGAGTGCCGGCCAGGCGCGTTCGGGGTTCACGTGATCGGCGGTGACAGNAGACACCCCACCCCAGTCGTCGATTCCCGATGCCAAGAGCGAGGCCAGGTCGTCGGAGAGATTGGGAGGTGCCTGTAGGTGAATGCCGGCTGGAAGCAGTAACCGTGCCACCGCGATGCTCCAGAGGAGCTCATCGGGCGGACAGGGGGGTGCTTGGTGCATCGAGGTGCCCGGTTTCGGCAGGAAGTTCTGGACGATGACNTCTTGGACATGGCCATGNCGCAGGTGGCTGTCGGCAATGGCTTGCAGGGTGGCGATGCGGTCCAGGCGCGATTCTCCGATGCCGACCAGGAGGCCGGTGGTGAAGGGGACAGCCGCCACTCCGGCGGCTTCCAGCGTGGCCAGACGCCGGGCCGGGGTCTTGTCGGGGGCGGATCGGTGCGCGGCCAGGTCAGGATTCAGCGATTCGATCATCATGCCCTGGCTGGCTGACACATCCCGGAGCCGGGCCAACTCTTCGCCCGTCAATGCACCGGCGTTGGCGTGGGGGAGAAGCCCCGTCTCATCGAGGACCACCTTGCACGCGGCCACCAGGTAGTCGACGGTGGAGGAGTAGCCGCGATCGCTGAGCCATTGGCGGGCGTCCGGATACCGGTCTTCGGGACTCTCGCCCAAGGTGAACAGTGCCTCGTGACACCCGGCTGCCCGCCCGGCACGGGCGATGTCGAGCACATCGTCGATGGAGAGGTACGGGGACTCCACCCGGGCCGGTGCTTTGGCGAACGTGCAGTAACCGCAACGATCCCGACACAACATGGTGAGGGGGATGAACACCTTGGGGGAGAAGGTGACACGGTTGCCGTGGATGCCGTCGCGGATCTGGCGAGCCCGCGCTTGGAGCGTCGACAGATCGGCACGGAGAAGGTCATCCATGTCGAGTACCGCAGAGGTCGAGACCTCCGCGAGCGCCGAGAAAGAGCCATGGTCAGCGGGCATCGCCGCCACCTTACCGGAGGTGGTCATGGCCCTGACCGGACTGGCCATGCGGACAGGGCGACGGGGGTGGGCGGGCCGGCCGAGGCCGGGTGGGCATGCTCAGGAAGCAACACTGTCACCCGCACCGTCGGCGTCGACCAGCCATACCCTTCATCCGCAGGCACCCTGGCTGCCGGCAGATCATCTCCGGAGATGATCTGGGAGAAGGCGTGGCGCTTGGATGTTCCGGCCACCGTAAAGACAACCAGGCGAGCGCGGGCGATGGCGGGAAGGGTGAGGGTAATCCGATCGTATGGATTGTTGGCGTCCGGGTCGCGATTGGCAACTACCTGGATGCCGGGGTCCTCGATGTCGAGTGCATCCGAACCCGGGAAGAGGGAGGCGCAGTGCCCGTCGGGACCCATGCCCAAATGGACCAGGTCGAACGACGATAATTCGCTCAACTGATGTTGGTAGTCGGCGGCGTCGTCAGCAGGCGTTCCCGATCGGTACATCGGATGGTCCGATCGCAACGGCCCCACCTGGTCGAGGAGGTTCTGGTGGGAGAGCCGATGGTTGGAGTCATCGTGGTCGATCGGCACACACCGCTCATCGCCCCAATAAGCGTCGACGCTGGCCCAATCCACTGTCTTCGCCGATCTATGGGCCAGGCGTTGGTAGGCCTCGCCAGCGGTCGACCCCCCGGACAAGAACAGGGAGAACCCACCACGTCGGGGGCGAGCCAAGACGTCGCTGACCAGGGTGGCAAAGCCATCGGCCACCGAATCCACAACCTGCACCCCGCCGATCATGGCGATGGGTCTACCGTCATTGCGGAAGTTCAGTCACTCGGCCTCCGGCGAGCTCGAGGTCGATCACCGGGTTACGCCAGGCATTGCCCGATCGTTCCACCAGTATCTCCGCCAGATGAGGCCCCCAGGTCCCGGCNGCGTACGTGTGCAGTGCGCCGCCNGGCTCCGACCACGCCTGCATGTAGGGGTCGACGATCCGCCANGCTTGCTGTACTTCGTCGGACCGGATGAACAAGGTGGCATCGCCGACCATGGCATCGTGCAGGAGTCGTTCGTAGCCGTCGGCGGCTTCGGTGCCGGCAAACGCTTCAGCGTAGGAGAAGTCCATCGCCACCGAACGGATATGGAACTTCTCGCCGGGGACCTTGGCTCCGAACTCGAGGCTGATCCCCTCGTCGGGCTGAATGCGCAAGATGAGTGCATTGGGACGGAGGTCTCGGCTGGTCCTTTGATCGAACAGGAGAAAGGGCGCCCGCCTGAACTGGAGTACCACTTCGGTGACCCGAGCCGGGAGCCTCTTGCCGGTGCGCACATGGATGGGCACGCCCTCCCATCTCCAGTTGTTCACGCTGAGGCGCAGGGCGAGGTACGTCTCGGTCTGACTGTTGGGGGAGACATCCTCCTCTTGGCGGTATCCGATGACGTCTTCGCCGTCGATGGTTCCGGCGGTGTACTGGCCCCGTACCGATCTATCGACGGCTTCATCAGGGGTGGGGATGGCAATGGCCTGAAGGAGCTTGACCTTCTCGTCACGCACCCTGTCGGCGTCGGTGCTGGTGGGCGACTCCATGAGGGTGAGGGCCAGCACCTGCATGACGTGGTTTTGAACGATGTCCCGGAGTGCCCCGGCTGTCTCGTAGAACCCACCGCGATGTTCCACGCCAAGACTTTCGGCCACGGTGATCTGCACTTGCTCGACGTAGCGGCGGTTCCAGATCGGCTCGAAGATGGCATTGGCGAAGCGGAGCGCCAGTACGTTCTGGACAGTCTCCTTCCCCATGTAATGGTCGATGCGAAAAACCTGGCTCTCGTCGAATGCGGTATGGACCTGCTCGTCCAGATCCAGGGCACTCTGCAGATCCCGCCCGTATGGCTTCTCCACCACCAAGCGGCAGAAGTTGTCCACGGTTGCCGGTTGCGCGCAACCGTGGGTGGCCAGGGCGCCGGCCACCAGGCCGAACACGTTCGGAATGGTGGCGAGGTAGTAGAGGCGGTTGCCGTCCGTGCCGTCGATCCGGTCGGCTTCGTCGAGGTGGGACTTCAGTTGATCGAACGTATCGGGATGGTCGTACTCACCGGTGACGTACTTGAACCGTTCGGTGACTGCCTTCCACTTGGGCCCACCGTCAGGGGTAGCCTCGGCCACGTAGGCCCGGAACTCCTCGTCGGTCCACTCGGTCCGGGCGACGCCGATGACGGTGAACCCGTCGTCGAGCACCCCCCGGTCGGCCAGCCGCGAGAGCGCCGGAAGTATCTTTCGAGCGGTGAGGTCGCCTGAGGCGCCGAAAATAACCAGGGCCACCGGCGGGGCTTTTGACAGTACCGGAGCCAGAGTCCGCTTCTTTCCCTTGGCTTCGCTTGAAGTACTCTCCGAGTCGCTCACGTGGGTGTGGAAGTTTCGCCGCCCTGGGTCCCGGCGGCGGTAGTGAAGGCGTGGCCACCGAACTGGTTACGGAGGGCGGAGATGAGCCGGAGACCGAATGCGTCCTTCTTTTGGGACGCGAACCTGGCGAACAAGGCCGAAGAAATCACCGGGGCGGAGACTCCTCGATTGATGGCCTCTTCGACAGTCCATCGCCCTTCTCCGGAGTCAACGACGACGCCTTCGATCTGGTCGAAGCCGGACTCGGGGCGGAGGGCCCGTTCGGCCAGTTCGAGGAGCCAGCTCCGGACGACCGAACCGTACCGCCAGATGGCGGAGATCTCGTGCAGGTCGAGGTCGAATTCGGGTGCCTCCGACATGATCTCGAAACCCTCGGCGTACGCCTGCATGAGGCCGTACTCGATACCGTTGTGCACCATTTTGACGAAATGCCCAGCTCCGGGAGGACCGACGTGGGCGTACCCGCCCTCGGGAGCCAGGGCCACAAACACGGGCTCGGCGATGGCCACAGCTTCCTTGGTGCCTCCGACCATGAGGCAGTAGCCCTCCTTGAGTCCCCAAATTCCCCCGGAGGTCCCGGCGTCGACCAGGGCAATGCCCTGGGCTGCCAACGACTCCACCAGTGGTGCTGTCTCCTTGTAGTTGGAGTTTCCACCATCGATGATCACATCACCCGACTCGAACAGTCCAGCCAACGTGGTGATGGTGGAGTTGGTGGCCTCGCCGGCGGGAACCATGACCCAGGCCACCCGCGGAGTGGGCAGCTTCGACGTCATCTCTTCGAGCGTGGTCGCCGGGTCGGCGCCGAACGCGGCTGCCGCCTCTCTGGCCTTGTCGGAGACGTCGAAGGCGGCGACTTCGATCCCGTGCTCGATAAGGCGTTGGGTCATGTTGGCGCCCATCTTGCCCAAGCCGACCATGGCGATCTTCATGATCCGTACCTCACTGTCTTCAGAATGGCGGACATCAGATTGGGGTACATCACCCACCCAGCGCATTCGCCTTGTCCGTCAGGGACTGCATCAACTCGTCGAAGGACTTGGAGAATGATGCGACCCCTTCGGACTCGAGTGTCTGCCCCACGTCCTCCATATCGATTCCGGCATCGGCCAACGCCGACATCACCTGGTCGGCTCCGGTGAAGTCGGCGTCGATGGTCCGGGACACCGTGCCGTGATCAAGAAAGGCCGTGATGGTGGCATCCGGCAATGTGTTGACGGTGTCGGGCCCGATGAGGGTATCGACGTAGGCCAGGTCAGGGTACGCCGGGTTCTTGGTGGAGGTGGACGCCCACAGCGGGCGCTGCACGTGGGCTCCCTTGGCGGCGAGGGCATCCCAACGCTCGCCCGAGAAGCGCTGGGTGAACAACCGGAACGCCTGGCGCGCCTGGGCGACTGCGGCCCGTCCGCGTAGCCCGAGGAGATCACCGTCTTGTCCGGCCACCGCCTCGATCCGCCGGTCCACTTCGGTGTCGACTCTGCTTACGAAGAATGAGCCGACGCTGGCCACCGCCGAGAGGTCAGAGGCGCCCGAGGCGGCGTACGCCTCGAGGCCCGAGATATAGGCCTCGATGACCTGGTCGTAGCGCGAGATGCTGAAGATCAACGTGACATTGATGCTCCGTCCCTCGGAGATCATTTTTTGGATGGCCGGGATCCCTTCCGCGGTGGCCGGGATCTTGACCAAAACGTTGGGTTGGTTGATCCGCTCATGGAGACCCCGGGCGGCGTCGATGGTTCCGCCGGTGTCGTGGGCCAGTGATGGGGCCACCTCTACCGAGACATAGCCATCGCCGCCATTCGACGAGTCGTACACCGGCCGGAGGATTGCGAGCGCGTTGTTGATGTCGTCGATGACCAGGTCCCAGTATGCGTCTTCCACTGACGTGGTGGCGATGAGGGACTTGAACCCTTCGTCGTAGGTGTCCTGGCCCGAGATCGCCTTGGCGAAGATGGTCGGATTGGACGTCACCCCGCGGATACCCTCGCTGACCAACTCGGCCAGCTTGCCGTTCTGGAGCCAATCGCGGCGGAGGTTGTCCAACCACGGGCTCTGCCCCTGTTGGCCATGGAGATCATTGAGTTTGGTCACGGTTGTCCTTTCGACATCTTTGGGATGACCGACCCCTGTTGGTCAAGAAGCAGGTCGGCCGGCAAGGAGTTGGTTGGCCCGTTCGGCAACGTGCTCGGGGGTAAAGCCGAACTCGTGCATGTTGACCTCTCCGGGTGCCGAGGCACCGAAGTGATCGATGGCCACGAAGGCGTCGGCATAGCGATCCCAGCCGAACGAGGAGGCAGCTTCGACGCTGAGCCGGGGGATACCGGCCGGCAGCACTTCGTTCCGGTAGGTCTCGGTTTGTCGAGCGAAGAGATCCCATGAAGGCAGGGATACCACTTGGGCAGTTACTCCTCCGGCCGCCAACAGGTCTGCCGCGCCGAGACAGACGTGGACTTCGCTTCCGGTTCCGATGAGGACGATGTCGGGAGCGCCAGGGTCGGGGTCACGAAGGACATATCCGCCTCGCTCGACGCCCTCCTCGGCGCGTTCGACGGTCTCTGACAGTACGGGGACCTTCTGACGGGTCAGGATCAACGCGGTGGGACCGTCGCTGTTGACGGCGATTTTCCACGCCTGCGACATCTCGTTGGCGTCAGCCGGCCGGATCACCCTGAGCTGGGGCATGGCCCGCATGGCGGCCAGCTGTTCGATCGGTTGGTGGGTCGGCCCGTCCTCGCCCAGACCGATGGAGTCGTGGGTCCACGAGTACACCACGTGGGTTTCCGAGAGTGCTGCGACCCGCACTGCTCCGCGCATGTAGTCGCTGAACACAAAGAAGGTGCCACCGATCGGAAGCATGCCGCCGTGGGAGGCGATGCCTGTCATGACACCGCCCATGCCGTGCTCACGTATCCCGTAGTGGATGAGGCTGCCACCCGGCTCCTCGACCGATTGGGCCAGGCCGCCTTCCATGGCCATGCCTGTATTGCCGGTGAGGTCAGCGCTCCCGGGAATGACGCCGGGGATGACGTCTCCGGTGGCATCGAGGCAAGCCTTCATGGCTTGTCGGGTGGCCATCGGACCATCGTCGGGAGTGAACGAGGGCAGTTTCGATTCCCAGCCGTCGAGGCCGTGCCCCCGTTGAGCCGCGTCCCAGACGGCCTTGTCGCCATCCCACTGCTCCATTCGCTCCTGCCAAGCTCCTCGGAATGCCTGGCCCCGCGGAATGCACCGGCGGTAGAGATCGAGCACCGCATCCGGGACCCAGAATGTCTCGTCGACGTTGAGCCCGAGAATCTCTTTTGTGAGCCGGATCTCTTCCACGCTGAACGGGTCACCGTGGGCCTTGGCGGTATCGGTCAGGTGGGGAGACGGATACCCGATGTGACTGCGGAGGATGATCAAGGTTGGCCGGTCCTCGTCGGCCTTGGCCCGGGTCAGGGCGGCCTCGATGGCATCGACATCATTGGCCACCTCGCCGATGTTGTCCACCCCCCATCCGTAAGCGGAAAATCGCTCGGCCACATTGTCCGAGTAGGAGAGCTCGGTGGGACCGTCGATGGTGATGTGGTTGTCGTCGTAGATGTACACCAAGCGTCCGAGAGCGAGATGACCGGCCAGAGAGGCGGCCTCGTGGGAGATACCCTCCTCCAAGCATCCGTCTCCGGCGATGACGTAGGTGTGGTGGTCGACGATCTCGGGAGAGAAGTGGGATCGCAACCACCGCTCGGCGATCCCCATGCCGACACCATTGGCGAATCCCTGGCCGAGAGGACCGGTGGTGACCTCCAACCCCGGAGTCAGGTGGATCTCGGGATGCCCGGGAGTGTGACTTCCGAACTGCCGGAAGGCCCGGAGGTCGTCAAGGGTCAGCCCGTATCCACAGAGATGGAGCATGGAGTACAACAGGATCGAGGCATGACCGTTGGACAGGACAAACCGGTCGCGGTCGGGCCAGAGGGGCTCGGAAGGGTCGTGCCGCATGACCCGGGTGAACAGCACGTGGGCCAGCGGTGCCAGTGCCATCGCCGTTCCCGGGTGGCCGGAGCTTGCGGCTCGGGGAGCATCCATGGCCAATCCCCGGATCACGTTGATCCCGAGTTGCTCAAGGTCGGTGTCACGAGGGACGTCGGGCGTCAAGGGGGTGGTCACCGTCATCAAAGGTCACCCTATCGGCCGAAGGCCCGATTGGTGAAGCCGACGGTCAGTGATTCCGGGTGGTGGAACCGATCCGGTCACCTGTCCCGAAACAGGGCGATCGAGGCGGTGAAACTGTGGATAAAATTCCGGCCCCCCACCGGACCTGCCTCTCCGGCTGCGAAGAAGCCACCCACCGGAACAGCCCCGA
>JGI20191J14862_1000484_pt1 | contig 13534 bp, 12 predicted proteins | sample NGESurdeep092012_7_FD_14862 | JGI IMG/M metagenome (IMG submission 14862)
TCACAGCGAAAGAAGTCGACGCTCCACAAGCTATCCTTCGCGTGCCCAATGACGCTGAGCCACGAGGGGCCATCACCGCCTGGTACCGGTCTGTAACACCGGATGAGTATACGCCGGACGGCATCCTTGTTGATCTCGATGTCGAATGCACTCGACAATTGCTCGGCAATCTTCCGGCAGCCGAAGCGGGGGTTTCGCCGCTTCATCTCGACGACCGCGTCAATCACTTCTTTTGAGGGACCTTTGGGTCCAGGGCGATGACGCTTTCTCGAGTTGTAGAGAAGATAATACTTGCGCTTCACCAGGGCGTGGTGAAATCTCAGAAGAGTGGAAGGCTTCAGTATCACGGCCATCTTGCTCAAGCGTTCGCGTGACACGAAAAGNGCGCAAACTCCCAGCGTCAGCCGATCCGTTGAAGTCAGATTCGGAGCACGTTGCCGCNAGCGCTTCATGATGAGCAACTGGTGTTTGACCGCGAGTGATTCTGCCGCCACTGCCCGAAGACCACCCGGCCTGGCAAGCTTCGCCAGCGTGACCAGCAGATGGGCGGTCAAGATGAACATTTCTCGCACGGAAGCGAACTTTAGCGGTAAGTGGAGGATTCACAAGACTGCGTTTCGGAGGTGGTTTCTGCCAGAATTAGCAATTCGCCACAGACAGGCCCGGCAGGCGCAAGAACGGCTGGCGGCTGGTACGGACTGGAATGACCCTCACGGCGGCTTACTGTTCACCACTCCTCTCGGCCGACCGATCGAACCGAAGGATCTACAAGCCGAATTCAAAGCCACGTTGACGGCCGCGGAGTTGCCCGACATGCGGCTGCACGATCTCCGACACGCAGCGGCGACCTTCCTAATCGCCCAAGGGTTGCCTTTGCGCCTCGTCATGGAAGTCCTCGGGCACAGCACCATTGCGTTGACCGCCAACACTTACGGTCACATCGAGTGGGGAATGATGGCCGATGCCGCGTCGAGAATGGATGCGCTCCTGACTGGCGAAAAGGCCAGCAAATAGCCCGATTTTGAACGCGTGGTGGTCAAGTCGTGTGGTCAAGCGTTCCGAGCGCAGCGAATCGGCAGGAGCGGAACGTATCAAAACGTCAAGCAATCATTCGATAATCTGGCGGAGGGGGTGGGATTCGAACCCACGAGGGACTTTCATCCCTGCCGGTTTTCAAGACCGGTGCCTTCAACCGCTCGGCCACCCCTCCAAACCTCATTTATTAAGCACTTACGGCGATTCACACAACCTGACGGCTGGCTCGAGTGCCCACTTAATCCCCACTTTTTTTGATTTCGGTTGAGTTGAGAGGACCGCGAAAACCGCCACCCTCGCGTGTTGAAACCGCGCTACCGCGGACAGCTCCGGGTCTCAGCGCGATGCGGCTGGCTCCAGCAGCACCTCCGGCACGTCAACCACCCGCGCGCGCAGCCATTCGCCGAGGCTCTTGGCCTGGGGATCGGGGCGCAGCGACGAGGCTACGCCCTCGCCGAGCAGGCCGACGATCACGAAGTTGAGCGCGCGCAAGTTGGGCAGCTCGTAGCGACGCACCTCGAGTGGCGCCGTCTCGGGGAGGAGCTGCTTGAGGCGCTCGATGCTCAGGAACTCGGCGAGCCACGCGTAGGCGAGATCGCTGCGCACCCACAGACCGACGTTCGCGTTGCCGCCTTTGTCGCCCGAGCGCGCCCCGGCTACGCGCCCGAGCGGCGCGCGTCGCGTCAAGCCGCCCGGCGCCGACGACACAACCGCCGGCGCCACCTTGACGGGCGAGCGTGTTACCACCGCCAGCGGCTTGATCGGGACGATCCGCCCGTCGGGCAGCACGGCAACGTGATCCACGCCGTCCGCCGGCACCAGCGTCGGCCAGTAGACGCCGTATGCGCTCGCGTCGCCGGGCGGGTCCATCGAGTAGAAGCCGGGGTAATTGGCCAGCGCTAACTCCGTGATCGCAGAGGAGAACGCGCGTCCGACCTTCTTCGCGTCGGCGTCCTTCACGGTGACGGTGAAGGTGGCGCTCGCCTGCTCGTTGGTCTCGGGATCGGGATGCTGCGTGGGCGCCAGATGGAAGTCGAGTACGCCGAAGCGCTCGGCACCGCCGACGCGGCGCACGATTGCTCGCTTGAGCACCGCGGCCTTCTCGTCCACGTCGAGACCGGTGAGCACGAGCGTCATCGCGTTGCGGTAGCCGCCTGCGTAGTTGATGCATACCTTGAGCGCGCTCGGCGCAGGCTCGCCGCGCACGCCCGACACGCGGACACGGTCGGCCCCGGCCTGGTCGAGCCGGATGCTGTCGAAGCGCGCTATCGCGTCTGGATTCGCGTAGGACGGCTCGCCGAGTTCGTAGACGAGTTGCGCGGTCACGGTACCGATTGACACGAGACCGCCTGTACCAGGGTGCTTGGTGACGACGAACGAACCGTCCTCTTCCATCTCTGCGATCGGGAAGCCGGGATGGTCCAGATCGGGCACCTCGCTAAAGAAGGCGTAGTTGCCGCCGGTCGCCTGCGCGCCGCACTCAAGGATGTGCCCCGCGACCACGGCGCTCGCCAGCCGATCCCAGTCGTCGCGCGCCCACTGGAAATGCCAGGCTGCTGGACCCACGACCAGCGACGCGTCCGTCACGCGCGGACACACGACCACGTCGGCTCCCGCCTTAAGGCATTCGACAATGCCCCATGCGCCGAGATACGCGTTCGCGCTCACCGGCCGCACCGGCATCGCCTCGAAGGGGCGGCCGTCGTCGAGATGCGCCAGGGTGTGTCCTGCACGCCGTAACTCGCCAAGCCGCGGCAGGAGATCGTCGCCCTCCACGTGCGCGACGCGCGCCTTCACGCCCAGCCGCGTCGCCAACTCCCGGATTTTCTCGGCGAGACCGCGCGGGTTGAGGCCGCCGGCGTTTACGACCACCCGCACGCCGCGATCGATGCAGGTGCCAAGTACCTCCTCCATCTGGCGGATAAACGTCACCGCGTAGCCGGCGCTCGGATCTTTCTGGCGAGCCTTCCAGAGGATCAGCATCGTGAGCTCAGCGAGGTAGTCTCCCGTGAGCACGTCGATCGGGCCGCCCTCGATCATCTCGCGCGCCGCCGAGAGGCGATCGCCATAGAATCCGGAGATGTTCCCCACTCGGAGCGGTCGGCGCACGCTCATCGTTTCCTCCAGACCGGCGCGCGCTTTTCGAGGAAGGCACGCGGTCCTTCCTGCGCGTCCTCGCTCTTGTACACCGGCTCGAAGATGCGCTCGGCCTCGTCGAAAGATTCGCTGCGCAGGCGCTCGGCGGTTGCGTACACCATGCGCTTGCCCGCCCGCACCGAGAGCGGCGCGTTCTGCGCGATGCGCNNCGCCAGCGCGCGNGCCTCCTCCTGCAGGNNNNCGAGCGGCACGACGCGGTTCACCAGGCCNATCTCGTATGCGCGATGCGCATCGATCGGCTCTGCCGTGAGCAAAAGCTCGAGCGCCACGCGGGGCGCAATCATCCACGGCAGCGGCGCCGCCCACGGCGCGCCGCGGCTCCATTTCGCCTCCGTGATCGCAAACTTCGCCGTCTCGGCAGCGATGCATAGGTCGCACATCTGCGCCAGGGCGAAACCGCCGGCGTAGGCCAACCCGTTCACCGCGGCGATCACGGGCTTGTCCGTCATGAGATTGCGGCCGAGCTGCGGGACGAAATCCGGCGGCGGGACCTGAAGCCCCGTCACCGACATCTCCTTCAAGTCGGCGCCGGCGCAGAAGACCTTGTCACCGGTTGCGGTGAGAATCGCGACCAGCGCCTCGTCGTCATCGACGAAGCTGCGAAACGCCGCCCACAGGCCTTCGCGCACCGCGCGGTTCAGCGCGTTGCGCGCCTCGGGGCGATCGATCGTGATCGTGCTGATGCCATCACGCAGCTCGTATCGGACCGGCTGGTCAGCCATTGCAGCTCTCCTCCTGGCAGGATGCCGAAAAATTCGGGTCAATTGTCGTCTTCGAGTTCAAGTGCTTCAACACCCTGCATAAAAGCTGCCTTCTTAACTGGAAGATCTGCCGCAAAGGGGGAGACCAGTGAAAAATCCGCGTTGCCCGCTTCGTTGCGTGAGGTGTCACAGACACACGGCCGCGCCTCCGGCGCGAGTGAGGGTCCGAATCTTACCTCGCCCGTTATTTTAGGCCAGTATCCCGATGTTAACGGGAAGGGGAACTGATGGTATATTCTCATTGTGATAGGCCGGAGTTCAAATCACAGGTACGGAGTAAGTCGCGGGATCACTTCTTCTCTGATGTAGGTACGGATTCCAATCAAAGTAGCCAGCACCTCGCGCCCTTCAGCGGGAAACTCAGCGAAGGCTATATGTGCGGCCGGATCGAAGTTCACCTTCACTCTGGTCGTTTGGTCGATCATGCTAACCGCGATATAGCGCAGAATCTCTGCTTCGCCCTGAAATCGGCCCAAGGGTCCCCAAAATTGAAACGACTTGATTATGGTTTTGGGGGGAGGGATGAGACTAACGCCCGACTGGACGCCGATAGCTACATTGATGGCGCGATGCTTGTCCATGTTAGAAAGTTCGTCAAGCAGCCACAGCCAATGAGTGCTCAGGTCCAAAGCGTGGTACGGCTGCAAACTCTCGATTATTGTCTGCGCACCTGGAGCGATGCGCCCGATATCGCGCGCTCCTTTGCTCGTAAACTGTCCCTCGTTGCAACAGATCGGAAATTGCGTGTCGTCAAAATAGGGGCGAAAGCGAATAGTGATAGACAGACCGGGAAGGCGCAACCGATCTTTGTAAAAGGCCAGTTCCTGCACAAGATGATCGAGCGCCGACCGCAAGTTATAAAGGCACTCTCCGATCAGAAGCGGCAGCGTAGGGGGAATGCTACGGGTTGGTTTGAGTCGGACGACATTTTCCAGAGTCTCAGGATCGATATCATCGACGATTCCATAAGGGTGACCGGCACGCCACCGATCAATCTTGCGTTCCAGGGCGTGCAAATGCTGGTCCGCCCTATCCAACTTGGATTCAAAGCTAAAGGTCGTCATTTTCTACGAGAATCGCTATAACAATGCGCCTACGCTCAACTACCAGACACCGCAGCCCCGAAAATGTCGGGATTATTCCGATTGTTGAACCGGAACTGAAATTCATTCAGATACAGCGGCAGATATTTCTTGCTGACATTAGCGGCATACTTCCCTACGCAAAGCTCAGCTCCTGAATCATTCCTTGTCACCCGCGCTCTCTGCTTCGATAACCGCTAGAATCGCGCCCGCTGCCACCTGTATCCCGACGGTCGCGCCGATCTCGGTCACCGTTCCCGCCTGCGGCGCCCGGATCGGGATTTCCGTCTTCATCGCCTCGAGCACCATCAGCAGGTCGCCCTTGGCGACGTGGGCGCCGACGATGACGTAAATCTGTTTGACCACGCCCGGCATAGGCGCGACCAGCGAGCCGGCCCCTATCTCGATCTCGGGCTCGGCGAAGCGTGGGAGTTCGCGCAAATCGCTTGCGCCCAGCGCGCTGTCCACGAAGACCCGCTCACCGACCGTATGCACCGCATAACGATAGCGTACAGCGCTGACTTCGAGATCGACTTCGCCTTCGGCGCACGCGTGTACGCGAACACCTTCGAGCGCGTCGCCGTTCACTTGAGCGCTGAGACCCTCGCGCCCGAAGCGGTAGCGCACGTCGAGTCGCCCCGAGGCTCCCTCGAAGGCCTGCTCCTGGTCTTGCGAGGGGACGTTGCGCCAGCCCGACGGGATCGAGGCCATCGAGCCGCCGCGCGCGCGCCGCCCGGCTTGCAACGCAAGCGTCGCAGCCAGCGCGTGGAGGCGCTCGCCCGCCGCGTCGCACAGCGGCGCGCCGAGGATCTGAGCGGGGTGTCGCTGGAGGAAATGCGTGTCGGTTGCGCCCGCAATGAACTCGGGATGGCGCAGGATGCGCACCAGGAGATCGCGAATCGTATGCGGGCCATGAAGGTGCGCGCGCGCGAGTGTGTTGGCCAGCTTGGCCGCCGCCTCCGCGCGCGTCGGCGCCCACGCGATCACCTTGGCCAGCATCGGGTCGTAGTGGACGCTCACCTCCGAGCCGTCCTCGACACCCGAGTCCAGCCGCAGTCCCGATCCCAGTGTGAAGGCGAAACGGTGGAACGTGCCCGTCGATGGCGCGAAGCCGGAACGCGGGTCCTCGGCATAGAGACGCGCCTCGATAGCGTGGCCGCGAGGCGTCGGCACTTCTTCCTGCGCCGGAAGCGCGCCGCCGCGCGCCACTTCGATCTGGAGCCGCACGAGGTCCAGGCCCGTCACGCACTCGGTCACGGGATGCTCGACCTGGAGGCGCGTGTTTACTTCCAGGAAAAAGAACTCTCCCGCCGGCGTGAGCAGGAATTCGACGGTTCCGGCGTTACGGTAGCCAATCGCTTCGCCCGCGGCGACCGCGGCCGCGCGGATCTTCTGGCTGAGCACCGGGGTCATCGCGGTGCTCGGCGATTCCTCGATGATCTTCTGGTGGCGCCGCTGGATCGAGCATTCGCGCTCGTAGAGATGGATCACGCGACCGTGTGCGTCGCCGAAGATTTGTACCTCGATGTGGCGCGCGGCCTCGAGATAGCGCTCGAGGTAAACGGTATCGTCGCCGAACGCCGAGAGCGCCTCGCGGCGGGCCGAGGCGACAGCCTCTCCGAGCTCCGCCGCGCTATGTACCACGCGCATGCCTCTGCCACCGCCGCCGGCCGAGGCCTTCACGACGACGGGTAGGCCGAGCTCGCCTGCCAGCCGCGCAAGCTCTGCCGCCGACGCGCCGTCGCGAAGCTCGCGACTCGGNAGTTGCGGCACGCCTGCGTGCTGCATGCGCCGCTTCGCCTCGANCTTCGAGCCCATCGCGGCGACCACCTCGGGCGGAGGTCCCACGAACGTAANCTCGCCGTCGCGGCACGCTGCGGCCAACGCCGCGTTCTCCGACAGGAAGCCGTAGCCCGGGTGCACCGCATCGGCGCCCGTGCGGCGCGCCGCATCCATGATTGCTTCGATGCGCAGGTATGACTCTGCCGGCGACGCACCGCCGAGCGCGACCGCCTCATCCGCCTCACGCACGAAGGGCGCGTCGCGATCGGGCTCCGAGAACACGGCCACCGTCGCGATGCCCATCTCGCGCGCGGTGCGCTGGATGCGCCGTGCGATCTCTCCCCGATTGGCGATCAGCAACTTCCGCATGCCGCCCTCACATCCGGAAGACGCCGAACTCGCGCGCGCCCCGGATCTCGTTCGAGTGCACGACGCAGAGCGCTATCCCGAGCACGGTCCGGCTGTCGCGCGGATCGATGATTCCGTCGTCGAAGAGCCGGCCGCTGGTGAAGGGTGCCAGTGACTCGCGCTCGATCTGGTCCTCGACGGTGCGCCGGCGCCCGGCGTCGGCCTCCTCGTCGAAGGGTTTTCCTGCTGCGGCCGCCGCCGCGCGCGCCACGATCGAGAGCGTTCCGGCGAGCTGCTCGGGGCCCATCACTGCCGTCTTCGCATTGGGCCAGAGGAAGAGAAATCGCGGTTCGTAGGCACGGCCGGACATGCCGTAGTTGCCCGCGCCGTAAGAGCCACCCACCTGGAGCGTCAGGTGGGGCACGCTGCTGTTCGAGACGGCGTTCACCATCATCGACCCGTGCTTGATGATGCCGCGCTGCTCGTACTGTCGCCCGACCATGTAGCCCGTGACGTTCTGCACGAACAGGAGCGGCAGATCGATCTTGTTGGCGAGCTGGATGAACTGGGCCGCCTTCTGCGATTCCTCCGAGAAGAGCACGCCCTGATCGTTGGCGAGGATGCCGAGGTCGTAGCCGTGGATGCGCGCCCATCCCGTCACCAGGTTCGTGCCGTACAGCGGCTTGAACTCGTCGAACTCCGAGCCGTCCACTACGCGCGAGATCACCTCGCGGATCGGGAACGGCACCTTCATATCGGCCGAAGGGATACCGAGCAGCTCGTCGCTGTCGTAGCGCGGCTCATGCGGCGGCGCACTCGGGCCGCGGCCGAGCTTGCGCCATGTGAGGCGGGCGACGATGCGCCGGCCAAGCCGGATTGCGTCAGGCTCGTCGAGCGCCATGTAGTCAGCGAGGCCTGACAAGCTGGCATGCATTTCGGCGCCGCCGAGCTCCTCGTCATTAGCGTCCTCGCCCGTCGCCATCTTCACGAGCGGCGGGCCGCCGAGGAAGACCTTGGCGCGATTGCGCACCATGACCACGTAGTCGGAGAGGCCGGGCAAATAGGCGCCGCCGGCCGTCGAGTTGCCGAACACCAGTGCGATCGTCGGCACGCGCCGCCCCGAAGAACGCGTCAAGTTGCGGAACATCGCGCCGCCGGGCACGAAGATCTCCGCCTGGCGCGGCAGGTCCGCGCCTCCTGATTCGACCAGGTAGACGAGCGGGAGCCGGTTCTCGATCGAGATTTGGTACGCGCGCAACATCTTGGCGAGCGAGTACGGGTTTATGGCGCCGCCGCGCACGGTCGGGTCGTTGGCAAGGATCAGGCATTCCGTCCCGGAGACGACACCGATCCCGGTCACGAGCGATGCGCCGACCTCGTACTCGGTCTCGGCCGCCGCGTAGGGTGACAGCTCGAGGAACGGCGAGTCAGGGTCAACTAGCAGCTCGATACGCTCGCGCGGCAAAAGCTTCCCGCGCCGGTGATGCCGCTCGACGTAGCGCTCTCCGCCGCCGAGTAACGCCTGGCGCTGCAACGCCGCGAGGCGGTCGAGCTTCTCGAGCATGGCCTGCCGATTGGCAATAAACGTCTCCGAGTGCGGGTCGATGCGGGTTGGCAAGATCGGCATTGGCTCAGCGCCTCGCGAATCTCCTGACTGAGTGATGCTCACTTAACAGAGAACCGATGGTCGCGGAAGAGTTGGAAGAATTGGAGTTGATGAACGCGATGCGGTGCCGAAGAACGCTGCGGGTCCTTGCCTCGGATCGAGTCTCTGGCAAATGATACTCACATTCGAGCCCAGGAGGCCCTATGGCCCGCATCGCACCCGCTCCAAACCCCTACGAATTGACCGAAGATCAGTGCCACACGCTGGCGCTGGCCGACGAGTTCGCGCGCAAAGAGCTGGCGCCACTCGCGAGGAAGATGGACGACGACGAGTGGTGGCCAGAAGGACTCTTCCGTCGCCTCGGCGCGGCCGGCTACCTCGGCCTGACGATCCCGGAGTCGGAAGGCGGACCCGGACTCGACCTTTTTTCGTCGGCGCTGGTGGGCCAGGGCTTTGCGCGCTGGAACCAGGCCGTCGCCCTCTCGTGGCTTGCCCACGAGAATCTCTGCGTGAACAACATCCAGCGCAACGCGAGTCCGGAACAGAAGAAACGCTACTTGCCGGGTCTCGCCGACGGGACGCTGGTCGGCGCGCTCGGCCTCACCGAGCCTGGCGCTGGCTCCGACGCACTCGGCGGCATGCGCACGACAGCGCGACGCGACGGGGATCATTACGTGCTGAACGGCCGCAAGCTATTCATCACAAACGGCTCGATCGCCGATGTGCTGCTCGTGTACGCGAAGACTTCGCCGGAGCTTGGCCCCAAGGGCATCAGCGCGTTCCTCGTCGAGAAGAGCGCGCCTGGCTTTTCGGTGGCGCAGAAGCTCATCAAGATGGGCTTTCGCGGCAGCCCGACGGCGGAGCTGGTCTTCGACGACTGCCGGGTTCCCGTCGCCAACCGCGTAGGTGAGGAAAACGCCGGCGTCGCGGTCGTCATGAGCGGCCTCGACCTCGAGCGCGCGGTGGGAGCGACCTTGTCGATCGGGATCGCTGAACGCTGCTTGCAGCTTGCCCTCGATTATGCGCGGCAACGCCGGCAGTTCGGCCGTCCAATCGGCGAGTTCCAAATCATCCAGGCAAAGCTCGCGGACATGTACACCGCGATCGAGTCGATGAGGATGCTTGCTTACAAGGCGCTCGCGGCCGTGAACGTGCTGGAGATCGGTGGCGGCGGGCGTGGCGGTGTCCATCAGCTCACCGCAGCGTCCATTCTCTACTGCGCGGAAGCGACCTCGCGCGTGGCAGCCGACGCCGTGCAGATTCACGGCGGCAGCGGCTTCATGTGGGAGATGGAGGTGAACCGCCTCTATCGTGCTTGCAAGCTGATGGAGATTGGTGCGGGCACNAGCGAGGTGCGGCGCATCATCATCGCCGAGGAGCTGCTGCGCTCAGGCGTCGCGGTGTGAGGTGGAGGCAGAGCNGAATCGTGACCGGTCGCGTGCTCGACGAAGATGGCCGCGCGATTCCTCACACCATGATCGAAATTTGGCAGGCGAATGCCGCGGGCCGCTAAAAAACTCCTCATACTTCACATCTGGATTGTGCCGCACGGCACTTCTGTCATTGAATTCAATGGAATTTTCGTCGGTACCACTGGAGACTGTGATAAATCTTGAAATTAGATTTGATCTGAATCGAACCCTACGAGGGGAACTCTAAAATTGAGGCACCAAATCATGATCTCGATCACGCGTCCAAAAGCGCGCGCAATCACAGCAGCGGCAACCCTTCTCGGCGCTATCGTGCTTGCCACTCCTTTGTTCGCAGCTTCCACCGGTTCGACGGCTGCGACCAAATCACCCGCAGCGTCTTCGCGACAAGAGATGGCGTCGGCTGCGGTGACGGCGCCCGGACCTGGAACCGCATCGGTCGAGGCGCGTATCAAAGAGCTGCACAAAAAGCTCCACATCACGGATGCTCAGAAGACTCAATGGGACAACCTTGCCCAGGTGATGCGCGATAACGCGCAGGCGATGGTGGACTTACAGAAACAACGGGCCGCAGCCATGCAGTCGATGACCGCCGTTGACGTCGTCAAATCCTACTCGGAGGTCATCCAGGCACATGAGGACGGAATGAAGAAATTCATTCCGGCCTTCGAGGGTCTCTACAACAGTATGTCGGACGCGCAGAAGAAGACTGCCGACGCAATGTTCCGCGGCCGCGCGCGCTCCGAAGCAAAAAAAGCAGCTAGCAAAGAGAGCTAATGAATTGGGAGTCGCACCGGCGACGGAGTATCATCATGAAAACCTCGACTAAACACAGTAAAGACTCGCGATCCATGCTCGCGAGATTCGGCAAGATCGCGATGGCGCTCGCATTCGGTGGCTTGCTTTGCACGTTCCCCATGACCTCGGTGCTTGCCGCCGGCCATCATGGCGGCGGCCACGGCGGCGGCCACGGCGGCGGCCACCGCGGCGGCGGGCGTGGCGGGTATTACGGCGGTGGCCATCGCGGAGGTTGGGGCGGCGGCCATTGGGGCGGTGGTTATTGGGGCGGTGGTTATTACGCGCCCGGACCCTACTACTACGGGGCNCCTGAGCCCTACGACTACTATGGGCCGGAGCCGTACTACGGGCCGTACTACGGGCCGGGCTACGAGTACGGTCCGCGTCCGCCATCTGGCTTCGGCCTCTTCTTCGGGCTCTAATCGCGGACGTAGTCTTTAGACCTGCGCTGCAACCCCGGTAACCTTCTCCTCGGACCGCAGGGCCGGACCTTCGCGTTGAAATCAAGCGCTTGGCGCCCACAACTTCCCGGATAGACCCAACGGGCATAAAATACCGTCACCCGCAAACCGCCCGCTGTCGGTGCTAATCCGATTCAGGATTGAAAATGGAAATTCCGGCTCATATAGAGTTAGCTCGGAAAGTTATAGGGAATATCTGTCAATCTGTCCGATCTTCCATAGACAGGTGACACACGATTTGAGATAAGCGCAGTATGAGGCCGCTCGAACGCGTACACGTTGGTCTGATTGGTTGCGGGCGCATCGCCAGCCTGCAGGTCCTGGGCTATCGCGATCACTCGCGCGCGGAGCTGACAGCAATCTGTGACAACGACGAAGCGCTACTAGGTCAGCGACAGCAGGAGTGGCAACCAAAGAAGACGTATCGTGACTATCACCAGCTTCTCGCCGACTCCGACGTGAACGCCGTGGAGATACTGATACCACACCACTTGCATCGGGAGGTCGCCATCGCCGCGTTGAAGGCAGGCAAGCATGTGTCGTTGCAGAAGCCGCCGGCGTTGACGCTGCGCGAACTCGACGACGTGAATGAAGCGGCGAAAGCTGCGGGACGCCGGCTGCGTGTCTTCGAGAACTTCATGTACTATCCGCCGCACGTCAAGGCGCGCGCGCTGGTCCAGGAAGGCGCAATCGGTGAGCCCATCTCGGTGCGTATCAAGACGGCGGCCGGACGTTTCGATGACGGCTGGCGGGTGCCGGCCACGTCGCTAGCGTGGCGCATGAATCCGGAAACCTGCGGTGGCGGCCCAACCTGCTTCGACCACGGCTACCATTGCTACAACATGGCGCGCTTCTTCATCGCCGAGCCGGTCGAACGCGTGCACGCGTGGATTCACGTCAACCGGTTTGGGTCGGACGCTTTCTACGACGGGCCCGCTTTAATCAGTTGGAAGTACGCCGGCGTACCCAAGTTCGGCAGCTGGGAAGTCATCGCTTCGGTGGGCATGCGCGTACGCTCGAAGTACTACGCCAGTGACGACCGCATCGAAATCCACGGGACCGAGGGCATCATCTGGATCAACCGCTGCACCGGTTCTCTGCTCGACGAGCCTGCGCTGGTCCTGTATCGGGACGGCGAGACGCGCGGCTGGCACGACATTCCAAACGACTGGTCGGAAAGTTTTCGCCTCGGCGTGCACGATTTCATCGACGCGTTGATTAAAGGCCGCCAACCCCCACAGGATGCCGACGATGCAGCGGCAACGCTCCGCTTCGCCATCGCCGCCCACGTCTCGGCCTGCGAGCACCGCGAAGTGTGTCTCGACGAGATCGGGCCGGACACCAGAGCACGACTCCCGATCTGACTTGGCTCTCCGTCCCGAGAACTCGTGCTGGTGCCTTTGTGCAACGTGCGGGCGATGCCGTCCACGATCCACTGAAGCGGTCAGTAAGGCTTGCATGACAAGCTTTGTAGAATAATAGACGGAGCGAAGCGGCCAAGAGCCGCGATCCTCGCCGCGGTCCGGAAAGTGCCATAACGCTGGAATAAGCCGCTGCGCTCAGCAATTACGCGATAAGGGTATGAAGCCCGGCACCTTTGGTTTGAAAGGTGCCGGGCTTTTTGTTTTCTGGCAAAAGGAGAATCGCGGTTTAGATGACGGGATAGGGGGGAAAGGGATAAGTGTGTGAGAACTCAGTCGGGAAAACGCCAGTTTCAGGTGTTTCATGCCAACGCGAGACACTCATGGTCCGCTACGCCGCCGTGGAAAGGGTTTCGAACTTAACACCGGGCTCGAACTTCGCGTTTCAAACCGCGTGCTCTGGGTGCGAGTCTGAATCCGGGTTAAAATGGAAATTCCGGTTTACATTTGTCAAGGAATACCGTTGGCGGACATGGCCTGTCCGGGGAATTCGAAAAACGCCAGGCAATAAGTTATATTCGGCCCCGGCGCCGGATTATCCGGGCGCTGAGATCCCCAAGGAGTTCGTACCATGCCCAAGGCAGCGAAGAAGCAGCAAGAGCCCTCCGGACCTTTTGGGGATATGTTCCCCTATCGCGAAACCTTCGAGACCT
>JGI20191J14862_1000486_pt1 | contig 13480 bp, 20 predicted proteins | sample NGESurdeep092012_7_FD_14862 | JGI IMG/M metagenome (IMG submission 14862)
GATCATCCAGTGACAATACACTCGCCACAGACCACCGGGAATCCACTACACCTTGCCGCTGACGCACCCCGATTCATTAATTCTTGGGCGTCGCCTAAGTGCCAGTCGCCGATGGCCTCGCTCACGGCGGTCTTGTCGATGCGCGCGAGCGCTTGCTCATAGGAGAGCCTTTGCGCCTGCGCATCGCCGAGCATCTTGACCCAAGTCTTCACGCTGTCGGGCAGCAGCGGCGCGTAGCGCGGAAAGCAGGCGCAGGCCTAGCCGCGGCAGCAGCGCGCGCGGCGGCAGGCGGTGCGATCGCAAAATCGCCAGATGCAGAGCAGGTCGGCCCAGGCGCGCAGGTCCTCGCTGCGCGCGACGGGTTGCCTTTGCGTCTCGGCGTCGGCGGGGCGCGTGAATCTCCGCTGTCATTGCCGGGCTTGGCCCGGCAATCGATGATGCCTTTCCAAGGGCTAAAGCCCATAAGGTGCTCGTTCGCGGACGCTCATCATGGATGCCCGGGTCAAGCCCGGGCATGACGATAGAGAGGTGAGCGCTTGCCGGCGCTTTGCCGCCGGCTCGACGTGAATTGGGCGCGCGCGAACGCGCGCTTACTTCCAGCCGGATTCCTTGTCGCAGGCCTTGCGCTCGGCGACGTGGGTCTTTTCCCACTGGGTGATGGACTGGGCTTCGTTGTTGTCCATCTTGTTGTTCATGCAGGTGCAGTATTTCAGGATCACCGCGTCGGCGGCTTCGCCTTTGTTGTCCTTCAGGCAGGCATTGATCCATTTGACGTCGTCGGTGGTGACGGCGAAGGCGGCGGTGCTGGTGAAGCAAACGCTGGCGAGTAGAAGCGCGGCGGCGGTGGCTTTCATGGACGTCTCCCTGATGGTCGGCTTGTTAATTGGCAGGGAGTTTGGGACGGGCGCGCGGTTTAGGCAAGGAGGGGGCGAAAAGAGCGGGATACTGGCCCGGATGGAGCGACGTTTGTAGGATGGGTTGAGCAAAGCGAAACCCATCCTACGAGCTACGAGCTCGACACGGCCGCGCGTTCTTCGTACTCGGCTTTGTCGATCTCGCCGCGCGCGAAGCGTTCCTTCAGGATCTGCGCCGCTGAGTCGCCGCTATAGCCGTCGCGATGGCCGCCGCGATGGCCGCGCATCATGAAAAACATGACGATGACGCAGACTGCCATCATCCCGACGATGAACATGGGACCGAAGAACATCCAAGGCGCCGGGCCATAGTCGTTCCACATCATGGCATCCTCCTATGGATGCGGCAGAATGGGCGCGGTGGCGGAAACGGGCGTTGATGTAGGTCAAGCGGAACTGGCAGGGTGCGGACGTGATTCTCCGTTGTCATTGCCGGGCTTGACCCGGCAATCCATGATGCCTTGCAACGGCTAAAGCCGTACGTGCTTATTCGCGGACGCAAATCATGGATGCGCGGGTCAAGCCCGCGCATGACGACGGAGAGGATAGCCCGCACCCGCTCAATTAAACTTCAGCCCCGCCGCCTTGGCGAGGGCGAGGTTGCTGGCGATCTCCTTAATAATCATGGCGTCGAATTCGGCGGGCGTGAGCGGCAGCGGCTCGACGCCTTGCGGCGCCAGCTTGGCCTGCACCTCGGGCAGCGCCAGCGCCTTCATGGTTTCGGCGTGCAGCTTGTCGACGATTGCGCGCGGCGTCTTCGCCGGCGCCAGCATGCCGTTCCAGAACGTGTAGTCGGAATCCTTGAAGCCGGCTTCCAGCGTGGTCGGCACGTCGGGCAGCGTCGGCGAGCGCTTCGCCGTGCTCACCGCGAGCGGCAGCAATTGGTGATTTTGGATGAAGGGCAGGCCGGACGAAATGCCGATAAAGATGAAATCGATGCGGCCGGTCATCACCTCGGTGAGCGCCTCCGGTCCGCCGCGGAACGGCACGTGGGTCGCCTTGAAGCCGGCGCTGACGCGGAACCGTTCCGCCGCCCAGTGCGTGGCGCTGCCGACGCCGGCCGATGAGAAGGTCATGTTGCCGGCCTTGGCGCGCTCGACGAACTCCTGCACGGTCTTGATGCCTTTCGACGGCGCGACCAGCAGCACGTTCGGCACCACGCCGAACATGGCGACGCCGGCGAAATCCTTGCCCGGATCGTAAGTGATGTTCGGATAGGCGGCGGGCGCGGCGGAATGCGCGGCGGCGTTGATCAGCAGCGTGTAGCCGTCGGGGTCGGCCTTCGCCACCGCGGCCGAGCCGATGCTGCCGCCGGCGCCGCCGCGGTTCTCGATGACGATGGTCTGCCCGAGCTGGCGCGACAGCGGGTCGAGCACGATGCGGCCGATGATGTCGACGGTGCTGCCGGCGCTGAACGGCACCACGGCGCGGATCGGCTTGCCCGCCGGCCAGGCTTGCGCTTGCCCTAAGCGCGGCAGCGCCGGTGTCGCCAGCGCCGCGGCGGTGAGCGTGAGAAAGCGGCGGCGGTTGCTGGTGGTCATGCTGTATCCTCCAAAGTTCGATGGCGTGTGCGTTTTTCTTTGTGCGGCGCAATGTTTTTATGTCTTGCCTATGATGCCATGGCTTTGCCGGCACTTCCTTCTTTTTCTGTCATTGCCGGGCTCGGCCCGGCAATCCATGATGGCTCGCCAAGCGCCAAAACCGTAAGGTTCTTGTTTGCCGACGTTCAACATGGATGCCATCCGAACTCGGGCTTGCCCGAGTTCGGAAAATCTGGTTGCTGCAAGTCGGGTAAACCCGACTTGCAGTATCAAGTCCGGGCATGACAAGAGGAGAGAGCATTCCGATGCCGACCTACACCTGGGACCACATCCACCTGCGCACGCCGGATCCGGAAGCGACCGTGCAATGGTTCGAGCGCATGTTGGGCGCGCAAGTGATCCGCAGCACGCAGAACGGCAAGCCGCGCATCGACATCAAACTCGGCGGCGCCAATATCTTCATCGCACCGGTGGCGCCCGGCGAAGCCGTCAATCCGCCGCCGGCGACGCCCTATCAGGGGCTCGATCATTTCGGGCTGGCGGTGTCCGGCATCGACGCCATTGCCGCCGAGCTCAAGAGCAAGGGCGTGCAGTTCAGCAAGGAACCGCACTCACCGCGCCCCGGCATCAAGATCTGCTTCCTGCGCGGGCCGCAGGGCATCTCGATCGAATTGCTCGACCGCGATCCGAAATACGTCTGAGCGCATGATCCCGAAAAGTGGGAACCGGTTTTCGGAAAAGATCATGCGCAAGCATAATGCGGCGAATTACATCACCACTAAAAAAATCGGGGGGACAACGTGAAATTCATTCGGATTATGGCCGTGCTCGTGCTCGTGTCGGCTGGCGGCCAGGCAGTCGCGCAGCAGAAGAGTTTGCGCGATCAGATTGTCGGAACCTGGACCTTCGTGGTGGCCGAGGTCGTCGCGCCCGACGGCAAGAAGTCGTTTCCGTTCGGCGAGACGCCGAAGGGCATCTTGATCTTCACCGCCGACGGACAGTTCGCCCAGATCCATGTCGCCAGTGACGTGCCGAAGATCGCCAGCAACAATCGGCTGATCGGCACGCCGGAGGAATACGCGGCCATCATGCGGCGCAGCCTCTCGGTGTTCGGCAGCTACAGCGTGAACGAAGAGAAGAAAACGGTCACCTTCAACATCGTGTCGAGCAGCTACCCGAACTGGGCGGGCGAGGCGCAGGAGCGCAGCATCGACAAGCTTAACCCCGACGAATTCGTCAACACCAATCACAACGTCGCCGGCGGCCGCGGCCGCGCCTCCAATTTTTATAAGCGCGCGAACTAAGCGGCGGCAGTTGCCGATCAACGGCCGGAACTTTTGCCCGCGGCGTTTTGCTTTGGGACAAGCCGCCTTGGCCGGTTGCCTTGGCGCCGGCGCCTGCCTAGATGCGCGGGGGTGCGCGCGCGATCGGCTGCCGGGAGGACGTTGACATGCGGATGCTTGGGCTGGCGATCGGCGCGGCCACGGTCATGGCGGCACAGGCCGCGGCCGCCGATGCGCGGTTCGAGAAAAGCCTGCAGATGCTGGCGCCCGCCGAACGGCTCGAGCAGCTCTGCGACTACACCGCGATGACGCAGATCCGCAAGGACGCGAAGCAACTGCGTCCCGACCGCGCGGTGGCCAACGCCATGGCGGAGCCACGCGTGAACAACCACACCATCGAGGTCAAGGGCGGCGCCTTCCGCAGCCGCCGCAAATTGTACGAGCTCACCTATACCTGCACGGCGACGCCCGACCACCTGGCGGTGGTCTCGTTCCAATACAAGGCCGGCCCGGAAATCCCGCCAGCCAAATGGGCGGGTTTCGGCCTGTCGCGGTGACCGCGGGCGGCCCTGGCACGGCTGCTAAGCCCGGATTCGGGGCGAATCGGGACTAATTCCGATCAGCAAATTGCCGGCGGGCGTGCTAGAAGGTCGGCGATGACACGGCGTACCACCGATTCGCGGGATGCGGCCGAAATGGCCTTTAAGGCGGCGACCACCAAGCCCGCGCCGACCGCACTGAAAAGCCCGTCTCTTCCCGGCGCCAAGGAGACCGTCTCCTTGCGCATCGACCGCGACGTGCTCGATTACTTCCAGGAGGCCGGCCCGGGCTGGCAGGAGCGCATCAACGACGCGCTGCGCAAAGCCGCCGGCAAGTAGGACTGCGGGCTGTTCGCGACCGGCGCGGCGTTCTCGCGCCGCGGACCGTCACTGTGCTTTAGACATTAGACATTTCACCGATGGAGGCCGCATTGGCAGACGACCCGAAGAAACACGCGGCGAACAAAGAATTCAAAAAGGCGCGGCAAGCCGAAGAGGGCAAGCGCGCGATGACGGAATATGAAAACACCGCCGTCGCCAACCGCGCCAAGACCGCGCGGTTGAAAGCGTTGCGGCTGGCGCGCGACGCCGAAGAGGCCGCGATCGCCGCCGCGGCGCCACCGCCGCCGCCGAAGAAGAAGAAAGCGGCGAAGAAAAAAGAAGTGGCAGAGTAGCAACCGCCCGCGAGGTTATCGCGACGGTGATGGCGCGCTGGGGTTCGGCGCACGCGCAACCCATCCGACGTCAAGCCATCCTCCGTCCTACTGCCCGCTCTCCAGCCACTGCTGCTCGCGCGCATAGAAGGCTGTGAGCAGATCGGGGCGGTCGTCGCCGAGCAGTTCCGGGTTGACCTGGTAGCCGCGGCGCAGCTGGGTATAGGCGAGGAATTTGTAGGACGGCCGCAGCGTCTTGATCACCTCCCAGTCCACCGGCAGCGGCTCGGCCGGATTGACGCTGCGCAGATGGTCGCGCTGGTAGATGCCCTCGAACGAGGCCAGCCGCCAGCCCGCCGCGCCGTGCACGACGCGCGAGACAAACCGGCAGTATTGGAACGAGTCGAATTCCACATTGTCGAAGATGAGCCGGTCGAAGATCGCCGCCGGACTTTCGACCAGCGCGCGCTCGCCGTTGATCTGCAACGCGGTCGGGAAAATCCAGTGCTTGGCGGCGCTCGCCCCTGGCCCCGTCATCTTGCGGCGCGAGGCTGCGACGAAGTCTTCGATGCTGCCGTCGAACCAGGTGGTGCGCACCGGTGCGTTTTTGACATAACAGCCCACGAGGCCGTCCCAGTCGCGCTGGTCGCGGTAGAAGCGCTCGACCCGCACCAGATCGAAGATCTCGCTACGCTCGAGCAGCTGCTGAATTCGCTGGTCGTCTGTTGCCTGGCTCATTGAAAATTCCTCCGCCGGCGGCAGCTTTAGCGCGGATGGAGCGGGCGTGAAACCGGCCGATGGATGTTCCGTCCCTGATCCGGAGGAGCATCGCGCGGCTTCACTTATTTTGCCGCCGCCTCCACCCGCATCACCGCGGCGGCGCCGCCGACCAGCACCGCCGCCCCAAGCGACCAGAAGCCGATTAGCCAATACAGCGTCGCCGACGCCGCGCAGCCGGCGGCGAAATACACAATGCTGAGCGCGACGCGGCCGAAGCGCGTGCGGATCGCCGGCGCCTGCGCCGGCTCCACCCCGGTGAGCAGATCGACGGCGTCGATGGTCGCCTGCGTGGTGTTGCCGGTCATCAGCGTGGTCGGCGGCAGGTTCGACAAATGCACGCGCTGAAACGCGTTCTGCAGCGACATGGCGGCGATGCCGGCAAAGCCGGCGAGCAGGGCGGCGGGCGTATCGGGATCGGGGAACGGACCGAACGCCACGGCGAGTGCAAAGAACGCCAACAGCAGCGCGACTTCGACGCTAAGCAGAATGCGCAGCACCGGCAGCCGGCGCGCGCGCAACGCCGCGCCGGCCAACCGCGCCAGCGCGATTACCAGGATGAATTCCGGCAGCGCCAGGATTTTGCCGATGATGCCGTGGCTGCCCAGCACCAAGGCGGCGCCGAGCGTGACGAAGTTGCCGGTGACGTGGGCGGTGAACAAGCCCTGCAGGCCGAGGAAGCCGGCGGTGTCGATAAAGCCGCCGTTGAACGACAGCAAGCCTGCGATCGCCGCCGGTCCGCCGAATTTTTTCATGAGTCGAAGTTGATATTTGTCATGCGCATGATCTTATCCGAAAACCGGTTCCCAATTTTCGGGATCATGCGCTAGCGCTTGCGGTCCTTGACCGCGGTCTGCGGCCGATCACCGCCGCGCGCGGTTTCCGTGTGCCACCGGCCCTTGTCGTCCTCGTACTCGATGTCCGCGCTCTCGCCGGGAACGGTTTGCTCGGCGGCCGCCGCCTTGGCGGCCTTCAGCGCGGCGGCATGGCTCGGATAGGCTTCCGAAAACACGCCCGCGACCTTGTAGGCCCAGCCGCCATCGTGCTCGACGATTTCGTAGGTGACTTCGGACATGGGGACACCTGTGGGTTCAGGGACGCTGCTGGCCATCAACGTATGACAACGATGGATGGTTGCACAGGGTCCCTCAAATCGCCCGCTCGCGCTTCAAGCGGTCGATGAACTCCGCGACCTCCGGCGGCAGCGACTTCAAGCCCTGCTGTCCCGCCAGCGTCAGCAGCGGCCGCAGCTGCGAGCCGCTCAGGAAAGCCGGCTCGCGCCCCGCTGGAATGATGCGGTCGAAGATCAGCACCAGCACCACCGCCAACAGGCCGATGCGAACCGCCCCCAGCAGCGCTCCGGCCAGGCGATCCGGGATGCTGACGCGGGGGCCGACCAGCGCGCTCACCGCCATCCGCAACAACGCGCTCAGCACCATGCCGGCCAGCAGGAAGATGCCGCACAGCACGGCCCAAGGCTGCGCCTGCGGCAGATGGAATTGGTCGGTGAGAATTTGCGACAGTGGCGGCGCCGCCGCCAGCGCGAGCGGCATCGCCGTCAGATAACCGAAAATCGCCGCCAGGCTGCGCAGCAGCCCGGCATGGAAGCCCATGATGATTGCGACAATCGTGACGAAGTAAACCGCGGCGTCGAAGGGGTTCATCGATAAAGGGCTCATGGCGATTTGAGGCGAGCGTAGGGTGGGTTGAGCGGAGCGAAACCCACCGGGATATGAATGGCGCTGCGCTCAACCCATCCTACGGGCTGCATCCGCGTACCCGGTGCGACCCAATCACCGCAGCGGCACGCAGCGCGGCGTGCCGAAGCGTTGCGCCGTCTGGTCCGAAGTGACCGCCATCGTGCGTTGCGAGCCGCACAGGCGCCAGCGTTCGGCCTTGCCGGCCTTGCGCACTTGGCGGGTGTCGCGCGCGGGCTCGTTCGCGAGATCCGCGGCCTTGAGCGCGGGCGCCGCGGCGAGCAGAATGGCCGCAGCGACGAGCGGCACCGCGCAGGGCTTCATGTTGGCTCCGGGAAGGTTCGCAGCTGTGGCGAGCATAGCAGGGCTGCGGAAGGCGGGCAAAGCAGAGGCCGGCGCGCTCTGGGCTGCGCCGGCTGCGGGTTTGCGCAAAGTCCGGAAAGGGATAGCCTTCGCGTTGCCATGCTGATCATCTCGATCATTCTCGAAGCGGCCGTTGCGGTCGTCGCTGCTCGCCGCGCGCCAGGGCCGGCCGTATCTCTACGGCCTGGCGTTCACGTTCGCGGCTTATGTGCTCTACGATCTCGCACGCTTCATGCAGTGGACGGTCGAGGGGCCGCTGTTGTCGTGGCTGTTTTTGGTAGCGACCATCACCGCATTGGTCGCCGTGTTAGGATTGTACTGGGACCGACGGGACAGGTAGCGGGCGTCGCGGCTTCGGCTCATAGGGTGGGCTGAGCGAAAGCGAAGCCCACCGCGTTCGGTCGCCGCATGCATCGGCTTCGCGTGGGCTCGGCGTCTGCGGCGCCTTAGCCCACCTACGCTTGCCAGATTTCGGTCCGGGCGGGTTCGCGGAAATGAAGGGAGACGGTGTCATGGCGTTCGCAGTCAGCAGCAACAGCTTCAAGGATGGCGATTATCTCGGCAAGACGCATATTCTGTCGGCCGATTTTGGCTTCGGCTGCGCCGGCGGCAATCAATCGCCGCAGCTAGCGTGGAGCGGCGCGCCCGCCGGCACCAAGAGTTTCGCCGTCACCTGCTACGATCCCGATGCGCCGACCGGCAGCGGCTTCTGGCACTGGCTGGTGGTGAATATCCCGCCCAATGTCAGCGAGCTTGCATTAGGCGCCGGCAATGCGGGCGGCAAGCTGCCGGCGGGCGCGCTGCAGACGCGCACCGACTTCGGCGCGCCGGGTTACGGCGGCCCGTGCCCGCCCGAGGGCGATCACCCGCACCGCTATCTGTTCACGGTGTTCGCCGTCGGCGCTGCGAGCCTGGACGTGAAGGCCGACACCTCGGCGGCGGTGGTCGGGTTCAATCTGCATTTCAACACGCTGGCGCAGGCGGCGATCATGGGGCTGTTTAAGAGGTAAGCGGAGGAGGCGTCGGGCGCCGGCGCATGGAACTCCGGACGCTTTGGCGAATTATCGCTTTGGCGATTAACCCCTCCGATGGCCGCTATTCCCTCGCCTGAAGAATTGAGCCTAGCGGCTCAATCGCTCAAGGGCTTCCAAAAGGATCACACCATGCGTTTTTCGTCGGGACTGCTTACAGGTCTTATCGCTCTGATGGCCCTGGTGGGCGCGAGCCTTTCGTCGGCGGCCTACGCCGATAGCGGCACCATCCGGATTTCGGTGGTGAAGGCAGGCTGGTTCATCGGCGCCTCCGGCGGCAGCGGCACCCTGACGTTCCACGGGCGGCAATACCCGCTGTCGATCGGCGGCGTGGACTTCGGCCTGGTGTTCGGCGCGTCGCAGACCTATTTGTCCGGCCGGGTCAGCCGCATCAGCCGGCCTTCGGACGTCGCGGGCGTTTATGGTGCCGGCGGTGCCGGCGCCGCGCTCGGTCGCGGCGTACGGGCGATCGTGCTGACCAACGAAAAGGGCGCCGTCCTGGAGCTGAGCGGCCGGCAGACCGGGTTGATGGTCAATGCCGACCTGAGCGGGCTAGCGATTTCGCTGAAGTAGGCGCGGCGCAATTTTTTCTGCTCATTCCCGCGTAAGCGGGAATGGGGGGCGAATGCTTTATTCAAGTATCAAACAGCGCATCTCTCTTCGTCATTCCGGGTTCGCGCTTCGCGCGCCCCGGAATGACGGGGTGAGTTAGCTTCGTAGGGTGGGCTAAGCGACTTGTCCGCCGAAGCGCGCCAGTGCGAAGGCGGAAGCGAAGCCCACCACTTTTTAATCGTGCTGCAAGAGATTGTGTCGCGTGGGCTCGGCGCGTTCCGCGCCTTAACCCATCCTACGCTTGCTGATCCTATGGACCAAATTTAATTTTTTCGCCGGTCAGCGGGTTGATCCCATAGCGTGCCGGGTCCTCGTCGTCGTCATCGGGGTCCGGATACTGCGGCGGCGCTTCGCCTTGCCTGGCGACAACACGCGGGTATCGAATCTTCGCGACCTTTGTGCCCTGCCGTTGCAGGCGCACGCGGAAGTGCCAGCCATCCCCATAATCGAACAAGAAAATCATCGTATGCCCGACAGCCGGGAATGCCTGAATCACCTTGGTCTTCTTCACGCTGAGAACGCCGGCGTCGGCGCCGCCCATGTCGGCGAATAGTTCGTATTTCGGATGCTCGCGCATCATCTTCGCAGGCGTAAGGCCGCTGTAGAACCCAAAGGCATGATCGAAGTCGAAGCCGAAGGCAGCAACGATCGCCTCGGCTAGCTTGTAGAGCGATTTGGACGCCTCGACTTCGATGTCCCGGTAGATCGACTTATCGTGTTCAAGCGCGACCCGAAGGATCAGCGTGTCGTTCTGCGGCATGTCGAGGCTCCGGCGAATTGCTGATGCGAGCCAAATAATTTAGCCGAAAACAAAACAAGTGGAAACGTAGATGGATGCGGGTTAGATGCGGCAAGGCCTGACCCCGGATTGCGCTACGCTCCATCCGGGCTACGCTTGCTTGATCGAGCTATCCTTTCAACGGGAGTTTGCCATGGCACTCGACGCGGACCGGATCGACGACGCAGTCCTGGCGCTGCTTTACCTCGGGCTTCACGATCAGTACCGCGCCTGGAAAGGCTTCGATTGGGAAGCAATGGACCGGCTGCACGAAAAGGGGATGATCGACAGTCCGGTCAACAAGAACAAATCCGTGAGCTTCACGCAGGAGGGCTTGCAGCGCTCGAACGAGCTGTTCGAGAAGATGTTCGTGAAGCGGTCGGCGTGACTTGGTAGGGCGGGTTAGCCGAAGGCGTAACCCGCCGGGCGAGATATTCATGTCCGGAAATGGAATGGCGGATTACGCTGCGCTAATCCGCCCTACGCCTTACGGGCTGCATAAGCGTAGCGACATGGGGCGCCTGTTGCAGAAGGTGACCCCGGATTTTACCTCGCTTATCCGGGCTACGCTTGCTACTGACCAATGAAAAGGGTGCCGTCCTCGAGCTGAGCGGCCGGCAGACCGGATTGATGGTGAATGCCGACCTGAGCGGATTGGCGATTTCGTTGAGGTAGATCGTCACTGCGGTAAAGCATAACGGACAAAGGCGGGCTGGCCGGTGGCCTGGCCCGCCTTTTTGCGTTGCGGCGTTACTTCCGCCCTCATCCTGAGGAGCCGCGCAGCGGGCGTCTCGAAGGATGGGCGGCCCATGGTTCGAGACGTGCCTGCGGCGCTCCTCACCATGAGGCCGAAGTTCTGAATGGCGGATTGCGCCTCGGCAAACTGCTTACAGTTTTGTTGAGTTTAGCTCAGTGTGCTAAGCTTGTTTTCGACGCGGCAATCCCAAAATACGAGACAGCCATCGCTGTTATCGGCGACAAGCGAAACTCTCAATTCACTCGGCGCTGAACGCATCGCTTCGCGAGAGCCAAATATTCGCGGGTTTGGATTGCTTGGCGCGGGTATTTCCATGGCCGCTGTATAGCAATATGTAATCCATACGCGCCTGCCGTCACATAGGGAGCCCGCTGCGAGAAGGTGTGTTGCTGCGTCACTCGCGTGTGGATAATCTGAATCGGCACTCGCTGGCCCAAGGATGACCGCAAAAACCAGGCATTGTTTTTGTTCTGGCGGAGGAACCAGCTTTGCTTTGTTTGTGACTTGAAGGGGTGTTTTACGTAGAGCAGTTTCAAGGACAAATATACGCCACTCGATTGTTCTGCCCTTTCCTACAGGTGCTCCGTTCCAAGTTGCTTGGTGCCGACTTCCCCCTTCGGCGCGGACGGCGTCAGCTACTTCGCCCTTTGCATCATACCAAAATCCGTAATGCCGTTTCCAAGTTGGTTTGTCATCGTCCGGACAGTGAACCGTTGCCTTGATTTCTCCGACCGCTTCTACAGCGAGGAAGAGAGCAGGCTTATTCCTTGCAGCCCACACTCGCCAGATCCCTGAAAAGGCAAGTGAGTCCCTGCCAGCCGCAAAGCTACATACGAAGCTGCGTGCGGGTAAATTCGGCGATCCTCGATCGCTCACCGATCCAATACTCACAACACCCTATTACTCTCCTTCACCTTCTCCGCATCGACATAAACCTGCTCGCCCATCGCTTTTAATTTCTCCGACATCTGCGCCATGCCGTGCTCGGCCGTCAGCATCCCGGGATCGTTCAGTCCGGCCGCATAATCGCGCACGTCCTAGGTGATCTTCATCGAGCAGAACTTCGGCCCGCACATCGAGCAGAAATGCGCCACCTCCTGCTCCGTTCGGAGCTACGCTCGCTCGCCCTCTTTGCCAGAAAAAAACGCCGCGTATCAGCCGGGCTCCATGCCTTTGGCCTTGATCACCCTGGCGGCATCCGGCGACCGCAGGAATTCGATGAATGTTTTGGCGAGCGCCGGCTCGGCAGCGCTGGCGCTGACCCCAGACATGAAAACGAAATCCGTGGTGTTCTGTAATTCCGCAGGCAAAGGTCCAACCAGGTCCACGCCCGGGAATGTCATCACGACCATCGGCTGCACGATGGCAAGCTCGGCTTGGCGCTTGGCGAGGATGTCGGCATATTCGGAACCGGGCACCAGCGTGGTTTTGGATTTCATCTGCTCCGTGATGCCGAGACGTTCAATGACCCGTGCGGCGTGAATTCCGGTCGCGCCGCCCTTCGCCGGGTCAGGATAAACGATGGACTTTGCTGCGAGCAGGCCCCGCTTGAGCGCATCGGGCGAACTGATATCCGGTTTGGCTGCGCCCGCGGGCACGGCGACCGCGACCAGGGACTGCGCCAGCCGAACTTCGCTGCCCGGTGCGATTTTGCCCTGGGTCGAGAGCGGTTCGAATGCGGACCTGGGCGCTATCACCACATCGGCTGGTTCGCCATTGCGGATGCGGTCGCGCACGATGCCGGCCGTTGCGTAAGCCAGCGTGACCTTGTGCCCGGTCTTGCGCTCGAAATCGCGCCCGAGATCATCGAGTGCCGGCTGCATCGCGACGGCGGAGAGAACCTTAAGCTCGGCAGCTTTTAGCGGGGATAAGTATAGGCTGAAAAAGCTCGCTGTCGCGGCGATTGCGGCGACACAAAGGACCGTTTTTGTGCTGGCCATGAATGCCTCCTTCTGCTGGTGGCGGCACCAGTCTCGCGAGCGACCAGCTTACGCTCCCCGGACGAGCCATCTTATGACACCAGAAGGCCGGCTTACAACGCCCGATTGCTCTTTCTCACCGTCTCAACATCCACGTACACCTGCTCGCCCATCGCCTTGAATTTCTCCGACATCAGCGCCATGCCGTGCTCGGCCGTCAGCGTGCCGGGATCTTTCAGCCCCGCCGCATAATCGCGCACGTCCTGCGTGATCTTCATCGAGCAGAATTTCGGCCCGCACATCGAGCAGAAATGCGCGACCTTGTGCGCTTCCTTCGGCAGCGTCTCGTCGTGATATTCGCGCGCGGTGTCGGGATCGAGCCCGAGGTTGAACTGGTCCTGCCAGCGGAAGTCGAAGCGGGCGCGTGACAGCGCGTCGTCGCGCAGCTGCGCCGCCGGGTGGCCCTTGGCCAGGTCGGCCGCGTGCGCCGCGATCTTGTAGGTGATGACGCCGGTCTTGACGTCGTCGCGGTCGGGCAGGCCGAGATGCTCCTTCGGCGTCACGTAGCAGAGCATGGCGCAGCCGAACCAGCCGATCATGGCGGCGCCGATGCCGG
>JGI20191J14862_1000498_pt1 | contig 13295 bp, 11 predicted proteins | sample NGESurdeep092012_7_FD_14862 | JGI IMG/M metagenome (IMG submission 14862)
AACTCACGGCTAGCTTTGACGGCCGTGCCATTACCTACGGCTTTGGCGAACTCGATACGCTGGTGCCAGCCTATGCTGCGACGATTCACAAAAGCCAGGGCACGGAATACCCGGCCGTCGTGATGTTAGTTCGTTTGACCAATAGACGTCGAATTCCGGGTTGTTCTTCGTGGCAACGACCTTCTTCACGTGCGCGACGGTTGTAGCATACAGCGCTCCACCACCCCATAAGTATAGAGTTTGAACCATTTTCTATACGTCCAATCCGATATAGAACGGTGCGACGAGCGGTCGACGCAATAAAGCTGCTTTTTATGGGTTTTTGCACAATAAATGCGGCAAATTGTGCCGTCCCATTTTTGGGATTTTTGTTTTCTTTAGGCAGTTATCGGTCTAGTGTCCCGGCAGGCAGGATTCAAGGGTGCAGCAATGATTGACCGGATCACCATTACAAAGTCCGATGATTGGCACTTGCATGTCCGCGACGGCGACATGATGCGCACTGCTTTGCCGTTTACCGCGGCGAAGTTTGGCCGGGCAATCATGATGCCCAATCTTATCCCGCCAGTGATGACGACTGCCGACGCCGTTGCGTACCGAAAGCGCTTGCTCGCGGCGCGTCCTCCTGGCAATAAATTTGAGCCGCTGATGACCTGCTATCTCACGGAAGATACCGATCCGGATGATGTTGAGCGCGGCTTCATGGAAAAGGTGTTCACAGGCGTCAAACTATATCCCGCCAATGCAACAACGAACTCGGCCGCCGGAGTGACCGATTTTAAGAAGATCCGCCGGGTCCTTGAGCGGATGCAACTCATCGGGATGCCTCTGCTCATCCACGCCGAATCTGTGGATCCTGAAGTCGATATATTCGACCGGGAAGCTGTCTTCATCGAGCGAACTTTTGAACCCTGGACCCGCGAATTCCCGGAATTGCGCTTTATCCACGAACACCTCTCAAGCGCGGTTGGGTGCGATTTCGTCCGAGCGAATGCTGGGAAAGTCGGTGGAACGATCACGCCTTATCACCTCGAACTCAATCGTACCGATTGGCTGGGTTGGGGCAATAAGCCTTATATGTACTGCATGCCGGTCATTAAGACCGAGAAAGACCGTCTGGCTTTGCGTAAGGCGGCGACCGGAGGAGAGCGGTGCTTCTTTCTTGGTACTGACTCCGCGCCCCATTCAATTCACAAGAAACTTGCTGTCATAGGCGCAGCGGGATTGTTTAATTCACCAGTGGCAATCGAAACATACGCTAAAGTTTTCGACGAAGAAGGGGCTTTGGACAAATTGGAGAAGTTTGCGTCGTTAAATGGCCCTGCGCATTATCGTCTTCCGCCCAACAAGGGTACCATTACGCTCGAACGCGTACCTTGGGTTGCGCCGGACGAGGTGAAGGTGCCGGGACCAGAAGAGCGCGCGCTGATTTACCGCGGCGGTGAGACGATCGAATGGAAGGTTACACAGGTTTCTTGATCTGGATCGTCTGATGAAAAATTCCCAGTTGAACGCTTTATCGGCGACCGAGATGGCGTCTCAAGTCGAGGCGGGAACCATCACCTGTGAGCAAGTCGCGCGCGCCTGCATTGAGCGAGTCCGGGTGCGCGATTCCGTCGTGAAGGCCTGGTCATACTTCGATCCAGGTTTCGTTTTGCGTCAAGCCAAAGAATTGGATTCCAAACCGAACCACGGACCGTTGCGCGGCGTACCCGTCGGCGTGAAGGATATTATCGATACCTGCGACATGCCGACCGAGATGGGTTCACCGATCTATCGGGGCTATCGTCCGCTTTCCGACGCATCTTGTGTCGCGTTATTGAGAGCAGCTGGCGCACTTATATTTGGAAAAACGGTCACATGCGAGTTTGCCGGTGCAACGGCAGCCGAGACCACAAACCCGCACGACCCCTCGAGAACTCCCGGCGGATCGTCGAGCGGGTCCGCAGCCGCAGTTGCGGATTTTATGGTGCCGCTCGCATTCGGAACCCAGACTGGCGGCTCCATTCAGCGTCCATCCTCGTTTTGTGGAATCGTAGGTTACAAGCCGACATTCGGCTTGATTAATCCGGCGGGCGTCAAACCGGCTGCCGAAAGTCTCGATACTGTCGGGTTGATGGGGCGGACGGTCGAAGATATCGAACTGGCCGGTCGGGTCCTGATGAATGGCGCTCAAGTGGCTTGGCTGCCCAATGACGCGCGCGTCCGAGTGGGGCTATGCAAGACTTACGCATGGGACACGGCAGAGGATGCGACCAGGGCCGCGATTGATGATGCCGCAAAGCGGCTTTCCTCCTTTGGCTTCATTGTACGCGATATCAGGCTTCCATCGCTTTTCAATGATCTCCCTGAGACGCGCGAAATAATCAATGACTACGAACGTGCGCGCGGCATGGCCTACGAGTGGCAAGTGCACAACGCCAGCATAAGCGGTGGGTTGGCGAAGACGATCCGCAACGGTCTATCAATGCCGCGCGATCGCTATATCGACGGTCTCCAGCATGTGGAGCAGTGCCGCCGTAAACTGAATAGTCTCTTTGATGACATCGATGTGCTGCTGACCCCGGCCGTCCCCGGAGAAGCGCCGCACGGCTTGTCTTGGACGGGAGACCATCGCTTCCAAAGCATCTGGACCCAACTGCGCACCCCGACAATTGCGCTGCCGACACATTCTGGCCGGGGTGGATTGCCGGTCGGCATTCAACTGGTTGCCGCACCCTATCGTGACAATTTTCTATTGGCTATCGCGCAACTTGTATTCCGGCGACTTGGTCGTGGACCAACCGTCGATATCGGTGCGGCCGCCCTCTCGACAATCAAATAGATAAGAAAGTAAATCCAATGGATATCAAAAACAGTTTCGATGTTCCTCTGCCTATCGATGAGGCGTGGAAGGTATTATTAGACATCAAAAAAATTGCACCTTGTTTACCAGGCGCAGAATTGCTCGAGGTCGTTGATCCCACGACCTACAAAGGCAAGGTTTCCGTGCGTTTGGGTCCGGTGGCATTGTCTTTCGTCGGGACCGCTCGTTTCGAAGAGATTGACGAGACGGCTCATCGTGCACGCGTCAAAGGACAGGGCTCGGATGCCAAGGGCCGCGGCGGTGCTACCGGTACTGTGACATTCGCGCTATCACCGGTCGATGGTGGCACTAAGGTGGATGTCGATACGAATTTGAATTTGTCCGGATCGGTGGCGCAGTATGGACGTGGAACTGGGATGATCCAGGATGTCGCCACTCAGATTATCGGGCAGTTTGCGACAGCTTTGCGAATTATGTTGGAGTACGACAAGGCGACGCGGGTCACGAAAATCCCCTCGAACGATCATGGCGAAGTTGATGGATTAACTTCGGAGAGCCCTCCACCACCTGCGCCCGTGAAACCAATCTCGGGCTTCAGTCTGATGGCACGCGTTCTATGGAACGCGTTCCGCCGCCTGTTCGGTGGCGGGCGGTAGGATCAGACGCCGGCTCCGCCTTCATCAAGAAGCACGGCAAGATCGCTTGGCCGAATCGGAATCTGGTTGATTTTGACGTTGAAAATGGACAGTGCATCTTCAACCGCCGATGCGATAGCAGCAGGTATCGGAATAACTCCGGCCTCGCCAACACCTTTCACGCCCAGAGGATTAAGTGGTGTCGGCGTCTCCCTGTGGTGAAGATCGATTGTTGGCATTTCCGTCGAGGTAACGAGGAGGTAGTCGGCTAGATTCGTTGTCAAGGGCTGTCCGTCATCTCCGTAAGCCATCCACTCGTAGAGTGCGTTGCCAATCCCATGCGCGATCGCGCCAGTGATTTGGCCGTCTACAATGGCGGGGTTGATGAGCTTTCCTGCGTCATGGACGAATACAATTCGCACAACCTTCACGTCCGCAGTTTCGAGATCGACCTCGACTTCGGCAACGGCAGTGCCGTTGGCATAAGTCATGGCATCGATGACGATATTTTCCCGCGCCTCGATGCCGGGTTGAAGATTTCCCGGTAATGAAAAGCCTGCAGATCCGGCCATCGCTTTCGCTATTTGGCCCAAAGAAATCTTCATGTCTTTGACGCCTTTGACGAAGACATGTTCGCCCGCGATGTCGAGATCCGACGCATCGGCTTCCAAAAGATGGCTGGCGATCTGAAGGACCTTTTCTCGGACTTTTACTGCAGCGACGTGGGCAGAGGACCCTGCCATCACAGTTTGCCTGCTGTTGAAGCCACCGAAGCCCATACTCACTTGTGCGGAATCACCGGCGGTCACGACGACGCGATCCATTGCGCCGCCCAGCTGTTCGGAAACAATCTGAGCAAGCATCGTTTTGGTGCCCTGTCCCATGGCGGCTGCGCCGGTTGCAACATGGATCAGTCCGGTCGGAGCGATCCTGACTCTGACCTGTTCGAACGGACCGCGGCCAGTCGCTTCCACGTAATTTGCGAGGCCGATTCCGATATAGCGCCCCTTGGTCCGTGCTTCGCTCTGGCGCCGCGGAAAGTCGAACCAACCGGCTCGTTCGATTGCATCAGCTTGGCAGGCTGGATAGTCCCCGCTATCTAAAACGATTGGAATACCACCGCGGGTTACGAAGCCTTTCTTAAACGGCATAGCCTCTGAGGGAACAAGATTGCGTCGGCGAATTTCGGCACGATCGATCTTCAGCTCATGGGCGGCGAGGTCGAGAAGTCTCTCCATAATAAAAATACCTTGCGGCTGCCCTGCGCCTCTGACGGGAGTCACAGGAACTTTGTTCGTCAATGCGACTCTGACATCCATTCTAAAGGCGGGAACGACATAACAAAGCGTAAGTGCGGCGACGGCGCCTTGCGGAACCGTCAAGCCGCGAGCCGTATATGCCCCGTGGTCGTGAATAAGGGTGCCACGAATTCCGAGAATTTTGCCATCTTTATCGAGTGCGATCTCAGCATCCCAATACTGATCGCGCTCTTGAGTCGTCGCAATGAAGTGTTCGCGCCGATCTTCAATCCACTTCACGGGCTTATTCAGAATAATAGCAGCGATCGCTACGGCCGCTTCTTCGGGATAGAAGACGAGCTTCGGACCAAACCCGCCGCCGACATCGGGCGACACGACACGTATCGCAGTTTCTTCCCGGCCGAGGATTTCGGCAAGCAACCGTGCGGCGACCAGTGGAGTTTGGGTGGAACTCCATAATGTCAGCTTGTCATCGACTAAATCGAGCGTAGCAAGACATCCACGACATTCCATGGGATGTGCGCAACCACGATGTTGCTTAAACGAGTCCTTGAAGATGTGCGTTGCGCTGACAAACGCGGTTTCGACGTCGCCGTACGAACTTACGAATTCCGCGACTAGGTTATCGGGCCCGTCGCTGTGCACCAGCGCGGCGATTGGCGATAGTGCTTCGCGGCAGTCAGAAACAGCCGGTAAAACGTCATACTCGATTTTCACCAGGGAGACCGCATCTTCCGCCAAATATGGATTGTCCGCGATTACCATAGCGATGGGCTCACCGACGTAAACCACCTCATCACCCGCTAAAATGAGTCGGTCGCGTTGTTGTTTGTAGCTGCGATCGGGTAAGGCGACCGCCAGACGGTCGGTCACCGTTTTGGTGCGGATATCGTCCCGCGTAAGAATTACCCGAATTCCAGGCATCGCGAGTGCATCGGTCTTGTCGATCGAAATGATTTTGGCATGAGCATGCGGGCTTCTAACGAAAGCAGCATGCAACATCCCGTCAATGTGAAAGTCATCGACAAATCTCGCTTTGCCCCGAAGGAAGTCTGAATCTTCAATTCGACGGATGCGCTGCCCAATCGTTTTCATTGTTACGCCGGGCGTCCCATCCTGAGGCGTTTCGCCGCATCAAGTGTGGCCGCAATGATGCTTAGATAACCTGTGCAGCGACACAAGTTTCCGGAGATTGCCATTCTCACATCGGTCTCCGAGGGATCCGGGTTGTCGCGAAGCAGCTCGACCAATGTGGTGAGCATGCCGGGGGTACAGAATCCGCACTGGAGGCCGTGATGGTCCGAAAATGCCTGTTGCAACGGGTGTAACGTGCCGTCTTCTCTTGCCAAACCTTCAACGGTTGTTATTTCATGCCCGTCCGCTTGAACCGCCAATATCAGACAGGATCGCGCCGACATGCCATCGAAAAGCACTGTGCAAGCACCGCAAACGCCGTGTTCGCATCCCAGATGCGTGCCGGTTAGTCGCAGCTGATGGCGTACGAAATCCGCCAGCGTCGTCCGAGTGCTAACGGTTTCCTTAAAAAGTTTATCGTTGACGGTAATAGTAATTTCACGCTGATCCACATCATCTCCTTCCGCATCAGTGCTTTTCAAGGGCCACAAGTGCCCGAGCTCCGGCAGCCTGTAAGGCGCGTCGCGCCATTGTGACGGCCAATCGCCTACGGTACGCGGAAGATGCATGCACGTCATCAAGCGCGTCAATTTTGTCGCACGCTTTCGCAGCTTGAGCCCAGAGTTCGGGTGTTGCCTTCATTCCGATGATACCAGATTCGATTTCCGCTACGCGAAGCGGTGCATATCCAACCCCGCCAAGTGCAATTGCCGCACGTTTAATTGTCGAAGACGGATCGAGTTCTAGCAATGCTGCAGCCGAGACGATCGCAAAGTCTCCGTGCCTGCGAGCGAATTCGACGAACCCGTAGCCGTGAGTGTGAGGCCCCAATGGGATGCTGATTCCAATAAGGCATTCTTCAGGCTGCAGTGCAGATGTCATGTAGCCTGACGGGAACTCGGTAAATGGAATTTCTCGCCTACCGGAAGGACCGACCACTGAAATGGTCGCATCGAGCACCGAGCACAAGGTAACCAGTTCCGCGGAGGGATCGAGATGACAAAGCGAGCCACCTATGGTGCCACGGTTACGGGTCTGTCGATGCCCGACGAGACGGATCGCCTCGGTAATGATCGGGCAGCGACTTTCGATTTCCTTCGAGAACTCGATGTCCCGCTGACGCGTCATAGCTCCTATCCGAAGTTCGGATTCTGTGAATAAAATGTAGGAGAGGCCATCGACGCGATTCAGGTCAATAATGTGGTCAGGCAGCGCATACCGCATGTTCAGCATGGGCATTAGGGATTGCCCGCCGGCCAGTAAACGGTTGTTCTTGAGCGATGTAAGAAGACTAACGACCTGCTCAATTGTGTCTGGTGTGTGGTAATGGAACGCGGGAGGTTTCATTGCTACATCAGAGATGCTGGAGGCTTGTTGCGAGACTGGCGCCTGAGTCGGGCGTTCTGGATGTTTTCGAGATTGTCTGTATCGAACGGCTTTCCATCGTTCGCGAGAAGTTGTCGCACGCAGTTTGCCGCAGCTTGCCCTTTTAACGCACGCCCCCACATTTCGTTTACAGCGGTCTCGTGAAAAGACAACGCGTCCGGAGCGGACGTGATCATCGCGACGCCAACTCTTACATTGGGCTCGCCTCCCAGACGGAAGGGGCTTAGAACTAAAAAATTCCTGTCCGGCAGGCGAAATAATTGGAATCCTGTGTGCGGCAGCGTGTCAGTAACAATGCCAATCTGAACGCCGATTGGTTGCTCTTCAATCAGGTTGGCAAAGTGCTCGATTTCGGCCCGAGCGAGGGCTTTGCGCCTGATCAGCACGTCTTCCGGCAATCCACTTCGACCAATAAGCCCATGGTGCAAGAAGCGTTCGATCTCCATCGCCGACATAAGGTTGATAATTGTCGGCTTCCGGCGGCGATATAGGCCTTTGCGCTCGCGTAATATTTCCATGATCTTCGGAACGTCACTTAGCGCCCGTTCACGATTGACGACGTTCTTGGTGATATTTTCCGTAAGAACGTCCTGTAATGTGGCCTGAAAATCGTCAGATGCAAGCAAAAACGAAAGTGGACCCGAAAGCACGACTATATGTTCGGCTGTCTCTTCAATCTGTCGCATGCGTTCGAAATAGGCTACTGCCGATGGAATATATTCGATGCCGACACCGAGCAGGGTGGGAATAGAAACTCCGAGCAGTTCTGCTAGACGCTCTAACGTCTCAATTTTAGCGAGCTCCCCTTTTTCGAAGCGGTAGAGCGCCGTCCGTGATATGCCGAGCTGCTTCGCAATTTCGTCGGCACTCAATCCGGAGCCGAGCCGATACGCTTGCAGCCGATTACCAATCTCGTCGTAGCGGAATGTCATCGATATGCTCCGAAAAGGATCAGGAATTTCGGACTAGCGCGATCCGGCCGCCCTTCAAGTTTTGCATTGTCGCCGTCGACAGGATCAAGCTTGCCCGCGACAGTAATCCCTTTTTTAGTACGATGAACTGGGTCTTGCAATATATTCGTCGGCCTCACGTTCGATAGTCAGCGGAATTTGCAAAAGGTACTTTACCGCACGCTGGAAGCATGCGAGCTTGGTCTGGCTTAACTGTAACAATAAGTGTACATATAGTTCTATCGAGTTCATCCCCGCTAGAGTTGCAGGACGTCGTTCGTATTGGCTTGAGTGAGGCATGAAACCCGCCCCCTTCAAATACTACGCTCCTATTTTAGTTGATGAAGCGGTCGGGCTCCTTGCCGAGTATGGGCCGCAGGACGGTCGCGTGCTCGCCGGTGGCCAAAGCCTCATTCCTACGATGGCGTTCCGGATGGCGAGACCGTCATTCCTAGTCGATATAAACGGTATTGCAGAATTGGCGAAGATCGATATTGGCCCAGAAGTCTTACGGATACCCGCATGCGTGCGTCACGCGACATTCCAGGGGGACGCTGTTCACGGTCCCACCGGCGTTCTGCTTCGCAAAGTCGTACACTACATCGCGCACTATCCGATTAGAGTTCGAGGTACATTCTGTGGGAGCGTTGCGAACGCCGATCCGGCTTCTGAATGGTGTTGCACGACTGTTGCGTTGGATGGGACCATCATTGCACGGAGTGCGCGCGGAACTCGTCGGATCCTTGCAAAGGATTTCTACAAAGGCGTGATGACGACAGATTTGCGAGAAGACGAGCTGATTACTGGAGTTGAATTGCCATTACTCAAGGAAGGTACCCGCGTTGGCTTTGCCGAATTCAGCCGACGTGCCGGCGATTTTGCGATCGTTATGGTTCTGGCGGCTTACCGGCTGCAGAACGGATGCATCTTTGAACCGAGAATCAGCATTGGTGGTGCCGAGGCCGTTCCGCGGCGCATTTCCGACGCCGAATCGGCGTTGCTTGGACGCGAGATAAGCGCGAGCAGTTTCGAACGGGCTGCAAAGATAGCCGCAGAGGTGGTCCAGCCGTTTAATGACAACAACAATACCATTAATTTTCGGCGTAGCCTCGTTCGCACGCTTACTCGACGTGCTCTGGAGAGCGCGGCATGACTGAAAGAATCGAGATTTGCCTCGACATCAATTCGAAGGTGTATCGTGTTACAATTGAGCCGCGCAAGACTTTGGCCGATGTTATTAGGGAAGATTGCGGGCAGACCGGAACGCACCTTGGTTGCGAGCATGGAGTGTGTGGCGCATGCACAGTTCTGATCGACGGAGAGCCGGTCAGATCCTGCCTGATTTTTGCGGTGCAAGCTCAGAAGAACAAGATCCGTACAGTGGAGGGATTGCAGAGCGAAGAGAAGCTGCATCCCATGCAGGAATCCTTTATCCGGAATCACGCTTTACAGTGCGGATTCTGCACGCCGGGTTTTCTGATGCTGGCAGTCGGAATTTTAGAAAAGAGGCCTAATATCGAAGATGGTGAGCTGCTTGAAGTTCTTTCTTCCAATCTTTGCCGCTGTACCGGTTACGAGAATATTGTGAAGGCGGTACGGGCCGCGGCTACCGAAATGAGGCAGCGCAAGTGATAGGTTCGCGAAAACCCGGCATCGGCGCGTCCGTGACGCGTATCGAGGATAGGCCTCTGGTGACAGGGCACGGCCGATTTGCTGGCGACGTATCGTTCCCCCGTCAACTTCACATGCGCCTAGTTCGCTCGTCGCACGCTCATGGAAAACTGAATTCTGTCGACGTAACTGACGCAATGTCGATACGTGGTGTGGTAGCCGTGTGGACCGCAAAGGACATTGAGGACCTTCCCCCGATCGATTTTCGCGAAGGGGCGATCGAAAAGCTGGCTGCTTTCCGGCAACCAGTCTTGGTCAAAAGCCGCGTACGCTATGTGGGCGAACCGGTTGCCGCAGTCTTTGCCGAAGACCCTTATGTGGCGGAAGATGCTGCCGATCTTATAGTCGTGAATGTAGATGAGCTTCCTCCGGTGGTTGATGCCGCGGAAGCAGCCACCGAATTTACTCTCGGGCTCTCAACCGAGCCAACCGTCTGCAGACAGGGCTACGGTGACGTGGAGGCTGCATTTAGGGCTGCCGAATTAACTGTCGAGCTAGATTTATCGATCGGGCGTCATTCCGGCGTCCCGTTAGAGACACGCGGTGCGATTGGTCGTTACGACGCATCAAAGGACGTGCTCGAATTGCACGGCGCGGCAAAAGTACCGCACAGGAATCGCGAACTACTTGCGCGAATGCTTGGGCGAAGCCTCGCTGGAATTCATTTGTTTGAAGGGCATGTAGGCGGCGGTTTCGGCGTCCGTGGAGAAATCTATCCCGAGGACATTCTCGTGCTAGTCGCGGCGATGCGATTAGGCCGACCGATAAAATGGATTGAAGACCGGCGTGAACACATGATCGCCGCTAACCACTCTCGACAACAGCGCCATAAGATTCGCGCTGGCGTCGATAGAGAGGGCCGCCTTATTGCTATTGATAATGAATTCTTTCACGATCAAGGTGCGTATATTAGAACGCATGGCACGCGGGTAGCTGACACGGCTTGTGGAATGCTTCCCGGGCCATACCATTTGCCGAATTATCGCGTGAATGGCCATTTTCGTCTTACGAACAAAACCCCGGCGGCTACATATCGCTCACCCGGCCGCTATGAGACGAACTTCGTCCGCGAGCGGCTGATGGATGCCATCGCCGCAAAGCTTGGCATATCCCGGGTGGAGGTGCGTCGCCGCAATTTGATTGGAAAGGGTGAAATGCCGTTTAAGCGTCCGCTAGTCGCACTCGGCGATGACGTTGTGCTCGACTCGGGCGATTACGAACAGCTTTTAGATAAGGCGCTGGCCCGATGCAGATGGGAGGACTTGGAACGCGATGTCGCCTCCCGGCGCAAGGCAGGTGAATTCGTCGGTCTCGGCATTGCGATGTATGTCGAAAAGAGCGGTCTTGGTCCGACGGACGGGGCTCGCGTGAATGTGCACACCAGCGGCGATGTCGAAGTCATTACTGGCGGTGCTTCCATGGGCCAAGGCTTTGAAACGGTAATAGCTCAAGTATGCGCGGAAAAATTAAGTATCGATTACCGCAAGGTTCGCGTGGTACATGGACGCACGGATCGCATTGAGTACGGTGTAGGAGCGCACGCGACGCGTGCAACCGTCATGACAGCGAATGCGACGTTCGTGGCGGCTGACAAGGTGCGTATGAAAGCGTTGGATGTTGCCGCCCAACTTATGCAAGCCGAAGTACAGCATCTCGATATTATCGATGGAAACGTCGTGCGGACCGATATACCCAGTGAAGCCACCATCAGTCTGGCCGAAATCGCGCATCATCTCCGGCCTGCGTCTCCGACGCGCGGAGATCGAGATCCCGGTCTTGTGGCGGAAGGGTGGTTCACCACCGACCATATGACTTATCCCTACGGCGTACAGATCGCTGTGGTGAATATCGACTCGGGCACTGGTCAGGTTCACGTCGAAAAGGTGCTAATCGCATACGATATCGGACGTGCCATAAATCCAATGTTGGTCAGAGGACAGCTAGTGGGCGGATTTGTGCAGGGATTGGGCGGGGCTCTTTTCGAGGAATTCCAATACGATGAGCGAGGTCAGCCGCTCTCGGTTACTTTTGCAGACTATCTCCTTCCGACCGTTCAAGAAGTGCCGGACATTGATATCTTGCTGACGGAGGATGCGCCCAGCACGTGTAATCCTCTCGGCATCAAGGGTGCCGGCGAGGGCGGGATTGCGGCCGTCGGTGCGGTAATCGCTTCGGCGGTTGATGATGCACTCGGGTCGATCGGGTCGATAACTCAGCTTCCGATCACGCCACAGAAATTGAAAGCGATGCTTGACAAGCATAATCGGAACGGCATGACACGCGAGCAGTCATAATGTGTCCTATAGGCCAACCCAATGCATCGGTCGAAAGTCTTGCATTAGTTTCTACGCGCTGAAAATAATGAAAGATACGCAACGGGTAGCACAGCGCGCGTGACCCCAAGGACCGCGATTTAGAACGATTCGTTTTACTACTAACGATTGCCGGAATAGCAAACGAGGGACCGAGCGGCTCAATTGCAGCTTCGAAAACCACGACACTTTAAGAGCGGAAATGCGGGCAGAAACCTCACAGCCCCAACTCCTCATCACTACTCACGAGTGGTCGTGCGACAGGTGCAATGTAAAGCGCGAAGAAGAATCGCGGGGACAGTTTAGCTAGGCTTGTTTCTGCGACGATTCGATCACGAAGTTGCTGGCCACCAGGAGTTCATCGTCGGCAAACAAAGAAACATATTGCTAGGACTAGCACTCCTGGCTGGATTTAAAGTTCGACATTGGCTTATATTTCGACGCTTTCCTGATCGTAGAATAGAAAGATCAATTCACGCTAATCTTACCATCAGTGATTACCTTTTTCCATTTTTCGAAGTCGGCTTTGACGAATGCGGCTCCTTCCTCTGCTGTCGTCCCGCGAGGCTCGGCGCCGACTTTCGCGAATGCCGCCTTGAGTTCTGGATTGGTCAATGCCTTCTTGATCCCGGCATTCAACTGCATCTTGACGTCCGCGGGGACTCCCGCAGGAGCGAACACAGTAAGCCAAAGATCGACGGTGAAACCCTTAAGGCCGGCCTCGTCAACGGTCGGCTTATCAGGATAGACAGAGCTGCGTTTCTCGCCGGTAGTGGCAAGGGGAAGAAAGCGATTAGCTGACGTGAACGGGAGCGCACCTGCAATACTGCTGAAAGCGAATTGGACGTTGTTTGACATCATGTCGACAAAAGACGCACCGATGCCCTTATATGGGACGTGAGCTGCAACGATACCGGTACGTTGTTTGAACATCTCTCCCGCAAGATGCGGTGTCGTCCCGACCCCTGCCGATGCGTAGTTCAATTGTCCGGGGTTTGCCTTTGCGTAAGGCGACGCCCAACAATTATTGCGTCAGGTTAGGGGGTTTGGGTGGTCTTGGTGAGATGGTGTAGTTCCACTCGGGGTGGAAGGTATTACCGGTGATGTTGAGAGCGGCCATTTCTGCGTCAGTGACCTTGATG
>JGI20191J14862_1000500_pt1 | contig 13263 bp, 16 predicted proteins | sample NGESurdeep092012_7_FD_14862 | JGI IMG/M metagenome (IMG submission 14862)
GGTGGGCCCGCGACTCCCGGCCCTCGGGCCGGCACGGCGAACGCCGGCCCGTCCGGTCCGACCGGAGCCGGCGCGCCGACGCGGATCCGCGTCCAGGTCCGCGAGAATGGGCGCGTCGTGGTGGACCTCCAGGTGCCGGGCGTCCTGGCGGGCCTTGCCGGCTCGCTGCCCGGGATCCCGACGAGCTACGCGGACCGCGTGCGCGAGGCTCTCCGGACGGGCCTCCGCGGCCCGATCGTCGACATCCGGGACGACGACGACAGCGGCCTCACGATCACCATCGACTGACCGCGCGCACGGGACCCAGTCGCGCGCGCGGGGCCCGGTCGCGGCCGGTCTACCATTGGCCCGTGCCCCGAGCTAACCGCATTCGAGTCCGCCTGCCCCACCCCGGCACCGGGAACCTTCACCTCCGCGAACGCATCCTGCGGCGCCCGATACCGGCGTTCAACCGGTTCGGCGTCCCGGCTGGTGCACGCACCTCCCTCGACGAGTGGCGCGTGTTCGGCGAGCCCCGCTATCGGACCTTCCACGGGATCGGGGGAACCGCGGCCGCCGTTTTCGCGCTGGCCGGGGACGGCCTCACGATCCCGCTTCTGTTGGCGCTCGGAACGCCGGCCGCGGCGGCCACGGTCATCGGCGTCCTCCCGTTCGCCTTCAGCGCCGCGCAACTGCTGGTTCCATCGCTCCTGCGGCGCACGGACGGCAACCTCCGCCTCGTGACGCTCGTCATCCTGGCCGTCGGCGAGACGCGCGGCTTCGTGCTGGCCGGGGTCGTCATCCTTCACGAGCTCCATCTCATCCCGTCGCCTGTGGCGATCGTCGCGATCGCGGCAGTGATGAGCCTCGCCGGGGCCGCCTCCGCGATCGGCGGCGCCAATCTCATGGCCTGGTACGGCGCGATCCTCCCGGATGCCGAGCGGCGGTTCGTGGCGCCGCGCGTGATGGGGATCACCCAGGGCCTGGGCGCGGTCCTCCTCCTGCCCGTCGCGCTCGTGGTCCAGGCCGGGTTGAGCGCGATCGGCCTCCTCGTCTACGCGATCATCTTCGGGATCGCCGGCGTCTTCGGGATCGCCGAGCTGGCGGTCGTCCGGCGCCTGCGCCGCCCCGGGCGCGTTCGCGTCGCGCCACGCGGCGAGGCGCCGCTGCGCAGCCCGGCGACGAACCGGTTCATCCGCGCGGTCGCCATCGCCGCGTTCGGGGCCGGCATGGGCCCGTACCTCTCGATCTACAGCATCAGCGTCCTGCGACTGCCGCCCGGCTTCGCGATCCTGCTCTCCGCGATCGCGTCGGCGGCGGCGCTCGTCTCCGCGACCGTCGTCGGCGGCTGGCTCAACCGCGGCTCCGCCTCGCGGACCCTGCGCCTCTCGTTCATCCTGCGCGGCGGCTCGATGATCGTGGGCCTGCTCGCCTTCCCCGGGAACCCGGTCGCCTGGCTGGTCCTCTGCGTCGTGGCGGCGATGGCGTCGTCCGGCGCCTCGGCCGGCTCGCTTGCCTCGAACGAGCGCCTCCTCCGCCTCACCGGCGGCGTGGACCTGATCGGCGCGCAGGCAGCTTTCGTCGCCCGGAGCGCGGCGGGGCTGACCCTCGGGCAGACCTCGTCCGGCCTCCTCCTTGCCATCCTGCCGCTGGGCTACCCGGCCTTCGCGCTCCTCTTCACGGTTTCGGGGTTGACCCGGCTGGTCATGGCGACACGGGTGGAAGTCTCCCCGAACTGGTCGTCGGCGACGGCCGTCTTCGACGTGGCGGAGCTGAAGCGGGGCCGAAAGGACTGACCTCGAGTCGTGCTCGGCGTGGGCGCGAGTGCCCGGCGGAGTCGCGTCCCTGCTCGGTGGAGACGCCGCCGGCCGGTCGGAGCGCGCGCCGGGGCGTATCGTCGGCGGATGGACCGCTGGCAGACGATCATCGAGCCGTTCCGGATCCACTCCGTCGAGCCGATCCGGATGACCACCCGGGACGAGCGCCTTGGCGCGATCGACGCGGCCGGGCTGAACCTCTTCAACCTCCACGCCGACGACGTCCTGGTGGACCTGCTCACCGATTCGGGGACCGGGGCGATGAGCCGGGACCAGTGGGCCGCGGTCCAGCACGGCGACGAGTCGTACGCGGGCTCCCCGTCCTGGTACGTCTTCCTGGCTGCCGTGCAGGAGCTCTTTCCGTTCCGTCACGTCATCCCGACCCACCAGGGACGGGCCGCCGAGAAGATCCTGTTCTCGGTCATCGGCGGCCCCGGGAAGGTGATCCCCAACAACACCCATTTCGACACGACGCGGGCGAATGTCGAGGCGACGGGCGCGGAGGCGGTGGACCTCGTGATCGAGGAGGGCCGCCACCCCGAGGTGGAGCACCCCTTCAAGGGCAACATGGACCTCGCCCGGCTGGAGGACTTCCTCGCGACGCGGGGCGCCGACGTGCCGGCCGTCTTCGTCACGATCACGAACAACTCGGGCGGCGGCCAGCCGGTGAGCCTGGAGAACCTGCGCGGGGTGCGCGCGCTCTGTGACCGGTTCGGCGTCCCGCTCTTCCTCGACGCCTGCCGGTTCGCCGAGAACGCCTGGTTCATCAAGCTCCGCGAGCCCGGCCAGGCCGCGCGGAGCGTGCCGGAGATCGTTCGCGAGATCGCCTCGCTCGCCGACGGCATGACCATGAGCGCGAAGAAGGACGGGCTCGCGAATATCGGTGGCTGGCTGGCGATGCGCGACGACACGCTCGCCGAGCAGTGCCGGAATCTCCTGATCCTGACGGAAGGCTTCCCGACCTACGGCGGCCTCGCCGGCCGCGACCTGGAGGCGATCGCCCAGGGCCTCCGCGAGGTGGTCGACGAGGACTACCTCCGCTACCGGATCCGGTCCACGGCGTACCTCGGGGACGCGCTTGCGGCCGACGGCATTCCCGTGGTCCGGCCGATCGGCGGCCACGCCGTCTACCTGGACGCGCGGGCGCTCCTGCCGCAGATCCCGCCGCTCCAGTATCCCGGCCAGGCGCTCGCCGTGGCGCTCTACGTTGAGGGGGGCATCCGCGGCTGCGAGATCGGGACGGTGATGTTCGGACGCCACCCGGACGGGAGCGAGACACCCGCGGCGATGGACCTTGTCCGGCTGGCGATCCCGCGCCGGACGTACACGCAATCGCACGTGGACTACGTGATCGAGGTTGTCCGCTTCGTGGCGAAGCGGGCTCAAGAGCTGCGCGGCCTCCGGATCGTCGACGTGCCGGCGGCGCTCCGGCACTTCACCGCGCGGTTCGCACCCGTCGCGTAGCCAATTCGCACCCGGCGCCGAGCGCGGCGGGCCGCACCTCTTGCGCGGCCGGGTTACCGTGGCCGCCATGGGGACCACTTTTGGTGCGGCAGGCGAGGACTAGCCTGACCACGTTGGAGCCTGGCAGCCCGACTACCTGGCGGTACCTCCCCGACGACGGCGAGCGCGACCCGCGGACCAACCTCGCCCGGGAGGAGGCGATCGCGCGCCACGTCGCGGCCGACGGGGCGGCGCCGACGCCCGTCCTCCGCCTCTGGCGCGACGCGCCGTGCGCGGTCATCGGGCGCTTCCAGCTCGCGGCCGCCGAGGTTGACCTGGCAGCGGCGGCCGCGCTCGGTGCCCCGGTCCTCCGCCGGTTCACCGGCGGCGGCACCGTCTGGCACGACCCGGGCAACCTCAACATCTCGGTCGTGCTCCGACCGGAGGCCGCGGTCCTCGCCGCGGATCCGTCGCTGCGGCGGCTGCCCGGCCTCTATCGGCTGGTCCTTGCGCCGCTCGCAGCCGCGGTCCGGTCCCTGGGCGTCGCCGCGGAGATGACCGAGCGCGACATCCTGGCGCCCGGCGGCAAGATCTCGGGCGTGGCCGCGTGGCTGGGCGGGCGCGCGCTGCTGGTTCACGCCACGCTCCTCGTCGACGCTGACCTCGACGCGCTGGCCCGCGTCTGCAACGGACCGGGCGCGGCCGGCGATCCGCGCTGGGAGCGCACGCAGAGCCGCCGCGTCGGGGTCACCTCGATCGCCCGTGAGCTGGGCGCTGCGCCGGCCGCCGCCGACGTGGAGGCGGCCGTGCTGGAGGCATTCGGCGTGGACCCCGCGGGTCGCGCCGCCCTCACGCCCGCTGAGCGCGCCGCCGCCGAGCGGCTCCTCGCCGACCGCTACAGGGTCCCCGCCTGGCACACGGGGGAAACGGTGGACGGGACCCGCTAGGGCGGGAGGCGCCGGTACGTGCTCTCAGCGCGGCGCGCCACGCGCAGCACGACCACGAGCTGATGCGCGTCGTTGACCAGGTAGACCACTCGCAGGCCGCCGACGCGGAGCCGCGGGAAAGGCGTCCCGGTCAGCGCGGACGCCCCTGGCGGGCGCGGATCGGCCCGCAGCGCCAGGATCGGCCCGCGCAGCCGCGCCGTCGAGTCCGCGGGGAGCTTCCGAAGCTCGCGCTCGGCCGCCGGCGCCAGCTCCACCCGGTACGGGCGGTCGGTCACGCCGACGGTTCGCGGTCCACGGGGTCCACGTCGTGCTCGACGCCGTAGGCTGACTTCGTCTCCGCTGCGTGCCGCAAGAAGAAGTCCTCGGCCGCGACACCGCCGGTGCGCTCGTAATCGGCCAGCGCGGCACGCCCGGCGATCGCGTCCTCCGCGTCCTCAAGGCGCTCCAGCCAGGCCGCAAGCGCCTCTTCCAGCACGGATCGGACGCTGCGGTCCGCGCGAGCAGCTTCGACCCGGATGGCCCGGTAGAGATCAGCATCCAGTTCGACCGTCATCTTCACGGGCCCCATATTCCTGTATCGCCGTACGCCTGTCAACCTCGCCGCACCGCGGGGGCCCTTTTCCGATCGCGCGACTCTTTCCCGACCGCGGGACCCGGTCGCGCGGCCCATCCCCTACCCTTGCGCCCATGCGCGACCGCAGCGAGGGACACCGGGTCACGCTCGTGCTGAACGGCCTACCCGTCGAGACCCTGGCCGACCTGCCGCCCGAGCCCGGCCGGCTCCTGTTCGTGGGGCTCAACCCGTCGCCCGTGAGCGTGAAAGCTGGCCACTACCATCGCGGCCGCCTTGGCCTGTCGTTCTGGCGCCGCCTCGTGCGGGCGGGAATCCTGCCGCCTCACACGGACCTCGAGCGCGCCGATGACGCGCTCGTCGCGGCTGGCCACGGGATCACGGACCTCCTCAAGCTCCCGACGCCACGCGACACGGCGACCGAGACGGGGCTCCGGGCGGGGGTCGGGCCGCTGTTCCAAAAGGTGGCGATCTGGCGTCCGGCGGCCGTCGTCTTCGTCTACAAGCGCGGCGCCGAGGCGTGCGCCGGCCGGCACATCCCGGAGCCCTGGGGCCGCATCGAGGGCCTCGCGCTGGCCGCCCGCCCGTGCTTCCTGATGCCCGGCCCGTATGCGCCGCGCGAGGAGGTCGACGCGGGGCTCAACCTGATCCGCAACCTGGGCGCGGCGATCGAGGGCTGACCCTCGCTGATACGCCGCAGGTGAGCGCGGCGCGGTAGGATCAACCTCTCATCGCCATCGTGCGACGATGGTGCTACGATCGTCGGATCATGAGGAAACGCAGCGTGACCGCCACGCCACCCACCGCGCCCGTGACTGCCGAGGCGCGCCTCCGGCCGCGATACCAGCTGACCCTGCCCGAGGCCGTCGCGGCCGCGCTTGCCGCGGCACCGGATGACTGCCTCGTGTTCGAGGCCGATCCCGCCGAGCCCGGCGTCGTTCGCGTCCGGAAGGCCCGGACCTCCTGGGCCGGCGCGCTGAAGGGCGTCTTCGGGACGGAGGAGGAGTTCGCCGCCTTCGTCCGCGAGGAGCGAGCTTCGTGGGCGGCAGAGGGATGAGCCGACTCACGGAGCGGCTTCCCGCCGGCGACCGGATCCTCCTCGACTCGAGCGTCCTCGCAGCCTATTTCGACGGCGGCGAGCGGACCTCGGCGCTGGCAGCGGAGCTCGTCGATGAGCACGTGCGAAGCGGCCGCAACCCGGCGGTCGTATCCATGATCAGCGTCATGGAGACCCTGATCCGGCCTCTGCGCCGTTTGCCGGCCGCGCACGCCACGGTGCTCTCGTTCTTCCGCGAAATGCCAAATCTGTCGACTGCTCCCGTCGATCTCGACGTTGCCGCGGAGGCCGCGAACCTGCGCGTCGCGTTCGGCCTGGCCGCCCCGGACGCCCTCATCGCCGCGACCGGGCTCGCCGCCGGGGTCGCGCATCTCGTCACGAACGATCGGGCCTGGCGCGTCAGGCTGGAGCCGCTTCGCCATCGCGCATCGGTCCTGATCCTCGTCGACCTGGTGGAGCCCGCCTGACGGCCGGATAGCCGGCCCGCCCGGCCGGGAGCCCGCCTGACGGCCGGGCCCATCCGGCCGGCAGCCCGGCCTCAGCCCTCGCGAAAGAGCCGCGCGAAGCCCGGGTACGGCTTGAGCGGGACCAGGTCGAAGTCGATCAACCCGGCCGCCACGAGCGGCAGGCTGTCGACTGCGGCGCGGGCGGCGTCGACGTCCGGGACCTCGAACACCAGGACCCCGTTCGCCCGATCCGCCCGGTAGTAGACCTCGCGGAGGACGTCGCGCTGCAAGAGTCCCCAGACCGTCCGGGCCTCTGCCGGGCGCAGCTCCGCGAACCGCGGGTCGTCCTGCGCGACCAGGTCGCGCCCAAGTGCCAGCACCTTCATGAAATTCCTCCCGTACGCTTCTGGCCGCCCTGCCGGGCCCGAGACACGTCAGACGATGCCGACCGGCCGCTCGATCGCCGCGTCGGTCCGGAAGCGGCGGTCCACGAGGATCCGGATCACGTAGTTGATCTCCAGGCCCGCCCCGTCGAACGACGGCGCCGAGCCCTCCGGGACCAGGAGCCGGACCTCGACNCNGCCGGCGAGGGTCGCCGGATCGATCGGAGCCGAGGCGATGATCCCCTCCGTGCCGTTCGGCGCGTTCGTCCGTCGGTGGAGCTCGACTCGGCCCTTCTGCCCGCCGGGGGCCGACGGCCAGCGCACGGACACCGTCATCTCGGTGCCGGCAGGCACCGGAAGCGGCGACGTGACGCTGATCATCGCATCGCCGACCGGGACGCCCTGCACGAGGCTCAGGCCGCCCTGCTTGCCGACGCCGGCGCGCAACAGGTCCGGGTGCTGGGCGACCGGCAGGTGCTTCGCCACGAACGGATCGTGGCCGTGGGCGACGTCCCACCGGACCTCGAGCGCCCAGGCGATGATCGACTCGCCCAGGTGGGCGGTCGGCGGGCCGAGGCGCGGGGCGGGGACGGCGAACTGTGCCCTCCACTCCCGGCCCGGCTCAAGGGTCGCGGGGACGGCAGGCTCCAGGAACGCGTCCTCGACGAACAGCTTGCCCTGGACCTCTACCCAGTGGTCCGAGCTGGTGACGTGCCCCTCGCTGTCGCGGTGATCCTCCGAGCGGGTGACCTCGTCCAACCGAAGCCCGACCAGCCGCAGGGCTGCGCTTCGGGCGACGACCTGCTCGGTCGCAGTCACGCGGATCGTTCCGGTGATCCCGTCGCCGACTCGCGCCGGTTGATCCAGGGTGATCTCGCCCAGGACCCCGCCATCGGCCGCCTTCACGAGCTCCTCCGCCAGGACCGTGTGGAGCGGGTGGCTCCCCTGCGGCCCGGCGAGCCGCGGGCCGTTGATGGCGTCGAACGGCGACGGCGCCGACCCGGAGCGGTGCATGAGCGAGCCGAGCCCACCGAGGTTCACCGAGAACGGCATTGCTGGATCTCCCTGGATCGCGAGGATGTCGGCGGCGGGCCCCGCCGATCCCCGACATTGTGCCGCTCGCGGGACACGTTCGAGGGCCCGCCGCGCCTGCCTGCGATCCGGCGGCGCGTCCCCGGCCGCGATCCCGCGCAGCGTCCCACCGGAGCGGCGGTCCCCACGCAATCCTCTCAGATGCTCGTCCGGCGGACCCTACGCCAAGTCGCTCCGGGCGCTTCCTGTCAGATGAGCACGCTGGCGGTCCTGTGACAGGATCAGGTACCCACCGCCACGCTCGGCCCACCGGTCGAAGCCCACCGCGCCGCCGTTCGGCCTCGCATACGGTTCGTGTGGCGCGCATCTGATCGGATCGTCGCGCGCTGTTGCGGCTGTCGTGACGAACGCACCTGCCCGACCGGCCGGCACGGCTTCCAAGATGGGACGGCGGGTGCCGGGGCCGGGTCCACCCTTGATGCCGCCGTCGCCGGGGTTGAGACATCCTGAAGGCGTTTCGCGCCGCCGGGCGACCCGGCGCTGGCGCCCTGGAGAACCTGGAGGCGAACCCGATGACCTCGACCGCCGCACCCGCCTTCGTGGCGGCCGTCTACATCCGCGCCAAGCCCGAGGCGATCTGGCGCGCGATCACCGAGACCGACTACACGCTGCGCTACTACTACGGCAGCGCGATCGAGACCGACTGGCAGCCCGGCTCGCCCTACCGGATGACGATCGAGGGCGAGCTCCAGATCGCGGGCCAGATCGTCGAGGCGAACGCGCCGCGCCGCCTGGTCCAGACCTTCCACGCCGTCTGGGACCCCGAGATCGCCGCCGACGGGCCGACCCACGTCACCTGGGAGATCGAGGACGCCATGCCCGGTGTCTGCAAGCTCACCGTGATCCACGACGACCTCGTCGCCGGCTCCTCCACCCTCCAGCAGGTCTCGGGCGGCTGGCCGTTCATCCTTTCGGGACTGAAGACGCTCCTGGAGACGGGGAAGGGGCTGGGGGAAGAGTAGACAGGCGCCCGGCGTCCCACGTGCTTCGTGACGGGTCCCACCGCAGGTCCCGCACGCCGGCGAACACCGGGTCAAGGAACGACTCGATCGAGGCGACGGCGTCCCGCGGTGTTCGATCCTGCAGGCCGAGCTCGGCTCGCCACCGCCCGTAGGGTTTCTCCCAATCGGCCGGGGGGTTCGAGACCGAGGGCGGCCACACGTGCGTGGCCCGACGCGCGAACGTGGCCACGCACGCATCGATGAGCGCGCCCGATCCGAACGTGAATTGGCGACTGAACCACGCGAGGTCGACGAGGTCGCGAGCCCGGGAGTTCGCGACGTCGCGGGGCAGCGTGAGCGCGTGCAGCTTCTCCGCGACATGCTGCGCGACGGGGTAGACCGGGAATTGCGAACGCACGAACCCAAGGCGCTCCAGGACGGGATCGGATCGATGGGCTTCGAGCTGGCCGACGATGACGTCGCCGGTGCTGACGTCAACCTTGAACTGCACCAGTGGGGCGCCGGCAAGCCGGCTGACCACGGCGAAGCGGAGGCCGCCGCCGGGCGGTCCCTGGAGGGGCGTCGCGGCGGTCGTGACGTCGTAGGCGAAGCCGTCCTGAAGGTCCACGGCGAACCCGGCCGCCAGGAGCGCGGGCGCCGCGTCGATCTCAGCTTCGATCCTGAGGTCCAGGTCCTCCGTGGATCGTGCACTGACCGAACGCCGGAGCTGGTTCGCGTAGCCGCCCGTGACGACCCACGACCCCGGAGCGGTCCCGTCGAGGAGCCGCGCGAGCAGGCGGTCGATCGCGACCACAAGATGAATGCGCCGCGCGGGCACTCCGGATCCCCGTGCCTCTCCGTTCATCCGGGCGAGGAGGCTGGCCCGGCGGGCTTCCGGGCGAGCAGCGTGGGCCGGATTCACAGGCCAGCGCGCCTGAAGAGCCGGTGCTCGTTGAGGCGAGCCATGTCCTCGTTCGTGAGCATCGCCCGCGCCTTCGCCTCGCGCGCCGCCTCGAGGAGCTGATCCGGATCGCTGCCGATGCGAGCCGAGTCCTGTAACGCGCGGAGTGCCGCGCTGATCCAGAGACCATCGCGGAAGATCCGGTCACGGTCGGCGAGGTGGCGCGACCGGTGGAGTCGAACACCCGGACGGGGGCCGAAGCGCGACGACTCCGGAATCGTGAAATGGATCGCGCTCGGGATGATGTCCGACAGCCCCAGCAGGCTGAGGGCCGTCTCGTGGCTGAACGTGCCGAACGGGGCGCGCGCCTGGAGTTCGTAGAGCTCGTCGTTCGCCTCGATCGGCCAATGCGCAAGGCGGTAGAGACCGTACCCAGGTCGGTCGACGAAGGCGCGCGCCGCCCGCCAGGCCAGCGCTCGGCGGCTGATGCCCAGCTCGGCGGCCTGTCGCGCCGTGAAGTAGCCATGCTGACTTCCAGCGATCGCGAGCAACTCCTCCCAAGACATGCGCCAATGTTACGTGCACCGTAACATTCACGCAAGTCTTCGGAATCGTGCAGCATACCGATGCTCGTCGCGGCCGTGATCGGGCTGCTGGGCTCCGGCACCGCCGCGCTGATCATGCGGTCGGAGCTCACAGGCTTCGCCGCCCGCGGCGCGTTCCTCGACGTGCTCGGCGACACCATCGGCTCCATCGCGGCGATCGTCGCCGCCCTGCTCGTGATCGCGACCGGCTGCGAGTACGCCGACCCGCTGGCCTCGCTGGCCATCGTGATCCTCGTGGTGCCGCGCGCGCTCCTGCTCCTGCGCGACGCCATGAACGTGCTCATGGAGTCCACGCCGCGCGGCCTCTCGTTGCAGGCCGTGCGCGACCGGATCCTGGCGGTTCCGGGTGTGGTCGGCGTGCATAACCTGCACGCATGGCAGATCACGGCTGGCTTGCCGATGATCACGGCCCACGTGATCGCGACCGACGGCGTCGACCACCACCAGGTCCTCCACGAGGTGGACACCTGCCTCGGCGAGGACTTCGACCTCGGCCACAGCACGATCCAGGTGGAGCACGTCTCGCGCCCCATGGAGTCGGACGCGCACGCCTGAGTCGGGGCCGTCCGTATTGCGAGCGGCGCGACGGTGGAGCAGCGATTCTTCGCGGTCGCGGTCGCTCGCGGAAAGCTTCCCGGAACGCCTACGTGGCGAGGAAGACCTCGCGAGCGTGGTAGGCGATCTGCGCCGGGTCTGGCCGGAGCGTGATCGCGGCTGGCAGCGTTACGAGCAGACCGTCTTCGAGCGGGAGTCGGAATCGTCCGTCGGGCGATTCGATCATGCGGCGCTCGAGGCGTGGGGAGACTCGTGTTTCGAGCCCTCGGGCCGAATACGTGAGCCCGAAGAGGCCCTCGTCGAAGAGACGATGGAGCGTCGGCGTCAGTGTCAGGCCATTCGTGACGTGATCCGGGCCTTGGAGCGCGATGGGACGAATATGAGCGGCGTCGAGGATTCTTCGAGCCTGGTAGAACGGAACTGTTCCGACTTCGAAGCTGCTGATGGCGCAGCGATTCTGATAGGCCGCAAGAACATCTCGGCGGAACTGAGCGTCGCGTTCGAGGACTTCGACAATCCGGCGGGCTCGCTCAGCGGCTAGGACCGCCGGCGATTCATGTTCGACGCGCTCGGGATAGTCGATCTCTCTGTCGGCGATCTCGAGGGCACCGATGTCCTGACCGGCGGCTCCGAAGATCCGGATCACGTCGCCCGCCTGAATGGGCCGAACTGCCCGACCGAACGTGGCGACGTTGCGCGATCTTCCGCGCGGCTTCGCCCGCAGCCACCCTTCAAGAGGCTCGCCGTTCATCTCTCGCCGGGCATCATGCGGGAACCAGTTGATGCCGCCGTCGTACGTCACGACAAAGAGATCCTCGCCGTTCTTCGTCTCGCGGCCGGTCGGTACCGGTGGGTGCGTCACCCACGCCCAGCCGACGTATGCCATCCGCCCGGAGTTGTCCTCGCCGCGAGGCTCGTAGATGACGGCGAGGATTGGGGACCCGTACGAGGCCGCATCGAAATACTTGAGGTAGCGGCGGGGGAACTCGTAGCTGCCGAGCGTGTCGGCATAGACGCTCGTGACGTGGGATTCGAGTACCACGGCCGGGAGATCGACCAAGGACTTCACGCCTCCAGGGTAGGTCGTGACACGCTAGCTGTCACTGGTCGCCCGCAGAGTCCGGGGCATGGACGCCCCCGCCAACGTCGTCACCCTTCACGCTCCCGCCGGTCGCGTGCCCATCCCGGGCTCGGCGGCCACCAGCCTGCCGCCGGTCGCCATGCCGGCGAGCGCTCCCACTGGCGCCACGCGCATCTCGGTCGAGCGCGACCGCGTGGTCGTCGACCGCCTGGTCCTCGTCGACGCTAGCCTGGCCGCCTTCGTCGCGGAGCGCCCCGCCGAGGAGCGCGCCGGCCTCGTGGAGCGGGCCCTCAAGATCGGCCTCACCGCCCTCATGGACGCCGGCGTGACCGTCAACGTCGACGCGGTGCGGGCGGAGTTCGCCACCCTCCTGCGCCAGACGGAGGACGCCAACGCCAGGGCGGCCACCGCCCTGGACCAGCTCCTCCGCCAGAACTTCGCCGACGGGGACGGGCGCCTCCCGCGCACACTGGAGGCCTTCCTGGGCGACCGCGGCAAGCTCCGCTCGCTCACCGACGAGCTCTTCGACGAGACGAAGCGCGACAGCGCCATCGGCCGCATCAAGACGCTCCTCGGCGCGTACCTGGAGGGCGACGGCAGCAAGCTGGCCACCCTCCTGGACCCCACCCGCCTGGGCTCGCCGCTGTTCCAGTTCCGCGGCGAGATGACCGAGGGGTTCAACAAGCTCAACGAGCGCATCGCCGCGCTGGAGGCGGCCTCGACGGCCCGCGCCCAGGAACGCGCCAAGGGCACCGCCAAGGGCGGCGACTTCGAGGACCTCCTGGAGGGGCTCCTCGCCGACACCGCGCGGGGCGCCGGCGACCTGCTGGATCGAACTTCCTCCGAGGAGGGCGCGGTCATCAAGTCGAAGAAGGGGGACTTCGTCCTGACGGTCAATCCCGCCCTGACCGGCGGAGCGGACCTGCGAATCGTCGTCGAGGCGAAGGACCGGGCGATGTCCGGCCGCGCCATGCGCGAGGAGATCCGGGAAGCGAAGACGAACCGCGACGCCGTCATCGGGCTGGTCGTCTTCACCCCGGCCCACGCTCCCACGGGCATCGCGCCGTTCGACCTCCGGGCGGGCGACGTCTACGCGGTCATCGACCCGGAATGCCCCGACCCGGCCGTCCTGGAGGCGGCGGTGCGGTTCGCTCGACTGCTGGCGATCACCTCGCTCCGGGAGCGCGAGGTCGAGGTCGACGCGGAGGCCATCGGCACGGCGCTGACCGGCATCCGCGAGCAGCTGGAGCAGGTCCGCGCCCTCAAGTCGACGCTGACGTCCGTGGTCAACAGCACGAAGGACGTCCAGACGGGCCTCGATCGGCTGCGGGACGCGATCCTGGCGCGCGTCGCCGAGGCGGAGGCCGAGCTGCGGGCGGCTGGCTGACCGTCATCATTCGCGCCCACCGCCCCGCCGGCTCGCCACGGGCGCGAGCCGGCGGAGC
>JGI20191J14862_1000501_pt1 | contig 13247 bp, 14 predicted proteins | sample NGESurdeep092012_7_FD_14862 | JGI IMG/M metagenome (IMG submission 14862)
TACGGATCGCCGCCTGTACCGTGGCGACCGACTCGGTGGCGTCGATGGTGGCTACGTATTCCTTGCGCTCGAAGATGCGGAGGACCGGCGCGGTGTGTTCGTGGTACTCGCGGATGCGGATGGCCAGCGCCTCGGGAGTGTCATCATCTCGCGTTACCAAACGACCTCGGCAGACATCGCATATATCGGGTTCAGCGGGGCGACTGAAGATGAGGTTGTAGTCCAGGCCGCACTGTTCACAGTAGCGACGAGCCAGTACCCGGCGTTTGACCTCGTCGTCGGGGAGATGGAGATTGATGACGCCATCGATGTCGTAACTCTCGAGGAAGAATTCGGCCTGGCGCGAATTGCGGGGGAAGCCGTCAATGATGAACCCGTAGTTCCAGTCGTGATCAGCCAGCCGCAACTGCACGGCAGCCTCGACCAAGTCGTCATCAACCAGGTGGCCGTCATTGACGATTCTCTTCACCTGGGCGCCGAGTTTGGTGTGGCTCTGGATGTGCGAGCGGAAGAGGTCACCGACGCTGATGTGGACCAGGTCGAGCCCTTCAGCGAGAAGCTTCGCCTGAGTGCCCTTGCCACTCCCTTGGACTCCGATGATGACGTACTTGCGCACCGCTCAATCCTTGAGGAGCTCGGGATGACGGGTGGCCACCATCCGGCGCAGTCCGTCTCGCCACGCCACCGTGGTCGTGCCGACCAATGCGTGCATCCGGGAGAGATCAATCTGCACGCTGTCGATGGTGGACGCCGTTGGTTCGAAACGGGCCTCGATGCCGGTCAGCTCGGAGAGGTAACCGCACCAGGCTTCGATGCTCACCCCTTCGTCTCCTCCCCAGTTGACCACGGTGGCCGGCACCCCCGCCGCCGCCAACAAACCGGGGATCATCCCGAAGATGTCCTCTTGGTGAAGCGGGTGATACACGCTCGGAGCGTCGATATGGACAGGAATGGCACCACCGTTGAGCATCATCTCGAGATGAATGGCCGGCCACCCGCCCCTGTCCCCGTAGGGAACAGAGAGTCTGGCGATCGTCGTCGGTAACTCGAAACGCCGTGCCGCCCACCGAGCGGTGGCCTCGGCGGCGATTTTGCAGATGCTGTACGTGCGGAGGAAAGGCCAGACGGCGTGGTTGTCACCCAACTGGTCCTCCTCGGCAAAGACATGGTGGCCCATCGGTTTATACACGGCGGTCGATGAGCAGTGGATGAAGGCTTTGGCGTTCTGGTGGTGCTCCATCAGAGATGCCAGACCGCCGCAGTTGGCATCCAGATCGATATTCCAGTCGTTCGACTTCGCCACTGCGAAGTTTACGACATAGTCGGCGTCGACCGGCAGTCCGGATACGTCACCGGACGCCAGATCAATCGGGACACAACGCACACCGGCTGCCTCCAGCCGACTGCGGGCCACGTCGTCCCGGAACCGGGCCGCCCCTATCACCTCATTCTCTTTGGCCAGAGCCACGGCCACCGGCTCGGCCACCTGTCCGGTGGCACCGGTGATGACGATGGTCTTTCCGCTCAAAGGCTCTGCCGACACGAAACCCCCCTTGTCCCCGATCCCGAAGACCGAGATCCGACCTCAGCTGATCCTAGGGGATGGGGGCTGAGGCGATCCCGGGGGAGAGGCTGAGCCCCGGTGGTTCATCGAGTTGGAATGAGTCGCGGCAAATTGGTGCTAAGGGTGGACATCCCGACACTTCCTGGGCCATACTGTCTGTTCCGCCAGTTTTCGCCGGTAGGCCGCATAATCCCTGGTCACTGGAGCGATCACCTTGGCGGAACAGTCAGTATCCCCTATCAACAGCAAGAAAGTGACGTTCCCATGAGTGCCACCTGGCGCAAGCACGCAGCCTGCCGGGGCATCGATCCAGATGTTTTCTACCCGGTCTCCGATGAGGAGGCAGGCGAGGCAAAGGCTATCTGTGATCAGTGCGCAGTTCGGGAGGCTTGCCTCGAATATGCGCTGGCCAACCGGGAGCGGGAGGGTATTTGGGGTGGGGCCACTGAGCGCGAACGCCGCCGGATCCACCGCCAGCGTCGCAAGTCCGCCTGATCCGGTTGCCTGGGGTCGAAACCCCAAAACCCAGCAGAGCTGGGCGAACGGCGCGGGACCTCCACGTCAGACGTAGATTCTGGTGCGACCCACCGTTGACTGGAGCCGAATGACGATGACAGCTGGTATCGACCGGCCCGATCTCTCTGCTGAGGAGATCCGGGTCCTCGGCTGCCTGATCGAAAAACAGCTGACCACTCCACAGCAGTATCCGTTGACCCTGAACGCATTGGTGCTGGCCTGTAATCAGTCCTCGAATCGCCATCCGGTCATCTCTTATGACGAGGCCACCGTCGAGCTTGCCGTCCGGACCCTGAAGCAAAAGGGCCTGACCCGCTTCGTCCATCCGACCCACGGCCGGTCAGTGCTGCGCTACGAGCATGTGCTCCGAGATGCCTTGGGCGTGGATCAACCTCAACTGGGGATCCTCGCTGTCTTGCTGCTCCGCGGGGCCCAGACGGTCGGTGAGATCCGCACCCGGTGTGAACGCATGGTGGAATTCGACGACCTGGAGCAGGTCGGTCACGAACTCGACCTCCTCGAGGAGCACGCTGGAGGCCTGGTCGGACCGGTGCCCCGTCGTCCGGGTCAAAAAGATGGGCGGTTCGTCCATCTGCTCAGCACTGACGATTCTCTGACGGTGGCGCAGCCTCCGCCCGAGGGGGATGACCAGAGGGAACTGAAGTCGAATGTACTCGAGCGAGTGGAGTCGTTGACCGCAGAGGTAGCCGCGCTGCGTCGTGATCTCGATGCAATGAGGGCCGAACTCGGCATCGAAATCGACCGCGGCCAGTGAACGAGGCCCAACGGCTCCGAGCCGCCATCGAGTCGCATCAACCGGGGGATCAGCGCGAATCAGCTGCGCGGGCCACGATCTTGGCCGAGCTGGACAGTCTCGATCGACCGTTCGACGAAGACGCCGACCTCACCCATGTGACAGCGTCGGGAATCGTGGCCGGCCCTCGGGGTGTCATCCTCCACAAGCACCGCCGGCTGAAGCGGTGGATGCAACCAGGTGGCCATATCGAACCAGGTGAGACACCGGCCGAGGCCGGGCTGAGAGAATGCGCCGAAGAGACGGGATTGGCAGTGTCCTACCCGCGGTCTGGGCCGGTGATGCTGCACGTCGATGTCCACCCGGCAGCCAACGGTCACGTCCACCTCGACGTTCGGTATCTGATGTCCGCCCCCGATGAGGATCCGGCGCCTCCTCCCGACGAGAGCCAGGAGGTGGCGTGGTTCTCGTGGGAAAATGCCGCCGAGGTGGCCGATGACGCCTTACTCGGTGCACTGCGGTCGGCCCGTAGAGTCATCGATACCTCGGTTCACACCCCGGGGACGAGTGAGAGGACCCGCGATGGCTGAGCCGTTCGACACCCTGATGGAAGTTCAGCAACACGACACGACGCTCGACCAGCTCCGGCACCGCAAGAAGTCCCTGCCCGAGCAGGCTGAGCTGGCCATCGTGGAGGCCAACCGGACCCGGATCACGGCTGAGGGTGCCGCCATCCGAGTCCAGGTGGAGGACCTCACGGCCCGGCAGCTGTCGCTCGAGGAGCAGATCGCCGCGGCGACCAAACGTCGACACGAGATCGAACAGCGGATGTTGACGGGTGGTGTCTCTGCCTCCCGTGACCTGCAAGCCATGGATGGAGAAGTGCACCACCTGGCCGAACGACAGTCGCAGTTGGAGGAACAGGAGCTCGAACTGGTTGACGAGGAAGACCCGCTGGACGTGGTGCTGGCGGAAAACGAGAAGACAGCCGCGTCGCTCAATGCCGACGCCAGCCGACTTCAGGCGTCCATCGCCGAGGAAGTGGCGCTCATCGAGGAGACGATCGTTGCTGAGGAGGCGCTACGAGCCGAACAATCGACCGGTTTGCCATCCGGATTGGCCGAACAGTACGAAAAACTGCGTTCGCATCTGGGTGGGGTGGGGGCGGCCCGCCTGATCGGAAACCGCTGCGACGGGTGCCACCTCACGCTCCCTTCCAAAGAAGTGGAACGTATCCGTCGTCTCCCCGCCGAGGAGTTCGCCACCTGCGAGCAGTGCGGTCGCATCCTGGTGCATTGAGACCGTGGAGATGAGGAGTTTGCGATTGTGCTGATTCTGGTTCGACACGGTGAGTCGACGGGGAACGCCGACGGCCTGCTTCTCGGCCGTCTGGATGTTCCCCTTACCGAACGTGGTCTCGAACAGGCACGCTCCCTTGGGTCGTCGCTGGCTGGTGCCACCCGGGTGATCTCCAGCCCGTTGGCCCGGGCGCGGGACACCGCCGAGGCATTGGGTTTGGGACTACCTGTGGAGATCGATGACCGGTGGATCGAAGTCGACTACGGCGAGTTCGATGGCCAGCCACTCGGCGCGGTGCCCGCCGAAGTGTGGCTGAGGTGGCGAGAGGATCGGCACTTCCGGCCTCCGGGAGGCGAGACACTGGCCGAAGTGGGTATCCGGGTGGGCAAGGCGTGCGAGGAGCTATTTGCCACCCACGGCGACGGGGCGCGGGGAGATGGCGATGTGGTGGTGGTGAGCCATGTCTCACCCATCAAAGCGGCCACCTGTTGGTCCCTGGGGCTCGGGGATGAGGGAGCGTGGAGGCTCTACCTGGCCACCGCATCGATTACCCGGGTGTCCTGGGGTACCGACGGTCCGGTACTCAACCGGTTCAATGACACGCCTTGGTCGAGACCGACCTGACGGGTAGTCCAGCCGATACGGCCCGGAACTGTGCCATGACGCCGTCGCGCCCCCCATGGGAGTACTGTCGTCGGCACATGCGCAGGCAACCGACCCCAAGGGGGAGTTCATGACGATCACCGACACCGCCGACGGCTCGAAGGACAACGAGGCGACAGCAGAAAAAGGGGCCGCGTCGGACAGCGGTCGCGGCGGCAAGGGCTTCTTCAATCGGGAGCTGGACCACTACCCGCCGACCGGCAAGCGCTATGGCTACCTGGGCATCGTGGTCGTGGCCACGATCGTCCTCTACTACCTCTACTACGTGGTCGGCACTACGACGACGCTGTTCCTGCCGTACTTCCACATGTCGTTCGCCTACTTCCTCGGGCTGCTGGTGGTGTCGAACGCCATCGGGGCGTTCAGCGCGTTCATCGGTGGGATCTCGGACAAGGTCGGGCGGGCGAACCTGACCATCCTCGGGGTGCTGATCGTCGGGTTGATCCAGCTCTTTGCCATCCCCAATACCCATACCAGCCTGCAGTTCTCGATCGCCTACTCGTTCATCGGGTTCTTCGAGGGGATCATCCTGGTGGTGACGCCGGCTCTCATCCGGGACTTCTCCCCCCAGATGGGACGGGGCGCGGCCATGGGGTTCTGGGCCCTGGGGCCGACAGTGGGGAGCCTGGTGGCCAGCCTGGTCGCCACCCGCACCGTCAACCACCTGCACCCGTGGCAGGACCAGTTCGTCCTCTCGGGGATCGTCTGCATGGGGATATTTGTGATCTCCTTCTTCTTCCTGAAGGACCTGGCCCCGAAGCTCAGGGACCAGCTGATGGTCTCGATGAAGGAGCGGGCCCTGGTCGAGGCGAGGGCCCGCGGTATCGATGTCGAGACCGCCCTGGCCCACCCGCTTCGCACCATGATGAAGTGGGACCTCGTCACGTCGTCCCTGGCGATCTCGCTGTTCCTCCTCATCTACTACGCCTCGGTCAGCGTGCTGGTCATCTACTGGGCCGTGGTCTTCAACAAGACGACTTCGGACGCCAACGGCATCAACACCTGGTACTGGTCGTTCGACTCGGTGATGCTCATCGTCATCGGGGTGATCTCCGACAAGGTCCGGGTCCGCAAGCCGTTCATGGTGCTCGGTGCCATCGGCACCATTGTCACGACGTACGTGTTCATACAGATGGTGAATCATCCGCACACGAGCTACTACTCGCTGGTGACCGTGGTGAGCTTCCTCGGTGTCTTCATCGCTACCGCCTACACCCCATGGATGGCCGCGTACACCGAGGCGGTCGAAGCGCGGAACCCGGCCCTGGCCGCCACCGGCCTGGCCGTGTGGGGCTGGATCCTCCGCATCGTGGTGGCCGCATCGTTCCTCGTGCTGCCGCACGTGATCACGACGGCCACGCCCATCGTCAACAACGAGTACTACGCCGCCCAGCTCCAGGCGCTCCAGTCGGCACAGCCGTACGTGGCATCGCCAGGGGGCGGAAGCGTGCAGCCTGCACCCCAGGCAGTGATCGATCAGTTGAACGCGACAGGAGCCCTGCCGACGCAGACCCTGGCCGCGATCTTGGCGAAGCACCCGACCACCTATGCCGCCACCATCGCGGTGGTGACCACGTTGCCGCCGGCCCAGATCAAGCAGGCCGTGGCGCTGCAGACGTTCCAACCGCTGGCCACCGCCATCCAGAACGGCCAGAGCGTCGGGCCGGTCAAGATCGCCGCTGTCGCCGCCGCGGGATCGCCGCAGCTGGCCCAGCTGCTCCAACAGGAGAAGATCATCATCCCGGCCCAGAAGGCCGCTCCCCAGGAGTGGAAGAACTGGTGGTGGGTCTGCCTGGGCGGCCAGGTGATCTTCCTCGGGCTGGTCTTCACCATGCGGGGCCCGTGGAGCCCGCGCAAGGCCCGTGAAGAGGACGAGGCGCGCCAGGCTCAGGTGGAACGCGAACTGGCCGCCATCAGGGCGGCGGCACCTGAACCGGCCGGCGCCGGGACCTGACCCTGGTCCCGCCGGGCTGGTCCCGCCGGGCTGGTCCCGCCGGGCCGCCCTCGGACCAACGTGGGTTGCCGGTAGTCCGCATCATCAGCGGACCCATCTCATCGAGGCCGGCGGCCGCTTCGGGCATCGGTCTTATCCTGGCCCGGAACAGGAGTACCGGCACAGCGTCTCGATCTACGACAGCAGCGGCACACTGGTCAAGATTGTCGGTCGGCGAGGAACCCCGCAGCCTGGCCATTGCCTCCGACGGTCTGATGCTCTCTGTCGTCTGAGTGTGATCACTTGAATAGGCCCCACCGTGACCATCTGAACTGGCCCCACTTGGCGCCCAGCAATGGAGGGGTCCATATGTCGCGGCACTGCCTTGTCGTGGCTTGAGAATCTTTGGCTTCGGGGCATCCCTCGGGCCAGCTCTGGCGTAATCGCGAGGCCAACCCGCCAGCTCCACAGCTCATCGGGAATCCGTGATTTCTCGGGCCTCGCCGCCAGCCTGTAGGCGACCGCCCTCTTCTTCGTCACGGCCTGCCGTTGGCCCATCGATAGCTCCATGAAATGAGGCGTAACCCAAGGCGTGACCGGGATCGATCATGCCCCTCAAACGGAAGTTCACAAATTGGCAGCGTAGGGGGCGACCCGGGGGTGTTCAATGAGTCGATACGATCAAATCATACTATTAGTCTAGTCTCAACTAGAATAACAAATGAGCCAGGCCCGGTACGCACACCAGGGCACGGTATGACGCGAAAAAGGAGTTGGATGCCATGACGATCACTCAGACCGAAGCCCTCGATACGATGCTCCGACATCACCGCACCCTGGAGGAGCACGTGGGTATCCGGATAGCCGCCGTCGCTGGAGCCGTGGGAAACGGANTCGGCTACGAGCCGGCGGTTGCCGCACTCGTTACCTACCTCGCGGAGGAGGTGCTCTCCCACGCGGCGGCAGAGGAACACACCATCTACCGTGTCGCCGGAGCCCGTGCCGACCTTGCCGACACCGTGAACGAGATGATCGCCGAGCACCGCGTCCTCACCTCGGCCGTCGAATCTCTTGCCAATGCGCCAACTGCTCCTGCCGCACTCGAACAGGCCAGGGAGATCGGTACGTTTTTCACCGCGCACGTCAACAAGGAGAACGAGATGCTGCTCCCAGCCCTCCTCGAGGACGATGACGTTGACCTGGCGCAGTTGTTGGTGCAGATGCACCGCCTGACCGAAGAGGCCCAGGACACTCCGCTCATCGAGGATGCGGCGACGCCAGATTCCGAAGCGGTGGTGTTGTCGCTACTGTTGGAGGCGGCGAGTGAACTGGCAAATGCCGGTCACGGCGATCGGGCGTGCAAGCTTGTCGCGTCGGCATGGGCCGCGCTGCGGACCCCAAGACCGGCGCTCGCCGTCAGGACCACGGCAAGCCTGCACCGACTGGTCAGGCTGGTGTCCAGTGAGCCAGTCGCGTTCCGCTCGCCGGAGGAAGGCAACGGTGCGACTGCGGATCGTGAGCTCGACGTGCGTCATCTGGCACCGGCACAGCGCCACGAGACGATCTTCGCCGAATACCATGCCCTCGACCCCGGGACTGGCTATGTGCTCGTCAACGACCACGATCCCAAACCGCTCCGTTACCAGTTCGAGGCCGAGCATGCCGGTGAGTTCACTTGGGACGCGGTCGAGTCCGGGCCCGAGGTGTGGCGGGTACGCATCGGAAGGCCCCCCGTTCTGGGGGAAACCTGAATCCAATGATTGTGCGACGTTGCGTCCGCCCGGATGGGGCGAGAATGTCACGCGATCGCACGTACCTGAGCATCGGCGTCGACGGGAACTGCATGAGGCTGCGGCGCTGGGGCTCCGTCACGTCGGAGCGGTCGGATGCTCGTCGAGTGCAGATCCGCCTTCGACCAGGGAGCTCCATTCCCGTGGCGAACGGACCCGGGGTCTCGGTACCATGGCCGGAGATCAGGGAGCCGTCGACTCTTCCGCGCGGACGAGGCGGTCGGCGCCTGGGGCAGATAGCAGCCGAGTTGGTGTCGCAGACAGATTCGCCGCCACACAGAGCCCGGTGACGACGAACAGGCCGCCGCCAATAGCGATGGCGATCGCAATCGACGCGGCGAATCCCAGGCACACCGCGGCAACGCCTGCTGTGACGAGCGCGTAGACGACGCCGGCCCAGCGATGGTCGTAGAGATCGGCGAACATGAGCGGCGTTCCGTCCGCCTTCTTGTCGATGCCGCGCCCTCGAAGCGCTGACCACAGAATGAAGGGCACGACTTTGTGAGCGTGGCCAACCAGGGCCACAAGCAGCCAGCCGCTGAACGCCGCCACTGCTGCCGCCACCAATGCGACGCCGGCATGGTGATGTCGCCCGATCGTCAGCTCTGCCGCCAGAGCGAGGGCGGCGCCGACGACCAACCAGACCGCCGACGTGATCACGAACAGCAGGTGCAGGTCGGCCTTCCGGCGGCGATATCGGACGTGCATCATCATGGAGAAGAGGTGCGCACCGAGGCCGACAGCCAGGATCGCCGCCCCGCACCACGCGAGCCACACCAACCCGAGGAGCAGCCCGGGCGAAAGCAGGAGCACCCCACCGGGAAAGGCCCACACGGCAAGCCACGCCGAGCGGCGCCGACCCGGCACATGGGCGAGGAGGAACATCGGCCAGAGCTTCTCCGACACGCTGACGTAGGTGAGTCCCAACCAGGCAAACAGGCCGACGCTGACATGGGCCAGGACCACATGACCGCTCAGGTCGAACCAGTTCCCCCGGCGGTCGATGACGTAGACGACCCCGTAACAAGCGGTCACCACGAATCCGACGATGGCAAAGCGCAATCCTGTTACCGGTGCCCCTTTGCCGCGAACCGACAATGGCGCGGAAACATTCACCACAAGCAACGTGACGGCCAGGGCGGCGAACGCCCCTCCGGTTTCTACGACGGACTCCTGCTGGTTGGCAAAGCCGAACGGCAGCAACCAGGCACCGGCCAGCCAGCTCAGGAATGTGGCGCGGGAGAGCCGTACCGAGCGCAACGGCCGTTGGGTGATCACGGGCGTGAACTGATGGATGGCGCCGAGTACCCCCATCGAAAGAGTTGCCAACATGGCGAAATGCGCCGCCGCGACCACCTGGTCGGCGGTGGGATCCACAACGCCGAAGGCCCGGGACCAGACCAACGCCGCGCCGCACGCCACCAGCCCGAGGGACGCGGCGGCGAGAAAGCTCAGGGGCACCGACGGAGGTGGGATGCCGCTCGGGAGTCCGGGGGGGCGTCCCTGCCATGCTCCCGCGTTCGGCGCCGGAGGCGCTGTCTCAGATGTCACGGTGGCCTCCGCTGGTTATTTCGGCAGCCCTTGACGCTGCTACCGCCAACACCGCCATTGCCGGATCGAACAGATCGGGATCGATCTCCGAGCCCAGCGTGCGTTCGCCGAACTCCTCACAGATCGCTCGCCACAAGTGCAACGTGCCATCGCCGTCGACGCCGAGATCAGCGAGGATCGTGCCGCCCGGTTCGTCTTTCTCGGACGGACCAAGCAGCGCCTCGGGCAACGCCAACACGCTGTCGGCGTCGATGTCACAACCGATCTGGTCTGTCTCACCGGGCATATCCGTGTTCTCCGCGACTGTAGATGACCCCTTGGACCGTTCGGCTATAACTCTAGTGGAAACCAGAACAACCATGCCGGCCGGGCAAGTTACCGGAGAGGGAGGACCACCATGGCGACCATCGATGCCCGTCGCTCATCGCCGCAGGTGATGAGCCGTTCGACCTGATCATGGCCACGGTCGCGGACCTCGACGAACACGAGGAGCTCGTGGTCCTGGCACCGTTCGAACCGGTTCCACTTGAAGGTGTCCTCGGCGCACAGGGCTACTCGTANGAGGCGGTCNAGATTGGCGGCGGTGACTGGCAGGTCACCTTCCGGAGGCAATCATGAGTGCTGAAGACGAGATGAGAGGGCCGGTCTCGATCCGGTCGTCCCTGGCCGGCGTTCGCGGACGACAAACTGGCCGTGCTGGCCGTGCTGGCCGTGCTGGCCGTGCTGGCCGTGCTGGCACGAGGGGTCACCGACGGTCGCGACACCGTTGCCGACGAGCTCGACGTCGACACGCAGTGCCAGCTCAGAGGCCTAATCGAAATAGTGTGCCCCTCACGCCATCGCGCGTCGCCAGCTCGAAGCAAAGGCGGTAGCCTTCGCCCGGGACGTGGTGGCGAGTGCTTGGTCGGCTGCTCCGGCGGAGGTGGCACGCGCCGTCACCGGTTCCCGACATCGCGGCGAGTAGCCGTAAACGACGAGCCCGGCGCAGTGGAGGCCGGGCGGAAGGAGGAGCCATGACCCCCACGACCTCACCGGAACCGGTGCCCTACGGCCTGAGCGTTCTCGAGGAGAAGCTCTACCGTCACCTGGCCGACCACGTCTCTTCGGAGGCCGACCTCATCGTCTCCTACCGGGAGATGGCCGAGGCGCCCGCCACCCCGGACGCGGCGCGCTACCTGCTGCGATTGGTGGTCGAGGACGAGGTACGCCACCACCGCATCATGCACGAGATCGCCACCGCCATCGGCGAGGGCATCGCCTGGAAGAACGATGCCGACACCGTGCCCAACCTGCCGCATGGAAATCCCCACCCCGCCCTCGAGGAGGTCACCAAGCGATTCCTCGCCGCCGAACGCGCCGACCGCAAACAGCTGAGCGCCCTGCGTAAGGAACTGCAGCCGTACCGCGACACAACTCTGTGGTCGCTGCTCGTTGAGCTCATGGAGCACGACACCGCCAAGCACATCCTCCTCCTCACCTTTGTCCGCGACCACGTCGCCCGGCGTCCAAAGCGGTGAGGGCATCGCCCGACGCGAGGCTTGCAGACACCAGCCGCCGGCAGTCAGTTCCCCTCGCCCTCTAAGAGTCACATCCGCCACGAAGACGCGATCCACCTTGAGCTGGTCGATCGGAAATCGATGGAGACAGGCCAGCGAGGAGTAGCCAGTGCCGAAATCGTCGATGGCCAGCTGAACGCCGAGGTCCTTCAACGCGATCATCACCGCCTCGTAATCAGCCTGGTCGCCGAGCAGAANGCTCTCGGTGATCTCGAGTACAAGCTGCGCAGGGTCATACCGGTCGATGCCAACACGTCGGCGACGTGGCNGACGAACGAGGGCTCGCCAAGTTGTCGGCCAGAGCCATTGACCGCCATCCGAGGAGTGCNCCCGAAGGTACAGCTCCACGTCACTGCCTGGCGGCACGCCTCTTCGAGGACCCACGCCCCGATGGCAACCACGAGTCCTGATTCTTCGGCCATGGGAATGAAGTCGAACGGAGGGATGGTTCCCCGCTCAGGTTGGTCCCAACGCAACAGTGCCTCGAATCCGACGAGCGCAAGGTCCTCGGCTACGTAGACNGGTTGATGGACGAGTCGGAACTCTTGCCGCTTCGGCGCACAGTGGAGCCCACTGGCCGTGGCGAAGCGGACCGGTTGGGGCCTTTGCCGCACTCCACGGTGACAATGTTGTTACGTCCCGTCTTCTTGACCGAGTACATGGCCGCGTCGGCCAGAGCGAGGACCTCATCCGAATGGCTACCGGGTCCCCGAACGACGGCGATCCCGATGCTGATGGTCATGTGGAAATCCTCTCCGTTCACCCTCACCGGCTCTGTGACGATGGAGTGCAGGCGCTCGGCTATCGTCTGGGCCGCATCCAGCGGATCGGACAGATCTCCGAAAATAGCGACGAATTCGTCACCCCCGAAACGGGCGACGACATCCTCGGGACGCATCTGGGCGGCCAGACGTGATGCCAGCTCGATGAGCACTTTGTCCCCGCATGCGTGTCCGTACGCATCGTTCACGTCCTTGAAGTTGTCCAAGTCCATGAAGGCAACGGCCAGTCCTCCCGGATGCCGGGCCAATCGAGCAATCGCTCGGTCGAGCCAATCGACCAGCATGGTCCGATTGACGAGGCCCGTGAGCGGGTCGTGGAGCGCAAGGTGCGACAGCCGCTCGTAGAGAGATTNGAACTCTGCGTCGNACTGCTTTNCCATGCGCACCAANCTCGAGNGACAGCTCTTCANCACCATGTCGCAGGCCTCGTCGAGTGTGGCCTTGCTGATCTTCAACCGGGCGGCCTCCTCGGCCAGCACTGTGCGAGTCGCTTCGCTCCACCAGAGGTTGAGCCGGGTGAGGAGAGCGACCGACAGCTGGAAGCGCTGGTCCACTTGCGGGTCGGGCCCGGGACCGGGCTCGGCGCCCGGTTGCTCGCTGACGCGGGCCGACGACATGTCCACCTCTCGCTGCTTTACTGCCACCCTGCCCAGCGAAGCAATCCGTTCGCGGTCAAGGAGATCGGCCGAAGCACCGCTCCTGAGCCAGTTGACGATCACATGCACCGCCAGGGAGGTGGTACTCCACTGGGAGTCCTGCGCAGCCACCTCTTCCAAGGTGGATCCTGACTGCTTCATGGCCTTCAGCTGGCACCAGCGGAGGATGTCGTCAGTTCGCTC
>JGI20191J14862_1000504_pt1 | contig 13214 bp, 7 predicted proteins | sample NGESurdeep092012_7_FD_14862 | JGI IMG/M metagenome (IMG submission 14862)
CCCACGGCTCGGAATCCAGGTTAACGGTCATTTGAGTTGCAGGATTTGGAGAAGGAAGCCGGGGTTCCAGCCGGCGCTTTTGCGTCGTGTCTTGACGCTTCCCTTCGATTTGTTGGCGCGTACGAGGCCGAGAACGAAGCGGCGGATCACGGCCATGTTTTTGGCGCCGTGGCCTGCGCGGTAGCGGGACAGGTCGTCCTTGAACTCGACATCGAGCAGCCAGTGCATACTCTCGACTCCCCAATGGCCGCGCACGCCGGCGGCGATGCGTTCGATGTCGCAGGGCGCCGAGGAGATGAAATAGCGTGTGTCGAAACTGCAGCGGTCGGCATATTCGGCGCGCGCGTGGACCCTGACGAGGGTCTTGATGGTTTTGAAGCGCGGATGGCCCGGATAGCTTCTGTCCGAGCCGATCCAGTCGACGGTGCGCGAGCCGCTATAAGTGCGCGTCTCGATGCGCCCGTGGCCTTTTTCGATCGTGGTCTTGGCGACCAGTTCGGCGGCGGGCGCGGCGCGAAAATAGTTTTCCACTTCACTTTCCAGCGTCGGCTGATTGCCCTTGAGGGCGAGGAGATAATCGGCCCCGTGCGCCACGATCTTGTCGGCGATCTCGACCTGGCAGCCCATGGCGTCGATGGTAACGAGCGCGCCTTCGAGCTGTTTGGCCTCGGCGAGCTGATCGAGCAGATCTGGGATGGCGGTGATCTCGTTGGTCTTTTCCGGGACCGAGAGCTGCGCCAGCGTCAGGCGGGCGTTGGTGGCGTAGGCTGAGAGCGTGTGCAGGGCCTTGAGCCCCTTGCGGCGGTCGTAGGTGCGCCGCGCCGTCTTGCCGTCGATGGCGATGAGGTCGTGCCGACCGGGCCAGAGCGCGGCGATCCAGCTTTCAAAGCAGCGGCCGAACAGGATCGGATCGATGCGGTTGACGAGGCAACGCAACCAGCGCTCGCAGGGAACGCCGAAATGGAACTCCGAGAAACGCCGCAGAAAATCGAGATGATGTTGGCCCCAGGCGACGATGTCGTCGAAGTCGTCGCAGGAGGCGATGGTGGCGCAGGTCACCAACAGCAGGACTTCATCGAGCCGGTACATGATCCGGCCCGGCTCCCGTTCGTCCGAAAGCTCGGAAAAATGCTGCAAAAGCAGCGCCAGACGCGCTCGGGGCGCATCATCATCCGCACATGCGATCGTGAAGTCATCCATGGCCGCGCTCCCGCCGAATCAGAGCGCTTACGGAATCACGCCGCACCGTCAATGCAAAATCATCGAAGCAGAGCCGTTAACCTGACTTCCGAGCCGTGCAACGTCCACCCCTTCGGTTGAATCCGACGCCGGACCTGTTACACCACCCGCCACAAGGAAGCGACAAGTCCGCGCCAAAACGCCTTGCAAATGTGTGCCGATCCATGAGCGCCTATAAATCCGACTTTCTTAACATTCTTGCCGAGCGCGGCTTTATCCACCAGGTGTCCGAGTCGGACGTGCTGGATGCGCGCGCCCAGGCCGGTGCGATCACCGCCTATATCGGTTTCGATTGCACGGCGACCTCGCTGCATGTCGGCTCGCTGCTACCAATCATGATGCTCTATTGGCTGCAGCAGACCGGGCACCGACCGATCGCGCTGATGGGCGGCGGCACCACCCGGGTGGGCGACCCGTCCGGCAAGGACGAGAGTCGGCGCATCCTCACCGACGAGATGATTGAGCAGAACCTAACCGGCATCCGCGCGATCTTCTCGAAATTTCTGAAATTCGAAGGCGCCGGCGGCAATGCCGTCATGGCCAACAATGCCGACTGGTTGAACAAGCTCAACTACATCGACTTCCTGCGCGACGTCGGCCGGCATTTCTCGGTCAACCGCATGCTCTCCTTCGACTCGGTGAAGATGCGGCTCGACCGGCAGCAGGAGCTCTCGTTCCTCGAATTCAACTACATGGTGCTGCAGGCCTACGATTTCGTCGAGCTGCATAAGCGCAATGGCTGCATTCTCCAGATGGGCGGCTCGGATCAGTGGGGCAACATCGTCAACGGCATCGATCTCGGCCGCCGCATGATGAACGCGCAACTGTTCGCACTCACCTCGCCGCTGATCACGACCTCGTCGGGCGCCAAGATGGGCAAGACCGCCGCCGGCGCGGTTTGGCTCGACGCCAATCTCGTGAGCCCCTACGACTACTGGCAATACTGGCGCAACACCGAGGACGGCGACGTCGCGCGCTTCCTTAAATTGTTCACGGTGCTGCCGCTCGACGAGATTGCGCGTCTTACCGCGCTCCAGGGCCAGGAGATCAACGAAGCCAAGAAGGTGCTCGCCACCGAAGCGACCGCGCTGGTGCATGGCCGCAGCCCCGCCGAGCAGGCGCAGGAGACCGCGCGCAAGACCTTCGAGGGCGGCGGCCTGGCCGAGACGCTGCCGACCGTCGAGATCGCGCGCGCGGATCTCGAGCGCGGCCTTGGCGTGCTCACCGCGTTTGCCGACAAGGCCGGGCTCGTCGCCTCCAACAGCGAAGCGCGCCGGCAGGTCAAAGCCGGCGGCCTCAAGGTCAACGACGCAACCGTTACCGACGAGAAGATGACGCTGACGTCGAAGAGCCTGACGCCGGAAGGCGTGATCAAGCTGTCGCTTGGCAGGAAGAAGCACGTCCTGCTCAAGCCCGTATAGTTTAGCGCGTCGGTGGAATGAAATTGCGATCGAAGGTCCCGGGCGACGGAATGAACTTGCGCAACAGGCCGGGCGCGATCGCGGTCACCGGATTGACGGATATGCGCGGGGCACTTGGCGGGCCGACCGCCTCGAAGGTGATGCCGAGCAGGCCTTCATTGCTGCCGCCGCCGAGAAACAAGCCGATGATCGGGATTTGCCCGAACATGTTGTTGAGGCCGTAGAACGGCACGAAGGTGCCGCGCAGATGGACATCGTCCTTGGCGTAGTCGATTTGTCCTTCGACGGTCGCGCCCACCAGCGGACCACGCACCACGCCGTCGCGCACCGCCATCTTGCCGGGGAAGCGCGTGAAGTCGGTGTGCGCCTCGGAGAATTCCACGCCGCCCTTGGCAGCGCCGGGCGCCCCCGACACCACGCGATCAAGCGCGGGTTCCCCGCGCACCGAAAAACTTCTGATATAGAGATACCCGACTTGCGGCGACTGCTCTTGCGTCGGCGGATCCATTGCCACCCACATCTGCCCGCCGAACATGCGCGGATACATATCGGTAAATCGGAACAATGACCCGGCGTCGTCGGTCTCGAAATAGATAACCTGGTGGTTATCGCGGGCGCGCAGGCGCAGATCGCCGTTGAGTGCGGTGTCGCGGCCGATCTTTGATGTCATCGTGAAGGTGCTGATGCGGCCGCCGCGGCGCGACAATTTGAGATCGAGACCGCGCAGTGTCTCGCCATTTTGACCGGCCACCGTGCCGAGCTTGATATCGAGGTCGAGATCGGCCTGCTTCTGCTTGGCATGGTCCTGCCCGCCTGCCAGCGACGCCTTGACGAAATTGCGGCCGTCATAAACGTCGCCGCGCATCGCTACGCGCAGAACGCCGTCGTTGCCGCGATCGGCCTTGAGCGTGACCTTGTCGCCGTCCGACAAGCTGAACACCGGAAAATTCGCCGACACGATTTCGCTTGCGCTGTCGATCTCGACCGCGCCCTTCACCGTCGCGCCGGCCCCGTCGATACTCAAATCCTCGAAGCGCACCGACTTGGCGGCCTTCAGCAACGTGTAGGTGGCGCGCGCCGACTTGCCCGCAGGCTTCACCCATCCCGGCAGCAGGTTGTCGATCTTGACCGGCGTGAGATCGGCATCCACGCTCATGCGGTCGTCCTTGGTATTGTTGCCGACGCGGCCGGTGACCTTGACTGGAATCGCGCCGGTGACGGTGCCGCCGAAATCGATGCCGAGTCGGCGGCGCGCAGCCTCGTCGATCGTCGCCTGCAATCGCAATTCGGCGTCCGCATCGCCTCTCTGCTTACGCAGTTCGATCATCGCCGGCGTGCCGTTGATCTTGACGTCGCCTTTGACCTGGTAACCGTCGCTGGACGCGGTCACCCTTAGCGTCGACGCTTCGACCTTTTGGCCCAACAACATCTTGTCCGCGGCGAAGTTGGTCAGGTCGGCGGTGATGGCATAGGTCGCGGCGTTCTCCGGCATGGTCTTTTCGAGCGGCACATTGACCGTAACCTGGGCGGCGACCGTCCCGCGGCTCGACGCCGGATCGAGCACGATGCCGACGTTGTCGCGCAAGGCGTCGCTGGCGAGCAGCGCCGCGGCCGCCGGCACGGCGCCGTCGATGCGGAACATGGCGCGCGCCGGCGCGGGCTTGGGATGGGTGTCGGGGACCTCGAAAACGCCGCTTGCGATATTGAGCTTGCGCCCCGGCGCAACCTCGACGGTGCCGCGGCCAACGTTGATCATCGCGGTGCGGCCGGTGATGCGGACGCTGAGATCGGCATCACGGATGGCCGGCAAGTTCGAAATCGGACGCATGGTCGTGCCGCTGGTCTCGATATCGACGGAGAGCCCGTCGTCCGGATTCGGCGGGCCGCTGGCCTTGAACGTCGGCAGCGGCGCATTGCCGGCAATCACCACGCGCTCTACGGTGCCGCCGGAAATGTGGCCCTCGACCCATGAACGCACATCGGTTGCGACAAACACCGGCCACAGACGCTTCATCACCGACATCGGCATGCGAGTGCCGGCGACGCCGAACGCGAGATGCGGCTCGGCGCCCGAATAATCCAGGCTGCCGGTGACGGCGACGCCGATATTGTGGGACGACCACCGTGTATCGATGCGGCTGAAGTCGCCCTGCTCGAGCTCGATACGCTTGCGCACCGGATCGATTCGCGCGCGAACGACGGCCCGATTGAGGGCAAAGCCTTCCTGATCGGACGGCCCGGCGGACGCCAGGATGACCGGATCGATCACCGCATCGCCGCGCGCCACGTTAAGCAGCCAGCCGGTGCTCTGATCGTCGGGCGCCGTCAGCGTCGCCTGCATGGTGAACTGATTGCCAGCCGACTGGATCTGGAACGGGACGATTAATGTGCGCCGCCGCGCGTCCCAATTAAACCGGAAGGCGGCGTGGTCGATCGCGACGCGCACTTGCTCGTCTTCGCGATCGAAGATGGTCCCGGCGCCCGCGACCAGTTCGCCCTGCACCACTTGCGGCGTGCCGTCGGGCAAAATGTCGGCGCGAATGGTTGCCGAGAGCGGCAGATCGGCATCGATGGCAGCCTCGTTTAACCGCAGCGCCAGCAGAATGTCGCGGGTGGAAACCTGGCGGGCTTCGATCCCGACCGCCCGGATGCCGTCGGCGAGCGGGCGCATCGCCGCGCTCAACACCCAGGACCGGTCGGGATTGTCGGACTCGAGCCGGAAGATCACGCCGCCCAGCTCGGGCCGCATCAGGCTCGCATTGATCCGGTCGAACGTCCAACGTTTGCCGTTGCGCCGGTCGTCGACGGTGAGGTTGCCGTTCTTGAGACCGAGTTCGCGCAGATCGTGGCCGTCGAGACCGCTCGCGCCAACGCCGTCGAGCCAGGACATGATGCCGGCGACGTTGTCGAAATCCGCGCGCAGCGACCCCGGCGGGGCGGCGGAATCGGCCGGCTGGCCGGGAGGCACCGCCGGGGGCGGCGCCGGCGCGGCTGTGGCAATCGGCCGCTTGTCGGCGCCGGCGAAAACGGTCACGCGGCCGTCGGTCTCGATGCGTACCGCCATTTCGGCGCCGACCAGATCGAGACTTTGCGCGCGCACGTGGCCCATCAGAAGGCTCATGCCGGAAAGGCCAACCTCGGCTTTCGGCGCGCTCGCCACCACGGTACCGTCGGCATCACGCACGACGATGTCGCGCAGGCGCAACGATGTGCGGCCCTTCTCGTCGCGCTCGAGCTGGGTACCGCCGACCACCACCGAATGCGCGCCGCCGAAGTTCTCCTCGATCGCCGCCTTCAGCCACGGCGTCGCGATATCGAGCTCGATCGGGCCGCTGGACAGGCGCCACCACAGGCCGAGCACCGCCACCGTCGCCAGCGCGATGCTGATCGCCGAGCCCCAGAACAGGCGGCGCAGGAATCGCCCGCGCAGGAACCTGACCACGCCGCGGCGCAGCCTGCTCCAGCGGCGGCGGCCGGACCCGTGCGCCGCATGATGCGGCGCGCGGCCCGCGGCCGGCGCGTGGTGGGCTGGATGCCTGTGATCGTGGTCTTTGCCCGTCATGCCCTAGGGGCGCCTCTGGTCCGGCGCACCACGCGTGTCTTGCTGCCGGCTCAGACTATCGCCCAGCGCGGCCCGTGGCACATGTCTGTGGAACCCGTTGCGCCCACCCGACGCAAATGGCATTCCCGACAATGACGTGTCGAAAACGACGAAAGGAAGGCATATGGCGCGCGAACTCGCCGCGGGCGCGAAGGCTCCCGCATTCACCTTGGCACGCGATGGCGGAACCAGCGTGTCGCTGAAGGATTTCAAGGGCCGCAATCTCGTTCTCTATTTCTATCCGAAGGCCGACACGCCCGGCTGCACCAAGGAGGCCATCGCATTCTCGGGGCTGCGTGCCGCCTTTGCCAAGGCCGGAACCGACATTTTCGGCGTCTCCGCCGACCCGGTGCTGGCGCAGGACAAATTCAAATCCAAGTATAAGCTCAAGATCGCCCTCGGCTCGGACGAGAGCAAAGAGATGCTGGAAGCCTATGGCGCTTGGGGCGAGAAATCGATGTATGGGCGCAAATACATGGGCGTGTTCCGCAAGACATTTCTGATCGACGGCGACGGCCGCATCGCCAGGGTCTGGCCGAAAGTAAGCGTACCCGGCCATGCCGAGGAGGTGTTAGAGGCCGCGCGCGCCCTGTAATCCCCTGCTTTTACAGCCGAATCAAACCGCCGGCCGATGCGGATTTCCGGTTTCTTAACCATATCCGATTGATAACGACCCGCAGGTCCACCGGCTCGACCATGGCCGAACCGGCGCGGAGCGTTCATGTCGCATTCGTCCAATTCGTATTATTCGAACGCCGATCATGCCGGGCGGGCCGCGCCGGGTCGCACGCAATCGGCCGCCGCCGTGTCCCGGCACCTGCACCGTTCCCATGGCGACTACACGCTGGTGCATGCCGGACGCCAGGTCCGCATCGGCCCGATCGCGTTCTGGATCGTGGTTGGTACCTTGGTGGTCATGGGCGTGTGGTCGATCGCCACCGGAACCTATTTTGCATTCCGCGACGACGTGCTCACGCGCCTGATCGGGCGCCAGGCCGAGCTGCAATTCGCCTATGAGGACCGCATCGCGGAATTGCGCGCGCAGGTCGACCGCATCACCAGCCGGCAATTGCTCGACCAGGAGCAGTTTGAGCAGAAGCTCAGCGCGCTGTTGCAGCGGCAGGCAAAGTTGGAGTCGCGCACATCGGCGCTCACCGGCGATATTTCGATCACCGGCGCGATCCGCCCCACGCGCATTGCGCCGTCGGTGGACACTCCGGCCAACAAGCCGGTCAGGCCCTCCCCGATCAACGACACGGTGATCTTCGTTGCGCCGCCCGACCGCGAAGCGCGGCTCGAATCGCGCGAACTACCGGCGAGCGCGACCCGCATCGCCGACCGCGCCAATGCCGGCGGGCTCGACGGCATTCTCGTGCGCGTGTCGCTCTCGCTCGACAAGGTCGAGCACCGGCAGACTGCCGCGCTGACCAATCTGGAAGAGCAGGTCGACACCAAAGCGCGCCGCATGCTTGGCGTACTCACCGATCTCGGCGTCGATATCGGCAAGACGCCGTCCAACTCCGCAGCCGGCGGTCCGTTCGTGCCGGCCAAGCCGCCGCAATCGGGCGCCAGCGCGTTCGAGCGCCAGCTCTATCGCATCAATTTCGCGCGCGCGCAGGTCGACCGTTATAGCCATACGCTGGTCGCCGTGCCGGTGCGCAAACCGGTGATCGGCGAAGTGGATATGAGCTCGCCGTTCGGCATGCGCATGGATCCGTTCATGAAGGGGCCAGCAATTCACACCGGCATCGATTTGCGCGGCGACGTAGGTGATCCCGTGCGCGTCACTGCCAATGGCACGGTGACCATCGCCGGCTGGCAAGGCGGCTACGGCAAGATGGTCGAGGTCGACCACGGCAACGGCTTCTCCACGCGCTACGGCCACATGTCGGAAATCGACGTGAAAGTCGGGCAAGTGGTGCGCATCGGGCAGACCCTCGGCAAGATCGGCTCGACCGGCCGCTCCACCGGCCCGCATCTGCATTATGAGACGCGGATCAACGACGAGCCGGTCGATCCGCAGAAGTTCCTGCGCGCCGGCTTAAGGCTCGGCAGCCTTTAACCTCCCGTTGCGCGCGGGCGGTTGCCATCCGGCCCGCCGTATACGATGAATCGCCAACTGAGAGATTCCGACGGGGGACGCCGCGGCATGCGGATTGGGCCACGCCACCCATGGCTCGGCGCGGCCGGCTTTCGCCTCGCCCTGCCGCTGTTTGAACGCTTCTACCGCAGGCGGCGCATTTTTCGCTCCACCAGCGCTTTCGCGCGCGCCCGCATCAGCGCGATCAAGGCCAAGATCGAGCGCGGCGAGACCGCCTATCTCGCCGGCGTATCAGCGTCCGGTACCCACAATTCCGGCATCGCTCTGGTCGAGGTCACCCGTCGCGACGGCCCGCGCCTGATCTTCAACAACGAAGAAGAGCGCTTCTCGACCGTCAAGCACACCAACGAATATCCGCGCCGGTCGATCGAGGCAATGCAGGACGCCATGGCCCGCATGGGTCTTGCCATCGACCGCATCGATGGCTGGTTCACTTCCTGGGACTACGCGGCGTTCGGCGCCACGCTGATCCGCACCCTGCTGGAGGAAGCGCCGGCAAGCTTCAGCATGATCAGCGGCGAGCCAACGCCGCTGTTCAATCTGCGCGATTTCGATCGCGGCACGCGCGCCGCGCGCCACATCGGCCGACAGCTAGGCTTGAGCGAGCCGGTCGCGCTGATCGGTACACCGCACCACGACAACCATGCGTGGCACTCATTCGCCATATCGCCGTTCGCCCACAGCGAGCGGCTGGTGATGGTGGCGGTGCTCGACGGCCTCGGCGACATGGGCGCGATCTCGCTCTACGTATGCGAAGGCGGCCGCATGCGGCGGCTCTACAGTAATGACAGCGTGTTCGACTCGCTCGGCATCTTCTATGCAATGATCAGCTCGACCCAGGGTGGCTGGACCTGGTTGTCGAGCGAGGGCCGCTACATGGGCGCCACCGCCTACGGCAACGGCGATCGCAAGACCAACCCCTACTACGCCGCGCTGAAACCGATCCTCAGCCTGCAGCCGGAAGGCCGTATCGCCCTCAACCGCGACCTCGCCAATTGGCCGCGCAACATTTTGCATGAACCTTACACCGCGGAGTTGATCCGCATTCTCGGCGAGCCGATCGCGTTCAAGGACATGTGGAATCCGGACGCGGTGTTGCGGGTCGAAGATATCCAGCACAAAGAGAATACGCAGGAGCGGCTCGACAAGGCGGCGGCAACGCAGATGGTGTTCGAGGACGCACTGATGCACGTCATCGATCATTTCATCCGCGCAACCGGCAGCGACCGGCTGGTGCTCACCGGCGGCATCGGGCTCAATGCGCTCGGCAATATGCGGCTGCTGGAACATTTCGACCAAAGCTTCTACCGGCGCGAATTGGGGCAACGCACGCGTCTGCATCTGTGGGTGCCGCCGACGCCGAATGATGCCGGCGTCACCATGGGCGCGGCTTACATGGGCGCCTACCTCGCTGGTCACGGCATCGGGCCCATGGCCGAGCACGCGTTCTATTGCGGCGCGCCGCCGGCCGAGCGCGACATTCGCGCCGCGCTCAAGGCGAGTCCGGACGTGGAATGGATCGAGCTGGTCTCTGCAGACAGTCCCGCCACCCGCACGCTGTTCGCAGATTTCATGGCCTTCATGACCGCGCAGGACGCCATCTTCGCGCTCTACCAGGGCGCGGCCGAGACCGGCCCGCGCGCGCTCGGCCATCGCTCGATCCTCGCCAATCCGTGCAATCCAAACACGCGCGCGAACCTCAATGCGCGGGTGAAGTACCGCGAAGCGATCCGCCCGCTGGCGCCGATGCTGACGCTGGACGCCGCCAAGCAGTTGTTCGAATTATCGGAGGGCGCCAGCGACGCCGACTACAATGCCTACAATTACATGGTGCTCACGGCGCACGCGAAGCCGGAAGCCAGCGCGCGCATTCCCTCGGTCGTGCATGCCGACGGCACCGGACGCCTGCAGATCGTGCGCGAGAACACCGATCCCCTCACCTACGCATACTTGAAAACGCTCGGCCGACGCATCGGCGTAGAGGTCGCGGTCAACACCTCGTTCAATGTCAGCGGTCCGATTGCGCAGACGCCGACGCAGGCGCTCGATACGCTGCACCGCTCCAAGGGCCTCGATGCCGTGCTGATGGTTTCGGACGAAGGTCCGGTGTTCGTGGCCTTACATGCCGGCGCGGGCGGTGCTGGCGGGGCGAAGCGTTTCCGCAATTGGCTCGCCGCCTGGCAAGCGGAAACCGGCAAGCGCATCGAACTCTAGCAACTACTCCACGTCTTCGACCTGCGTCGGCCCGCCGCCGAAGGCCTTCTGCGCCAGCGCGGCCTGCATAAATTCGTCGAGATCGCCGTCGAGCACCCCAGCGGTATTAGACGTGGATACGCCGGTGCGCAGGTCCTTCACCATCTGATAGGGCTGCAGCACGTACGAGCGGATCTGGTGGCCCCAGCCGATATCGGTCTTGGCGGCCTGATCGGCGACGGCCTTGTCCTCGCGCTTCTTCATCTCGGCCTCGAACATCTTTGCCCGCAGCATGTCCCAGGCCATGGCGCGGTTGCGGTGCTGTGAACGGTCCTGCTGGCACTTCACCACGATGTTGGTGGGGATGTGGGTGAGCCGGACCGCCGACTCGGTCTTGTTGACGTGCTGGCCGCCGGCACCGCTTGAGCGCATGACGTCCGTGCGCACATCATTCTCGTTGATGTCGATTTTGATGCGGTCGTCGACCACCGGAAACACCACGACACTGGCAAACGAGGTGTGCCGCCGCGCATTGGCGTCGAACGGCGAGATGCGCACCAGCCGATGCACGCCGTTCTCGCTTTTGAGCCAGCCATAGGCGTTGTGGCCCTTGATTACCACGGTCGCCGACTTAATGCCGGCGCCCTCGCCTTCGGTCTCCTCGATCCACTCGACCTTGTAGCCGTGCGCTTCCGCCCAGCGCACATACATGCGGGCGAGCATGCCGGCCCAGTCCTGGCTCTCGGTGCCGCCGGCGCCGGCGTGGACTTCGAGATAGCAGTCGTTGGCGTCGGCCTCGCCGGACAGCAAGGCCTCTAACTCGCGCCGCGCCACGTCGGCCTTCAGGCGCTTGAGCGCGGCCTCCGCCTCGGCGATGGTTTGCTCGTCCTTCTCGGCCTCACCCAGCTCGATCAGCGTGAGCTGGTCCTCGAGCTCCTGCTGGATGCGGCCGATGGCGTTGAGCTGGTCTTCCAGCGCGTCGCGCTCGCGCATTGTGCGCTGGGCGCTCGTCTGATCGTTCCAGAAATTGGGGTCTTCGGCCGCTTTATTCAGTTCGGCGAGGCGGCGCGTCGCGGTATCGACGTCAAAGATGCCTCCTCAGCAGTCGTACCGACTGCTTGATCTCTTCGACGAGGTTCTGGGTTTCCGCGCGCATGTTAATTCCATTGCCGCCGAGGCGGCGTCCTGAGTCCGTGTGAGGGGGATTTAGCGTCGCAACTGCGCCGGTGCAACCGTTGCGGTCGGCTCAAGCGGTCAATAAAGCCCGCCGGTGCCTGAGCGCACGGCGCGATCGGCGTCGGGGGAGACGCCCGCACCATACGGCGACGGTCTGCCGCCGCCCTCGCCGTTGCCGTAACCGATCACCGAATAGCTGTCGGGCGGCGCGGTGCCGGGCTTGAAAGCCTCCAGGATCGCCCGTTCGGTGCCGGGGCCGGCGCGCAGGCCGGTCTTCGGATCGATGCGGATGAGCTTGATGCCGGGCGGCACGCGGAACGGCACCGCCGGCTTGTCGGCGAGCGCCACTTTCAGGAAATCCTTCACGATCGGCGCCGCCAGATGGCCGCCGGTCGCGCCGCGCGCCAGATGGCGCGGCTTGTCGTAGCCGATATAGACCCCGATAACGATGTCCGGCGTGTAGCCGATGAACCAGGCGTCCTTCTCGTCATTGGTGGTGCCGGTCTTGCCCGCCACCGGCTTGCCGACTTCCTTTTGGAAGCCCGCGCCGGCCGCCGTGCCGCGCAAGACCACGCCTTCCAGCATCGAGGTGATCTGATAGGCGGTCATCGGGTCGAGCACCTGCTCGCGCCGGTCGATCAGCGAAGGCTCGGGCTGGTTCTGCCATTTGTTGGCATCGCAGCCGATGCATTCGCGCTCGTCATGCCGATAGACGGTGTGGCCGTAGCGGTCCTGGATGCGGTCGATCAGCGTCGGTTTCACGCGCCGGCCGCCATTGTCGAGCATCCCGAATGCCGTGACCATGCGCAGCAGCGTGGTCTCACCCGCGCCGAGCGCGAATGACAGATAGGACGGCAGCTCGTCGTACACGCCGAACCGCTTGGCATATTCGGCGATCAGCGGCATGCCGATGTCCTGCGCCAGCCGCACCGTCATCACGTTGCGCGAATGCTCGATGCCGAAGCGCAGCGTCGAGGGGCCGTAGAATTTGCCTTCGTAGTTTTCCGGCTTCCAGACACCAAGCCCGGGGCCCTGATCGATCTCAAGCGGTGCATCGAGCACCACCGTTGATGGCGTGTAGCCGTTATCGAGCGCGGCGGCGTAGACGAACGGCTTGAACGAGGAGCCCGGCTGGCGCAGCGCTTGCGTCGCGCGGTTGAACTGGCTCTGGTCGTAGGAGAAGCCACCGACCATGGCGAGCACGCGCCCGGTCCAGGGATCCTCGACCACCATCGCGCCGGAGACTTCCGGCACCTGATGCAGGCGGAACTGTCCGTCGTTCTTGGCCGGCTCGACGTAAATCACGTCGCCGGGATTGACCACCTGGGTGACTTTACCCACCGCCTTGCCGCCGCTGCGCGCCCACTTCACGCCCTCGAGCGGAAGAATGCCGATCGCGCGTTCTTTGCTGACATAGCCGCCCGGCTCGCGCCCCGGCTGCAAGCCGATACGGGCCGACTGATCGCTGGTCTCCAGCACCACC
>JGI20191J14862_1000512_pt1 | contig 13105 bp, 10 predicted proteins | sample NGESurdeep092012_7_FD_14862 | JGI IMG/M metagenome (IMG submission 14862)
TACTCGGCAATTTCGGCGACGATGGATTCATCCCACAGCCGCTCGACGTGAGTTCGGATCGATGCCTTGTCCATGACGAAAGCCTTCGCGAGAGAATTTCGATTCGGCGCAATGTTATCGCGCGGCGCATCCGTCAAGGAAGATCGACGTGACGATATCGACCGCGCGCTCGGGGGTCGTGTACTCGCGGCCGTAACGGTTCATCCCGCGCATCATGCCCAGCAGCGATTCGGCCGCGATTCGAGTGTCTATCCCCGGCCTCATCGCACCGCGCTTGACGCCGTCGTCGAGAACTCCGCTGATCAATTGCGACAAGTCATTGCGCTGAGCTTGATACTGGCGCTCCTGTGAGGGCCGCAACGCCTTGGGATCGCGCAGCAGGGCGAAGAACTGGCGGCGGCTCCAGAAGAATCCGACGGTGTGACGCACGATCGTCGCGATTTGCTCGCGCATCGACGTGCATCCCGCCAGCGCCGAGCGAATTTCGTGCCGCAGTTCGGTGAATCCGTCGATTACCGCGGCCGCATAGAGCTCCTCTTTCGATTTGAATTGGCGGTAAACGCTGCCCTTGCCGACCCCGGCGTGCGCGGCGACCTCGTCGATCAACACCAACTCGAATTCCCTTTCGGCAAAGAGTTCCACCGCGCTCAGGAGGATTCTCTCGCGGATGAACGGCGTTGACGGCCTGCCACGGCCGTCTTTGCGGCGAATCGGCGGCGAAGCCGGTTGGCGCTTGACGCTCACGATTGGAAACCTGCAATCATCAAATTCGTAGAAGCGTAGTCGCCCCTAGCAGGAGGTTGAAAAATTCGGGTCAATTGTCGTTTTCGACTTCAAGTGCTTCAACATCCTGCGTAAAAGCTGTCCTCTTACCTACAACATCTCCCCCGCTGGGGGAGACAAGAGAGAGGGGCAGGCGTTGAAAATTACTTTTTCAACAGCCTGCCAAGGGCCTCATCTGAAATATGGACTGGCGGGTCCAAAATTGCAACAATAGATGCTATATTGGTATTTGGCTGCTTGGATACGAGTGCCACGGAGAACATGATGGATTCAGACGCCCCCGCGACCGGAACTCCTAACGCCTCACGATTTGTACAGGATGCTGAAGTGCGCAGTCGGCTCGACAAAGCTATGCAACGATGGCGGCTGTGGCTGGTCGTTTTGGCCGTCGCTGTCGTTGGCCTTTACTTTTTTATCGCCCGCAGCCGCCCTGATTCTTCCACACAGGCGCCTCCGGACGCGGTCCACACGATCGTTCCGGTCGCAGCGGCGCCGGCGAAGCTGGGCGATATGAACCAGTACATATCCGCGATCGGAACGGTGACGGCCTACAACACGGTCACCGTCAAAAGCCGGGTGGATGGCCAGCTCGATAAGGTAAATTTTACCGAGGGACAGTTGGTAAAGGCCGGCGATCTGCTGGCTGAGATCGATCCGCGTCCCTACCAGGTGCAGCTCACCCAGGCCGAGGGTACGCTCGCGAAAGATCTGGCGTCGCTCGAAAACGCCAAGATTCTCCTCGCACGCGACCAGGAACTCTACAATCAAAAGGTCCTCGCACGTCAGGACCTCGACAACCAGCAAGCGGCGGTCGGACAGTACGCCGGTTCGATCCAAAGCGATAAGGGCGCCGTGGACAACGCCAAGCTTCAACTGGTTTACAGCCGCATCACTTCGCCGATCACCGGCCGGGTTGGGCTGAGGTTGGTGGACGCGGGCAATATCATTCATGCGACCGACGCGACCGGTCTGGCCGTGATCACGCAGTTGCAGCCGATCGCGGTTGATTTCGGTATTCCGGCGGACGATCTGCCACGCCTCCAGAATGCGATGAAGGCCAACCCCCGGTTGCCGGTCGATGCTTACAATCGTGACTTCAAGCACCAACTCGCGGCTGGAACCCTGCTCACGACCGACAACCAGATCGATCAGTCCACCGGCACGATCAAGCTCAAGGCGTCCTTTCCCAACCAGGACAACGCGCTGTTTCCAAATCAATTCGTCAACGCCAAGCTGCTCGTCAATACTTTGCACAATGCGATTCTGATCCCGGCGGCCGGTCTCCAGCGCAGCCAGCAAGGTTTGTTTGTATATGTCGTCAAGCCTGACCAGACCGTCGAGATGCGCAGCGTGACCGTGGGCGCCACCCAGGGCGACGTGATCGCCATAGCCACGGGTCTTGCGGCCGGCGACCTGGTCGTCACCGACGGGGTGGACAAGCTGCAACAAGGATCGCACGTCAATGTGCAGACCGCGGCGGTGCCGCCTGCGGGTACTCCGTGAGTCTTTCGCGCCCGTTCATACTCCGGCCGGTTGCAACTTCGCTGCTGATGGTCGGGCTGATGCTGGCCGGGCTGGTCGCCTACGGGCAGTTGCCCGTGTCGGCGCTGCCGCAGGTGGACTATCCGACCATCCAGGTTATGACGTTTTACCCGGGCGCGAGTCCGGACGTGATGGCGTCTTCGGTAACTGCCCCGCTCGAGCGCCAATTCGGAGAGGTGCCCGGGCTTACCCAGATGACCTCGAACAGCTCGTTCGGCAGCTCGGTCATCACGCTCCAGTTCGACCTCAACTTGAATATCGACGTTGCCGAGCAGGAGGTACAGGCGGCGATCAACGCGGCCGCGACCTACCTGCCGGCGGATCTCCCCAACCCGCCCGTTTACAGCAAGACCAATCCGGCCGACGCGCCTATTCTCACCTTGGCGCTGACCTCGAAGGAACTGCCGCTGCCGCAAGTCGAAGACCTGGCCGACACGCGTCTGGCCGAGAAGATTTCCCAGTTGCCCGGCGTGGGTTTGGTCAGTATCGGCGGCGGCCAGAAACCTTCGGTCCGCATCCAGGCCAATCCGACCTCGCTCGCGTCGTATGGAATTACCCTCGAGGACCTGCGCGCCGCCATCGCCAGCGCCAACGTCAACGAGGCCAAGGGCAACTTCGATGGCAAGCAGCAGGCGTACACCATCGGCGCCAACGACCAGCTCCTGACCGCCAAGGACTACCTGCCGCTGATCGTCGCCTATCATAACGGCGCACCGGTCAAGCTCTCCGATGTCGCCGGCGCCATCGACGACGCCGAGAACGTCAAGGCCGCGGCGTGGATGAACAACACGCCCGCGGTGATCCTCAACGTTCAGCGCCAGCCCGGCGCCAACATCATCGCCGTCGTGGACCGCATCAAGGCCCTGATGCCGCGCTTGCAGGCCTCGCTGCCCTCGTCGGTGAAGGTCGAGATCCTTACAGATCGCACCACCACCATTCGCGCCTCGGTGGCCGACGTGCAGTTCGAGCTGATGCTGACGGTGGCGCTGGTCGTGATGGTCATCTTCCTGTTTCTGCGCAGNCTGTCGGCGACGATCATTCCCAGCATCGCGGTTCCGCTCTCACTGATCGGNACCTTCGGCGTGATGTACCTGCTCGGCTACAGCCTCGACAACCTCTCGCTGATGGCGCTTACGATTTCGACCGGCTTCGTCGTTGACGACGCGATCGTGATGATCGAAAACATCTCGCGCTTCATCGAGGAAGGCGACGCGCCGCTTCAGGCCGCGCTCAAGGGCGCCGAGCAGATCGGCTTCACCATTCTTTCGCTGACCATCTCGCTGATCGCGGTGCTGATTCCGCTGCTGTTCATGGGCGATATCGTCGGCCGGTTGTTCCGTGAGTTCGCGGTCACGCTGGCGGTGACGATCCTGATGTCCGCGGTCGTCTCCCTGACGCTGACGCCGATGATGTGCGCGAAGCTGCTGCGGCATAGGCCCAAGAGTGAGCAGAGCTGGTTCTATCGCAGGTCGGAAAAGGTCTTCGAAGACACTATCGCGCTTTACGGCCGAACTCTCGAGTGGGTTCTTGAACACGAAACCGAAACGCTGATGATCGCGATCGGCACCCTGGTCCTGACCATCTTGCTCTACATCGTCGTGCCCAAGGGCTTCTTCCCGGTGGAGGATACCGGGGTTATCCAGGGCGTTTCCGAAGCGCCGCAGAATGTATCGTTCGCCGCGATGGCGCGCGGCCAGCAGGCTTTGGCGCGGATCATTTTGCAGGACCCGGCCGTCGAGAGTCTGTCGTCGTTTGTCGGGATCGATGGCACCAACACCACCGTTAACAGCGGACGAATTCTGATCAATCTCAAACCACTCGAGCAGCGCCAGGTGGACATCACCACGGTTATCAACCGCTTGCAGCCGAAGCTGGCGACCGTCGAGGCGATGACGCTCTTTTTGCAGCCGGTGCAGGACCTGACGGTCGAAGACCGCGTCAGCCGCACGCAGTATCAGTACAGTCTCGAAGATCCGAGCGCCGCCGAAGTGAGTCTCTGGACCGGCAAACTCGTGGATAAGCTCAAGACGCTGCCTGCCCTGCGCAACGTCGCCACCGACCAGCAAAACGGCGGCCAGCAGGTGCATGTCGTCATCGATCGGCTGACCGCTTCGCGCCTGGGTATCACCCCAAATCTGATCGACAACACCTTGTACGACGCCTTCGGACAGCGGCAGGTGTCAACGATTTTCACCCAGTTGAATCAGTATCACGTGGTGCTCGAAGTGGCGCCGGAGTTTCAAAACAGTCCGCACGCGCTTGACAACATCTATATTCGCTCGACCGCGGGCGGTCAGGTGCCGCTGGGCGCCTTCACCCACTTCGAAGCGGGTTCGGCCCCGCTCGTCGTCAACCATCAGGGCCAGTTTCCCGCAGTCACAATCTCGTTCGATCTGGCGCCGGACTACTCGCTGGGCGACGCGGTCTCCGCCATCGACCAGGCGCGCCAGGAAATCGGGATGCCGGCAAGTATCGAGGCTTCCTTCCAGGGCACCGCCGCCGCGTTCCGGGCCTCGTTGAAGAACGAGCCGCTGCTAATCCTTGCGGCTCTGGTCACCGTGTACATCGTGCTCGGGGTTCTTTACGAGAGTTACATCCACCCGATCACGATTATCTCGACCCTGCCATCGGCCGGCGTCGGCGCGATCCTCGCGCTGATGATCTGCGGTCAGGATCTGAACGTGATCGCCCTCATCGGCATCATCCTGCTGATAGGTATCGTGAAGAAGAACGCAATCATGATGATCGATTTCGCGCTTGAAGCTCAGCGTAAGGACGGCAAGCCGCCGCGTGAGGCGATCCTCCAGGCCTGCCTGCTGCGCTTCCGGCCCATCATGATGACCACGATGGCGGCGTTGCTCGGCGCATTGCCGCTCGCGCTGGGAACCGGCACCGGCTCCGAGTTGCGCCGCCCGCTCGGTATCGCAATCGTCGGCGGCTTGCTCGTGAGCCAGGTGCTCACGCTTTACACCACCCCGGTGATCTTCCTGACCTTCGACCGCTTGGCGGCGCAAGTGTCGAAATGGAAGAAAAGGAATGTTGTTCCGGAGACCGCTGCGGCTCAAGCGTCATGAGCATTTCCGAACCCTTCATACGCAAGCCGGTCGCCACCACGCTGCTGACTATCGCGCTCGCGCTGGCGGGCGCGATCGCGTTTCGGCTGCTGCCGGTTTCGCCGTTGCCGCAGGTCGAGTTCCCGACGTTCAGGTCCAGGCGAATCTGCCCGGTGCGAGTCCGGAAACGATGGCTTCGTCGGTGGCGACTCCGCTCGAGCGCCAGTTCGGCCGCATCGCGGGTCTGACGGAACTGACTTCGACCAGCTATCTCGGCGCCAGCAGCATCGTTTTGCAATTCGACTTGAACCGCAGCATAGACGCCGCCGCGCGCGACGTGCAGGCCGCCATCAATGCTGCGTCCGGACAGCTGCCCGCGAATCTGCCGGCCAAGCCGACGTATCGAAAGGTCAATCCCGCCGATGCGCCGATCATGATTCTCGGGCTCACCTCGGACTCCGTGCGCCCGGGAATGATGTACGACGCGGCTAATTCAATCCTCGCGCAGAAACTCTCGCAAATAGAGGGCGTCGGCCAGGTCTATGTCGGCGGAAGCGCGTTACCCGGGGTCCGCGTCGAACTGAATCCAACGCAGATGACCAACCTCGGCGTCGGTCTCGAGGATGTGCGAANTGNCCTGGCCGCCGCCAATGCGAACCGGCCCAAGGGCGAACTGGCNNACGNNAACCANACATGGGGGCTGAGCACNACCGATCAGCTGCTCAAGGCCGAGGACTACCAGCCGCTGATCGTTCGCTACACCAATGGCGCCGCGGTGCGGCTTTCCGATATCGCATTGGTTCGAGATTCAGTCGAGAACGTCCGCGCCGCAGGGATGTCCGATGGCAAGCCCGTCATCGGCCTTATCATTTTCCGCCAGCCNGGCGCGAACATCATCGANACGGTCGATCGCGTAACTGCGGCGTTGCCCCAATTGCGCGCCTCGATCTCGCCCGCAATCAATCTCTCCGTAGTCATGGACCGTACGACCACCATCCGCGCCTCGGTGCACGACGTCGAGTTCACGCTGTGCATTTCGATCGCGCTCGTGATCATGGTGGTGTTCCTGTTCCTGCGCAATCTGCGCGCCACCTTGATTCCGGGAGTCGTCGTTCCGCTCTCATTGATCGGAACATTCGGCGTGATGTACCTGCTCGGATACAGCCTCGACAACCTCTCGCTGATGGCACTTACGATTTGCACCGGCTTTGTGGTTGACGACGCGATTGTCGTCATCGAGAACATTTCCCGGTACCGCGAACAGGGGATGGCGCCGTTCGAAGCCGCGATCAAGGGCGCCGCCGGCATCGGCTTCACGGTGATATCGATCAGCATCTCGCTGGTCGCGGTCTTTATCCCGATTTTGATGATGGGCGGAATCGTCGGCCGGCTGTTCCGCGAGTTCGCGGTCACCTTGTCGGCCGCGGTCCTGGTTTCATTGGTCATCTCACTCACCACGACGCCGATGATGAGCGCGCGGTTGCTCAAGCCGCATGGCGAAGAGAAACATGGCCGCTGGTACCAGGCGAGCGAGCGCTTTTTCAAGGGGATGCTGGACCATTACGAAAGCAGCCTGATGTGGGTGCTCGACCATCAGCCGCTCACTTTGATGGTCGCGCTCGGCACGCTCGCGCTGAGCATTTTTCTTTTCATGGTCGTGCCCAAGGGATTTTTGGGGCGGTGCAGGCCGATCAGGACACTTCATTCCAGGCGATGCACGATCGGCTTACCGAACTGGTCGCAACCATCGATAAAGACCCGGCCGTGGACAACGTGATCGCATTCACCGGCGGCAATGGCGCAACCAATACTGCGAACATGTACATCGGCCTCAAGCCCTTGAGCGAGCGGAAGATCAGCGCCGATCTGGTTATCGGGCGCATCCGCAAGGAGGTCTCCCACGTCCCCGGCGTCAATCTCTATCTGCAGGCGGTTCAGGATTTGCGCATCGGCGGCAGAGGCAGCAACGCGCAGTACCAATTCACGCTGCAGAGCGACGACCTCAACGATCTCAACCAATGGGCGCCCAAGGTGCTCAAGAAAATGCGCACCGTTAAAATTCTCGCCGACGTCAGCAGCGATCAGCAGAATAGCGGCCTTGAATCCAACGTCGTCGTCGATCGTGACACTGCTTCGCGCCTGGGGCTCTCGCAACAGGCGATCGACGATACGCTCTACGACGCGTTTGGGCAGCGGCAAGTGTCCACGATGTACACGCCGCTGAATCAGTACCATGTCGTGATGGAGGTCGCGCCGCAGTTCTGGCAGAACCCCGAGTCGCTTGACCAGATCCACGTGCGCTCCAACACCGGGCAGCTGGTCAAGCTCAGCACCTTCACCCACTTCGCGAAGGATACGACCGCGCTCGCCGTTAACCACCAGGGTCAATTTCCTTCCGTGACGATATCGTTCAATCTCGCGCCGGGCGTCGCTCTGGGCGACGCGGTTGACGCGATCACGCAAGCCAAGGCGGAGATTCACCTGCCCGCCGGCATTCGCGGAACATTCCAGGGGACCGCACAGGCGTTCCAGGATTCGCTCCAGAACGAAGGCTTCCTCATCTTCTTCGCGCTCTTCGCCGTGTACATCGTGCTCGGCATTCTCTACGAAAGTTACATCCACCCCATCACGATTCTCTCGACGCTGCCCTCGGCCGGCGTCGGCGCAATTCTCGCGCTGCTCCTATTCCACGTCGATCTGAGCGTGATCGCGCTTATCGGAATCATCCTGCTGATAGGCATCGTCAAGAAAAACGCAATCATGATGATCGACTTCGCGCTCGAGGCTCAACGCGGCGAGGGCAAGTCGCCGCACGACGCGATCTACCAGGCGTGCGTGCTGCGCTTTCGCCCGATCATGATGACCACGATGGCGGCGATGCTCGGCGGGTTGCCGCTCGCGCTGGGCGTCGGCACCGGCTCCGAGATGCGCCGCCCGCTTGGCATCGCGATCGTCGGCGGACTGCTCGTGAGCCAGGTCCTGACCCTCTACACGACGCCGGTGATCTATTTGTATATGGATCGGCTCAGCGCTGGATGGTCGAAACTGTGGCGCCGGATCCTCGGCCGCTCCCCCGCGGCCCCGGCCGACTCGCGCGCCTGATCCGTGTGGCTATTCAGACCTGATAGCCACTTCATTAGCTACTTAGTAATGACGGGGACGGGAGTTCGTTGAAATGTCGCAAGTTTGCGCGACGTCCCATCCAATCTCGGCCATCAGTCGCGCCCTCGAGCCGCGCTCGGCCGCATCGGCACCGCTTGCGTTGCCAAGTTTCGCGCGCATCGCAATTCCCTGTGCGATGGCGGCGGCGCGAAAAAACGAGAACGCCACAAAGAACATCAGATCGGGGACGCTGGTCCGACCGACGCGCCGGCAGTATGCGGCGACAAATTCCTCCTCGCTTGGAATTCCAGCCGCCATCAGATCCATGCCTTGAAAACTCAGCACGCCGTCGATGCCGGGCGGGCAATGGTAAGGACGGCAGGCCCACGCCAAATCGCCCAGCGGATGCCCGAGCGTCGAGAGCTCCCAGTCCAGCACCGCGGCCACGCGCGGCTCGGCCGGATGGAAGACGATGTTCTCGATGCGATAGTCGCCGTGCGCGATCGTCGTCTCGTCAGCCGCGGGGATATGCCGCCCAAGCCATTCGATCAGGAGATCCATCTGCGGAATCTCGTCGATTTTCGAGGCTTCGTACTGCTTGGACCAGCGCGCAACCTGACGTGCGACGTATGCATCCGGCCGGCCGTAGTCGCCAAGTCCCACCGCGCGAAAGTCAACCTTGTGCAACCGAGCGAGGACGTCGTTCATCGAGTCGTAGCACGCCGCGCGCTCGTGCGCGCTCGAGTCGGGCATCATCGGATCGCGCATGACGCGCCCCGCGACAAAATCCATCACAAAGAATGCGGTGCCGATGACGGCGGCGTCCTCGCACAGGAGGTGCACGCCCGGGACCGGCACATCGGTTGCCGCCAGCGCCTTGATGATTCGAAATTCGCGCTCGACCTGATGGGCAGACTGGAGCAGCGTCCCCGGCGGTTTCTTGCGCATGACGAAACGCGCGTCCGGGGTCTCAAGCAGGTAAGTGGGATTCGATTGCCCGCCGACGAACTGTCGAACCGCAAGCGGACCGCGAAAATTCGGCATCCGCCCGCTCAGATAGCGTTCGAGACGGGCTTCATCGAAACGATGACTCGCGCGGACCGCCGTGACGTCATCCTCGATCGACATTATTTCGCGGTCCCGATCTGAGGTTCCAGCACGCAGCTCTGGATCTCGGTCTGCGCCGCATCAGTGTCGACAGGATTGAGATGCGGCGTGGCAGTCAGGAGGCCCCATCCAAGTTCCTCTCTGATGTAGTAGGACCGCCGCTCGGTTTGGAACTCGACTTCGTCAGCGATGTCGGTCTGGATGCTGCAAACGACCTTGTCTCCGGCGGGAACGATGAAAGCATGATAGCCGCCCGGACCGATCCGCGCCGTGTCCTCACCGCATGTAACCGCAGGGCGAAGCGCCGACGACCCGTAGCTGTAAGGCCGGTACACGTAAATCACCGCATTGCCTGGAGGTGACGGGAGTTTTTCAAACGGTTGTCCCTGGACCGCGCATCCGATTGCGAAAACGCCGACGACGCCGAGCAAAAGTACCAGAAGCCGGCGATTCATTGGCCAACGGAAGGATTTGGAGATTTGCCCGCGCTGGCGACGGCATCCGCCAGCCTGGCCTCATCGCTATAGAGCTTTTGATCGATCCTATTGCGGACCGCGGCGCGAGCAGCGTCGTCCACCTCCTTGTGGGTGGGCTGCGAGTACATGTTGTACGATTTCGAGACGTGCTCCTTGGCGGTGTAGTCGCCGAGAATCCGGTCGCCGTCGCTGATCGACAAAGACGCAAACGCCGTCACCCCAATATCGCCGAGCGGAGCACCGACCAGGTTGGCGGGATCCAGCGCGGAAACAATCAGCGGGACGTGATAGTCGTCATGCGTCAATTCCTCGCGATAGGTGAATGTCACGGATGAAGTGATCGACAGGGACATCGCCACCGCGGGTGGAAGTTCAGTCGGGTCGCCGGCAACCAACCGGCCCTTGAATGGCAACGGATGCGCAGGCTCGTCGATGACCTTGGGCGCGATTACAAGTTGCGAATCCGATCGAGACGCGCTTGCCGGTTGCGGTTGCGATTGATTCGGTTGCTGAGTGCCGCATCCGAACGCGGCGGTTGCAGCAAAAAGCGCCGCGAGAGCAAGTGCATGTCTCATGACATCGCGGCGTCGGGAGCCGGGTGCTCGCGATTCACTGGTTCAATCCCTCGCGACGCCATATAGCCATAGTATCAGAAAATTCCGCCCTACTTCACGACGCCGCTGGCGACATAGACGGTGCCGCCGAGCATCTGCTCCAACTCGAGCCCTGACACCAGCGGCTCGAGATGGCTCCACGGACGCGTGAGGCCCTCGATCGTGCTCGTCGATCGCATCGCGGCGTTCCACACCAGGACATTCAGCGGCATCGCCCAAATGGGCGCCCACTTGAGTCCGGACGCAACGATCCGCGCGCCCGGTTTGAGATGGCTGACGACGTTGGCGAGCGCGCTGGGCGTGCGCATTATGTCGTGCGTGAAATGAAACAACGCCGCGTCCGCCGCGATCGGTATTGCGGCTTCCTCGACCGAGGCCGAGATTAGCGCGACGTTCTTCCACTTGTTCTCAGCCGCCCGCGCGCGCGCCCGCTCGAGCATCTCAGGGCTCTGCTCGATTCCGACGATCGAGCCTTCGCGGCCGACCAGACCTTCCAGCGCCGAGAAACTCAGCCCGGTGCCGCAGCCGACATCCAAAACCCGGTCGCCGTTTTTGAGATGCAGCAGGTCGATAGCGCGTCGGCGCACGGGCTCAAACAATGCGAGCTCGAGATCGTAGATGCGTGCGCGCGAGCGATATTGGCGCAGCGCCATGGAGCGGTTCGGCGTGAACCATCGCGTGAGCCTTTGAAATGGTTGCGAACGGTCGTCGGGAGGAAGGTCCACCTTCGATGCCTCGCATTACCGAGTATCACGAAAGCGCGCCAACATCCTGCTTGCGGCCCATGCGCAGGCGGCGGCCGGTCAGGCGATTGCCGGTGTTCTGGTCAACTACCAGCGGGCGGACTTCGCGGCCGGTTTCATTGTCGATGAGAATCACCGGCGGACCGTTTTCGCCCCACAGCCAATCGCTGCCCCATCGCCACATCGCGGCCAGCACGTCCCAGAACGCGCGCCCCTTGTCCGTCAGCCGGTATTCGTAACGCGGCGGATGCTCTTGGTACGGCACTTTTTTCAGAAGGCCTTCATCGACCAATCGATCGAGCCGCCGGGCGAGCACCGCGCGCGGAACTTTGAGCGCGCGCTGAAAGTCCTCGAAGCGGCGCCGGCCCGAGAATGCCTCGCGCATCACCAGCGGCGTCCACCAATCGCCAACCAGGTCGGTGGTGCGTGCGATTGGGCACGGCCACCGGTCGAAGCGGGTTCGTCGCATCAGGCTACCGCCTCGATCCGCGCTGGCACGTGCTTGTGGAACGGCGTGCCCGCGAACCAGTCGCGATCCTCGGTCACCGTAAGCTCATTGGGCGCAACCCCATACTGAAATTCCTGACCTTCGCGGTCGGGGTACCACAGGCCGGTCCCGTTCGGCAGCGCGACGTGGCCGGGCAGCATTGTATCGGTGAGCACGACTACACTCTCGGCGCTCGCACGCTTCGTTATGATGCGTACGCGGCCGCCGCTTTGGACTCCAAGTGCGGAGGCGTCTGCCGGGTTCATATAGAGCGCGCCCGCGGGATCCTTTGGGCGCCATTGCGGATCTCGGATGATGGTGTTCGCGGTAGAGGAGCGCCGCTGGCCTGCGGAGAGCACGAACGGGAACTCCGGGTCGCAAGACGGATGCTCCTCGCGAAGTGACTTAAGTTCGGGTATCAACTCGGGGATCGTAAGATTGATCGTCCGTTCATGAATTCTGCGCCAGGTTTCCGCATACGGATCGATGCTGATGACGACTCCCGAGCGATTCTTCAATATCGCGTCGAACAACGCGTCGCCGAGCTCGGCGCCTTCGCCGCTGAAGCCCGCGCGGCGCAGCGACTCCGGNTANCTGCGCGCGAAATTGTGCGCGATACCCCAGACCGATGCGGCGTTTTCGTTTCCCGCGCCGAGCGTCGGGCCNAGNGTCTCATACAGNAGCACGGTCATTACCTCCGCCAAATGAGGCCGCTCTGAAACGACTCGCATCAGCTCGTTGGCATAGGCGGCCCTTCCTTTGGCCGCGGCCGCGTGCAGAGGAGCGACGTCGTCATCGGTCATCGCGCCGATGGCGCGAACCAGCCGGGGGTGAATTTCCCCCTCGGGAAGCGTTCCGGGGATCGGATCGAGAATTGGGGCGCGGAGCGTGAAGGTGTTCGCGTATTGCGTCTCAGTGTCAAAAGCCGCGCCGAAGAAGGTCGCTTCCCATTTTTCGTACTGCGACGACGCCGGCAAGACATAATGCGCCTCACGTGCGCTCTCGGTCATCGCAACATCGATGACGACGACGAATTCCAGCGCCCGTAACGCTTGGCGCATCCGCGTGCTGTCGGCCACCGAGTGCGCGGGATTCTCGCTCTCAATGAGCATCGCGCGGAAACGCCTGGGATGGTCGGTCAGGATTTCATCGGGGATGACGTTGGCGGGGATCATCCCGCCGATGATGCGATGCCCGC